>Ga0184628_10000013_pt1 | contig 85650 bp, 79 predicted proteins | sample PLM4_5_b1_FD_133149 | JGI IMG/M metagenome (GOLD analysis project Ga0184628, IMG submission 133149) | Groundwater sediment microbial communities from an aquifer in East River, Colorado, USA - PLM4_5_b1 | ecosystem: Environmental > Terrestrial > Soil > Riparian zone | place: USA: East River...
ATGACGATCTTCGTTGCCGACGACCGTTCGGTCTTGGACAATGGACAGTCTCCTTCTCGTGCGGCTGCTACGCACGCTTTCGTTTGCGCCTACGGGGTTAGCTGTCGGGCTCGGGCTCGAAAGTGCCCTGTGAAAAGATTCCTTTCACTACGCCCCGGAATTTGGGTCCCCCGCCTCGGCAGAGTTCGGCATAAAGAAACCATAAAGCTGTTATTCGACACCCATCCTCCGCACCTGTCAAGACCCCAGAAATGCGTCCACACGGCTCCGGCATGTTTTTTCGTGCGCGGCGGACTCGATACCGGACTAAATTGACAGCATGCCCACAAAGTTTCTCCGCGTCCTTGCCGGCCTGCTGTTTATTGCTGCAATCACCTTCATTCTTGAAAGGATACCGGTAAACCCGACAACCGCCGGGTTCGCCTATCTGGTCACGATTCTTCTCGTCGCCGCACGCTGGGGACTTCCCGAATCCGTAACCGCTTCAGTCGTAGCCGCATTCTGCCTGAACTATTTTTTTCTGCCGCCGCTTCGAACACTGAATATCGCGGACACGCACAACTGGGTCGCACTCTCGGCATTCCTGGCAACGTCTCTGGTTGCCAGCCAGCTGTCAGAAGTGGCCCGCCGGCGAAACCTGCAGCTTCATCAGCGTCAGACCGAGATGGAAAGACTCTATGCGCTCAGCCGCGGCATCATGCTCATCGATAGCGAAAGACCCGCGGGTGTGCAGATCGCCGCGGAGATCGTGCGGATCTACGATCTGAAGTCGGCAACCATTTACGATCAGGCCGGCGACAAGGCATGGTCGGCCGGCTTCGACCACAACGTAACGTCGCTGGGTGCGCTCCGCGAAATGGCAGTTCGAGGCGGCACGGCGGCGGATGTTTCCGCGAACTCCTGCATGGCGCCCATCACACTGGCAGGACGCAGCATCGGCGCGGTGGCAATTGAAGGAAGAACCGGCGGTGGAGACAGCAATGGATTGCTTTCCGAATCGGCCTTGAACGCGATAACGAATCTGGTCGCAGTTGGCATGGAAAAAGCCCGAACCCAGGAACTCGTGAGCCGGACAGAAGCGATGCGGCAAAGCGAACAATTTAAATCGACGCTGCTCGATACGGTTGCCCACGAATTCAAGACGCCACTCACATCGATCAAGGCGGCAGCTTCAGCAATACTGACATCTCCGCTTCTCACCGGCGAGCAGCGGAATGAACTGCTGACGATCATCGATCAGGAGAGCGAACGATTGTCGGGGCTTGTCACGGAAGCGATTCATCTGGCCCGCGCGGAATCGGGGAGACTTCATTTATCGCGAACCTTGCGCGACACGGGCGAGCTGATACAGGAAGCATTAAAGCAGTCGGCGGCGGCTTTGATTGGAAGGCCGATCGAAAGCAGGATTGCGTCGTCGCTGCCGAAAATCAACGTCGATGCGGAATTGTTTATCGTGATGATGAAACAACTCGTGGACAATGCCACGAAATACTCTCCGGCGGGAACACCGATTCGCATCTCTGTCGAATCTTCCCCGGATTCCATTCGAATCTCCATTCATAATCAGGGACTGGGTTTGACCGAAAGTGAGCGCCGCATGGTTTTCGAACGCTTTTACCGGACTCCCGGAGCACGGCAGAATGCCCCGGGAACAGGAATGGGACTCGCCATCGTTCAGGATATCGTCCGCGCACATGGCGGGTATGTCGACGTGGACAGTGAACTCGGAGTTGGGACGGAATTCTCCGTTCGGTTGCCGCTCGCAAAAGGAGAACGCAATTGAGCAGTGCCCGAATTCTTATCGTCGACGACGATCCGCAGATTCGCCGCGTGATGCGCACGACGCTCGTCGCCCAGGGATATGAGGCGGCGGACGCAAAATCCGGGGAAGAAGCCATCGAGAAATTCCGCGAGAGCAAATACGACCTGATTCTGCTCGACATGAATATGGGCGGTATCGACGGCATCGAAACCTGCCGCGAAATCCGCTCGGGATCCGATGTTGCCATTGTGATGCTCACGGTCCGCGATGCGGAGAAGGACAAAATCGCGGCACTCGATGCAGGCGCAGACGACTACGTCACAAAACCATTTTCGGCACCCGAACTGATGGCGCGAGTTCGTGCGGCTCTGCGACGGCTGCCGGATGGTCCCGCAAGCGACCCTCAGACAATTAAAGCCGGAGATATTGAGATCGATCTCCAGACGCGCCGGGTTCACGCCCACGGTAAGGAGATTCGTCTCACTCCGAAGGAATTCGATTTGTTACGGTACCTCATCTCGCATCCGAATATTCCGGTTCCCCATATGAAACTGTTGCAGGTCGTGTGGGGCCCCGACTATGGCGAAGAAGTGGAATACCTGCGTGTGTTCATCAACCAGCTGCGGAAGAAGATCGAGAGCGATCCCTCCAATCCGCAGCTCCTTCTGACCGAACCATGGATCGGATACCGGTTCCAGCTGTGACCGCGACGCGTATCATTTGCCTGACGGAGGAAACCACGGAAACGTTGTACCTGCTCGGCGAACAGGACCGCATTGTGGGAATCTCCGGATACACCGTGCGTCCACCCGAGGCTCGGCTTAAACCGAAGGTGTCTGCATTTATCAACGCGAAGTTCGACAAGATTCTCGCTCTGGAACCGGACCTGGTACTGACGTTTTCCGACCTGCAGGCCGATATCGCTGCAGAACTGATACGCCGGGGCGTCACGGTGCTCGCCTTCAATCAGCGCAGCGTCATCGAGATTCTGGACATGATTCAACTGCTGGCCAATGTCATCGGAGTACAGGACAAGGGCACAAAGCTTGTGGGGCAGCTGAAGGCAGGACTCGATGCGATTCGAAATTCGGCGGCTCGATTTTCTTCACGGCCACGCGTTCTGTTTGAGGAATGGAACGACCCGCTGATCAGCGGCATTCGATGGGTTGAAGAATTGATCGAAATCGCCGGCGGAATTCCGGTCTTTCCGGAACTGCGGTTTCAGAAGAACGCACCCCAGCGCGTTGTGGATCCGGCTTCGGTCATACCGAAGGACCCGGAAGTCATCGTAGGTTCGTGGTGCGGAGTGAAGGTGAATAAGGGAAAAATCATTGCGCGGCCAGGATGGTCCGGAATATCGGCGGTAAAGAACGGCGAGATCTACGAAATCAAATCGACTTACATTCTTCAGCCGGGTCCTGCAGCACTGACCGAAGGCGTTCGCCAGCTTCACGCCATTTTCGCAAATTTCGCCGGCATGAACGTTGATCCAACCTTGCAAGCAGAAGCAGTATCGAAAATTCAGCCGCTGTAGGCCGCGCCTACAGTCCTCGATACAGATCCGCCATTTTGCTGAGGCGCCCATCCTGAACGGCTTTGAGGTTGTCCGGAATGGAGTACACCAGGCCCGCCCCCCCGGCGCCTTGAAATCGGACCAGAAGACTGGAGCCATCCAGCGGAAGCGTCGACAGATTTTCAAAATATTTCTTCCATCCGCCGTTCGGTGTCGGAGAGACGCCTCTTGTCGTCGTGGAAATGAAAAGATAGGTTTCCACATTCGATGTGTAAAACGTTGTGACGGTCGCTCCGCATTCCTTCAGGTATTCACCGACGGCCCGTATCGCCTTTGGACCGGCGAAGTCGCCCACTGCCGGAACGATCAGATTCCGCATTTCCAGGTCGCGCACCACCTGGTATGCGGCATCGCTGCCGCAACGTAACTGAAATTCTGCTCCGGCCCGACACCCAGATAGACGCCGCCGGGTTTCGAAGTCTTCATCAGTTCCCGAATGGCGTCTCCGTACTTCAATTCATTCGATACGTAGTTGTCGGACGGAAACACACCCTCAGGTTCAGAAACCCGTTCAACGAGTTTCCAAAACGCTTCGTCAGACAATCGCTCCGGAACCGGCGGTGCCCCCTTCAGGGAAACCGAGGCTGTAAATAAAAGCGCCACGATGCAAACGGAAATGAGGGAACGAGGGGACTGTCCCCTCTTTCCCCTAGTTGGAAACATATCGGTCGCGGGACTGACGGATCGTCAGGTTAGGATCCGCCAGGCGGACCTCGATGTGATGGGTTTTTCCGTCCCGTGACGAGACGGGCTGCTGATAGGCCAGGCTGTATTGCGTTCCCAGATTGTGAGCGATAGTGCCAAAGAAGGGCACGATGTCGTCCGCACTTTGGGGATACACAATGCCGCCGCCGGATACCTCCGCCAGCTGTTCCATCCGCATACGACCGAAATCCGATGTGGACTTCGAATTGAGATCGGTGTTCAGCGCAACGAAATAATGAGGGATCCTCGCAGTCCGGACGTTGCCAACCAGCTTCTGAAAATCGGAATCGACGTCCGGTTTGTAGAAATGCATGATTCGCGTACTGTCATTGCCATCCGTCAGGACAACGACGCCCTTCCGGTTGTCGACTTTTTTCAACCGGTTCATGCCCCAGGTGACGGCGCCGTAAAAATCCGTCGCATTCCCGATCTTCACTGCGGACAGGACATCGGCCGGTTTTCCTTTGGCGAGACTCCACCAATCGAGTCGCACTGTCGTATCGTCCGCAAATGTCGCAATCGAAATGCGGTCCTGCGGTCGGAGCTCACTGACAAATCGATCCAGCGCCGCCTGCAGCAGTGGCCATTGACTCTCGGTGCTGACGCTTCGATCAAAGAGAAGAAGAACGCTGTAAGGAGTGACGACGGAACTGAAGCCTGTGATCGCCTGCGGCTTGCCGTCTTCGAGGATGCGGAATGCGTCCCTGGTCAGTCCGGTTACCGGCTTATTGGATGAATCGGTCACAGACACTTCGATCGAAATGCTGTTGGCGTCCAGCTTGAGGACGTACGGCACGTCCTGCGCAAAAAACACCGTTGCGCCGAGCAGAACGCCGATGGCCGCCAGAACTCTGAATTTGTGTTTCACAGTGACTATATATCATCACAAAGTGCCGATTTGCCGTCGATCAAACTGCTCCGATGGCTCGACCGAATGCGCCGACGACAAACCACAATGCCAGCGAGAAGCCGCCAGCCAGTCGTACCCACGCCGGTATTCCGCGTCTGGTGCTTCGCACGACATACCGGTACAACGTCAACTGATAGACAACGGCAATCGAGAAGTACAGGATCTTCGGGCCAAACGCGATGTTGGCGTAGTACCGTTCGGGATTTGAAAGGAACATTAGAATGCCTGTCACAGCGACCATCGCCAGGCTGACATGAATGAACATCCCAACCCTGTTCGCGATTTGTTCAACGCTCCAGCCTCGCAGAATTCCGAGCAGGCGCAGATTCACTATCATCGTCGTTCCGAGCAATACGACCCAGGCGAGAATATGGATGGTCTCGATGAACTTGAACGCCCAGGCAGCCTGGCGGACATAGGTTCCAATCGAAGTCGCATCACACCACTGAATAAACGATTTCATGCCAGGGAATAGCTTGAACAATGAAAACCAGATCATGGGTGCAACCTCCGGATCATGAAAACGTATAGGCCATATACCGGCCGGCAAATATCACTGCGGTCCAGAGCAGCAATCCCAGTATTCCTGCGATGCGCGCTCCGGCTGGCGTGGGCAGAACGTTGTCCCATTCGCTGCGCCGCCGATCGATCGTGGCGTGAAATACAAAGGCGTTGAGCCCGGCAAGCAGGATGAGGCACATCTTGATGCGAAAATAAGAACTCTCATAGCAGTTCACGGGTTCTGAAATAAAGAGCAGCAGCCCTGTGGTGACCACGATAAAGAAACCCGCAACCGTCACCGGAAGAAACCTGGACTCGACCTTCGATACCGGATCGCCTGTCCACATCACTCCAATCAGCCGGAGATCGAGCATCATGGCCGGACCCAGCATCATTGCCAGCGCAAGCAGGTGCCCCCCTTCAACAAACCACCAGAAATATTCCGATTCCCGGATGCGGGTGCTCAGCGACGTGGCTTCCAGCCGGGCGCACCACTCCCCTATCATCGAGGCGCCGGTAGGAACATCCAACGCCGCCGAAAACAAGGAACGAAGCGGAGGCGCGAGGACTACTCCCAGAATGAATCCCGCCGCAAGAATGGGAAACGCCCAGATCCATTGCGGAAAGCGAGCCACGGGCGGAGCTGCTCCCAGGACATTGCGAAGAACGCGCGTTTCCAGTCCCCGGCGAGGCGATGCCGAGGAGTATGACGCCAGCCCCTGATCCAGAAGGCGGCTCAATCGGTCTCGAGTTTCTCCTGTCATTCCGTTTGTCATTGCCTCAGACAGAGCCTCCCATCAGGGCTTCCAGCTTTTCCTTCAGGATTTGTCTTGCGCGCATCAAACGCGTGCGCACGGTGCCTTCCGCTATGCCCATCGCCTGGGCAATTTCCGGAGACGACATTTCATCGATGGTGGACAGCGCCATCGGCTGCCTCAGGTGGTCGGGCAAGGCATCGATCAGGCGATGAATCGCCGTGTTCCAGTCCTCTCCGATCGCTGCATCCTCCGGGCTTGGGCCGGTTGAGGCCATATCGTTGCCCGAAAGCACGGTGAGATTCCCCGGACGGCGATCGATGGCAATGCGCCAGGCCGTTCGTGCCAGAAATGCGCGTTCGTTCTGCATGCGATCGGTAGCGTCGGAGCGATAGATTTTCAGGAACGTGTCCTGCACCACTTCTTCGGCATCGGATACGTTGCGAACAACGGAGTAGGCCACACGGAAGACAAACAGCGAATGGCGTTGGACAAGGTCGGTGAAGCGGGCGCTACGGCCATCATCCGCCGTCACGCCATTTCCGGGAAATTCAATCGGCCTGGGAATCCCTGCCATCGATTCACTCGATCCTCCGCACCCTAAGACCGGATGCGGCACCCTGCCGTTCACATTTAATTGGGGAATGAGGGGACTGTCCCCTCATCCCCCAATTAAACGGCGCGGAGAAGGCTTTGAGCGAAGGGCCATTCCTCATCGACCCATTGAATCTCACATTCAAATCCCGTGCGGTGGGCAAGGTCGGCAATATCTTCGCAACGGAATTTGTAGCTGCTTTCGGTCCATATGGTTTCACCGCGGCGCAGCTTGATCGTGAAGTTGTCACCAATCGAAACGGACTGCCTTACCAGCGATCGCAAATGCATTTCAATCCGATGCGCCTTGCTGTCGTAGCGGGCCTCATGCGCAAATTGCGACACATTGAAATTCGCGTTCAATTCGCGATTGATGCGCGCAATCAGGTTCAAATTGAACGCTGCCGTCACGCCAATGGAATCGTCATAGGCCGCGATCAATCGCGGAATATCCTTATGCAGGTCCGTGCTCACGTAGAACGCGTCTCCGGGCGACATGAGGTGTCGCACATCGGCGAGAAATTCCTCCGCGCGTTCGGGATCGAAATTCCCCAACGTGCTGCCGAGAAACAAAACCAGCATCGACTTGCCGGCCGGCCGCAATTCCACTGCCTGTCGAAGTCCATCCAGATAGGATTGCGCGAGCGGTACGACGTCCACGGAATCCAGCTGGCGCAATTCCCGCCAGCAATTCTCCAAGGCCAACGTGGAGACATCCACCGGACAGTAGGTTACCGGCTGCTTCGCCGCAATTGCAGACAGTATCCAACGTGTTTTCGAACCCGAGCCGCTGCCCAGTTCCACAACCAGCGACGGATAGTTCAGCCGTTTTGCCAAACCGACGGAGTGGCGGCGCAAAAGCCTGGCATCTGCACGAGTCAGCCCGTACTCCGGTAACACCGTAATGGCATCGAACAGAGCGCTGCCGACATCGTCATACAGATACTTGGAATACAATTCCTTTTGACCGCGCTTCGAAAGCCCTCGACGCACGTCTTCAGCAAACTCTTCATGGGAGACAGGATCTCCGATGGGCTGGAATGCACGGTATTGCAGCAATTCCGCCTTCGACATCCTGGATATCACTTTCGATTCAGCTTTGGACGCAGCGGAAACTCGCATAAATATGGGGATACCTCGGTTGAAACCAGTTGCGAAAAGATCGCCGCAGCAAAGTCGCCGATGTCCGCGGCGATCCGCCCTTCATGACGTAATGATTGCCATCGAAAAAATCTGCAGAATAGCCGGGATAAAATGGGAACGGTTCAAATCCGGGAAACGGCGCAAATACCGTGGACGTCCATTCCCAGCCGTTCCCCATCAGTCCTTCGACGCCAAACGCGCTTTGACCTGCAGGATGCGCATTGACGGGAGCAGGATCCCACGACTGAAAGTTGAAATTCCCGTGCTTCGGTCGCGGAAGTGTATTTCCCCAGGGAAATTGCCGTTCAGAGCCATCCGGAACGCCGAATGCCGCGCGATGGTACTGCGCTTCCGTTGGCATGGTTCCCCCTTTCCATTTACAGTACGCTTCGGCTTCAGCGTGGCTCACATACACGGGCCAGAACGGTTGAAACTCCATATCTGCAAACATCGTTTGACAGCGCCATCCGCCGTCGCCCGGCTTCCAGAACTTGGGATGCTGCATGTTCGATGCCGTGATCCATTCCCACGAAGCCTTACTCCACAAAGTTCGATCTTTATAGCCACCGGCGCGCACGAATTCGAGATATTCGCCATTCGTAACTTTGCAGACATCAATCGCGAACGCGGGAACATGCACCTGATGAATATCGAACTCATTGTCCCACCCAAACTCTCCGAAATTCCTGCAAAGTCCCAGAGTTGCGGCTCCTTCGGAAATACTTACCTGACGCGATGTGAAGGGTTTCGTGGCAATCGGTCGTGGAAGAATGGGAGCCTTCTTCATCGAATGCGGCAGACTGTGCAGCAGGTAGGCCAGGGTTTCCACGTGCATCAGCCGATGTTCAATCGCTACTCGGAACAGAAGATCGTCTGAAGTCTTTTCGAAACAGGAATCCATCGCACTGCGAACGCGAAGGTTGTAATCCCGTATCTCGTCCTCGCGTGGCCAGTCTTTGGCGATATCGTTCGGCAGATTCCCATTTGTCGGATCGATCCCGAACGCAAACAGCCGATCGAACTCGGGATTCTCCGATTTCAGGCCGAAGCCGGAACAAATCAGATTCCAATCGAAAGTTTCCAGGTGTCCCAGATAAAACACCAGCCTGTGGCGCTCCGCTATGGGCCTTTCATAGAGGGCTTCGGGGCGAAGCAATCCAAATATCTCGTCCGAGCGCATACGCGCCGTCTGCATCTCGGATCGTAAATTTCGACGAAGGTATTCCTGTGTTGCCGTGGCTCGCACGTCGTGACCTGCCTTCTTTCTGTGAGTCATTTCACTCTAGCACAGACCGTATCCCATCGAGGTTCGAGCTACAATGCAGACCATGTTTCCCAGCCAGGCTCGCCTGGAATTCAAGAACGTCGAATACGCGATCGCCAGTGGACGAAAGCTGGTCCACGGAATTTCATTTGAAATCAGTCAGGGCGAAATGCTCGTGCTGCTCGGCCGCAGCGGGTCCGGGAAAACGACGCTGTTGAAACTCACCAATCGTCTTTTGGAACCAACCTCCGGCGAGATATTGGTCTCCGGCAGAAACACGCAAAGCTGGGATCCCATTCAACTGCGACGACACATCGGCTACGTTATCCAGGAGGTGGGATTGTTTCCGCACTTTACCGTCGAGCGCAATATCGGGCTGGTCCCTTCACTGGAATCGTGGCCGGCGGAAAAGATCGGTGCCCGCATCCATGAAATGCTCAGTCTTGTGGGCCTCGATCCCGAGACATACGCAAGGCGATACCCCCACGAACTTTCGGGCGGGCAGCGTCAGCGCGTGGGCGTCGCGCGGGCGTTGGCGGCAGATCCTCCTGTGCTTTTGCTCGACGAGCCGTTCGGCGCGCTCGACCCGATCACGCGTTCGGAGATTCAAAAGGAGTTTCGCGAACTGCATCACCGGCTGGGAAAGACCATGATTTTCGTGACGCACGATATTCGCGAGGCCTTCCTTCTCGGAACGCGAATCGGATTGATGCAGGAAGGTCAGCTTGTGGCTCTCGTCACGCCAGATGAATTCCTGAAACTCGATCATGACGAAGCACGCGCCTTCGCAGAGTGCCTCCAGTGAACTTACTGAACTTCATGTGGACCGACCGGCTCGAAATACTTCGATTGAGCGTCGAGCACGTGTTCCTGGTTTTTATTTCAATCTCGATCGCCGTTGCGATCGGCATTCCAGTTGGCATTCTGATGACGCGAAGACCGCGGATCGGCAAACCCATCCTCGTATTTGCAAATATCGTACAAACGATACCCAGTCTGGCGCTATTCGGTTTTCTCATACCGATTCCTTACATTGGAGGAATCGGCACCAGAACTGCTGTCATTGCGCTGTTACTGTATTCCCTGCTGCCGATCATCCGAAACACGTTCACCGGAATTTCCGGTGTGGATCCGGCCGTGCGGGAAGCGGCGCGGGGTATGGGAATGACGAACGGTCAAATTCTGTGGCAGGTCGAAATTCCATTGTCGCTGGGTGTCATGTTCGCAGGAGTACGCGTCGCAACGGTGATCGCAGTCGGAGTTGCTACCATTGCGGCAGCTATTGGAGCCGGAGGACTGGGAATGTTTATCTTCAGAGGCACGTCGATGCTGGATTATCGAGTGATACTGGCAGGAGCCATACCCGCGGCATTCATCGCGCTGGCAGCCGACTTCGGCATGAGCCTGTTGGAAAAGCATTTCCAGAGAGAGAGAACAAGTTGATTCGCCACATTCTGTTGATATTCGGCGCAGCCGTCCTGGCCGTTTCCTGCACGAAGCCGGACCGCATCGTCGTCGGCTCGAAGAATTTTACCGAGCAGGTGATTCTTGGAGAAATGCTTGCGCAACAAATCGAACGCACAACGAATCTTCCTGTGGATCGCCGGCTGAATATGGGCGGCACGTTTATCTGCCATCAGGCGCTGGTTGCCGGACAGATCGACGCATACGTCGAGTACACCGGCACGGCCCTGACGGCGATTCTGAAAAAACCGGTGAGCACGGATGCGAAGCAGGTTTACGAAACGGTGCGACGCGATTATCAAACTCAATTCAAGGCGGAATGGACGGAACCGCTCGGCTTCAATAACACGTTTGTCATTGTGGTGCGTGGCGATGATGCTCAAAAGCTCAACTTGAGAACGATTTCCGATGCGGCACCGTTTACCGGAAAATGGACCGCGGGTTTTGGATACGAATTCATTGAACGAGAGGACGGCTATCCCGGACTTTCAAAGCTCTACGATTTGCATTTCCCGGCGCCCCCTCGCGTCATGGACCTCGGGTTGACGTATAGGGCACTCGCCAGCGGCCAGGTGGATGTGATCGCCGGCAATTCTACCGATGGGCTCATCGACACGCTCCACCTGCTGGCTCTCGAAGACGACCGTCATTACTTTCCGCCGTACGATGCAGTACCACTGCTACGGGAAGAAGTGGCGCGGATGCATCCCGAAGTAAGGAAAGCATTCGCCGCGCTGGCCGGCAAAATCACGGAGTCGGACATGCGCCGGTTGAATTATCAGGTCGACGGCGAACATCGTGATGTCGCCACCGTCGTCCGTGAATTCCTCTCAACGTTCCAGTGAAGCGCGATCCCAGTGGGAGAGCTTTGCGGCAGCTTCGTACGAGGTTTGGCAGAAGTCGAGGATGGCTGGCCCCGGAGAGTCCAGGGTCCGCACGTCGTCGTACTTCAAAATGAACTCGCCCAGGGTGGAATCCCATCCTCCGGGATGTACCGGCTCTGAAGAAAATCCGTCCGGCGTCGGAACGGCATAGGCATAGAAGGCGGCATGCGGAAATCTGCGATCCCCCGGCCAGAACCCGCAACTGCTCACCTCGTGCGAGTACGCTTCCCACATCATCGGATCCATCGCAGGATTCGGTGGAGCCGGCCGGCCTGAAAATCGCGTCACAGCCAGATCGAAGGAACCCCAGAAAAAATGCACCGGGCTGGATTTTCCCAGAAATCGGGCACGGAATTTCTTAAGCAGCCGATCGGAGTTCACCAGAATCCGATGAAACTTCTCCACCTGGGTCTTGTCATACGACGCATGATGATCATCCACATCATATGGAGTCGTGTCATCGAACTCCGCCGGCGTTCGTTCTATGTTCATTTCGATTCCGAACATCCGGAGCGACGCCATGTACTCCCGATAAAAGTCCGCGACGGAACGTGCGTATAACTGGACCACGTGTTCCCGCCCGTCGCCCATCTTTAGAACGAGGCGATGCAGGATGAAATCGAAATCGACGATAAACGTGCTGCCACGGTATGGAATAGCGGATGTCGTCAGACCGACGGGAGTGACGTAAAGCGCCACGTTCCACCAGTGATTCTGCCGGCACTCACATTTCATTCGCGTCTTACCCACAATCTGAGTCCACATGTGAACGGTGTCGCAGGTCTTTTCCCAGTCCGCAAATGAGAGTGCGGGCCAGTCAGCTGAAGTCAAGTTCCACCTCGTCCACGTAGCACCAACCCCAGTCCTCTCCCGGTTCAATGGACCTGACAATCGGATGCGCCACCGCGCGAAAGTGCTTCGTCGCGTGTTTGTTTTTCGAAGAGTCGCAGCAGCCGACATGGCCGCAGATCATGCACAGACGCAGATGCACCCAGACATCTCCCATCTTTAAGCATTCCTCGCATCCGCGCGTGTGTGGCTTGACGTTCTTGATCTGGCCGGTATGTGAGCATGGATTCATGGAGTATTTGTAGCACGCAATATCGGCACGAGGTAAGACCCAAGAAAAATGTAGAAGCCGCAAATCGCACCTTCGCCCAGAAAAACCCCAAGCAGGAATTTTCGGAAATCGATTCGAAGAACGCCACAGACGTAACAGATCAGGTCTGTCGGCACCAGCGGGAACAGGCTCCAGGTGAATACAATGAGCGTGGAATTTTCCTGAAGGATCTTCTTCAACTTTTCAACCCGTGCTTTGTGTTTCCTTTCGAAAACTGCACCGAGATGCAGCGAATCTGAAAAATAGTAGATACTTGTGGATGAAATCAGTATCCCCGCCAGTGTCAGCGCAAAGAGCGGCATCGGCGGAAAGATCGGTATGGCGAGAAGTACCAGACTCGTCGATGGAACGAACGTAAAACCTCGAACACAGCCGATCAGGAAATACGCCACATATCCAGTCGCGACAGAGAGCGACATGGCACTTCGCAATTCTGCGGACATAAAGTTTGATCGCGAGAAGTAGAAGTAGAAGAATGTGACGAGGAACAGGAGCCAGACCGCCAGGCGAAGGTAGCGGATGCGGGATGGCAGTACGGGTTGCGTCATTTGCCAGACATTATAGACACGGAACATATACGGATAGTGAAGGAGCCCTCATGGATCACGCGGTCGAAGTCATTCTTCGGGAATATGAGAAACGATCGGACGCGGAAACTGCGCAAAACCGCGCAATGGACGACAAGGAATTCTTTAAGCACCGGGATGAATACCTTCTCTCCGTCGGACCGGCTACCGGTCAACTGCTGAATCTCCTCGCGAGGCAGTCCGGTGCAAAAACCATATTGGAAGTCGGTTCGTCCTACGGCTATTCCACGGTGTGGCTGGCGGAAGCAGCCCGAGCCAATGGAGGAAAGCTGATCACGCTGGAAGCGATTGCCGAAAAGCAGGCGTATGCCCGCGACAGGATTCACAAAGCGGGCCTGGACGGTTTCGTGGATTTCCGACTGGGCGACGCCAGAGATTCCCTGGCAAAACTGGAAGGCACAATCGATTTTGTCCTGCTCGACCTCTGGAAGGATCTCTACATTTCGTGTTTCGATCTTTTCTATCCTCGGCTGGGTCCGGGCGCACTGGTCGTCGCTGACAATATGCTCTATCCGGAGTCCGCGCTGACCCACGCCATGAATTACCGTAAACATGTCCGCATCAAGAGGGACATGCAGTCCGTTCTGGTACCTGTCGGCAGCGGACTGGAGTTGAGCCGTTGTACGAGAGGCCTGGAGACCATACTGGTTTAGAATCTTTTCTGTGCGTGGGATCTCTTAGAGCGCGCTTTCGGCGTATTCTGGATGGCGAACAAAATAACAAAGGAGTATCTCGATGAAAAATGCATTCACTGGATTTCTGCTGACTCTGATGGCCTTTGGAATCGTTTCGTGCTCGTCCACAACTACCGAGCCCGGCGCGGATAGTTCCACTGCGGCGCCGGCAAGCAGCAATTCTGCGGCAAGTGCACCCGCCCCCAGGCCGGAACCGGCGCCGGCACCTGTTGTCAAAATGGTTGCAGTGCCCGCGGAAACTCCATTGGAAGTACTTTTGGATGGTTCCCTGAGTTCGGACAAAAGCTCAGCCGGAGATAAATTTGAGGCTACTCTCGCGGCGCCGCTGGTTGTGGGCGGCACAACGGTATTGGAGAAAGGCGCAAGGTTCCATGGCCGTGTTGTCGCCGCAGAGGGTTCGGGCCGGGTGAAGGGACTCGCGAGCCTCGCTCTTGCTCTGACTGACGTTGTACATGATGGCAAGACGACTCCCATCACAACGAAGAACTGGGCCGTGGAAGCAGAAGGTACCAAGAAGAAGGACGGGGTAATAATCGGAGGTGCTGCCGCTGTCGGAACGGCAATTGGCGGACTTTTCGGGGGTAAAAAAGGAGCGGCAGAGGGTGCGGCCATCGGCGCTGGCGCCGGAACAGGAACCGTTCTGGCAACCAAGGGAAAAGAAGTCGAACTCGGCCCCGAAGCCAGACTGATGTTCACCCTGGAAAAGCCTTTCGAGATCGCAGCACCAAAAAAGAACTGACCCCAATGTTCAATTCTCAATTCTCATCCGATCGGATGAGAATTGAGAATTGAACATTGAAAAATCCCCCAGACCCGACAGTCCAGTTCGACTACCTACACTCCGCTGCATATGCGTGCTCAATACTGTTAAACTTCCAGGTGGATATTGAGACGCGCTATGAAACTGATTCAATGCATTGTCCACCCGGCAAAACTGGACCAGCTGGTGACCGCTCTTCAACCCGTCGCGTCCGGAATGACGGCACATGAAATCCGCAGCTGCGGACCGGGAGGCGGCTGGCACGGCATGTACCGTGGAGTGGAATATGAAACCCTGCTTCCGCGTGTACTGCTCGACATCGTCTCCGACGACACATGGGTGGATGATGTCATTCGAGTCGTCGTGGAAACAGCTCGAACAGGTGACGTCAACGACGGCTCCATTCACGTGATGCCGGTGGACGAAAGTTATCATGTCCGAACCGGCTTCATGGATTAGCGGCCCGAAGTTATGGGCTCCCGCCTCCCGCGTTCCCAGCGATACGGTACATCTTTCAGGTAAAACGCATTCGCCAACTGAGGTTTGCTTCCGCGAAGTGCCCCCGATTCCAGAAATGTGGACCGCTCGATCTGCACCGGAACAGGCTGAGGCTGCCAATTGGTTCTTCGACCTTCGATAACCATCATGGATTTCGATTCCGGATCGTAGTCAAACGTCAGCCGCAACGGCCCGGCAAACCGGCGAGCGGTATCCATATCCGGAAACGGAGATCCGTTCGGCAGTGTGCTGGACCGGCTGGAGGTGTCCGCCGTGAGTTTCAGGTCGGCTTCCCCATTGGGAGTTTTCACTTCAAGAGTCAGCAATCGATCCTCTTCCTTGTAGTCACACTCGGCGCGGCGATATCCATATCGTGTCAAACGATTCCCCCAGGTCACCATCCAGGCTAGATCGGTATCGTTCCTCAGGGTCTGGAGTCCGCGCAGGATATGGCCATCCCTCGTTCTGAATTGCGTGAAGAGTCGATAACTGGTCAGGCAGAAACTCCGCCCGAAGGCCCTGGGCAGAAATGCCGGCCGAAGTTCACGGGTACGGACAGAGACTACGGAAAGAAACCCATGACCCCCGTACGTATCCAGTTCGAGACCTGGCGACAGCAGGGGCGAAAGAAGTCGCGGCGGAAAACTAAACGCGAGGGAAAGACCGTACTCGAAGCGTGCGACAATCGGGACCGGATGCGCTCTCAGTAATTGCATCTCTTGAGTTCAGTGGGATCCGGGAAAGGCATTGTTTCTATCTTATTTCTATCCGCGGCTTCCCCATCGTAGACTGAGAAGCCTCTTATGAAAGGATTTTTTACAACCACGGCATGGATTGCCTTGTTGTCGACCGCGATAGCAGCCGCACTGTTTCTACAGCCGAGGGCGATGCGGGCCGCCGATTCGGATTTCCCCATTTACATCGACGACTCCACGATAGTGCTCAAGACGCAAACCGTTAAAGGCGTCTTGTACCTTCCACTTGCCGATATCGTTCGAAACTTCAGTCTCCAGTACACGAACGACACGGCTCAGGAAACGTTCACCGTCCGCAAAGCAAGCTCGCAGGTCGTCATGACCCGAAACAGCGCCGCACTGTCGGTGAACAATCAGAACGTCCAGATGACCAATCCCGTGCTCCACGACAACGGAGTATGGCTGGTACCGGTGGAGTTTCTGCAGCAGGGCCTTTCTCGAATCATCACAACGGAATTTCGACGAAGATCCGGCGCTCCGCGCGCATTTGCGGGCCGCGCAAAACCAGCGGAGCTTGGCATGACCTCTCAGACACAGGGACCTGTGACGAGGCTGACGCTGCGTACGAGCACGCCGGTCACCTTGGAACTCAAACGCGAAGGCGCACAACGCCGGGCCGTCCTGGTATTCGCGCCGAAACCAGTCGACCCCACGCGCGAGAATCTCGAATTCAAGGATCGCCTCGTGCAGTCGGTCAGCTTCAACGACTCCGACGGCTCGCCGAAAGTCATCGTGGAGGTGTCCGAGGACGTTGGCGATATCAAGATGATGTCGGCAGAGGAAGATCGTGTTCACTTCGTCGATTTCATTCGCAAGGGGGATTTGACGGAAGCTGCACCGCCACCTGCGGCTCCAGTCGCTGTCGGAGCGGCCGCACCTGCCAGACGGCAGGAACCGGTTGTTACACCTGCGAAATCCACCCCCGGTGGAATTCGCGTCATCGTCATTGATCCGGGTCACGGCGGAATCGATGTCGGCGCCAGCACAATGGGCGCACTGGAAAAGGATCTCACGTTGTCTATCGCTCGAAAACTTCGTGCAACGCTGCAAAGCCGGTTTGGAACGACGGTATTGCTCACACGCGATTCCGATGTACAGCTCACCAGCGAAGCTCGCGCCGCAGTTGCCAACAACAACCAGGCCGATCTTTTTATCAGCCTGCACGTGGGTTATTCCGCGAACAAATCCGATCTCGGATCGTCGGTGTATGTGATCCAGGAGAATTTCGCCGCATCCAGCCTCCCCGGCGCGGAAAAACCGCAGCGGCTGTTTCTACCGTGGTACCTGGGGTATCGCACGCATCGGGAAGCCAGCGCGAAAGCCGCCGGAATCGTGAGCGAGGAATTGAGCAACGCGCTTCCCGGCTGGAATTTCCCCGTACGCACGGGGCCGGTTGGCGTACTGGCAAGCACGATCATGCCGGGGGTATTGATTGAGGTCGGCAACCTCAACAATCCTGCCAGCACTCAGGCATTGCTCGACGATGCCTTTCAGTCCAGATTCAGTACTACCGTTGCCGAAGCTATCGAGAAATTCCCTTCACTTCGGCAGGCGACGAAATGACCGAAATACCGCGTCATCTTAAAATCGGACTCGTTCTGATTGCGATCGCCGGCGTTGTGTCGTTCGGGTATTTCGAAAATGTCGTCGGCAGAATTCGCAGCATGGTCCGCGAACCGGAAAAAGAAGCGGCCAATCCGTTCGTCGCTTCCACCGAACAGCTCTTTTCAACTGCGGATCCTCCGATGACCGTGAAGATATTCTTTCCTCCAGTCTCCGGAACTTCCATTCTGTCGTCAGAGCAACGGACGATTTTCAAGTCCGGCGAACTTACAAATCGAGCCAAGCAGATACTCAAGATCATTGTCGACGGCCCCTTGTCCAAGGATTTGCTGTCGGCAATGCCGAAAGACACCAAGCTCCAGGAAGCGTTCGTCTCCAGGGATGGCGTTCTGTTTGTGGATTTCGCCAGCGCGATTTCGGTGAATCATCCGGGTGGACTGGTCAATGAGCAGGCCACCATTTACTCGATTGTCGATTCACTTCTCTATAACCTCCCCGAAATTCATCAGGTGAAGATCCTGATCGGCGGTACCGAGCAGGAAACCCTGGCCGGCCATTGCCTGCTGCTGCTTCCACTGGAAATGGATTTATCAATTGCAGGTGAAGAAGGAACTCATGAGAACTGACGGCCGATTGCACGACCAGCTGCGTCCGATAAAAATCACACCCAATTTCATCACGTCGGCTGAAGGGTCGGTACTCATTGAAGTCGGCCGTACGCGCGTCATCTGCACGGCAAGCGTGGAAGAAGTGGTGCCGCCGTTCATGCGAAACAGCGGAAAGGGCTGGATCACATCGGAGTATTCCATGATTCCACGAGCCACTTCGACGCGCACGCTGCGTGAGGCATCGACGGGCAAGCGGTCCGGACGTACTCATGAGATTCAACGACTGATAGGTCGATCGCTTCGAACGGCAATCGATCTGAATCGCCTGGGCGAGCGCACCATATGGATGGATTGCGATGTGATTGAAGCCGACGGCGGCACTCGCACGGCGTCCATTACCGGCGCATTTATCGCGCTGAGCCTGGCAGTAAAAGGACTTGTGAGTTCCGGGAAACTGGCCGCGAGCCCCATGCGCAGCCACGTCGCCGCCGTGAGTGTTGGAATCGTCGGCGGGGTTCCCATGCTCGATCTCAATTACGGCGAAGACTCCACCGCCGATGTGGACTTCAATATCGTGATGACCGATGCGGGCGAGTTCATTGAAATCCAGGGAACCGCCGAGCGTAATCCGTTTGGCGATTCTGCGCTGGCGGACCTGATCGGACTAGGGCGAAAGGGAATACTGGAGCTGATCGGCCAACAACGAAAGATTCTTGGGGCGTGAAAAAGCTGACGGTTGCCACCACCAACCCCGGCAAAATTCACGAGGTCCGACTGGCACTCCAGGAATTCCCCGGATGGACGATCGATCCGCTGCCCGACGGAATACCGGACGTGGACGAGTCCGGCACCACATTCATCGAAAACGCGACCCTGAAAGCCATGCACTACAGCCGACTCGTCGACGGACTTGTACTCGCCGACGACTCCGGTTTATGCGTGAAATCACTTGGCGACCGGCCGGGAGTCTGGACTGCCCGATACGGCACGACGGCGGAAGCACAGAACCGGCGTGTGTTGAATGAACTGGGGGAGACGCCGAATCGCGACGCCGCGTTCCACTGCGCCTTCGTTGTCGCCAGATCAGGCCTGGTGGTTTGGACGACTGAAGCGACGCTGGCCGGCCAGATCACAGACGAGCCTGTTGGGGACTCCGGATTTGGCTTTGACCCCATATTCTTTGTGCCTGAACTGGGAAAAACCCTTGCCCAGGTGACGGCAGAGGAGAAGAATCATTTAAGCGCCCGGGGCAAGGCATTAAACGAATTGAAGCGATTCCTGTCAATCTCATGAGATGCTTGCCTTTCCGATCCTTCGGTGATGGAATGCAAGCCGATTTCAGAGGAGAAATTCCATGTCTGCCATATCAGCCATAGCCGGATCTATCGTGCTGGCTCTGCTCGTCCAGGGACCGGCAAACCTGCAGCTCACCGAGCTTGCAAAAATCCCGCCGGCCAATGTCATCCCCAAGGGAACGGTAATTCTCATTCAGTTGACTGCAAAACTCTCCACAAAGACATTGAAAGAGGGAGATGGAGTCTACGGGATAACGGCGCACCCGATCTCGGTTAACAATGAAATCGTTGTTCCTGTCGGGTCCTGGGTCAGTGGGAAAATCACGCAGGTCCAGCGGCCAGGTAAGGTGAAAGGAAAAGCAGGACTGGCACTGTCCTTTCAGACGTTAATTCTGACCAGCGGATCCACGATACCTCTCTATGCTTCACTGAAGGGGTCCAGCGAAGCGACGACCTCCGGCGAAGGAAAACTCGAAGGAGAATCCAGCGTGGGTGACGATGCGGTAACGGTTGCCAAGACGGTTGCCGTACCGGCTGTGATCGGAGGCGTCGTGAGTGGGCAGCATGGCGCGCGCGTTGGAGTCGGAGCTGGCGCCGCAGTTGGGCTGGCGACCGTGCTGATGACTCGAGGAAAGGACATCGTGCTGGACCGGGGCACGACGCTGGAAATTGTTCTCGATCGTCCGCTCGAGCCGTAATCTCAGGTAAACAGCTGCGCGTACAGAACTGCAGCGACAATTACCGAAGCCGCCAGCATTAATCCCGCCGGCATCATTTTCATGGTTCGCAGATAGCGCGATCCAAACACCATGATCAGCGCCAGGTTCACACCCAAACCGTAGTAGGCGCCTCCTCTGTTTCCAAGAAGAACCAGTGCACCCGAAGCTGCCAGCATGAGACCGGAAAGGATTCCCATGAGCAAGGACGATCGGCTCTTCGCAATTTGGAAGCCCATAATGCCGCCGGCCAGGATGATCGCTCCGTAAACAATCAAGACAATACCCATCCGGGCATTATAACGGCACGCGAGCGATGCAGCCCCGCTATTGAAGCGCGCTGTCAAAGCTGGCACAATGAACCTCTTGTTTATCGGGGCGTAGCGCAGCTTGGTAGCGCGCCTGCCTTGGGCGCAGGAGGCCGGAGGTTCGAATCCTCTCGCCCCGATTTACTTCTCTCAACTTCAGAACAGCGTCAATTCAGGAATATGAGCACTAAAAAAGCTTCTTCAGCGGTAAATCGCGATGGATTACTCAAAGTATTGAAGGCTCGCTTTGAGAAGAACATGAACCGGCATAAGGGACTGGACTGGGCAAAGGTACAGGCAAGGCTGGAAGCGAATGCTGAAAAACTGCGCTCACTCCATGAAATGGAAGCCAGTGGCGGCGAGCCGGACGTCGTGGGTCATGACAAGAAGACGGGTGAATTCATTTTTTACGATTGCTCCACAGAAACCCCCAAAGGCCGCAGAAGTATTTGTTACGACCGTGAAGCGTGGGAGGCCAGGAAAGAATTCAAACCGGAAAATAACGCAATGGGCATGGCTTCTGCCATGGGAATTGAGCTCTTGACGGAAGAACAATATCGAGAGCTGCAGACGCTTGGCGAATTCGATTTGAAGACGTCGAGCTGGTTGAAGACGCCCTCCGAAATTCGAAAACTCGGCGGCGCACTTTTTGCGGATCGCCGCTACGACCACGTCTTCGTGTATCACAACGGTGCGCAATCCTACTATGCCGTCCGGGGGTTCCGAGGTTCACTAAGAGTCTAGATTCTGCATCGAAATCCACATTTACCAATCTCCTCCGTCAACCGCGAGCGAACTTCTGGTGTCTGATCAGTAACAGTCCGAATTGGGGTAAGCGTTAGTTCGGGATCAACCAGGAGACCAACAATGAAAACAAAAATGATCGTGGTTTCGATGCTTCTTGCCATGAGCGCGGTTCCAGCGCTCGCCCAGTATAAGGAAATGAACAAAGTTGAAACGCTCGCGAAATCCAGCAATGAACAGCAGATGCTGAAAGGACTTTCCACGCATCTGGGCGTTTCCGCCGATACCTTGAAACAGGAAATGACCAGCAACAATCTCAACTACGGCCAGCTCTATCTGGCGCATGCCATTGCCAAGGCCGCAAACGCCGATTTCAAGACCATCCTTTCGGATTCGAAGAACAAGCTTTGGACAACCATCATCGAGGAGAGGAAGGTCGACAAGAAGCACATGGCTTCGGATGTCGATGATTTGGAAAAGGCGATAAAGAATTCCGGAAGCACGAAGTAGATTCTCACGATTCCCCTGGAACGGGAGGGGACGGCGAGCCGGGAAGGTAGACAAGGTCAAACAGAGAATCAGTCTGGAACTTGACCTGCCACCCCGGCCTTCGGCCACCCCTCCTGTGCCAGGAGGGGAATCGGCTTGCACATTGTCAGAATTGAGAATTGACCCGCGATAGGCTCAGCGCTTTGACAGGGAATTCGCATCGGCTATAATCCCGCCAACTATGAAATCACTACAGACATTGCTGTCCGCTGGTGCCCTCGTTTGTTTGCTTTCCCTGAATGCGATGGCGCAGGTCCGGATCATTCAAACCAACTCCGGAGGCGACAACATTTCCCTGATTGATCCGGCCACCAACAAGGTCGTCGGAGACATCAAAGGAATTCCCATCAATCACGGAGCGGCTGCGGCGCCGGATGGCACGAAGCTGTATTTCAGCAGCGAGGCGAACGTGACGCTGGATGTGGTGGACAGCAAAACGCTCAAGATCACGAACAGCATCAAACTCAGCGGGCGTCCGAACAACATCTTCATTAGCAAGGATGGCCGCAAGGTGTATGTCGCGATCATTTCGGAACCGGGCGCTGTGGATGTGATCGATACGGTGAAGCTGGAGAGAATCAAGACCATTCCCAACAAAGGTGGCGCGCACAACGTCTATGTCACGCCCGATGGCAAGTACATGATTGTTGGATCCGTCGCGGGAAAGAACATGGCAGTGTTTGATACGAAGACCGACGAACTGCTGTGGTCCCTGTTCGACGCCGGCGTGCGACCCATTGCATTTGAAACCAATCCGGATGGTTCGACAAAGCGGCTGTTCGTTCAGCTGTCGGACTTTCACGGGTTTGCGGTTGTGGATTTTGCTCAGCACAAGGAAGTCAGCCGCGTGACGCTGCCCGAAATTCCGGCGGCCGAGCGTGATCCGGGGCCTTTCAACGGATCGCCGTCGCATGGCATCGGAGTCGCACCGGATGGAAAGACACTGTGGGTGACGAGCCGTTCGAATCAAAGGGTGTATGCGTATTCCCTGCCCGACGTCAAACTGCTGGGCGAAGTGCCTGTGGGCAAGAGACCGGACTGGATCACATTCTCACCCGATAGCAAAACGGTGTACGTTTCAACGGGCGGCGCAAACGCGACGTCTGCAATCGATATCGCATCGCGGAAGGAAGTGGCGCGAATTCCGGTCGGCATGGACCCGAAACGCGTCATCACCGCCACCCTCAAGTAACGCGAAAAAAAAGGGGCCAGACGTGTCATTCCCCTTTTGCCTAAAAGGCAAAAGGGGAATGACACGTCTGGCCCCTTTTTTATTGAACTCCGAAGGTCTTCGAAAGGTAATCCACAAGGATTGGAAACTGGGCATCGTCGACCGGAGCGCCTTTGCCAATCATCCGGCCAACAGTCTCTTCCCATTCGGCTTTGGAGCGCTTGTTGCCCGTCGCAGTATCCAGGTCGTGACACCCGGTGCAGGTCGATTCGAGTAGTTTCTTTGCGTCCACCGCCGGAGTTTCGACTTTCCCGTAAGTCTTGAACAGATAGTCCACCAGAGGCGTCACTTCCTCGTCCTTCAACGACGCGCCATCTGCGCGCATGGTACGGACGATGTCCGCCCACTGCTCTCTTCCGTAATAACCCTTGAACTTCGTAACCTCAGTGAGCGTGTGACACACCGTGCAGGCTCGATTCAAAATGACCTGACCGGGATCCTGCGGTGCAGGAGCCTGTGTCATCGCGAAGGTCAGAGACGCGAAAGCGCCCGACATAATAATCCAGAGACTGACTTTACGAATCATGCGTGAGAGGTCGGTATTTGGGGGGAACATCGCTTCCTGGTTCTCTTCGACGGGGAAACGCCTGCACCGTCTCAAGTATCTTGAGAAATTCCAGAAAGTGCGGTGTCTGACGATGCGATGTCGCGTCCTCGAGGGACTTGTACTTCTCCGCAAACAGGAAATCCTGCGGAGTTTCGGTGCTCTGATAAATTTCGAACCGAAGATTTCCAGGTTCCTTGAGCGAACCTGTCCGATTCGCTGCGGCGGCCCGAAGGAAAGTCGCTTCCTGACCGTGTTTCACGGTGACAAAAACGAGAAATTCAGTCAGCTGGGATGGGTCAATCATTCATAGCCTTCTTAAACTCGAACTTCGAAGTTTCCACATTGTAAGATTGTGACCGGCCTATCGCCACCCAAAATCAAAGCGCGCGCGCAGTCTGGCCTGGGATTCCCCCACCCGGCCGGTGCCATCCGCCGACTAGTAGCCGGTGCCTGTACTCGAAGATGAACCATACGCGCCGTTGTTCGCGGCTACGATGACTCCTGCAACGACTGCCGCGACAACAACGACAATGATGATGTTGCGCTTCTTGTGACTGGTGGCAGAGGACGGCTGTGCGGTGCTTGCCGCCGCTTGTCCTTGAGGCGGCAGGTAGGAAGCGTGGGCAGGCTCGATTTTCGTTGCCTGCTGAAGACTGGCTCGACTGATCCCCTGGCCAAAGACGGGACTCGTGAATAACAGACAGACAATGAGCACGAGACTGCAAAGTTTAATCATGATCAATCTCCCCCCGAATTCCGATATTGTACCCCTCGCCCACCACCCGGGAAACGGTTGGGACATTTCATGAAGGTACTCATACTTGGCGGAACCCGCTTCGTCGGCAAGCGGCTGGTGCATTTGCTGGCCGATCAGGGCCACAGTGTCACGGTGGGATCGCGCGGCAGAACGGCCGTTTCGTTTCCGAGTAACGTCGCGCGGCTGACGCTGGATCGCGCCAGCAGGGATTCACTGGCAACGGCGCTTGCGCACACCGAATGGGACATCGTCTACGATCAACTCTGTTTCTCCGCCGGAGATGCCACAACGGCAGTCGATGTGTTTGCCGGTAAAACCGGCCGCTACGTGATGTGTTCTTCTGCCGCCGTCTATACCAATCCGCTCGATTCCACTGAAGACGCATTCGATCCTGCGGCATGTTCGATTCGAAACGATGAGCCTCGCAGCGGTTCCTATGCCGAAGGCAAGCGACAGGCCGAAGCGGTGCTCTTTCAACGCGCGGGCTTTCCCGTAAGTGCGGCAAGGTTTCCCATTATTCTCGGGCCGGACGATTACACGAAACGACTCCGAGTCCAGGTACAACGCATCGCTCAAAACGAGCCAGTCCACATCGAAAATCCGGATGCGGAGATCTCCCTGATCTCGTCCGCCGAGGCAGCGGCGTTTCTCGCGTGGCTGTCCGGCATCTCAGACACGGAGCCGTTCAATGCCTGTTCCGACGGCTCGATTTCGCTGCGAACCATTGTTCGTTTCATCGAGGAAACCACCGGCTGCTCCGCAATTGTGAAACACCAGCCTGAAGCCGACGCTTTCTCACTCTTCGGAAAACCGGTGTCCGCCACGATCAATACCGGGAAGGCGCGCCGATTGGGCTTTCAGTTTCAGAAAACCCGGAACTGGATTCTGGAACTGATCCGAAATGCGGGAACGTAAGACTTTTGCCGCCTTTGTCCTACAATGACCGGGTGACCCGTCTGGATCGAATGACCGACCACCAATTGCTGGACATGCGCCTTTGCGATCTCCCGGTGCGAATCAAAGGCACGCGCCTTGAACAGCGCGTCGATAAGCTCTACCGGAATCTGGAAGAACGCGGCCTTCATTTTCATCCACATGTCTGGTTGTCTGAGGAATGGTTCACTCCGGATGGAACTCCCGGCTTTGCGATTCCCTTCTATCTGGCTCATCCCCGACTGATACATCTCGAGCGCTCGCAGATGCTGGAAGCCGAAGGCGCCAGCGAGAGCGAGTGCATGCGCATACTTCGTCATGAGGCCGGCCATGCAATCGACAACGCGTATGGACTCCACCTGCGCGGAGGCTGGGCCGAGCGATTTGGATCCTATCGAACGAAGTATCCGAAATCGTACCGCCCTCAACCGCACAGCAGGGACTATGTTCTGAACCTCGATGCCTGGTACGCGCAGGCCCACCCGGCGGAAGATTTTGCCGAGACGTTTGCCGTGTGGTTGAAACCCGGCTCCCGCTGGAGAAAACAGTACGAAGGCTGGGGAGCGCTGCGCAAACTCGAATACGTCGATCGATCCATGGAGGTGCTCCGGAACGAGCCGCCCAAAAACAAGCTCCGGTTCAAAGTGGATCCAATATCGGCGCTGAAAACCACGCTGCGCGAACACTACCGGAAGAAACGCATCTACTACGCGATTCACTGGCCGCCAGCCTTTGAACGCAATCTTTACCGCATCTTTTCACCGGAATCCCGCCGGAAAAGTATGCCGAGCGCGGCTCAATTCCTTCGCCGTATCCGGCGGGACATTTCAAAGCTTGTTGCAGAGGGAACGGGTCTGCATCCTTACAGCGTGAACCACATTGTGCGACAGATGGTCGTCCGCTGCCGTCAATTGGATCTTCGCGTCAGTCAACCCGAAGAAGAAGCACGCCAGCTCAGTATCGTCGTGCTGACAATGCAGATCATGCAGGTACTGGGCAAGGGCTATCACCGGATTCCATTGTGAAATTCAAACCAAAAACAAAACTTCGCATTATTGTGCTGGTCCATCAGGACCTGATTCCTCCGGATAGCGTCGAGGGCATTACCGATCTGGAAAGCCAGCCCTGGCGCACGGAAAACGACGTGATCACCACCCTCAAGAACATGGGGCATCACGCCTACTGCGTCGGACTCTACAGCGACCTGGCTCCTGTCGGTAAAGCCATCGAAGAATTCAAGCCGCACATTGCGGTGAACCTTCTCGAGGAATTCGACGGAAAAGTTTTGTTCGATCAAAACGTCGTCAGTTACCTCGAACTGATGAAGCAGCCCTATACCGGATGCAATCCCCGGGGCCTCACGCTCGCCCGGGACAAAGCTCTGACCAAAAAGATTCTGACCTATCACCGCATTCCCGTTCCCGGCTTCGCCGTATTTCCACGCGGCCAGAAAATTGTCCGGCCGAAGCGTCTCCGCTTCCCGCTGTTTGTGAAGTCCGTGACGGAGGAAGGATCGACCGGAATATCCCAGGCCTCCGTGGTCTACGACGACGAGAAGCTGAAGGAGCGCGTGGAATTCATTCACACCAAGACCAGCAGTCACGCCATCGCGGAACAATTCATTGAGGGGCGCGAGCTTTACGTCGGCGTGATGGGCAACGGACGGCTTCAGTCCTTCACACCATGGGAGCTGCTGATTCACAAGTTGCCTGAAGGATCACTGAATATCGCAACCAGCCGGCTGAAATGGAACGCGCGTTATCAGAAGAAGGTCGGCCTGGTAACCCAGGCCGCGGATCTCACACCCGAACTCACCAGAAAACTCGAGTTGCTCTCCAAGCGCATCTACCGGCTGCTAAGCCTCAGCGGCTATGCCCGACTCGACTACCGGCTCACGAAAGACGGGGAGTTCTACCTGCTTGAAGCCAATCCAAATCCACAGATCGCGCTCAACGAGGACTTCGCGGACTCTGCCAAGCATTCCAAGGTCAGCTACGAAGAGCTGCTTCAGAAGATCATCACGCTCGGCCTGAGCTACGATCCAACCAAGCACCTGATAATTTGAGTGACGGGAGTGTTCTTCAGCTCCGATTTTTCTTCGGCTGGAGCCGCCGGAATTTCTCAACGAACAGGAAGTAAACGCCTGGACCGAAGCAGAGCAGCATCACGGAAATGCCGGTGGCGATTCCCCAGAATGTTCCGACCGGGGCGCAGCATTCACCCCGCCGCCTCACGATGATATGACTCGGAATTGCGACAAGCAGTTCAAGAATGCTTCCCCGCAGCAGCCAGCGAACGGATCGGTTGACGAAAGCTTCCGGGTGGTCGGTGTTCGCAAAACGCTGGAAGACGACGGCCCACAGGATCCAGAAAATGACGGCGCAGGCCAATGCCGCGTTTGGAAAGTTCAACAATTTCTTCTCATCCCATGCGTCGTCTTTTAGAACTGCAAACCCCATGGATATGAGTCCGGCAAGCAGGAGATTGGCCAGAAAGAACGCCGTGACAATGGCAGGGATTCGCACCGGCCGCCTTGCCGGAAGACGTCGCTCGGCGATATGAATGGGAACGAGAAGGAACAACGCCTGTCCTGCTGCCAGAATGGCCAACCAGATCCAGGATCCATACCAGGAATAAAATTCGAAAAGCTCGCCGATCCCCATCGGCTTTCCAGCCCATCCGGCAAACGCGATCATGAACGCCGGTGTCGTTATCAACAGGAGGGCGATCATGTATATCCCGACAGTGAGTATGGCCCAGCGCTTCATGAGTCCTCCCGGTGATTGGACAACGGCGATCGACACTGTTCCACAGGCGACGGCCTTCCGCCATGAGCGATGCCTGAGTTGTGGATGAGTTGAGGAAATGTATAATGCCTCGCACTCATGGCATTTCCACGCAAACAGCTGGTTCGGTTCGGCGAATTCGAAATCGATTCCGACACGTACGAATTGAAAAAATCCGGTGTCGCGGTGAAGCTGCAGCGGCAGCCGTTAAAGGTGCTGCTCCTCCTGGCGCAACATGCCGGAGAGGTGCTCACACGCGCGGAGATCGAGAGTGAGATCTGGGGAGATCAGGTCCACGTGGATTTCATCGGCAGCCTGAATTTCTGCATCAAACAGATCCGAGCCGCCCTGCACGACGATGCCGAAAGCCCGCGATATGTGGAGACTCTCCCGAAACAGGGCTTTCGTTTTGTCAGAAAAGTGGAACGACAACACTACCGCGCTCGTTCCGATGAACGCATCATGCTGGCCGTTCTTCCCTTCGGCAATCTGACCGGACAGAAGGATCAGGAATACTTCACCGATGGGATGACGGAAGAATTGATTGCGCAGTTGAGCCGGCTCCATCCCCAAAAGCTCGGGGTGATCGCGTTCACTTCGGCCAGACAGTATAAGGACACGGCGAAATCGATCGATCAGATCGGCCGGGAGCTGGGAGTGAGCCACATTCTCGAAGGAAGCGTTCGGCGCGCGGGAAACCGCGTCCGCATTGCGGCGCAACTGGTCGAGGTGTCGGATCAGTGCCACCTCTGGGCTGAAGCCTATAACCGGACCCTGGACGACATCATCACCATACAAACCGATGTCGCCCAAAGTGTCGCTCAGTCCCTGATGCTGGAACTGCTGCCCGGCCATCGCGCCGAGATGCAACGCGCGTCGACCGGCGATCCTGTGGCGTATGAAGCCTATTTGAAAGGGCGCTTCTGCTGGAACAAGCGAACCAAGGACGGGTTTTTCAAGGCCCTCAAATATTTTCAAAGCGCCATCGATCGCGCTCCGGACTATGCGCCGGGATACGTCGGCATTGCCGACGTCTACAAACTCGCGGCCTTATACGGGGGACTTGCTCCGAAGGAAGCGTTCGATCAGTCCCACAACGCCATCACGAAAGCACTTCAGCTGGACAGCCGCTTTGCAGAAGCTCACACATCCCTCGCGTACGGAAAGTTCCTCTACGAATGGGATTTTGCAGGCGCCGAAAAATCATTCCTGCACGCTCTGGATTTGAACCCGAACCATGTTCAGGGTCATTACTGGTATGCCCTGTTTCTTGCGGCAATGAAGCGTTTCGACGAAGCCATGACACATATTGAATTGGCAATGGAACTCGATCCGCTCTCTCTGGTTGTGAAATGCAACAAGGCGCAGGTTTTGTATTTCTCCCGCCGATTTGACGAGGCCATCGCGCTGCTGCTGGACGTCATTGAATTGGACGGGGAGTTCCCGCTCGCACGTTACGTTCTGGGAGTGGTGTATCTGCAGACAGGACAGTTCGTCGAGGCAAAAGAGCAATTTGAGAAAGCCAGAAACTCCACCAACGGTCATCCCGCCGCGACCGCAGGACTCGTGTCCGCGTTGGCAAGGTCCCGGAACAAGGCCCAGGGAAAGAAGACTCTACTGGAACTGGAGAAGCTGGCAGAAACGACGCAGGGAATTCGATATTACGTCGCGCTGGCCTGGCTGGGCTTTGGCGACACTTCCCGCGCATTGCGATGCCTGGAAAAGGCCTGCGATGAACGCTCGGTTTCCGTGCCAAACGTCAATGTCGATCCAGCGATGGATGCGCTTCGTTCCGCCCCGGAATTCAAGAAGGTGCTAAAGCGGGTGGGACTGAAGCCCGGATAGCCTGGCCGTTTACTTTCAGGCCGAGACGGAAGTCCTTGTCGCTATACGTTGCAAACACGTCCGTCGGTTGATGCCATTGCGGATCCTGACCGTGGCAGGGTAATCCTTCGCATATTTCTCATTGCGTAGTTATGGGGACAGACCCCTCAATCCCCTATTTATTAGGGGATTGAGGGGTCTGTCCCCATAACTGTATAGTGGCGGCCAACGGAGAGCGTCATGAAAGAAGCACTTCTCGCCATAGCTCTTGCGGTGGTTCCCGGCGCGTTGTTGATCGCGGCACGGCCTGCAGCTCCACAGTCCGCGGCCAGCGTGAGAGCATTTCTCCAAAACGATTGTGTGTCCTGTCACAACAGAGAGGACCGCGTTGCGAACCTCGTCCTCGAGGGCGAACTGACTCAGATTGGACAGAACCGCGACGTTTGGGAAAAGGTCGTCCGGAAACTGAAGTCCGGTCAGGAACCGGAGACGTCGTTAACCGGAGTGCAGCTGGAACCGGCCAGACGCAAGGAAATCGTCGCATGGCTGGAAGGCGAACTGGATCGCAACGCCCCGACATACACGCCTCCTCCGGGACTTCATCGACTCAACCGCACCGAGTACGGGAATGCCATCAAGGATATTTTCGACCTGGACATTGTCCCATCGGCGCTCTTGCCGGAAGACGATTCCACACGCGGATTCGACAGCATTGCGGGGGCGCTTCGCATGACTCCCGAACTGGCAGCCGCATACGTGAAGGCGGCAGCGACGATCAGTCACAACGTCGTCACCAGCGGAGCCGGTACGGCCGTCGGGAAAAAACTCTGGGTGTGCCGTCCGAGCGCCACTTCCGACGCAACGGCGTGCGCCAGGAGAATCATTTCCAATTTCGTGACGTATGGGTTCCGACAGCCCGCAAACGCGGACGACGTCAATGCATTAATGGAGATCTACCAGTCGCGCCGACAAGACGTTGCGAGTTCGCCGTATTCCTTCCGGCCACCGGGAGCCTTCGAGGCCTTTGATTCCGGCATCGAAGCGGCACTTCGGGAGATCCTCACGGATCGAAAGTTCCTGTACCGTCGTGAAGTCGAGCCGGCCAATCTCACGGCGGGCCAGGCCTATCGTATCAGCGACCTGGAACTCGCATCCCGGCTCTCGTTTTTTCTCTGGAGTCGAGGCCCGGACGACGCGCTGCTCGATCTTGCCGCGCGAAGCCAGCTTCGGGACCCAGCCGTTTTGGAACGTGAGACGCGAAGAATGTTGGCAGATCCGCGCGCGGAAGCCCTGACGAAGAACTTCGCCAGTCAGTGGTTGAATCTGCGCTCCCTGGAAAGAATTGGAACGTTGCCTGGTTATCCTGATTTCGACGAATCGCTGCGGGCGGCAATGCGTCGTGAAAGCGAAATGTTTTTCGAAAGCATCGTTCACGAAGACCGCAACGTCGTCGACCTTCTCACTGCGAACTACACATTCGTTAATGACAGGCTGGCGCGGCACTACGGCATTCCCAATATTACCGGCAGCGAGTTTCGACGGATCACGCTTGAACCCGCATTCGATGTTCGGCGAGGCTTGCTGGGTAAGGCCTCATTCCTTGCCGTCACTTCAAACCACAATTTCCCGGATCGAACCAGTCTTGTAGTGCGCGGCAAATGGGTAATGCAACTGTTCGGTAGTCCTCCGCCCGACCCTCCGCCGGATGTTCCGGCTTTGAAGACCTGGGCCTATAACGATCCCAACCGGCCAACAGTGCGGCAGATGATGGCAGACCACCAGACAAGACCAGCCTGCAAGCAATGCCACAAACTTGTGGATCCTGTCGGCATCGCTCTGGAAAACTTCGACCGGACAGGAGCGTGGAGAACTCTGGATTCAGGACAACCCATCAACGCCTCCGATGTGCTTTTTGACGGCACAAACCTCAGTGGCCCGGCCGATTTGCGCAACGCGCTCCTGGTCTATTCGGATAAATTTGTCGAGACGCTTGCCGAGAGGCTCTTCACCTACGCACTTGGCCGGGGAACCGCGGCTCCGGACATGCCAGTTATTCGCTCCATCGCACGAGACGCTGCCGCCAATAACAACCGGTTCTCGTCCATCGTGCTGGGCATTGTGAAAAGCCGGACATTCCAGTTCAATTCCCGATATGAGGACGGCCGATAGGAATTCGAATTTGTTGAGGGCGCGCCGGCGTGAACTCCGACGCGTCGCACAACCCGAAAAAGCAAAGCCGATGCAGGCCTACATGAAATCGGAAATGCCCTACCACGGGGTTCCGACTCCCATTGCCGACAAGGTCTTTAAGTCCGTCTTCGCTTCCCTGGACTTCGCAGATTCGGAATCCTGGCGACATGCCATCCTGGATATCTGGCGAAACGCGCGATTCCGCGAAGAGCGCTATGGCGCCATCGCCCTTTCCCGTCAGCGCCGGTTCGCGGCGTATCAGACCATTGAAGCCCTGCCCATGTACGAGGAAATGATCGTCACCGGCGCATGGTGGGATTTTGTCGACACCATTGCCGCTCACGGAATCGGCGGCCTGTTGCGAAACCACAAGCTCCCGGTGAGCCGCACGATGCTTCGATGGAGCCGGTCTCCCGATATGTGGAAACGGCGAGCGTCAATTCTCTGCCAGCTCACCTTCAAGAAGGACACAGACCTCAAGCTGCTTTATGCTTGCATCGAGCCTTCCATGGACTCGCCGGAATTCTTTCTCCGTAAGGCCATTGGCTGGTCTCTGCGCCAGTATGCCTGGACGGATCCCGGCGAAGTACGGCGCTATGTCCAAAGGAACATCGCGCGTCTCAGTCCGCTCAGCCGGCGTGAGGCTTTGAAGAACTGCTAATTCCTCGCTAGCCTGATTGGCGACAGGATTGGAAACATCGGAACCTGTGGTGGAAGCTGCTGCGCAAAATTCACGCCGTTCCAGGTTCGATGAAGAATCTTTTCCTCCGGTGTTTCGACAACAGATGCATGTTGGGCCCCTGCCCGGTTCAAATCGCTGGCGATGCGACGGATGATCTCGGTGGTGATATCGGCCGTGTCATGGACGTAGAAGAGTCCGTCCTGAAGTACCGATGCATCCAAAACTATTTTCAGCCCATGTTCCGTGGCGTAGCCCCGGACAGCCGTAGCCGTTCGCAACTGCACCGGCCTCAACAGCTGTTCCTGCATCTGATCGAATTTGTTTTGAGCGTCTTCGCCCATCGTCTGGATGTTTGCGCGGGCGGCATCCAGATCGCGTTCCATCTGGGCCCGCGCGGCATCGGATCGCACGCCAGTCTGTGCACGTATCTGCGCCTCGAGATCATTCGCTTCCTTCATCTTCTGTTTGATTGCGGCCTGTTGTTCCGTTCCGAACGCCGTGAGTTTCGTAATCGCGGACTTTCCTTCCGGCGTTTCCTCAATTGCGCGCCGAAAATCGACGACGGCCACACTCGTTCCACCGCTGGCCTGCACGAGAAACATTCCCGGAACCAAAGCTGCCATTGCCAGTATCGCTCTTACTTTCATCGTTATCCCCCTTGTCTAAAACCGATTTCACGCCATAGACTTAGGCCAACCCAAAACGTAAGCGTCCGACAATATCCCTACTTCGGAGGCAGACATGAACGTTCTCCTTCTCTCGATGCCGGATTCCTTTGAGCACATGCCGGAACTCGTAATCCGAATGCCCAACGGCGCTCTCTCATCTCTTGCGGGTAACATCGATCCCCATCACAACGTTGCAGTCGCCGACCTGATCCTGGTTCAACGCCGGGTCCGAGAAACGGTGGAGCGACTCGTTCGGGAACTGGCGCCGGATGTCGTCGGACTCTCCGTTATGACATTTCAGCGCGGTACCGCAATGCGCATCATTGAATTGATTCGCGCCCTACGTCCAGACACACAGTTCGTCGTCGGGGGATACGATCCCAGCCTTGCGCCGGAAACTTATATGGGCAATACGGGAATCGATTTCATCGTTCGAGGCGAAGGAGAGATCACGTTCCGGGAATTGTTACGTGCGATGGAAAATCACACCGGCTATGCAGGCATCGCCGGACTGTCCTATCGCGCCCCTGAGGGGTTTCGGCACAACGCCGACCGCCCTGTCAGCTCCCTCACCGCAGCCGAAGTCCGGCCACCTCGTAGAGAAGCCCGTGTACTGCATGGATACACCATGATGGGCCGCCAGGTCGACGTTGTGGAGACTTCACGCGGTTGTACTTTCGACTGCAGCTTCTGCTCGATCATTGAAATGCGTGGACGCAACTTTCATACGTATGACTTCGATCGCGTGATCGCAGATATCCGCGATGCCCACGCGCATGGTGCGCGGGCGGTCTTTCTGGTGGACGACAACATCACTCTGAACATCCCTCGATTTGAGGCGCTGTGCCGGAAGATCATCGAGGCCGGACTGAATCATATCGATTACATTGTTCAGGCCATGACGTCGAGCATCGGCAATCATGGCGATACCCTGGCGCCGCTTATGCGAAAGGCGGGATTCCGTTATGTATTCCTGGGTATCGAAAACATTCTCGACAAAGACCTGGGATTCCTCAAAGCCCGCTCAAAAAACGAGCAGCGCGATCACGGCCACATCGTCGGGAACGCCACGCTGACGGCAATCGGCCACATCCGGAAGAACAGGATGTTTGTCGTCGGCGGATTGATCGTCGGCAACCCGGACGACACGACGGAATCGATCGAAGCCAATCTGGAATTTGCGCGGCGCTATGTCGACTGGCCGTATATTCAGCATCCGACGCCGTATCCCCGTACACCAATGACGCGCGACCTGCAGGACAAAGGCCTGATCGCCCATGATCGGGTGAATGAGTATGACGGCACCACGGCGGTTCTGAACACGAAGGATATTGCGCCGTTGGAAATCGAATTCATGCGATGGCGCGCCGAACGATGGATGAAGGTGCGCCACATGCCGAAGGTTCTGGCTCACACCCCGTGGTTCATGCTCCGGCACGGCCTCCGGATGCTGGGTCACACGTTCCGAGGCTGCGGTCTGAAGAGTCTGATTGGGCTGGAGGCTGAGCAACGCGCTTTCGAGCGCTACCGGGAGCTGCGCGTCAAAGAACGAATTTACGTTTGAATCATCGTCGAATGGGACGTGCGCTGAATCTTATTCGTTCACGATCAGCGTACGTCGCAATTCCGCCCCACTTCCCACCAAGTTGATTTGCGCTGGTCGCAAGATAACCAAATCGTCATCTGACAAATCGAGTCCGCATGTTGAAATCACACCGACAAATATCGGGCGACGCCATTGGAAGCCAGCTTGCATAAGGCACCGGCGGAAGCCATCTTTCTGCGGCTGACAACGTCCCATCAGGGAACTTTTTCCGGGAATGTCGCAGTCATGTTTACCGTGGCAAATTCGCCTATTTGATCGGACAACATGTCACCGCCCTTTGACAGTAAAGACGGTATCCAAAGCAGACGAAATCATCTAATGATGCGACACGTTTGCCTGTTCGTTTTAGTTGTGGGTCTACTTATGGTTTTGTCATCGCCAGCGGAAGCCCAAATATCGCCGGGTGCGCTCTCGCAGCCGCATAGCAGCATGGATGGCCTTCTGGGCTGCACCAACTGTCACACGTTCGGAACCGGACGGGCGCAGCTGAAATGCATGACCTGTCATGTGGAAATCCAGAAACGCGTTTCTGAAAAACGTGGATATCACGGTCTGATCGTCAATGCCGCAATCGGAAGCAACGATTGCACGCGTTGCCACACCGAACACGGTGGGCGGGATTTTGCACTCATTCGCTGGACGGAACCACAGGCCAAATTCGACCACAAATCGCAGGCGGGATTTGCACTCGAAGGTAAGCACGCCGAACTGAAGTGCGCCAGTTGCCATGCGCCAAAGAACATCAGTGCCGCAAGAAAGACCGAGATCCTCGTCAAGGACCTCAACAAGACGTTCCTGGGACTCGGAACCAATTGTGCGTCGTGCCATACCGACGTGCATCAGAATCAACTGGGCGCCAATTGTGCGACCTGCCACTCTCAGACAACCTGGAAACAGCCGCCGGGGTTCAATCACGACACCACAAAATTTCGACTCACTGGCCTGCATACGAAGGTGACGTGCATCGGTTGCCATGCAGCGCCTCCTGCGGGCGGCATCGCCGCGGATGTCTCTTTCAAGAAAGCAGCGTTTGCCGATTGTGTGGATTGTCACAAGGACCCGCACCGCGGTTCATTCAACGGCGGGTGCAAACAGTGTCATTCGACATCGAATTGGAAGACGATCAGCCTGTCGAATACCTCGTTCGATCACAGTAAGACGAAGTATCCGCTCACTGGACTGCACGCGCGAGTCGCATGCGAAGCCTGCCACAAGACTTCGAACTTCAGCGTCGACATTCCGAGCGCGAAGTGTACGGACTGCCACACGGATAAACACAAAGGGCAGTTCCTGACGCGGCTCGATAAGGGAGATTGCCAGAGCTGCCATACAGTCAATGGATTCAAGCCGTCGACGTTCACCGTAGCGATGCATAAATCAACGCCATACCCCTTAACGGGAAAACATGAGGCGGTGGCGTGCGTCAAGTGCCATACCGACAAAGGCGTGGCGACGGATTTTCACCCGAAGAGCACAGACTGCCTGTCGTGCCATCACGATATGCATCGGGGCCAGTTCACGTCGGCACCGTACGCCAATCGATGCGAGTCCTGTCACACCGTCGATGGCTTCAAGCCTTCGACTTTCGGCGTTTCGTCGCATGCCATGACAAAGTACCCACTGACAGGAAAACACGTGTCGGTCGCATGCGGTTCCTGCCACGCGGACAAAGGTGAGGCGACCGACTTCCATCCCGGTAGCGCCGACTGCCTCTCATGCCATCGCGACATGCATCAGGGGCAATTCGCGTCGGCGCCGTATGCCAATCGATGCGAATCGTGTCATAACGTGGATGGCTTCCATCCATCGACATTCACACTCACGCGGCACAAGGAAACGCGGTTCCCCCTTGTTGAGGCTCACGCGGCAACTCCCTGCGCGGACTGTCACAAATTGATGGCGAACACCATTACGGCCGGAACTCCAAAGATAATGGCGGCCGCAACTCCAGCCCGATCCGATCAGACCGTGCCGGACGACCATCAATATCGCTTTGCAAACACGACGTGCGTCACCTGTCACCGCGACATCCACGGCCCGTTGACGGACACGAGCATGACCTGCGAATCGTGCCATACGTTGCGTCAATGGAAAGCCCTCCGGCCATTCGATCACAACAAGACGAAGTTCAAGTTGGAAGGATCCCACAAGACCGCCAGCTGCGTGGAGTGCCACAAACCGGATTCCACTCCGGATCTCTTCCGTCGAATTTCGTTCCGAAATGCCCCGCAGAAATGCGCGGATTGTCACGAGGACATCCATGCGGGCCAATTCAAACAGCGCACCGACAATTGCACGACCTGCCATGGAACCACGCGATGGAAGCCTTCGACGTTCGATCACGAGACCGCACGGTTTTCACTGGCTGGCGCCCATGTTGCCGTTCGGTGTCAGGCCTGCCACGTCAGCAGGAAAGAAATCAGTGGCCGCATGGTACTCCTCTATGCGGATACGAAAAGGGATTGCGCAGCATGTCATTGAAGACTGGAATCCTTATCGCACTCATCTGTATCGCCGGCGCGGCGCCGGCCTATGCCCAGACGCCTCCGGCGCGAACGGCAAATCCTCACGGGCCATTGACCATACCGTGTACGGAATGCCACACCGCAACAAGCTGGAAACCGATTCGCGCTATTCCGGAGTTCAATCACAACAATACGAGTTACAAGCTGCGGGGGATGCATACCAATGTGGCCTGCGCCAGCTGCCACGTCAATCCGGTTTTCAAGACGGCTCCCACATCCTGTGCTTCATGCCATGCGGACATCCACCGCAGACAGTTCGGAACGGCGTGCGAAAGCTGTCATGCGGAACAGGGCTGGACCGTCAGCCTTCAGTATGCAAGGCAACATGAAAATCGTTTTCCTCTGACGGGAGCTCATGGCGCGCTGCAATGCGTGGCCTGTCATAAGGGCGCCGCGACCGGAACCTACGTCGGGCTGAGCACCGCCTGCGCTTCGTGTCATTTGAAAGACTACAACGCCGCGAAAACCATGAACCACGTCGCGGCTCGATTATCGACAAACTGCGAAGGGTGTCATGCCATGTCCCGCTGGCAGGGCGCCAGATTCGACCATAATACGGCCACGAAATTTGCGCTGACCGGTGCGCACGCCAAGGTGCAATGCGCCAGTTGTCATCTCAACGGCAACTTCACAGCGATCGCCCAGGACTGCTTTTCCTGTCATTCGAAAGACTACAACAGCACCACGATGCCCAATCACGCTGCATCGGGATATTCGCAGAATTGCACTGGCTGCCACACCACTGCGCAATGGCGGGGCGCCGGTTTCGATCACTCCCGCACACGCTTTCCGCTCACGGGAGCGCACACTACCGTGGCGTGCACATCGTGTCACGTCGGGGGCACATTCACGACATTAAACACCGCGTGTGCGAGCTGCCATATGACCAAGTTCACGGCAACGAAGTCCCCGAATCACGTGGCAGCCGGGTTCCCAACGGACTGCACGACCTGTCACACGAATGTGGCCTGGACTCCGGCCACGTTCAATCACTCGGCCACAAAGTTTCCGCTGATGGGGGCCCATGTGTCGGTAGCCTGTTCAACATGCCACGTGAATGGCAAGTTCGCCGGTCTCGGAACAGCCTGCGTGGGTTGTCATCTGCCCGAATACACTGCCACGGCAAGCCCCAATCACACTGCCGCAGGCTTCCCTCAGGATTGCACGCTTTGCCACACGTCGGTCCAGTGGAAGGGCGCCGTCTTCGATCACAACAAAACAAAGTTCATGCTCACAGGCACGCACACAACAACAGCGTGTGCGTCCTGCCACGTTGGAAACCTGTACGCCGGTACGCCTACGGATTGCTATTCCTGTCACTCCAAGGAATACAACTCGGTGACAAATCCGAATCACATGTCGGCGGGATTTCCCAAAACGTGTGCGAGTTGCCATACGACGATTCAGTGGACCGGGGCGACATTTGCCCACAACCAGTTCCCGATATATTCGGGAAAGCATGCCGGTAAATGGAGCGTATGCGCCGACTGCCACACCGATTCGTCAAACTACACGGTGTTCAGTTGCACCAATTGTCATACGCATGCGAAGGCCACCACCGATTCGCACCACAGTGGTATTCGCGGCTATGTCTACAACAGCCTGAACTGCTATTCATGCCATCCAAAAGGAACCAGCTGATCATGCTAAAAATGACTACGACTGCTATGGCCTGTTTGCTGATGGCGCTTCCCACATTTGCACAGAGTCCTGTCACCGGGGAACTGAAACCCTTTCACGTGAAGTATGTGACAGCGGATGCCATATACATCGATGCGGGTTCCGCAGCCGGATTGTCGGAAGGTTATACGCTGACCATCCGGCGGCCGGCGCCGGGGGAATCACCGAACCTGGCGAAGGATCTGGCGGAACTTGTCGTGACATCCGTCGCAACTGCATCGGCGGTGTGCGACGTCAAATCATCGCAGGTTCGAATTGAAGCCGGGGATCTGGTGTTCCTCTCTTATGAATCCAGACAGCAGGTTGCGCAATCGAACTCATCCCGGGACGCCGACAACTATGCGCAGGTAATAATGTTCACGGGGCCGGACCCGCTGGAAGAAGAGCTTCATGAGAGCGTTCCGAAGCCGTCCCTGCCGGAAATCAACCACGTGAATGCCCGTTTCGCGGTCGACTACGACACGATCCACGACAGGATTACAGGAGCGCGGTCGAACCAGCAGGGGCTGGTGATCCGTCTGGATATGACTCGAATCGGCTCCACGCACTGGAGGTTGACCGGCTACTGGAGAGGGCATCTCAACGCGCGAGACACTTCACCCTCAACTGAAACTCTCCGCGACGTGATGAATCGCGTGTACCAGATTGGGCTCCAATACGAAAGCCCGACAAACCCTTACGTTCTCGGCTTTGGAAGGTTGCTTCTGCCCTGGGCCAGCAGCCTCAGTACAATCGATGGCGGCTACTTTGGGAGGAAGCTGACAAAGGGCGTCACCGCTGGAATCTTTGCAGGATCAACACCCGATCCAACCGCCTGGAACTATGATCCGAATCGGGAGATAGCCGGGTCATTCGTCAACTTCAACAAAGGAAGCTTCGAGGGGAAGCATTTGACGAGCACGCTCGGCGTTGCCGTCACTCGAATACTCTGGCAACCGGACCGCCAGTATGCCTTCGCCGAAAATGGAATCACCCTCAAACGTATTTTCAGCATTCATCACAACATGGAAGCGGATTACATGAGTCAGGGCCGATTCAGTTCAACTCAGAAAGTCTCGCTCACGCGTAGTTTTCTGACGGTCCGGATACAGCCTGTTTCGCGTGTCAGCCTGGATGTCAGCCATAACTATTTCCGAGTTCTTCCGACATTCGACCCCAGGCTTCTTCCAACCGGCCTGCTCGACAACCTGCTGTTCCAGGGCTTGAGCGGTGGCGTGCGACTCGATTTGCCCGGTCGCGTGGCGCTTTATTCCAACGCAGGGCAGAGTCACGCCAGCACCGACCTGAACCGGTCGTGGAACACCTTATACGGATTCACCTTTGGCCGGCTGCCGCTGTTGGGCGTTCGTTTCGATGCCCGCCGGTCACGATTCTCCAGTTCTTTCGGAACCGGACTCTATGATTCCGTCTCTGTCATGAAGGAGATATCCAACACGTTCCGTCTTGATGCGATGGCGGGAGTGCAGAGGTTTCAGTCTGCGCTTGCACTGGACAGCCCAACGCGTTTCGTCACCGCAAATGCAGACTGGTTCGTCGGAAAACACGCGACGCTGGGCGTAGGCGGTTCACGCTATCGCGGATCGCAGAGCTACGACCAGATTAACGGAAATATCGGATATCGGTTTTGAACACTTTTGAAAGAAGGCCTCAAGTGAAAACAGCTTTTGTCCTGGTGACTTTTCTCCTGATTGCTTTGCCGGTTCATGGGCAAACCCGTGATGAACTGCTTCAGCGTGCTGGAGCTCAAACCGAGAAATTCGTCGACAATTTCAGCCTTGTCCGCAGCACCGAACAAATGGTTCAGCAGAAGATGGACTCCAAAGGCAAAGTTGCCCTCAAGCAGACATCCGACTTTGACTACGTCGGCATTGTTCGTGTTTCCAATGGAGTCGCCAGGGTCGAAGAGTCCCGCGTCAGCAAGGGCACGCCAGCTCAGAACACAGGTGCTCCTCAGCTGGTGACGAATGGGTTCGCGACGCTGATACTGATATTTCACCCTCAATTTCAGGACTCCTTTACATTCCAGGACGCACCGGGAGAAAGCCATCCCGGTCTTCGAGCAGTGACGTTCGAACTCAAGCCCGCAGCCCGTTCCACAACAGTCTTCCGGTTCAAAGACCGGAATTTCCCGGTGGAATGGAAGGGCATCGCATGGCTCGATCCGGCCAGCGGTGCGGTTCAACGCATTCATGCGGAAATGAAGAACCCCATCGGAGATCTCGGGCTGCAGCTGCTGGAGGCCGAAGTGGAGTACGCTTCGATCAAATTCCAGGATATTCCGGAACCTTACTGGCTTCCCCGGATAGCAACGGTCGATCTTGAAACAAACCAGCAGCATTGGAAGAACACGCACACATTTCGCAACTATGCGCCCTATACGGTCACAACAACAGCAAGCGTGGTGCCCTGACCATGTCTACCATTCCGATACCACAAGGCATATCTAAACCCTGGCTGACTTCCGAAAGGCGTCACCGGATACGGATTCTCGCCGGAGCGCTCATCCTGCTGACTCTGATTGCGGGGATGTTTGTATACGGCATCGATTACTACCTGCTGAGTACTCACGAGCGATTGCTGAGCGTCAAACACGCGGAGCTGAAACCGAGCGGCAGCCTTGGGCTGAAGATGGGAATCCTCGGAGTGTTCCTCTTCCTCTGCCTCTACATGTACCCGCTGCGCAAGAAGTGGCGCTGGCTGCAGCGTTTTGGCAAAACAAAGAACTGGCTGGATTTCCATGTTCTGCTCGGCATTACGGCTCCTCTGGTGATCACTCTGCATTCTTCGTTCAAAATGCAGGGGCTGGCGGGAGTTGCCTATTGGCTGATGATTATCGTCATGCTCAGCGGATTTGCGGGGCGGTACATCTATGCACAGATTCCCAGGAATCTGAACGCATCGATTCTGTCACTCAAGGAAATGCAGACTCTTTGTGTTTTGACCGCAATGGAGATTGAAAAACTAAACATCTTCAGTCCTTCGGAACTTGCCGCTTTGACCGAAACATCCAGCCGGGAAATCGAAAACATGTCCCTCGCGCGCGCGCTTTGCCACATGGTTTGGATCGACGTTAAACGTCCCTTCAAAATCGCGGCGCTTCGCCGGCGGTTGCTGAAGAGTTCCACGCCCAGGCCGGACCTCGAACGGGCTATCGGTCTGATACGAACCGAAGCATGGCTGACTGCAAAAATGACGTTCTTTTCTCGGACGAATCAGGTGTTTCAACTGTGGCACGTCGTTCATCGTCCATTCAGCTATTCATTTGCGGTGTTGGCCCTTGTGCATATCGCAGTCGGTATCCTGATCGGATACTTCTAGTCACGGGAGTGTTGCCATGAATCGAAATCTCGCGAAGTGGGTCGTTACGGCGGTTGCGTTGGCTGTGGTCACTGGCATCGTCTATTTTCGGTCGAAAGCGGACGACCGTGGTAGCCAGGTCACGCCGGGTTCGACAGCATCTGGCACCGCTTCGAAATATTCAAACCTCTGGCTGGACGCCGCAGACAAAGGAAGCACAACCACGTCTACTGCAGACCAGGAGCACGAACTCGCCGGCTTGAAGGATCAACTGAAGAAGAATCCTAACCACACGCCCGTGTTGTTGCGCATGGCGGAAGTCGCCCGAGGATTAGGGAAGACGTCGGAATCCATAGACTACCTGACTCAGGCCGTAGCCGGAGATCCGGCAAACGTGGAAGCCCGCCTGGAACTTGGCCGCGAGTTGTTTGAAAGCGGCAAGATCGACAAAGCCATCGAGGTTACAAAACAGATTCTGGAGAAAAAGCCGGGCAATGTGGACGCGCTGTACAACCTGGGCGCCATATATGGAAACATCGGTCAGGACGACATGGCTCAACAGTATTTCCAGAAGGCTGTGGCGTCGGATCCGAATTCTTCAAGCGGGCTCAAGGCAAAGAAGGGGCTGGAAACTCTTTCCGCATCCAAATAAGAAAACGGGGGACGTTGATCGAATTGTTACGATCACAGTTCGGTCAACGGCCCCCGTTCACTCGAATTTCCTCAGTAGCGATAGGCTCCGGACTGAACGCGCAGCCGTTGGACGGTATCCATGACGTCTTTGGGTCTGGTCAGGTACGCATTTCCAAGGTTGGTCGTCCAGGAGATATTGCTGCCGAGACGCTTAATCAAATCCGGATATCCCGCCAGAGCCTGAATGCTTGAATCCCACTGCGGCTGCGGTCCACCACCGCCCCGCTGCAGGTACTGGCTCGCCTCGACAATTTCGAGTGGATGCGTCGACGCCGCCAGCACGTATGGAAGTATCGTGTCCGGATAGAGCGCCACGGGCGAAACCAGGCTGTCGAGACCGTTTACAACGGCCACCGGCTGCGGAACGGTAATGTATTGCGTGACAACGACTGGCGGAGCCTGTCTTACCGGTACCGTCGCAGCGGCCTGAGGAACGGGGTTCGCTTTCACTTCCGCCACCTGGCGTTCGACATAGATTGGGCTCATCAGCTTCACATACAGTCGAGTTTCCACCGGAAGTTCCACGTCGGGCCCGCGGCCCGGTGTGGCCATGACCTGAAAGATTGTCGTGGGTGGGAACAAAAGGAAGAATGCATCCCGCTTGGCATGGCCCGGACCGTTGATCGCGCCATCGGCTTTGACCTCGCCCTTCTGGTTTTTGATTTTTCCGATCTCCACGACCTTCGTCGACAGCCCGTCATAGACACGATCGGCCGTGACGATTTCCTGAATCCGAATATCGAGAGACGAACGGCCGGCCAGGTATCCCGCCCTGTCGTTCTTGACGATTCGACCCACAACGCTGGACCCTCGCGGGATCAGGACAGGTCCGCGGCGGCCACCGGCACGAATGTCATCGGCCAGGGTGAACAGCACCGGATCATTTTCCTGGAGCGTCTTTGTGCTGATTCTTTCATTGACGACCAACGGGAGGACGGTCCCCGCGGGAATCATTGTTTCCTGTGGATCGGCTAACAGCATTAGCGCAAGCAGTACGGAAGAAACCATGGGATCTCCTTTTGGCCTCGAATTGGAACAGAGCGAAGTCCTGACATTCCAAGGAAACCTGTGCGATTTGATGCATATCTACTCACTTCTGTAGATTTCTGTCAACGAACATTCCTGCAATGCTCGTCCCGATCTCCCTACAAAATCGGGCGAAATCGCCGGGGATCCGCATCGCACATCATGTCGTAGATTGCTTCGACCGTTTGATCGCGATTCGGTTTAGAAAAATAGTCGCCATCCGACCCGTACGCTGGCCGGTGCGCTTTCGCGGAGAGCGTTCGGGGCGGCACATCGAGCCATTGGAACCCACGCTGGCGCTCGAGGACTTCCTGCATCATGTAGGCCGTGGTTCCACCCGGGCAGTCTTCGTCCAGAAACAGAACTCGGCTGGTTTTCCGTATCGATTCGGCAATGACACCATCGGTATCGAAGGGAAGCAGCGTCCGAACATCGATGATTTCGATCTCGATTCCTGCTTCGGACAGAAGCACTGCCGCTTCTTCTGCGATTTCACAGCACGCGCCGTAAGTCACCACCGTCACATCGCGCCCGGCACGCAGAATCTCCGGCACACCCAGGGGCAGGGTGTAATCCCCAATGTTGCTCGGAAGGAGTTCTCTTTTGTAGTACGCGTTCAGGACTTCAACGATGATGGCCGCGTCGTCGGAAAGGAGCATCGTGTTGTAAAAACCCGCGGCCTGAACGGAGTTTCGCGGTACGCACACATAGATGCCTCGAACAAGATTGATGATGCCGGCCATCGGCGATCCGGAATGCCATATACCTTCGAGACGATGTCCGCGCGTGCTGATAATCACCGGAGCCTTCTGTCCGCCATGCGTCCTCCAGCGGAGGCTGGCCAGATCATCGGAAATGATCTGCAAGGCGTAAAGGAAGTAATCGAGATACTGGATCTCGGCGATTGGTCTCAATCCACGCAGCGCCATACCAATGGCTTCGCCCACAATGGTGGCTTCGCGAATACCGGTATCCGTGATGCGCTGCGATCCAAATTTCTCCTGAAGGTGCGCCCACCCCTGATTGACACCACCGAGCAGGCCGACATCTTCTCCCATGGCCACCAGGTTCGGAATGCGCGCAAACGCAGCGTCGAAGCAGGCCTTGATGACTTCGAATCCCTTCAACAAAGGGGGACTGTCCGAATAAACGGCCGGGACGACAGGAACCTTCAAAGCGGATTCGTCCGAGTCGCTGTAAAGGTCGGAACTGTAGCGGCGAAGATTCAGTTTATCCTGCGCACGCTTCCACTCTTTCAATTCCAGGGTGATGGAATCCGGATCGTCCTTTGCCCGGAGCAGGGCTTCGGTTACCACAGCCATCAGGTGGCGGCGCATTGGAGTTTCCGTGGCTTTCAGGGAGTCGGCGAGTTCCTGGATCTTTTCATTCTGACTTGACCGCGATGCCAGACTCGCCGTCATTCGGACGACGCTCCGCCGCTCCTGTTCGATGGGTGCTCTTAATGCCTGCCAGGCTCTTTCTCGCGCCTCGAGCACCTGCTGGGCTTCGGAAGCTTCCAGGGTTTCCAACTCGCCGGGTGTGGTGCGTTTGGTTTCCAGCATCCATTCGCGCATTTTTCTCAGGCAGTCGAATTCCTTCTCCCATTCGAGACGCTCATGCGATTTGTAGCGTTCGTGGTTTCCGGAAGTGGAGTGTCCGAACGGCTGAGTGAGTTCGGTGACGTGCAGTATGGCCGGCGTATGGTTGCTTCGAACCAGATCGGCCGCTTCAAGATATGTCGAACACAGCTCGGGATAATCCCATCCACGCACCACGTAAAGATCGATACCCGGACGTCCGCCGGGACGATGTCCGAACCCTTCGAGGATTCTGGAGATGTCTCCCTTTGTCATTTGAAACGCATTTGGGACGGAGATTCCGAATCCGTCATCCCAGATCGAAAGCAGCATCGGAGCCTGAAGGACGCCGACGGCGTTCACCGATTCCCAGAAAAGTCCTTCAGCACAGCTGGCGTTTCCGATTGTTCCGAAGACAATCTCATCGCCATTGGAAGTGAATCGACTGGCGCCGGCCCGAAGATCCGGCGACTGCCGATAGAGTTTGGAAGCGTAGGCAAGACCCACCAGACGGGGCATCTGTGATGCTGTTGGCGAGAGATCTGCAGAAGAATTGTATCGATCCGTTTGCGGAAGAAACTTGCCGTTGGCATCCAACAGCCGGGTGGCGAAATGGCCCGTCATGGAACGGCCGCCGAATGCAGGCTCCTCGGAAATCTCGGGATTGGCGTAGAGCTGTGCGAAAAACTGCTCGGCGGTCAGCAGATCGAGCGCAAACATCAGGGTCTGGTCGCGGTAATACCCGGACCGGAAATCGCCTTTTCGAAATGCATACGCCAGAGCCAGCTGAGCGATTTCCTTGCCTTCGCCAAAGATGCCAAATTTTGCTCTGCCGGAAAATACTTCGCGGCGGCCCAGAATGCTGCACTGCCTGCTGCGATACGCGACTCGATAGTCGCGTAACACAGCGTCCAGATTCCAGCCCCGGTCCAGGCGATCTTCGTGGAATGGAGTATTCAGCGACATTACTGGAAGTGTAATTGGTGTCAGGCACCTCGTTCCCCTATTTCTGCGACGCGGAAACAGGGGAACGAGATGCCTGACCCCGATTTTCCTTCGATTCCCTGCCGGCCTCCAGCGTCAGGTCACGGTCTCCGAACCGGATGCCGATCTTTTTCAGGAACGCATTGGGCGGATCCCCGCCGGCAAAAATCCAGACGTAGTCATTGGGTGTTTCCAGGAGCGCACCTTGTACCTCAAGAAGAACCATGTCCGACTTGAATTCAACGGGGATGGAGTTGAACACGACCTTGACCTTACCTTTGCGCATGCATTCGGCAATACGCTGCGCATTACGTTCCTTAATGCGGCTGAATGCTTCCTTCCGATACGAGAGTGTCACTATGTTCCCAGGCTGCTCGGCAAGACCCATTGCGGCTTCGATCGCGCTGTCGCCTCCGCCAACGATCAGGATCTTCTGGTTGACGTAGTGATCCGCTTCGATCAGGCGGTACATCACCTTCGGCAGTTCTTCGCCTTTGACTCCCAGTTTTCGAGGAGTGCCGGTGCGGCCAAGTCCGAGAATCACAGCACGCGCACGATACTTGTTCTTTGTGGTCACGATCGAGTAGACGCCGTCGGGATCTCTCTTGATGTCTTCCACTTTCTCATTGGCATTCACCTTGAAGTCCGCTCGATGCATCACCTTGTCCCAGAATTCGAGCAGGCGTTCCTTGGAGAGTTCCAGCTGATTGAATTTTCCATACATCGGAAATTCCACCGGGCTCGTCATGACCAGTTTCTGCCGGGGATACTTCGCCACCGTCCCGCCAACCTGATCCTGTTCCACGGTCAGATACTGGAGCTTTTTCTCAATAGCACGCAACGAAGCACTGATCCCCGCTGGGCCGGCACCGACGATTAAGACATCCAGGACGTCGCGCACACCGGAATTCATCCGCGACGACTGGATCCTGCTCGCGATCGTATCGATGCAGTCACGCCCCTGATTGACGGCGTTCTTGATTAATGCCAGACCGCCAAGTTCTCCGATGATGAACAGATTGGGCAGGCTCGTCTCATACTCCGGCGTGAGGAAGGGCATGTCCGCACCCATGGTTGGGCTGGCCATGACCATGGTAATCGCGCCGGTCGGACAAGCCTCAGCGCAAAGACTATGTCCGATGCACTTGTGTCCGTTGACAATGGCCGCCTTGCCGCCCAGCATGGCCAGCACGTCGCCTTCCGGACAAACCGTGGTGCACGCCGCGCACCCGATGCAATAGCTGATGTCGATGTGAGGATGCTGGGCACGCGGGCCTTCGGAATACAACTGCCCCTTCGCCGCGGCCGCATGTGCCTGGGTTTCTCTTTTCTTCAGACCCTTCAAATACCGTCGCATGAAAATCAGCGTAATGACCACGCCGATGATCAGTGCAACCAATGTGTCCATGGAGAGTATTATCCCGCGTGGACGCGAGATTGAGATGACTTGTTATCCGGAAAAGAGAGCCTTCAGTGTGCCGACTCAGTGGGTCATGGAGTAGAGCACGTAGTTCACGCCCAGCTTGTACCCTTGCGCCGTCATGGAAACAGGGTAGTTCGGGTCGTCGGCGTGTTCCCAGGAGTCGCCCATATCCATATTGAAGTTAATGGCGACCATCAGATGGTTCTTATCGTCGTAGATGCCACGCCAGTGCTGCGGCCCTTCCATTCGAGCACCGATCTCGCCTCCGAAGCCATTGCGAACCAGGTGCCGCTCACCCGGAACCTGAATGCCTCGATCCAGATCGAAGAAGCTGTGCATGATGGGGTCGCTGTCTGGAATCTCGACGATCGCGCGATCCGGAAAGACCGTGTTGAGGGCGTTTTCAAGAACGTACCAATCATTCTCGGCGTGCAGGTCATCGATCAACAGGAAACCGCCACGCAACAAATGTTCCCGCAGGCCTGCGGCTTCCTTCGGGGTGGGATCCCAGTACCCTCTGCCGGGCTGCTGTAGAAACAGGAACGGATACAGAAAGATTCGTTCATCAGTCAGCTCCAGCTGAACGCTGTCATCTGCCACCGACATGTTGGTCATACGACGAAGTGCCGGCAGAAAGTGTCCTTCCGCCAACGGATAGTCGATCGCCCACCAGGGCTGACGGCATCCATGGGAACCGCCACCGCCAAACGTCGGATAGATGACGCGGGCCATGTGGAACTCGCCCTCGGGAAAATCCTTGATGGTGCCCGTACATGGATTCGACAACTGACTGTTGCCGCTCTCGCAGAGGACAAAGATGAATACTGCGGCGCTGACCAGCTTCAGCGGAACTTTCCGCAGCTTCAAAGCGAATCGTGTTGGATTCATGCGAAACATCAGGCCCCGCATTCTACAGCAGGACGCCCCGTAGTGTGGATCAGTTGTTTTGGTCCGCGATCCATCGCTCGAGAATCGCACGATATGCGGTCACGTGCGGTTCGTTTCCTGGGGCAAGGTCCTGCGTCTCCTGAGGATCCATGCACACGTCGTAGAGCCTGGAACGCTTCGACTCCGTTTCGAAAATCATTTTCCAGCACGAATCGTTCAAGCCCAGAAATCCGAGAGAGTAGTCGGTAAAGAACAACGCCATGCGCGGCTTCCCATCCAGCAGCGATTTGCCCTGAAACCGCGAAGGGACCGGCAGGCCAAGCAAATCCAAAATCGTCGGAGCCGTGTCGATAAGACTGGCGCCATTGCGAAGACGCTCCTGATTTTGAATCAGGCCCGGCGCGGCGACGATGTACGGCACGCGGATGTTCTCGTCGTAGAGGAAGAAGGAATGACCGTAATTCCCTTCGTGCTGTCCGAAGGCTTCGCCGTGGTCGCCGAAAATCACAAACAATGTCTGCGTGTCGAGCTTCCGGGCACGTAAACCCGTCAGAAGCTCACCGAGCGAGGCATCGCCGTAATGCAGCGCATTGCGATAATTCGAAATATCACTCGTGTTGGGAAAGGGACCTGGATCCGGAGTGGCATAGGGGTGATGCCCGGCCACCGGAATATACGTTAAAAAGAAGCGCTGCCCTGCGGCCGAGTCGATCCACGCAAGCATCCGTTTGACGGCAGACGGCTCATCCACGCCGAAACTGGAGTTCACATTGCCCCCGATATCCCCCGCGTCTTCCAGCGTTTCGAATCCCCGGTTCTCCACGACCGACTTCATTCCCAGATACATGAAGCGTCCGGAGTGAAAGAGCGCGGTTCTGTAGCCGACCTGTCGCAACTGTTCCGCAATCGAGATGCAGGGCGCGGCGGGATAGTCATCGGCTGGGGCCCCGAACTTCGGATACTGCGAACACAACACTGCAAACAATCCACGGATGCTTTCCGGATACACGGAGTACGCATTCTCAAAGACAATCGCCTGCGATCCCAGTTGCGTCAGATTCGGCGTCGGGTCCTCTGCAGCTCCATATAGCCGCAAATACCGCGATGCGGTGGACTCCAGAAGAATAAGCACGACATTTCGGCCGGCTGCTCCACCGCGGAATTGCGAAACCTTTGCAGAGTCCGGAAACGGCGGAAATGGGCTGACTCTCCAGTCTCCACTTCCTGGCGAACCTGTAAATGCAGGAGGACGAATAGGAAGCAGAGCGCCAAACGCATTTCGATGCATCCCAACGGTCTCCACCTTCGATACGGACAGGGGACCAACAGCCACTATGGCAGCACCGACGACGAATAATAGTTTTGTAAATCGCAGTTTCAGTCTGGATAGCAGTACAGGAAAGAGAACTCCAGACGCGAGTACGAGAACAATGGCGCCGACGTTGAGCGGAGTAAAGTAGTAGGCAATGGAATCACTCAACGGGCCTCTGGCAGCGCGCAGCATCGGCAGCGTCAGCGGCGTCGAAAGAACGCGAGTCACCGGAACGTTGATCGCCACATATACCACCGCCGCCGCATATAAAACCCAGCCTGCACGCGTGCGCTTCGTGCAGAAATCGACGAATGCAAATACCAATGCCACCAGCATGTCCTGCCAGAAATACGCAATTGGCGTCCATGCGGATAAGGGAATGTGTCGTCCGAACAGGCTCATCAGGTGGGCCAGAAGCAACACACCGAAAAGGCTCAGTGCTTTCAATGGACTCTCAATCGGTTCGGGAAACGAGATTGATTCGCTTCAACAGTAGAAGGGAGACGATCGCTCCCCTGCCATGTCGGGACCAGATCCAGTCGTGGACCAGCACCTGACGTGCCGGGGGGTTGGAATAAATCACCCTTCGATCACCGATCAGCGAAAGCGGAATGACGAGCAGATCCGCGTCCTCGTGGACACACGAATCAAACAAGCGCACTTCGAAATTCACGTTGCCCGGAAGATAAGACATTGCGGTATCAATGTGATCTGCCCTGGCATCCACGATGGTTATCGCAACATCCGGAATGAGCTTCTGCAGCAGTATCGCCGATCGCGGAAACATACCACCACCGATGACGTTCACGGTCCGGGTGTTAGAGAACGCCGGCAATAGACGACGAATGGCACGTTCGTGAGTGTGGAGAAGATATCGCTGAAGCAATCGGGAACGGAGTGCGATTCGTTCAAGGGATTCAATGCTGATATATTCGAACCATCGAAACACCGCAGGCCAGGAACTGGCTTCTGCGCCGGGACGAACATAACCCGGAAGCCGCGTCCAGTGCTCGCCCGGAAGGCGGTGATGCTCGACGTGATAGCCATCATTGAAGAACGACACGTTGTAGAAAAAACCGTAGTGGCTCGTCGTGCCGCGCGCATGCTCGAAGTATCCATGCAGAAAGCACAGGCCAAGACCCAGCGCATATCCGGGAAGATATACGAAAGCGAAGAATCCTGGAACGGCATACAACAGGAATCCCCACAGTGTGAGGACTGCGCCCAGCTCCAGGGCGACGGACGGTGTGAATCGCAGCGCACTGCGATGACCGCTGTGATGCGCCAGATGCCGGTCCCGCCAGATAGACTGCGGATATCCAAGCAGCAGGCTCAGAAATATCGAATACGCGCGGTTCCAGCGGCTCGATCGGAAAAACGGGAGGTGAATGAAATTGTGCGAAATCGTGTTGGAGTTCCACCACAGTCCGAGAGCGATGACCGGAATCGAAGGGACCAGCAGGATCGCGGCCGGATGCAGGAGGGACAGCCCGATCAGGAGAGCGTCCCACCTCGAGTGACGGAGAATTCCTCGCGATATGCTGTGTGCTGCGACGGTTTCCATAGAGTGCGAATATTCTACATTTTGACTACGTAACCGGAAGGAGTGAATGATTCGGCGAGCCGAACGGTTGCGGCTCAGGCACCACCCCTCGCACGATCTCGACTACGTCTCGATCATGCTGCCCTCCTGATTCAGGAGGGCATATCCCTCATTTCCAATTCACCATCTCCGGAATTCGTTATAAAAATAACATATATGGTCATTTTCTGCATATAATCCCGGCAGAAAAGGAGCGTGATATGAAGACAACAGCCAAATGTTTGCTTACCATTCTGATTCTTCTGCTCGCTACATCGGTGCTGCAGGCCAGTGGCCTGGTTGGAATTTATGCCGTTGTCAGCAAAGTCGTCTTCGAGCCCAACGACAAAGCACCCGAGCGTATACAGATCTGGGGCGCATTTACGCTCGTGGATGGAGGAACGGGAAGTGGTGGCAAAACTCTCGCACCGCAGCGTGGGTACATGTATTTCGTGCTGCCATCGGCAGCGGAAAACGCAAACCTGAGAGAAATTGCCCTGAAGGAGTGGGCCGACTTCAAATCCATTGCTGGCACCAATCAGGCCGTTGCCTTTGGACGCTTTGGCTACATCGGCGCATTTGCGGATGAGCTGATCTCGAAGCCTGCAGGAAATCCGCCGTTCGTCCTGATGGGAGGGGATCCCACCAATTTCAACGGCTCACACTCGAAAAATCCCATCCGCGCAGAGGCCGCCACGCCAGCTTCTCCAGACCCCTATCCCCTGAATATGGGTCTGACGAAACTCTCGGCCACCGGGAATCTCGCGGCGATCGTCAATCAGCTCCGCGCGCGATAGGTTCCAATACGCCGGGGAATGTCTCTATCAGGACAGGCGGCGAATCAGAGCATTCGCGAATTCGCGAGTGGAAGCGGTGCCGCCGAGATCCTTCGTGCGGATGGCGTCCTGATTCAGCGTGACATCGATTGCCTTTCGCAATCGTGCAGCCAGTTCCGCACATCCAACATGGGCCAGCATCATCGCCGACGCGAGAACGAGCGCGAGGGGATTGGCAATTCCCTTCCCGGCAATATCCGGCGCCGAACCATGCACCGCTTCGAATATCGCGACGTTTTCACCAATATTTGCGCCCGGCGCCATTCCGAGGCCGCCCACCAATCCGGCAATTTCGTCGGAGAGGATATCGCCGAAGAGGTTGGTCGTCACAATCACGTCGAACTGCCAGGGGTTCAGAACCAGCTGCATGGCGCAGGCATCCACGATGCGCTCGTCGGTTTGCACCCGGCCTTCATATGCCCGGCCCACCTCGGTTGCGGTCTCACGGAAAAGCCCGGTGAGCGCCTTCAGGATATTGGCCTTGTGCACGATGGTCACTTTGCGCCGGCCATTGCGGAGTGCGTATTCGTAAGCAAATTCGGCGATGCGACGGCAACCGGCGCGGGTATTGACTCCGGACCCGATCGCAACGGCGTGTGGATCTCCATCGATGGGAATGTAGTGCTCGAATCCGACGTACAGGCCTTCGGTATTCTCGCGAATCGTGACGAGATCGATATTCTCGTAGCGCCCTCCGGGCATCAGCGATATCGCGGGGCGGACATTGGCAAAGAGATGGAATTCTTCGCGCAAGCGGACGTTCGATGAACGAAACCCGCCACCCACCGGCGTTTCCAGCGGCCCCTTCAATGCCAGTCCCGTTCGGCGAATGCTTTGGATGGTTTCAGGAGGCAGTGGATCGCCGCACGCTTTGACGCCTGCCAGTCCCGCAGTACATATCTCCCAATCAAACGGGGCGCCAAGCGCATTGAGAATGGAAATCGCGGCATCGACAATTTCAGGGCCTATGCCATCTCCGGGGATCAGTGTCGCGGGTACTTTGTTCATGCCGGCTATTATCGCCGGTTCAATGAAGGATTATCGGCGGACAAATTTGTAGTCGGGAGCGCTGATGGAATCAGAGCTATTTGGGTAATGCCGGGGCGCCGCCCTTTGCGTCGATCAGGGATTGCAGCAAAGCCACAGTCGTGGGGTTTTGAGCTGCAGCTGGTGCACCACCACGGCCTCCGCCGCCGCCACCGCGTGCAAGATCGAGCGGGGTCCGGCCGTCGGCATCCTTCGCCTGCAGGTCTGCACCGTTCTTCGCGAGAAACTCCACGAGGGGATCAAAACCATGAGAAGCCGCGCCATGCAAGGCGGTCTGGTGGGGCACGACATTTGCGCTCGGCATCTGACTGCCTCGCCTGCCGCCTCCACCTCCACCAGCACCCGCTCCGCCAGCGCCCAGGGCCGCACCGACTGGAGGAGCGCCGGCAGCCGGCGCGTTGGCAGCAGGTGCCGCTTGACCGCGACCACCACCGCCACCACGACCTCCAGCACCACCGCCTCGGGGCTCCGTTAAGTTCCTGGCATTAATATCGGCACCGGCCGCGAGCAACGCCTTCATGCTCGCGATCACGCCTTCATCGGTACGATTACGGCCGCGAGTCAGGCGAGTCGCGTAATCGATACCGGCGGCAGCCATCAGCGGCGTGACGCCATCCTTGTTTGGTAAGTCGACAAGAGCCTTGTGCTTCAACAGCAGTTCAACAAACGGAGCATCGCCGCCGCGCGCTGCCCGCATCAAAGCGGTTGCACCCTGCGCGAGCAGACCATCACCACCGCGGTCCTGCGGCACGTCACGATATGGCGGCCGTCGCTTCAGCTGAATGTTCGGATTCGCGCCTGCTTCGAGCATTAGTTTCGCAACCGCGACGGCAGTCATCGAGTCTTCGCTCGGAATCACAGCTACCGCGCCATTACCCTTCATTGGCAGGGTGCTGACATCCGCGGCCATGTAAATTGGCGAGCGGCCCCACAGGTCCCATTTGTCCAGATCGGCGCCGGCCTGCACCATGTAGGCCGCAAAATTGAAATGCATATTGAGCAGCGCCATATTCAGCGCGGTCAATCCATCCGGGTCCTGGAGATCAGGATCGGCCTTGGCAGCGATCAGGTTTTTCGCACATTCGACGCAGCCTTCCCGCGCGGCGTAAATCAGCGGCGTGAAGCCACCCTTGTTCATGTCTTTCGGACGGGGTTCACCAAGGACTTTGCGTTCCCACTGACGGACGACGCCATGCGCATCAACGTCGGCACCCCGCGAGGCGAGGAGCTTGATCATCTCCGCCTGGCTCTGCGCGGCAGCCCACATGATTGCGGATTGTCCTCCCCAGTTCTCTTTCGCATTCACATCGGCGCCGGCATCCAACAACCGTTTTGCCGCGTCGACTTTACCGCTCCGCGCTGCTGCCATCAGCGGCGTTTCGCCTTCAGGGTTCTTGAAGTTTGCATCCGCACCGGCCTTGAGAAGTGCATCGATGATCGGAGCCGATCCAATGATGGCCGCCTCGGAGATCGCGGAAGTACCAAACTGATTTTTCAATTTAACGTTGGCGCCGGCCTTGATCAGAGCCTGGACGAGAGCAAGATCGTCATTGTGAGCGGCATACATGATGGCCGTGGTTCCGTCGGCTCCGACGGCATTCGCGTCCGCGCGCTCTGCGAGCAATTTCAACGCGGTCGCGCGATCACCAGACTCTGCCGCATCGAGCAGCGTCGGCTTGCCGGGCGCCGCCAGCGAGACAGCGGCAACCAGTACAGCCATACACACAACCGCGACCGTCCACTTATTTAACGATCCTGCCGGCAATCCGAACATGTTAGACCTCCGAGAGTATGCCGCCGCTGTCGCCGATCGTCGTGACCGGAATGTTGTTACGATCGAACAAAGTCAAAAGCAGGTCCGCAAACCGCGAGTCCTGCGGATATTTCAAATGCTGGCCGCCCTTGATGCGTCCATGCGCACGACCGAGGATCGCGGACGGCAACGGGTCGTTGTTGTGCCTGTTGCTGTTGCTCATGTTGCTTCCGTAAAGGATGGTCGAGTGATCCAGCACCGTACCGTCGCCCTCTTTTGCCGCAACCAGTTTCTTGATGAAACCGGCGAACATATCCGTGTGGTACTTCTGAATCACCACCAGATTGTCGAGCTTCTTCGGCTGGTCTCCATGATGCGAGAGAGGATGGAAGGCCTCGGAAATACCCAGGTTGGTGTAGGTCCTCATACTCGCTTCGTGATCCATCGAGAACGAAATAACGCGTGTGATGTCCGCCTGGAACGCGAGGGCCATGAGATCGAACATCAGTTTGAAATGCTCCGTAATGTCGTTCGGCGTACCCACCGGCGCGTCCGGAATATTCAGCGAGGCGGTGTCTGCCTGGGAGGCCATCTGCACCCGGCGTTCGATTTCGCGAACCGAGTCGAGGTAATCGCTCACGACCACGCGGTCGCCGGCGCCGAGACTGGCCTGTAACCGTGCAGCCTGTGCCTTGACGCGATCGAGAATGCTGCCGGTTTCGACAAGGATCGTCGCACGTTCCTTGTCGGTGTCGCCCTGGCCGAACAGTTTCTGAAACACCGCGCGCGGATTTCCCTCCTGTGGCAGCGACTGTGTCGGTGTGCGCCAGGACATTCTCGCGGATCCCGTTGTCGTCAGTTCCAGCGAAGGCAACCTTGTGTCCTGACCGATATGACGCGCCGCAAACTGATCCGCCGTAACGCCGGCGTCCGGGCCGGCAACGCCGTGCTCTCCGGGCCTGACGCAGTTCAGCCATGTGAGTTCGATGTTGGCATGAGGCTCGGGAGACTCGCCGGGCTTGTTGCGCAGCCCCGATACGATGGTCATGTGCTGACGGTACGGCGCCAGCGGCTCAAGGATCGCCGACATCTCGTAGTCTGATCCGGCCGTCTTTGGCGACCATCGGTCCATCACCGCACCATGCGGAAAGCCGACAAAGGCAAACCGCTTCGGCGTCGAACCGGCCGGAGTCTGCGCCCACGCAGTGGCGGCGGGATTCATCGCATCGAGCAAAGGCAGTGCCATGGAAACACCAATGCCTTTGAGTAACGTGCGTCGTGAAACGTGTTTTTTAGTGATAACCATTTCAAATCTCCTATCTATAACTGCCCTTACTTCGCTGCCTGCGCCACGACAGGCTGAAGAACCCGGCGCATCTTAAACTGTTCGCTGCGAACCACGGATTGGACCAGCGATGAAAACTTATAGTCGCCCGGAGCCGCGGCGCGCACAATGCGGCGCACGGCAGGCATATCGTAGTACCCGAGAGTACGACCGGTCGCATACACCAATAATCCTTCGGTAAACGTCTGCGCAAATTGTTCCGGGCGGCGCAGCAGCGCCTTTCGCAGATCGTCGGGGCCTTTGATTTGTGTTCCGTCGGGCAATTCGCCCGCGGAATCAATGACCGTGCTGGCAAACCGATCGCGATCTCTCCACATCCCGGTTGCATCGAAGTTCTCGAGTGCGAAACCGAGGGGGTCCATCACCGAATGACACGCCGAACATGTCGGACTGGACCGATGCTTTGCCATCATCTCGCGGACTGTAAGCGCTTTTATGGTGCCGATGTCCTTGTCATTCAGCGTCGGGACATTCGGAGGCGGCATAGCCGGAGGGACGCCTTGAATGTGCTTCAGGATGAATGCGCCGCGCAATACCGGCGAAGTGCGGTTCGGATACGCAGCCGCCATCAAGACGGCACCTTTTCCGAGCAGCCCCCAGCGTGCGGATTGCTTGAGCTCAACACGGCGGAAGAAGCTGCCCTTCACATCGGTAATTCCATAGTGAACGGCGATGCGTTCGTTGAGATACGTGTAGTTTGCCCTCAACAGGTCGACGACGCTGCGGTCTTCCCTGAAAATGCTGTCGGCGAACATGGTCAGTTCCGTGCGGAAATCCCTGCGAGGATCATTCCGACCGGAGGCATATGGGAATACATCCGAATCCGGAACGATGTCATCCAGGCGCTTCATATCCAGCCACTGATGCACGAAATTGCTTGCCAGAGTCACCGAGCGTGAATCGGCGAGCATGCGCGATACCTGCTTTTCGAGCACGGCGGTGTCACTGAGTTTGTTCTTGATGGCGAGATCCAGCAGTTCATCATCAGGAATCGAATTCCATAGAAAGAACGACAACTTCGATGCAAGTTCGAGATCGCTGATGGCGTAACTTTCCCCGGAACGCAATCCCGCAGGTACGCGTTCGCCGCGATACAGGAAAAACGGGCTCGCCAGAACACCGGTAATGGCGCTCCGGATTCCGGATTCGAAACCGCCCTCTTTTACGCCGTCGTTGTAATACGCGAGAAGTTCCGTCACATCCTGATCCGTAACTGGACGGCGGTAAGCGCGTTTCGCCGTAGCCGCGATGATCTTTTTGGCGCAGGCCTCTGGGGTCTCCCCTTTGCCGGCATCACCAGATGGCTGGCAAATGAAAATTCGCTCGCGACTCGGCGTCATTCCAAGTCCCTTCGCGTTGAATGGGCCCTGAAGCTGAAACGAATTCACGCGGTACAGGCGATCCTGTCCACCGCCGGGCGAGTACACCTGCAACTCATCGTCGGACTCGGCAAAGGATTTGCGCCGGAATGCGACGCCGATCTTGTGCGGGCCACCGGTGGTGGTGAAGCGAATGTTCTTCAAGCGGGCGTTGAGCTTGTCCAGCGCACCACTCACCTGGTAATCGTATGCCTTGTTGTCTTCTTCGCCGCCGACCACCGTCTCGTAGATCAGTTTATTGTCCAGCGTCACCACAACCGGGTTTTCATACTCCATGCCATTGCCCCAGATGTTTCCCGCCATGTCGGCAATATTGATGACGTACTCACCGTCGGATGGAAGATCCACCTTCGCGAGAATTCCACCGCGAGTGCCCAGCGGCAGGCCTTCAACGTGACTCAACTGCGATCCCGGACCAGCACGAAACGTCCAGCCATTGGGCCTGGAATCCGGCCGGCCGACGGCCTTAACGGCCACGAGCCGCGCCGCGATGACATATTGCTCAATGAAGGACGGCGACACCTGCAACGCCGTCGCAATGTTGTCGAAGCCTTCGACCGAGTCGTCTTCCGGCAGCGTTGCGGCAGCATCAAACTCGACAGCAAGCAGATCGCGAACCGCGTTGGTATATTCCTTGCGATTTAAGCGATGCAGTACGACCTGATCCGGAATGTGCGCTTTGCCTTCGGCCCGGTCGAGAGATGTCTCGATCCAGGAAACCAGAGCGTCAATGTCCCTGGCGTCAGGCTGTTTTGAACCCGGAGGCGGCATGACACGGCCACGCAGTTTGCGTACGGCTTTTTCGAAGACGTCGGCGTGTTCGGCGATGCCCTCGGCTTTAAGTCCCTCAAAGGTGATGCCGCCGGTCTTCGCCCGGTCGTTGTGGCATCCGACGCAATACGTGTTGATCGTGGCCAGCTGCGCCTGTCCCGCCTGAGCTGCGGCAGTCTGTGCAACAGCGGCGGCCGGGGAAGCGGCAGGAGCCATCGTCGCGAGGCCGGCCACGGAGCCGGTCAGCAATCCTGCGAGCAATATTACGGCGATCGGAAATTTTGGATTCCTTTTCATAATAATTACGCGTCCGGTGACAGATAAGCCCAGAGGCTCTCAAACGCACGGCGAACAAACTCGTCGGAGTTCCCCATCTTCGTTTCAAATTCCATGGCCGGCCTGGCTGCCACAGCCTCGGTGGGCCCGCGTCCCTTGTTCATCATCTGACTCAGCGTGTCGTAAAGTTTGCCGTACATATCCAACTGAGTCCTGAGATCCGCAAACGTGAGCATAGGTCCTTCCGCGGGCACGATGCGAGTGTCCGCATTGGCTACAGTTTGCAATCGCTGGATGCCGCCAACAATTCCGCCAATCCAACCGCCGGTCCACCAGTCGACTGCCGGCCATCCCTGCCCGGTAATCGCTCCACCCACTGCGAGAACGTTCTGTTTTGGAAAGTAGACATAGAGATCGCCGTCGGTATGGGCTGCATCTGAGATATATCCGTAGCGGATATCCGTGTCGAGCTTCCCGTTCGTGTAGAAGGTTTTGTTCGGCTGCGCGATCTTCGGTAATTTTGCGAATTTCTGGCCATTCCAGGGCCATGTAATGTTTTGCCCCAGCCAGAGCCGCGTATTCTCGTGAGCGATGATCGTAACGCCGGCCTTGCCCAGCCGTTCGTTGGAGCCGGTTTGCTCGGGATGCCAATGCGTGTTGAAAAGCGTGTGAACCGGACCAGCCCCAGGCAGCCCGGAGACCGCTTTCAGCAATGCGTCGGAACCTTTGGCGGATCCGCCGTCAACGAGCAAAACGCCCTTGGAATCAATCTGTGCAAGGACATTGGCTTCGCCCGGATTTCTCAACACGAACAGGTCGTCGGCCAATCGCAGCGTGCCTCCGCCGCCAGCCGCGGATTGTGCGAACAGGTTGCCCGGAAGTGACAGTCCTGCAGCTCCTACGATCGCAGTTTTAATGAATGCTCTACGGTCTGAAAACGATTTCATAATTTGAGCCAGATCATAATTGAAAACCCCGAATTCCCAAAGAGATTCAGCATGTTCCAAGCTGCAAAAAAGGGGCCAGACGGGTCATTCCCCTTTTTTCGTTCGAAAAAAGGGGAATGACCCGTCTGGCCCCTTTTTCCTACTGGCCCCGGGCGGGTGGCGTGGCTGGGGCAGGAGTTGGATTCGGGGCTGTACCGTCCAGCGTGTACACATACAGCCGGGGGAGGACCGGCGCGACGGCGGGGGCAGCACCACTGGGAGGTCCACCACGTCCCCCTCCGGCGCCCTGTCCCTGACCGCCAGCTACCGCGACGTACTGTTTACCGTCCAGCAGGAACGTGATCGGCGGGCCCATGCCGCCGGTTTGTCCCGTCGGGACTTCCCAAAGGACTTCTCCCTTATCCGCAGAAAGCGCCCGCAGGCGGCCATTTCCAAGGGTCTGAAAAACGAGGTTGGTTGCAGTTGCAAACGTTCCACCGCCAATGCTTCCGCCACCTTGCGCGCGCCATCTTTCTTTCTGGGTGATGACATCCCATGCAACGAGCCATGAGCCTGTCTGCTGCGGACCGATCGAAGGCAGCGTCGGGCCTGCCGGTACTGCTGGAGGGGGAGGAGCCGCTTGCCCGGCGCCAATTGCTGCTCCGGGATCCTGAATAGGCGCGATGCCATTTGCGGGAGGAAGCGGCGGCGCTCCGCCCGGTGCGCCAGGACCTCCGCGGCCACCACCACCACCACGCGCGAGTCCGGTATTGCTTGCGGTGGGGTTGTACACAAAGTTTGGTGTGACCGCATACTGCGAGCTGCTGCTCGCCGATGTCGGGATGTACATCAGATTCAGCGTCGGGTTGAAAGACATCGGCGCCCAGTTATGGCCTCCGCCAGGACCCGGCATGATTGTGATGCTCTGATTCTTTCCATACATCGCCTCGGGTCGAATGTTGGGACGACCAGTTTTGAGATCGATGCCGCTGGCCCAGTTGAGTTGCGCGTAAGGCTCCGCGGAAATCAACTTCCCATTGGTACGATCGAGAACGTAGAAGAACCCGTCCTTGTTCGCCTGCATGATGACCTTCCGGTTCTGGTTGTTGATGCGAATATCCGCGACGGTCAACTGCTGCACGCTGTCGAAATCCCAGGAATCGCCGGGCACAAACTGGTAGTGCCACTTGTAATCGCCTTTGTCGGCATCTACGGCAACAACGGATGCGACGAAGAGGCTATCGAGCCCCTTTGAGTTTCGAAGTTCGGCAGGCCATGGACCTCCATTTCCAGTGCCGACGAAAACGAGATTAGTATCCGGATCATAAGTAATCGCATCCCATACCGTTCCGCCTCCGCCCAGCTTCCACGCGTCCGGGCCCCAGGTCTTTGAAGCCATTTCCATGGCCTTGTTTTCGAAACCCTTCGCGGGATCGCCGGGAACTGTATAGAAACGCCATGCCATTTTTCCAGTGTCGGTGTCATATGCGGTAAAGAATCCGCGCACGGGTTTTTCTGCGCCCGCGTTTCCAACGATGACTTTGTTCTTCGCAATGCGTGGCGCCATCGTCATGGTGTACTGCTGGTCCGTGGGGAATGTCTGGACGCTCCAAACGACGTTGCCCTTCACCGCATCCAAGGCGACGAGCCTGCCGTCGAGAACGGGTACGAATACCTTCCCTTCGAACAGCGCCAGTCCGCGATTCACAATTCCGCAGCATGCTTTCGGTTGAACGGTTGGACGATCGACCATGGGATCGTATCGCCAGAGCTCTTTACCGGTTCGCGCGTCCAGAGCGTAGGTGATGCTCCAGTTGGTGATGTTGTAAAGAATGCCGTTCGACACCAGCGGCGTTGCTTCCTGATTGCCGCCCCCAGGTCCGATCTCGTATGTCCAGGCCAGGCCCAGGCGGTTGACGTTGGTCGCGTTGATTTGCTTGAGCGGACTGTAGCGTGTCTCTTCATGGTTCAAACCGTAGGTCAGCCATTCCTCGCCGTTTTGTCCCGCGTTCTTCAACGCATTTTCGTCGACGCGCTTGTTCTGCAAACCAAGGGCGATCCAACTTGAAACCAGGATGCCGGCGACAAGCAGGCAATACCATTTGTACTGATGCACACGCATAGAGAACCCCTCCAAACGAATTCGTTTACCGCGGAATCGCGGCATCTTATCGCGTGATGCGCCAATGATCAATGAGGTCCATTCATGCAGTTACGGTGTATTACCTGGTTTGAAACTCCGCCTGCAATGATTACTATGTTTGGTGCGAAAAGCACCGATGCCGATCGCTGCAATCTGACTAAGGAGATACCTGATGCCGAAATCGCTCCGCTTTTTGGGAGTTGCCAGTCTGCTATTCGCCGTCACCCTGCCTGGCGCAGCGGCGCAGCCACAATCCGCGGCGCAGCCACAATCGGCTCCGGTTCAGCACAAGCACTTGATGGTCGTTGTCAGCAAACTTCTGCCAGGCATCACGCTCTTCGATGCCGACACAGATCAGGAAATCTGCCGTGCAACGATGGGGATCAGCCCCCACGAAGCGGCCTTCTCCAGAGACGGGAAGATGCTCTATGTTCCGGTTTACAGTTCCGCAAATGTCGGCGCACCCGGCACCGATGAGCATGTCATCCATTTCATACGGACGTCCGACTGTCAGATTGTCTCCTCCATGGATACGGGCGACTTCAAGCGCCCGCATTTCGCAGTCGAGGGGCCAAGCGGGCTGCTTTACGTCACAGCCGAGCTGAAGAATTCGATTATCGTGATCGATCCGAAGCAGCAGAAAGTCGTGGATACGCTGCCAACCGGCTCGCCGACCACCCATTTTTTTGCGATGACCAAAGACGAGAAGAAGATTTTCACCAGCAACGTCGGTGCCGGAACGCTTTCGGTCCTCGATGTTCCGGGAAAGCAGGTGATCAAGGTCGTCAGCACCGGCGGTGGAAACCAGCGCATGACCGTGAGTCCGGACGACCGCTGGTTTGTCACCAGCATCGGAGGAACTCGCCAGGTGGCTTTTTTCCGAACCACCGACTATGAACTGGATTTCAATGTTGAGGTTGATGGCGGACCTTTCGTTGCCCGGTTTAGCCCCGATGGAAAATCGATTTACAATCTTGGAACCGCGCCGCGTGGTGGAACGCCGGCGGGAATGCGTGTCTGGAAAATCGATGTGGCCAGCCGCAAGGTTGTCGCGACATCGTCCGATAGTCTGGGCACCGGTACCGGAGGCCTTCAGGTAAGCCCATTCAATGGTCGGGTTTATATTTCGGGATACTCGGGACAAGTCAGTGTTCTGGATCCGGATTCATTGAAGCTTATCAAGCAGTTCCCGGCGCCGAACACGCCGGACGGATTATTCTTTGGCAGCGTCCAATAGGAATCCCTTGACAGCTTTTGCGGTTCGAATAATGCTGCGTTCGCAGATATATGAAGTTGTGATGAAGGTGGAGGATACAAAATGCGGAAATTAACCTTGGGCCTGTTGGCTGTGCTGGCGTGTCTGGCAATGATATTGCCGTTGGCGGCACAGGAAGGCTTTCCAATGAAGGGCTCATGGCTTGGCGACTGGGGTGAAAGTACAACCAATCGGAATCAAGTCTTCGTTGTGTTTGACTGGGACGGCAAGGTGATCTCGGGAGCGATCAATCCGGGCACCGATACGATCGCGGTCAAGAATGCTTCGCTTACTCCGACGCCTGTTGCGCCTCCGCCGGGAGCGGCTGCGGCAGCTGGCGGCGGTGGTGGCGGTAACCGCGGTGGCGGCGGTGGCGGCGGCCGAGGAGGCGGTGGTGGTCAGGGCGGTGGCGCAAATGCCGCAGCGGGCGCACCTGCCGCTGGAGCGCCCGTACCGGCGTTGCCGGCTGCCCCTGCAGCCGGAGCACCAGCTGGTGCCGGAGGCGGAGCAGGTGGACAAGGTGGTGGCGGCGGTCGCGGTGGTGGTGGAAATGGCGCCGGAACTTCAGCAGCTGCACCCGTGGAATGGATAGTTCACTTCGAAGGCGATGGGAAAGACAGCAAGGGAGCGACGGTCCATTATGTGGCCGACGGAAAGATCGAGAACATTGGACTCTCCAATCGTTCGATTGTCGGGACCTGGGTTTCCGGCACGACGAAAGGCACCTTCAGACTTACCCGCCAGTAAATACAAGAGGGAAAGAGGGGACACCATGAGATGGCCCCTCTTTCCCTCCTTACTTGTGCACGCCGTCCGGTGCTGCAATAATCTTCGCCATCATGAGTAAATTTATTATTGGTCCGCACATGCGACTTCAGGAATGGGTCGCTGAAGAAAAGGGATATTTCCGCGAAGAAGGACTCGACTACGAGTTCGTCACTTCAACCGGATTCACAACCACAAGCGTCAAGTCGGCTACGGAACTTCCGAAAAGTCAGATCCGTGGCGCATACCAGTCCATTGAAGATGGACGAACCTGCGATATCAGCTCCGCCTGTCACTGGACCGTCAACATGGCGGCCGCCGCAGGCCACGGCCGGCTCTGGGCTGGTGCATATTCGATGACGCCGGCAGGAATCTTCGTTGCACCGGATTCAAAAATCCGCCGACCCGAAGATCTCGCCAATGTTCCCATCACGGTCGGCTATCAATCCGGAAGTCACTACACAACCATTCAGGCGCTCGAGCCCGTGCTGAAGCGCGAACAAATCAAAGTGCACTTTGGCGGAACGCTGTTCCTGCGTCTCGAATTGCTCATCGACCGCGAAGTGCCGGTGGCGACGCTTTTCAGCGCGCCAATGTATCTGGCTGAACAACTCGGATATCGAAAGATACTGGATTGCTCCTTCATGACGGCAGCGACCGTGCGTGAAGACACGGCCGAAGAGGACGTGGAGAAGTATTATCGCGCGTTGAGAAAAGCCCAGGTCGACATCGATCTTCATCACCAGAAATACACCCACTACTACAAGAAGGAATTTACAGCTCGATTCCACGATGTCATGGATACGCGCCTGTTTGGCCCGGGTGAGCGCATTGTCTTCGAGCCATACACGAAGGAAATGTATGAGACGACGCAAGCGTGGGTAGAGTCCTGGAACATTTTCGAAGAAGGTCTCCAGTCGCTGAAATCCTACGACGAGTCCGTGGCGCAGCCCGTTCCGTCCGGTGGCATGAGTAAATGATCATTGACATGCATGCGCACGTGACTGCGCCAGACAGCCTTTATGTCTACAAGGCTGGATTGCTTTCGCATCGCGGCGGGCACGGTCGCGGACAGGTCGGGGCGACGGACGAAGACATCATCAAAGCCCTGAACTCCCCGGTCTTCGGTGGTTCGTCGCATCTCGCTCAACTGCAGGAAGCGGGCACCGACATGCAGATCATCTCGCCTCGCCCGTACCAGATGATGCACAGCGAGAATCCAAAACTAACCACCTGGTATACGGAAGAAACCAACAGCATCATCGCGAGAGAAGTAAAACTGTTCCCGAAAGTGTTTCGCGGCGTCTGTGGGTTACCGCAAAGTCCGACCGTCAGCCCGAAGGCTCTGCTCCCCTATCTTGAAAAATGCGTGAAGGAAATGGGATTTGTGGGAACTCTCCTGAATCCCGATCCGGGTGAATGCAGCGGCGTGGAAACCCCTCCTCTGGGTGACCGCTACTGGTATCCGCTCTATGAAAAGCTGGTGGAACTCGACATTCCTGCGCACATTCATTCGGCGGGCTGCCGTTCGGAACGGCTGAGCTATTCATTGCATTTCATCAACGAAGAAAGCATTGCGATTGTCTCGCTGCTGAATTCGAATGTGTTTGCGGATTTTCCAACACTCAAACTGATCGTGTCCCATGGCGGCGGCGCAATTCCTTATCAGGTAGCTCGCTTCGAAGCAAGCTCGCTGCGGCGCGGCACCGAGCGTTTTTCCGACAAGCTTCGCAAACTGTGGTTCGACACAGTTCTGTATTCGGCAGATGCGCTGACGCTCCTGTTCAAAACCGTGGGCGTGGATCGCTGCATGTTTGGAACCGAGCGGCCCGGAGTTGGAACGGTGAAAGATCCGAAGACCGGAAAGTGGCTCGACGAAACGCGGCACATCATCGAAGGCTTCGACTGGCTGAGCGCAGCCGAAAAGAAAATGATCCTTGAAGACAACGCGAAGAAAGTCTTCAAGCTGGACGTATGAGACGTATGAAAGGTGGCCCCATGATTAATCGAATTCGTTTCGCGTTTCTCATTACGGCGCTTTTGCTGGCATCCGTTGCGTCCGCGCAGACACCGCCACTGCAAAAGATCACGATCAACTATCCCGCAAGAAGCGGAGGCTCCTGGCCCATGTTCATCGCGAAGGAAGGCGGGTATTACCAGAAGTACGGACTCGATGTGAACCTGATATTTGGCCAGGGGAATCTCGGTGTAGCCATGATTGTCAGCGGAGAAGCTGCAATGACGAACTCCTCGATGGAGCAGGCCATGCAGGCGAGTTCGAAGGATCCCGGCGCTCTTATATCTGAGGGCAGCATGCTGAACAAAGGCGTATTTGCCCTGATGGCTGCAAAGGGGATTAACAGCGTGAAGGATTTGAAAGGCAAGCGAATCGCCGTGAGTTCGATCGGTGATGCGCCTTACAACTACACGATCGCGCTGCTCGCAAAATCCGGGCTGAAGGCGAAGGATGTTCAGTGGGTTCCGTCAGGCACCGATGCCACATCCCGCATGGTGTTCCTGACTACAGGCCGCGCGGACGCCGCACTTCTCACAGCACCGTCGTATTTCAAGGTTGAGGCGCAAGGCTACACGAACCTTGGAAACCTTGCGGACCACAGCGACATTTACGCATCGAGTGTTTACCTGTTCACCAGAAAGACGCTCGCTGCGAACCCGAAACTCCCAGAGTTGATCATCAAAGCGCAGGCGGAAGCAATCAAGCGCTTTTATGAAGATAAGCCGTTCGCAGTAAAGGCTTACCTTGCCTACGACAAGCAGGAACCGGCGGATATCGAACGTGTCTATAATCTTTATGCATTGGGCAACGCATTCGAGCGCGTGCCATTCGTCCTCGCACCGGCAATCAAATCCGTGGTTGATCAGGCAGATTCACAAACGGCAACGGCAATGAAGGCTTTCAACTTTAAGACTGTCGTCGACAACAGCACCGTCGATCGTCTTGTGAAAGAAGGCTTCTTCCAGAAACTGTTCGGAGTTGCAATCAAATCCGAAGAGGAGCGCAAATCGAAACTCGCCCTCCGGTGAAACTCGAAATCGATCACGTTTCCAAGCAATACCGGATGGACCGCGAATCCCGCGAAGTGCCTGCCCTGATTGATGTGTCTCTATCGGTTGGCGACGGAGAATTCATGGCCATCGTCGGGCCAAGCGGCTGCGGCAAGACTTCCCTCATGAGCATCGTGGCCGGGCTGCTCCCATTCGACGCCGGTACGGTATCCATCGACGGCAATCCAATCAAAGGTCCCGGAGTGGATCGCGCCGTTGTGTTTCAGCATGCCAGCCTCCTGCCGTGGCGCACCGTCACCGGCAACATCCGATATGGCATGGAACTTCAGCGGCGTTTCGACGAATCCACCATGAAAGAGCGCACCGAGTATTTCACGAAGCTCGTCGGCCTTGGCGGATTCGAACGTCACTACCCGTCGGAACTTTCCGGAGGCATGCAGCAGCGGACAAACCTTGCCCGCGCACTGGCAGCGGACCCCGTCGTGCTGCTCATGGATGAGCCGTTCGCCGCACTCGATGCGCAGACGCGCGAATTCATGCAGTCGGAGCTCCTAAAAATCTGGGCACAGGCAAAGAAGACGGTGCTGTTCATTACGCATCAAATCAACGAAGCGGTTTATCTCGCGGATCGCGTGGCGGTGCTGAGCTCGCGCCCCGGGCGATTGAAGGGCCTGTTCACGATTCCGTTCGGACGCCCGCGGACTCTCAGTCTTAAACGAGATCCGAAATTTCTGGAGATTGAAGATCAGATCTGGAAACTGATCGAAGAAGGAGTTATGGGGACAGACCCCTCAATCCCCTAATTCCGTTTTTGGGAATTAGGGGATTGAGGGGTCTGTCCCCATAACTCCCTAACTCGAACCATGAAATCAAAGCAGAGCTTTTATAAAAGGCACGACACACTGATACTTGGCACCGTCTCCGTGCTGATTGTGCTGGCAGCATGGCAGGTCGTCTGGGATCTTAAATTGATCTCGCCCTTGTTCTTCACTGGCCCGTCGGCTGTTGCGGAACAATTCGTAGAAAGGTATCGCAACGGAACGCTTCTCTCCGACTTGGCATTCAGCGGCCAGACTTTTGCAATCGGATTCCTGCTTTCGTCGATGACGGGAGTTGTGCTGGGAATCATCATCGGCTGGTACCGCTGGGTCCGTCTGCTCAGCAGCCCGTGGGTCACGGCGTTCTATTCCATGCCGCGAGTGGCCATGGTCCCGCTGATCATCATGTGGGTCGGCACTGGAATGTCGTCGAAGATTTTCATCGTCTTCCTGTTTTCATTCTTTCCCATCCTGGTAAACACCATTGCGGGTGTGAAGGCTCTCGATCCCGACTTGTTACGCGCCGCCCGCGCCTATTGCGCGACGGACTGGCAGATTTTCAAGACAGTTGCATTGCCCGGATCCGTTCCGTTCATACTGACAGGGATCAGTCAGGGTATTTCACTGGGACTCATCGGAGTCGTCGTCGGCGAAATGCTGGGCGGAGGGAGCCAGGGCATCGGCTACATGGTGGCTTATGGCGGTCAGGCGTTCCAGACCGACACGATGTTCGTCGGCGTCGTTATCATTGCATTTGCGGGAATACTCTTTACGTGGCTCGCCGAACGGCTGGAGCGTCGATTCTCCCGCTGGAAACCGGAATAAATGGGGGACAGAGGGGACAGTCCCCTCGTTCTCCAGTTAAAATAGGATTCTTATGAACAGAGCATTATTTCAACAGAACATGCTGGAACTGATTCGCCGCACGTCTGCGTTCCTGCCGCCGGATGTCGAGAATGTCATTCAGCTGCATCGCAAAATGGAGGCCGCGGGATCCAAAGCGAACTTCGCGCTGGAACTCGTGGCGCAGAACATCGGACTGGCGAAGGCAAAGTCGCTTCCCATCTGCCAGGACACCGGAACCATTTCCTTCTACTTCGAAGTTCCGAAGGGAGTGGACCAGCTGGAACTCGAGGAACTCACCGACGAAGCGGTGAAGGAGGCCACAAAGAAGGGATACCTTCGACAGAACTCTGTCGATAGCGTCAGCGGACACAACAGCGGTGACAATCTCGGACCCGGAAGCCCGGTGTTTCACTGGGAACCCACGCGTCATCCGAATATTTCGGTGCGTTTGATTCTCAAAGGTGGTGGATGCGAAAACATGAGCGCGCAATACAGCCTGCCCGTAGAAATCCAGGGCAAGCGCGCCGACCGCAATCTCGAAGGCGTGCGTGCCTGCATTCTCGATGCGGTGTGGAAGGCGCAGGGTAAAGGTTGCGGTCCAGGATTTCTGGGCGTGGCCATCGGCGGCGATCGCGCTTCCGGCTACGATTTTGCGAAGCGCCAGCTGCTGCGCAGTGTCGATGACATGAGCCCGGATCCGGCACTGGCGGAACTGGAAAATCGCATCATGAAAGAGGCCAACACGTTCGATATCGGCCCCATGGGTTTTGCCGGAAAGTTCACCGTCGGCTGCTGCAAGGTTGGAAAACTCAATCGGCTGCCGGCGTCATTCTTTGTCTCCGTCGCCTACATGTGCTGGGCGTACCGGCGTCGCGGCGCCGTGATGGATTTGAACGGCAACGTGACGCAGTGGTTGTACCAGGGCGAAAGCGAATTCCAACACGAAGAAGCAATGCCCGACCTGGCGCTGCCGGCCGGCAATGTCGTTCGCTTAAAGACACCTCTCAGCGAAGCCGATGTGAAGTCTCTTAAAGTCGGAGATGTGGTGCTGCTCGACGGCGTGGTTTTTACCGGACGTGACGAAGTTCACAAGTACCTGCACGACGGCGGCGAACTCGAAGTGATCCGGGGTGGAGTGATCTATCACTGCGGCCCGGTAGTGATGAAAGAAGGCGGTGAATACCGCGTGCTGGCAGCTGGGCCGACCACATCGATTCGCGAGGAACCGTTTCAGGCCGACGTCATCAAGCGTTTCGGCATCAAGGCGGTCATTGGCAAAGGCGGTATGGGAGCGAAGACTCAAAAGGCCTGCCAGGAACATGGCTGCGTCTATCTCCACGCCATTGGTGGCGCGGCGCAGATCTATGCGCAGTGCATACAGCGCGTGTTAAGCGTTCGGCTGGAGCAGTTCGGCAGCCCGGAATCGGTGTGGGAATTCGAAGTGAAGAACTTCCCGGTTGTCGTGACCATCGACAGTCATGGGAATAATCTGCAGCAGCTGGTTACTGACCAGTCTCGGGAGAAGCTGCTCGCCGCGTTATAAAGACAGGAATCAATTTCCGCGTGAAATCCCTCTCCTGAAGGGAGAGGGTGGTCCGAAGGACCGGGTGAGGGGTACAGATGAATTCCCTTTACCCCTCACCCGCCGCTTCGCGGCACCCTCTCCCTTCAGGAGAGGGATTTTGCCTTGAATCCGCCTTTTGACTTGTCGTAGAACCAGATCGCACCAAATACAACCAGCAGCAATGCAGGGAGAATTGCCACCGCGCGGAATGAACTCTGAGCGGCAATTCCGAGAATGCGGTCAAGTTCGGCACCCTGGAGCGCGTTAAACTGGGCTTCGCCTCCAGCCGCCGAAACCTTGGTCGTATCAAAGATGGCGCCCATTCTGGGCAGCACAAACTGTATCGACAGGGTCCCTGCCGTTCCCATCAGTCCCATCAATAGTGCGCCGCCGCGAGGGAATCGCTCGGATGCCGTTGCCAGCATGGTCGGCCACATGTAGCACACTCCGGTTCCCCACAGAGTCGCCGCAAGAAGCCCCAGAACCGGTGAATCCGCAAAACTCAGCGCGACCAGTCCAAGCGACGCCAGCAAACAGGATACCCAGAGCACACCAATTGGAGCCAGCTTGTGCACGAGCGCGCCGGCGAAGTGCCGCATCACAAACATCAGGCCACTGACATATACCAGAAGCCAGATGCCCTGCATGTGCACGGTACGAGTCAGCGTCAGATCCACCCATTGTCCCGGTGCGAGTTCGGAAGCCGCGGTCAGAAACATGGCAAGAAAGAGAACGACGAACAGAGGGTTCGCCAGTTCTGAGAACATTTCTGCGGTGGACACTCCGGAAGCCGCGCGCTCCGTCGGCGGAAACCTTAGCCCCATCGAGAGGGCGATCACACCGATTGCCGGAATGAAGACCACAGCAAGCTTGGCCTGCCAGCCCATCTCGATGCTCGACATTCCGACGCCCAGCAGGCCTCCAATGACGATGCCTCCCGGCCACCATGCGTGAAGCGAATTCAGCTTGCCTGTCTTCTCATCGGGGTAGAGCGTCGCGATCAGCGGATTGACAACCGTCTCCACCAGACCCCATCCGATGCCGGTGATCAACGCACCAGTCCACAGCACCGTATAGATTCCGGCTCCGGACGCAAAGCGGTCCGCAAACATGATCGTCAGCATGCCCAGGGAAAAACAAATCCCGGATAACGGCAGAAGCAGCCGCATGCCGATGTAGTCCAGCAGAGGGCTCCCAATCGCAATGGTGAATGCGAATCCGAGAAACGGCAGACCCAGGATGGTGCCGATCATTGTTGCCGCATGAATCGGATCGACGGGATCGAGAAAGACCCGCTGCAGATCGCCGGCCGTGTTGGCCCGCATCGAATAGTTGATGCCGGCCATGGTTAGCGCCAGACAGCTGATGAAATAAAGCCGCGTCTTGTTGTAATTCGCGTGCCGGTCCGGCGCATGCGACATTGCGGGTGCACTCATACTTGACTAAACCTCCACCCAAGCGCGGGTCTTGTGACTCGCCATCTCGGCTTCCAGAATTTTCAATTGTCGATGTCCGTCTGCAAACTGCGGATACTCCGGCACACTTTCCGGATTTTCAATGGACTTGTAAAACCGGCGAAACACCTGTTTGAACGTGTCGTTGTAGCCTTCAACATGGCCGCCGGGAAGTTCGGCAAAAGCTCGGGCGTGATCCTTCATCAATGACGGATCCTTCACGATCATTTGATTGCTGGAGTTCCGATTTCCAATCCAGAGCTCATCGGGTCGCTCCTGATTCCACACAACGGAACTCTTCGATCCGTAGATTTCGATATTCAGCAGGTTCTTCCGTCCCGCCGACACCTGACTTGCCGTGAATGCACCTCGCGCGCGCTCCCCCATGCGGAAGATCACGGAACCGAAATCCTCGGTATCGATGGGCACAAGATCGTAGTCTTCGGGCGAAAGCGTCTTTCCCGCAAACGTTTCCACGGAGACTTTCGGCTTCTTGCGGTTCTTGTGAAACGTCTGGAAATCGGCGCACAGGGAATGGATTCGCTGCCCGGTGACATGCTCGGCCATGTCGCACCAGTGCGAGCCAATGTCCGCCATTACGCGCGATGGGCCGTTCTTATCGGACTCGATTCGCCAGTTCCAATCGGTGTCGTATAGAAGCCAGTCCTGAGAGTAGGTTCCCTGCACGACGAGAATCTCTCCGAGATCGCCGGCTTCGCGCATGCTGCGCATCTGCTGAACCATCGGGTAGTAGCGCAGATTGTGGCAGGTGCAATTACGAAGATTCTTTGCTCGCGCCAGAGTTTCGATTTCCTGCGCCTCCTTTGTCGACATCGCGAGCGGTTTCTCGCAGAGAACATGTTTCCCGGCCGCCAGCGCCGCCTTCGCGATGGGAGCGTGAAGACTGTTGGGAGTGCAGATGTGAATGGCCTGGATGTCCGGATCGGCGAGAATCCGATCGTAGTGAGACTCCACGCGTTCGACATGAAACGCATCCGCCATGCTTCGCGCCGCTTCAATGCGCCTGCCGGCAATGGCGGCCACTTCGACGAAACCCAGACGGCGAACCGCTTCCAGATGCACTCGTCCCATAAAGCCCGTACCGATAATTGCAGTTCGAATCCGTTTCATGAGGCGAGGAGGCTATCAACATTGATGTGGCGTTGCAAGGCCGGGAAACGGGAGAACTGAACTAAATTTGATAGATTTACAGTGCAATTCTTCAGTTAAAGATGTTGTATGTGTTGAGATAGAGAGAGATGAGAATGACCCGTGCCAGACATCGCATTACTGCCTGCAGCGTCGTAATAATTGCGACTCTGGGTCTGCTCACGCTTCGTACCACCAGCGCTCAACAAGCTGCAAACGCCTATACCGCCTTCAAGGCATTATTCAAACCCGCAGACATCAAGTCCCTCTTCGTCGATCCCACAATGCCAGCCGCAGGGCCCGCGCTCAGGGGACCCAGCTTGAAGTTCTTACCGCAAGACTGGCAGGAAAAAGCGGCGACGTACCGAGATGTCGCATACGAACCGGTAATGACCTTTCCATTCGACCCGGATCACGACGCCTATCTGGTTCTGACTCCATCACTATTGAACGGAAAGAACGTCAACCTGCTGGTCTTTAGTTCTGGTGGCACGCTGGTGTCGGCTGAGATCATTGCCGGAGAGTATGGTGACGAAGGGAATTACGCGACAACGTTCGGCTGGATTCGAGATTTGAATGGAGATCACCAATTGGATCTCCTTCTTCGAGAGCAACAATTGGCACTGCATGAAGATAACTCTACACAGCTTTACGCCGCCGACAAATTGAACTGCAAACTATGGAATGGAACCTCATTCAAAAATGCTGCGCTGCCGAACAAGAGCCAACTGAAGAAAGAGACCGATGAGGCCGTTGGGAACTTCAGGCTCGATCGCATCAAGCTATGGGCTTCCGATCCACGCACCGGCAAATTTGCAATTAAAACCTATGAGATCTGGCTTAAGACCTATCCGGGAAACTCCCACGTTACGGAGATCAAGAAGACCGTCCAACAACTCAGGCAGCTCAAAGACCAGAAATAGCTATCTGCCCTCTGTCTTCAAATTCCCGGCCTATCCCGCGGTTTTGGCAAGGCTATCGACCGCAGCTTGATAACGCTCCTGGGTTTCCCCCGGCCGTGAAATGCAAAGACCGAGATCGCGCAGAAGACCATTCTCGATGCCGTAGATCCAGCCGTGAATGCTGACTCGCTGCTGCCGAGCCCATGCACTTTGAATAATGCTGGTTTCGGTCACGTGGAGCACCTGCTCGATCACATTCAATTCGCACAGGCGGTTGAACTGTAGAACTTTCTTCATTCCGGACAGCTGGTCCCAGTGCTTGGCGCGAACATTATGTACGTTTTTCAGCCACTGATCGGCGAGTCCAAGCTTGCGATCCTGCAAAGTCGCCTCAATGCCACCACAGCCATAGTGGCCGCATACAATGACGTGCCGGACCTGCAGCACGTCCACCGCGTACTGAAGGACGGAAAGGCAGTTCGTGTCCCCTTCGGCAACCACATTGGAGATGTTGCGATGGACGAAAAGCTCTCCGGGCAGCAATCCGACGATTTCGTTGGCAGGCACACGGCTGTCGGCACATCCGATCCACAGGTATTGCGGCTGCTGCAGATGGGAAAGCTTCTGGAAGAACCCGGGATCCTTCGCGGTGAGCTGGGCAACCCACCGCCGATTGTTATCGAAGAGTTGTTTCAGCTGTTCCATTGGGATGATAAGCTTAACATGCGTTTGGGACCCCATTCTGACAATCAGGGAAAGAATCCTTGACAGAAGGACGTGGTCCGGATAGCGTCCGCCGATAGATAGTTTTCGGCTATCAAAAATGCCCTGACAAGTTGTGTTTAAGGAGTGAATTTGTGAATACCAAAGTTCTTGCAACCGGCTGCGTGATCGCAATGTCGTTGCTTGTTTCCGGCACATCTGCTCAGACGGGGGTGCCTCGCCCACAAACCACGCCTGCAGCGCAATCTTCACAACCCGTATCCCCTGTTTCCGATGTCGCGGCACAGAGAAAAATGCTCGATCAGTATTGCGTCACCTGTCACAACGAAGATGACGCCGTGGTCCCCAATTTCTTCCTCGAAAAGCTGGATATCGCACATCTGGCGGATCACGCGGAAGTCGGCGAAAAGATTGTCCGAAAACTTCGGGCGGGCATGATGCCGCCTTCGGGTATGCCTCGGCCGACTCCGGCCGCCATGGAAACCTTTATCCGGTCGCTGGAAGCTCAACTCGATAAGGGCGCAAAAACCAGTTTGATTCCTCCGGGAATCCATCGACTGAACCGCACCGAATATGCCAATTCCATCCGCGACCTGCTGGCCCTCGAAGTGGACGCCACGAAGTTCCTCCCAGCCGATGACTCGACCCGCGGTTTCGACAACATTGCCGGCGCATTGACGTTGTCCCCGGCGCTGATGGAAGCCTATTTGTCCGCAGCCGGAAAGATCAGCCGTCTGGCCATTGGCGATGTATCGGCGCCCACACAGGCTGTGTTCGAAGTGCCGGCAGACACAGCGCAGAACTATCATATCGAGGGATTGCCGTTCGGTACTCGCGGCGGCATCTTGATCAAATATCAGTTCCCTGCCGATGGCGAATATTCATTCAAGGTCAAAGGCGTCACCGGCTACTTCCAGGCAGTACTTGGCGGTGTCAAGGGCGAACAACTCGAAGTCACTGTCGACGGCGAACGCGTAAAACTGTTCAATTGGGACACGGAAATCGCCAACACCACCGGCAATGGCCGCTCAACTCCACGCGTCCCGGTTAAGGCAGGCCTTCACACCGTTGGAGTGACATTCCTCGCAACAAATGACGTGCCGGGCAGCGAACTGGATAAACCGTTTCAGCGGACGATGAACACGCCGGGATCGATTCCCGGATTCCTCTTCTATCCGCACGTCGGCCAGGTGTGGATTGAAGGACCATACAACGCAGTCGGTGCCTCTGAAACTGCCAGCCGGCAGAAGATCTTTGTGTGCAAACCGGCCACAACGCGAGACGAAGCGGCCTGCGCACGCCAGATTATCTCGACGCTCGTGAAACATGCCTACCGGCGGCCGGCAACAAATTCGGATCTGGCCCCGTTGATGGATTTCTATGGATCCGGCCGAAGCGAAGGCGGGACCTTTGAAGACGGCATCGAAGTCGCGCTGCAGCGAATCCTGGTGGACCCGGAGTTTATCTATCGTGGCGAAGCGGAACCAGCAGGAGTTGCCAACGGAAAAAGCTATCGCATCAGCGACCTTGCGCTGGCTTCAAGACTATCGTTTTTCCTGTGGAGCAGCATCCCCGACGATCAATTAATCGATCTCGCGGCGCAGGGCAAGCTCAGGGATCCTGCTGTGCTCGAAGCTCAAGTGAAGCGCATGCTGGCGGACCCGAAATCCGAAGCGATGACGGTCAACTTTACCGGACAGTGGCTGAGCCTGCGTTCGCTGAAGACCAGTGAACCGGTGGTCAATATTTTTCCGGATTTCGACGATAACCTTCGTGCTGCATACCAGCGCGAGATTGAGCTGTTCTTCGACAGCGTTGTGCGGGAGGATCGCAGCGTCATCGATCTTTTGACTGCTAATTACACCTACGTCAACGAGCGGCTTGCGAAGCAGTACGGCATACCGAATATCTACGGCTCACAGTTCCGGCGCGTGACCCTGCCGGCGGAGCTCGACGTGCGGCGAGGATTGCTCGGCAAGGGTGGGCTGGCGACGCTGACATCCTATGCAAACCGTACTTCCCCTGCGGTCCGAGGCAAGTGGTTTCTGCAGACATTTCTCGGCGTCCCTCCGCCCGAACCACCGCCAAATGTGCCTTCGCTAAAGGAGAAACCGGCAGACACGACCGGTAATTTAAAGGCGCCAACGTTGCGGCAGAGAATGGCGGCACATACCAGCAATCCCTCCTGTGCGACATGCCACAAGATTTTCGAGCCGATTGGTCTTGCCATGGAAAACTTTGACGCGGTTGGCATGTGGCGCACGATGGATGACGACAATCCTATCGATACAGCGGGTGTGCTTGCGGACGGCACGAAAGTCGACGGCATCCCCAGCCTGCGAAATGCGCTGGTTGGCCGTTCGGATCAGTTTGTGAGGGTCGTCACTGAAAAGCTGCTCACGTACGGCCTGGGCCGCGGATTAGAGTATGAGGATATGCCCCTGGTGCGAGCTATTGATCGCGACTCGGCAGCCAGCAAATACAAGTTCTCAGCCATAATATTAGGAATCGTGAAAAGCGCCCCGTTCCAGATGAATTTGAAGACCGACGTAAACCAGCAAAAGGTAGCTGCGAAGGTAGCTGCAAAGTAGGGCGCTCAAGTTAAGAGGAGAGGCAACGACCATGTTTATCACAAAGAGACATTTATCCCGCCGTACCGTACTTCGCGGCATTGGGGCAACCCTGGCGCTTCCGTTTCTGGATTCGATGGTGCCGGCCGCAACGGCTCTCACACAGACGGCGGCCAGCCCGAAACCCAGGTTCGTCGGATGCTTTGTTCCCCACGGCGCAGCGCCCGGCTACTGGGTCCCCAGCACCGAAGGGCCTCTTGCCGCCGAGCTCCCATTCAATTACAAACCGCTGGAACCGTTTCGGAAGCAAACGGTACTTTTCAGCGGATTGCATTCCCGATCCGCAGAACCTCCTCCGGGAGCGACCGGCGCGGATCACTGGGTGGCATCGGCATTCCTGTGTGCAGACAAACCCAAGAAGACCGCGGGAGCAGATGTATACAACGGAACGACGATCGATCAGATGATCGCGCAGAAAATTGGTGGCGAAAATCTAATGCCGTCCATGCAGCTGGCGGTCGAAGATCCGGGCGCGAATTCGAGCAACTGCGGCGAAGGTTACAGTTGTGCGTATACGAATTCGATTTCCTGGTCCTCCCCGACTCAGCCTCTGCCGATGGAATTGAATCCGCAGGTCATCTTCGAGCGCATGTTCGGAGATGGCAGCACGCCGGAACAACGCGCCGCACGAAGAAAGAGGGATGGAAGTATTCTGGATTCGCTGACAGGCAGCATCACGCGGCTGAGCAAGAACTCCAGCGCCGCCGATCGTGAACGGCTCGACAGCTACACGGAAAATGTTCGAGAGATCGAACGGCGTCTTCAGATCGCGATGAAGGCGTCGACCGTGGCCCCCACCGACATGCCGGTCCCCGTCGGTGTGCCGCAGACATTCGACGAACACATCAAGCTGCAGTTTGATCTGCTGGCGCTGGCCTTCCAGGCGGACATCACCCGTGTCGGCACTCTGCTGTTTGCCCGCGATCTGACAGGACGGACTTATCCGGAAAGTGAAGCTCCGACTTCGGGCTTCCATGGTGTGTCGCATCACGGCGAAGATCCGCGTCGAATCGCGGACCTTTCGAAAATCAATCAGTATCACGTCAAGATGCTGGCGCATCTCATCGCAAAGATGGCAGCAACGAATGATGGCGACGGAACAGTGCTCGACCACTCCCTGGTTCTGTTCGGCTCGAATATGGGAAATCCAAACCAGCATTTGCACTACGACGTACCGCACGTCCTGGTCGGTGGGTTGAACGGAAGACTCAAGGGCGGGCGCCACCTGGCGTATCCGAGCAAGACGGTACCAACGGGCAATCTGCTTCTGTCCATTCTCGACATGTATGACATTCACCGTGACAGCATCGGCGACAGCACCGGCCGGCTGGATAAACTGTAGGGGGTTCGTAATGAAACGCATCGTTGCAATTGGCGTAGTCAGTGTCGGGTTACTGCTGTTATCGATCGTCGGCTTCGGTGCCGGGCGATCTGAAGTCGCAGACGCGCTCATGCGCGGCGACAGGGCAGCGGCGCGCAAACTTATCGAACAACGTGCTGACGTGAATGCTCCTCAGGCGGATGGGGCCACAGCACTTCATTGGGCCGTGTTCCAGTCGGACAAAGAAATGGTCGACCTGCTGCTTGGCGCGAAGGCGAACCCCAGTGCCTCGAACCGCGAAGGCGCAACGCCGCTGTGGCTGGCGTCGATCAACGGCGATGCTTCGACCATCACGGCACTGCTCAACGCAGGCGCCAATGCCAACGAACCTCTTCCACTGGGACGGTCTCCCCTGATGGCTGCGTCCCGCACCGGCAATCTCGAAGCAATGAAGGTATTGCTTGATCGCGGCGCGAATGTGAATGCAAAGGAGACTCTGCGCGGAACGACTCCTCTGATGTGGGCTGCGGATGAAGGCCATGCTCCGGCAATTCAGTACCTCATTCAACGCGGTGCAGACATCAAGGCCAAATCGAATCTGGTGGAGCGCGGCAGAGGCCCGGCTCTCGGAAAATCAAACGATCCCAGGAGACAGGTTGCGGCACAGGGCGCTGCACTGGCCGCAGGTCAGGCATCACCGGATCTCGGCGCATTGCGCTCGGTGGCCGACGGCGGAGCAGCGGCTGGTGCCGCAGCAGGAGCGCCTGCATTGCCACCAGCCGCAGCGGCCGGAGGTAATCGTGGCGGCGGAAACGGACGTGGTGGTGGAAATAGAGGAGGACAGGGCGCAAACGCAAATGCCAACGCGAATGCCAATGCCGCCGCCGATGCAAATCAGGATGACGCAGGCGCTGTGGCAGGTGGCGGAGGCCGAGGCGGTCAAGCCGCGATGGATGGTGGCGCGCTGACTCCACTGATTTACGCTGTTCGCGCAGATAGCCTCGATTCCGTAAAAGTCCTGCTGGCGGCCGGCGCGGATGTGAACCAGGTCACCGGATACGGATGGAGTCCGTTGCTGGTCGCAACGCAGAATCGCTACTACAAACTCGGAGCCTATCTGATCGACCGGGGTGCCGATGTGAACCTGGCCAACAAGGGGATGTGGACGCCCCTATATCTTGCGACCGATAACCGCAATATCGAATCCGGCGATTATCCCGTTCGCAAGGGCGACATGGACCATCTGGATTTCATCAAGCTTCTCATCGACAAAGGCGCCAATGTGAACGCGCGGATGAAAGACAGCTCCCAGACCCGAACAGTTTTCACAAACCAGTGGCTGGATGAGAACGGCGCAACAGCCTTCCTGCGGGCATCACAATCCGGCGACATTGTTCTCATGAAGCTTCTTCTTGCTCATGGCGCGGATCCGAAAATCGCAACCACGCTGGGAGTGACGGCATTGCAGGTCGCTTCGGGCATTGGCTGGGTTGAAGGGATCACCTATGAGTGGTCCGACAAAGACACTCTCGAGGCCGTGAAGATGCTGCTGGATCTCGGTCTGGACCCGAACGCTCAGGCCGACACCGGACGTGTGGCGCTTCATGGAGCCGCCCACAAAGGAAGTACGGCCGTGGTACAAGTTCTTGCGGATCACGGGGCAAAACTGGACGTGAAGGATTACGGGAATACCGACAACCGCGGCGGCAAACTGGCAGTCAAAACATGGGAACCGATCGACTACGCCGATGGTCTCGTCCGGGTTGGAGTGCAGTCCGCGATCTCGCATCCGGAAACCGCAGCTCTCCTTCGTAAGCTGCTGACCGCTGCGGGGCTTCCTGTACCGGATCCCAACCGCACGCTCGAATCGATCTGCATCACTGCAGCCTGCGAATAGAAATCGGGGAATGAGGGGACAGTCCCCTCATTCCCCAATTTCCACCGCACCCCTCCACACTGGTCAAAAAAGTTCTTCAGCGATAGACTGTCGCCGCACTGTTTACACCACAAAAATGTCGAGGAGGATTTACGGTAATGCGTCCACCCAGATTTAAAGGATGGTTGCTCATTGCAAGCTGCGTTGTTTTAACAATTTCGGTGATGCTTGCTCAGCAGGCGAAGAAGGTGGACGACAACGCCCTGAAGAATGCCGGAAAGACCGGGGAAGAGTGGCTGACGTATGGATTAACGTACGGCGAAACCCGCTACAGTCCGCTGAAGCAAATCGATAGCACCAACGTGAAACGCCTCGGCCTTGCCTGGGCCGCGGATATCGTCGGAGGAGGCGGGGCTCAGGAAAACACCCCACTGGTATCCAACGGTGTGATTTATTCGGTCACCAACTGGAGTATCGCCTTCGCCGTCGATGCTCGAACCGGCAAGCAGCTATGGCGCTGGGATCCTCGCGTCAACCGCGCCGTGATGGCCCGAAGAATTTGCTGCGGTAACGTGACTCGAGGCGCTGCCATCTACAACGGAAGGATTTACGTTCCTGTCATCGACGGCAGGCTGGCCGCACTGGATGCCGCCACCGGAAAGGTGTTGTGGACGGTGCAAACCACGCCGCCCGAGCAGAACTACAGCATCACCATCGCTCCACGCATCGTGAAGAATAAAGTCATCCTCGGCAACGCCGGTTCGGAGTATCCGGTGCGAGGCTTCATCTCCGCCTACGATACCGATTCGGGCAAGCTGGTGTGGCGCTTCTACACGGTGCCGGGAGATCCCAGCAAGCCCTACGAAAATCCTGCGCTTAAAAAAGCGGCCGACACCTGGTCCGGAGAATTCTGGAAACTCGGTGGCGGCGGAACGGTCTGGGACGGAATGGCCTACGATCCGGATGCCAACCTGTTTTACTTCGGCACCGGGAACGGCGGCCCATGGCCGGAAGAACTGCGACAATCCAAGGGTAAAGACAACCTTTACGTGGCATCGATCCTCGCGATAAATCCCGATAACGGGCAGTTGAAGTGGCACTATCAGGCCGTACCCGGTGATTCGTGGGACTTCGACCAGGTGGGGCAGCTGACCCTGGCTGAAATCAACATCAACGGCAAGGAACGCAAGGTCATCATGCAGGCGGCCAAGAACGGATTCTTCTATGTTCTGGATCGCCTGACCGGAGATTTCATTTCGGCGGAACCATTTGCTCAGGTCAACTGGGCCAAGGGATACGATACGAAAGGCCGACCGATCTTCAACCCGGACGTGCATTACAGTTCCAACAGTGTTTCCGTTTCACCCGGCCCCGGCGGCGCTCACAACTGGTCGCCAATGTCGTTCAATCCCAATACGGGCCTGGTCTACATTCCAACCACTCCAACCGGCAGTTTCACGTATACGGTTGTTCCGAACTTTAATCCCCAGCCTCCGTGCATGAATGCCGGCGTTCCGGGATTTGCATGTCCCGAAGCTACGGCAGCCGCACCGCCAGCAGCGGCCGCGCCACCCGCTGCTGGAGCTCCGGGAGCTGCCGCAGGTGCTGGCGGACGCGGCGCAGGCGGAGGAGGAGGCGGCCGGGCACCGGTTCCGCCCGCGGGACCGACGATCGGCCCCACAGTTCCGCAAGGAACGCGTGGTGGATTCCTCATGGCCTGGGATCCGGTAAAGCAGAAGGAAGTCTGGCGCGGAGCCGGTGGAGCTGGCGGAGGTGGTGGAACGGTGACCACGGCCGGCAATCTGGTTTTCCAGGTCATCCAACAGGGCGCTCGGCTGGTGGCATACAGCGCGGATAAAGGCGAACTGCTGATGGATATCGCAACGGGACAATCCGGTAACATCGGCCCGCCGATCACTTACATGCTCGACGGCAAACAATACGTCACCGTGCTTGGTGGAAATCCTTGCGGCGGCGGAGGCTCAGGACCTCCTCCTATTACTCCTGGCGCGATTCCGTCTTCCGTCATTCCGGGAAATGTTCAGATGAACGTTCCGGTTCCCGGAGGAGCTCCCGGCCCAGGTGGATATGCGGAAACCGCCCCGTGCGGCACGCCGGCTGATGCGGCAGCTGCCGCGGCCCCGGGTCGGGGTGGAAACGGTCCGGCTCTGATTCCAGTGCGGATGTACACCTACGTCCTGGACGGAAAGGCAACGCAGTAATTCGGAGACTTAGCGCTCTCACCTCAATTTTGCGGATGTATCGTGTGGGGCCTGAGGGAACGACCAGTAATCAACCAGGGACCGGATCGCGTAGGAGGATGATATTGATGCGTGCACAAAAAGTTCTAAATAACAGAGGGCGATGGCTGCTCGCGGGATTTGTGATCCTTGCCATTTCCATTGTCGCGCTGGCGCAACAGGGCAGGAAGATCGATGACACTGCCTTGAAAAATGCCGCGGCAAACAAGGAAGAGTGGATTTCCTACAATAGAGACTGGTCGGAGACTCGATACAGTCCGCTCGACCAGGTTAATGCGACCAACGTGAATAAGCTGGGACTGGCATGGTCTCTCGATATTCCGAATGTCGGAACCGGAACCCGCCAGGAAGCCACCCATCTGGTCTCCAACGGCGTTCTCTATAGCATCACTCCATATAGCCTTGTTTATGCGGTGGACGCGCGAACCGGCAAGATTCTCTGGCAGACTGATCCGGAAGCAAGTCGCAGCGCGTCGGCCTGTTGCGGAGTCGTCAATCGCGGTTTGGCGTTATATGAAGGCAAGGTGATCGCGCCGGTACTCGATGGTCGCCTTCGCGGTCTCGACATGCAAACGGGCAAGGTCCTGTGGGAATCCCGCGTCACCCCAACCAATCTGCCGTATACGATCACAATGGCTCCTCGTGTCATAAAGGGCGGCCGGGTCATCGTCGGCGCCAGCGGCGGCGAGTACGCGGTGCGAGGTTTCTTTGCGTGCTACGACGCGAACACCGGAAAGGAACTGTGGAAGTTCTATACGGTTCCCGGCGATCCATCCAAACCATTCGAACAGCCCGTCTATGCGGAATGGGCCAAGACCTGGGACGCATCCCGAAAATGGTGGGTCGCGGGTGGTGGTGGTCCGGTCTGGGGTGGCGTGGCGTACGATCCCGATGAAGATCTTGTCTATGTCGGTACCGGTCAGCCTGGTCCATGGAGTTCAATGGGCCGCGGTCTCGGCGACAACCTTTGCACGGACTGCATCATCGCCGTGAAGGGTGCAACCGGCAAATACGTATGGCATTACCAGACGACGCCCGGCGACGACTGGGACTATGACTCGATTGCGGACATCACGCTGGCGGATCTCACGATCAACGGCAGACCGCGCAAAGTACTGATGCATGCTCCCAAGAATGGATTCGTGTTCGTCATCGATCGTGTCACCGGCCAATTCATATCAGCTGAACCATGGGTCACCGTGAACTGGGCTTCCGGTATCGATCCGAAAACGGGACGCGCAAACGTCAACCCTGCGGCTCGATATCAAACAACCGCCGTGAACATTACGCCGGGTCCCGGCGGTGGACACGTGTGGGTTCCATGGTCCTTTAATCCGACAACGAAACTGCTGTACATCCCCAGCACGAGTGGACAGCGAGGCTATACGTTCCAGGCCGATCCGAACTTCGTCATTCAATCCGCGGAGATCGCCGAAGGCGCACGCGGTCGTATGCAAATGGGAACCGGACCTGGCGGAGCAGGTGGCGGCGGCGCGGCTCGCGGTGGTGCAGCGGGAGCTGGCGCAGGTGCCGGCGGCGCGGCGGGTGGGCGCGGAGCTCCGGCCCCGGCGACTGGTCTGGCTCCAGGCCTGGACGCTAATGCCGTCGCTCAGCAGGGCGCTGGCGCTCCGGCTGCCGGACAAGCACCGGCGGCGGCAGGAGGTGGAGGGCGAGGCGGTGGTGGAGCTGCTGGAGGTGGTGGAGCTGCTGGAGGTGGCGGTCGCGGTGGTGGTGGCGGCGCTCCGGGTGGAGCAGCCCCGGCTGCCGCACCTGCAAGTTGCATGCTCAGTACCGCCGCAGCAAATGGCGGACGAGGTGGTGGTGCCCCGGCTGCCCCTCAACCTGGTCTTCCATTCATCGGACCAATGAATAATGGAAACTACCTCGTCGCGTGGAATCCGGTCACCCAGAAAGAAGCATGGCGTGGACCGGCAGGTTCGGCGTCCGGCTACAACCAGGGCGGAACAGTCACGACGGCTGGAAATCTCGTGTTCGCGAGCGTCGTGGTGGGGCAGACGGGTTGTCTGCTGGCTTTCAAGGCCGATACCGGCGAGCAGGTTCTGGGTCTGGCAACGGGATTAGCTGCCAGCCCGGGACCTCCAATGACCTTCATGCTCGATGGTAAGCAGTACATCGCTGTCGCCGGTGCAATTACTGCTGCTGGTGGCGGAGGAGGAGGCGGTGGACGCGGTGGCGGCGGTGCTCCTGCTGCAACTCCCACAGGCGGTGCTGGTGGACAAGGCGCTCCAGCGGCTGGCACGCCTGCGCTTCCCGGTGGAGCCGCGGGGGCTCCTCCTGCCGGTGGTGGAGGCGGTGGACGCGGCGGTGCTGCAGCGACTGGCCCTCAGCCGGCCGCAGCCCGTTTGTTGATCCTGACACTCGACGGCAAGCCGGTTACGCAATAAGAAATGAGGGAATGAGGGGCCATCAATTCATGTCCCCTCATTCCCTCATTTTTTTCCAGTTGGCCATGCAACGTTCGGCCATTTGGAATTGCTGGCCGGGGGCGGTTCGTTCCTGTTCAATGAGGTAGTACTGAACTCCGCCGGTCTTCTCCGCGGCTTCGAATATTTTCAGCCACGGGCAGTCTCCCTCGCCAAACGCGACATTGTATCCGCG
>Ga0184628_10000014_pt1 | contig 82863 bp, 75 predicted proteins | sample PLM4_5_b1_FD_133149 | JGI IMG/M metagenome (GOLD analysis project Ga0184628, IMG submission 133149) | Groundwater sediment microbial communities from an aquifer in East River, Colorado, USA - PLM4_5_b1 | ecosystem: Environmental > Terrestrial > Soil > Riparian zone | place: USA: East River...
CGAATTCCCATATCCAAATGGATCTGTTGCCGCGGCGGGCTTGACCGGGTTGCCGTTGTTATCGACGGTCGGTACGGCCTGGTTGAAGTTCTGATTGTCTACTTTCGGGTAATACCGGAAGATGCCGGCCTTTGCCATGTCGGTCCACGTGAGGCTGCCGACGACCGAATTTCTCTTCATATCGCGTTGACCTTCAAAAAGGGCGAAAAAGAAGGTCTTGTTCTTGATGATTGGGCCGCTCATGCGGGCGCCGTACTGGTTGCGATTGTCGTAGCTCTTGGCTGTGCCATTGGCATTCTGGAACCATTCGTTGGCATCGAGCGCCGAATTGTGATTGCTCCAGAAGACACTGCCCGAGTACTTGTTGGTGCCGGATCTGGTGACCATGGACACCTGGCCCGAGCCACGTGACGTTTCCGCATCGACTGGAGCGACAACAACCTTCACTTCCTCGATCATGTCCGGGCTGCTGTAAACCGTCGACCAGGCGCCGTTTTCGTAACGGCCGTCGTTCACGTTCACACCGTCACGGGTCGCATTCACATCGCCGAGACGTCCGCCAGCCATATAACCGAATGTGCCCGTACCGTCACGCTGCACTCCGGGCATGTTCTGCACGAGGTTGAATACGTTCCCGGCAATTGTCGGAAGATCGCGAACCTGGTTCTCCGACAGGACTGTGCCTATCGAATTTGCCGACGTTACAAGCGCGTTGTCCGCGGTGCTTGCAACCTCGACACTCGTTCCGGCAGCGGCGCCGATCTGCAGCGTGAAGTTCAGACGAGCCTGCTGCGAACCGCCCAATTTGACGTCGGTGAAAGATTGCGTTTTGAAACCGGTGAGTTCCGCGCTCATTTTGTACGTGCCGGTTTGCAATGCAGGAAAGTTATAGGCTCCGGATTCATTGCTCAGCGCCGTTTTCACGATACCGGTACCGGTATTGGTGGCGGTGATAGTGACTCCCGGTATCAGTGCGCCAGTGGCGTCTGAAACCGTTCCACCCACCGTTGCATCCGAGGTCTGGGCGAATGCATTGACGGACAAAAGCATACACAAGAGAAGTACCGTCGCTGAGAATGTGAATCTGCTCATCTCTAACTCCTTCTTCCTTTTCGGTTGCTGCAGAACTGACGTTCGAATGTTAGAAATCCCGGAAACGAGAATGCGGAATGAGGGAGTGACAAGATGAGAAACCAACGGAATGCAGGCGGAAAACCGCCAGATGAAGTATTCGCATTTTGAATTCCCCCCCGGGAATTGAAGCTGCGGAAAAAATCCATTTCCTCAGCACAACGAACTCAAATCGAACGTTAGCTCGATACCCCTGCGTCTTATACCTGGCGCTTATTTGAACTGTTGGCGGCATAAAATCACTTGGGATGGACAGTGTCAATCGTTTTTTCTGTGAGCGGAGAAGGTGAGTCCGCGCGATCACCCCTCCTGGTCCGGAGGGGCGATTGCCTGGATTCTATTTTCCGTCAATGCCAGCAAGGTTGCGCTTCGCCCGACCAAAGTTCGGCGCAAGTTGCAGCGCCAGTTCGAAATGCATCCGGGCATCGTCTGTCCGGGACATTTTCAGAAGCACTTCCCCGAGACTGTTGTGCATCGATGGCTGAAGCGGATCGATTTGCAGAGACCTTTCCAGATGAGTCACGGCGCCATTCAGATCGCCAATACGGCCCAGCACGATTCCCAGATTTCCGTGCGCCAGCGCATAGTCCGGATCTATTTTCAGAGCGCGCTCCAGATGAATTCTGGCCGTTGGCAAGTCTCCGAGTTCATCCAGAACGATACCCAGATTGTTCTGGACCTCCGCGTCTGTAGAGTCGATTCCGAGTGCCCGCTCAAACGTTGCGCGCGCCCCATTCAAATCTCCCTGATCCGTCAGTAATGCGCCAAGTCTGATGAGGGTCAGGTAGTCGTTCGGAGCCAGTGCGAGTGCGCGATCGAAGTGTTCTTTCGCTTCCCGCAGACGACCCATATCCTGCAACAACCGGCCAAGCTCAAAGTGAGCGTGAGGAGAATCTGGAAACGTCTCGACAAGATCCTGGTAGACGAATAGAGGTTGCCGGATATCGTTCCCCTTTGATTCCATGACCAGGAGAAAACATACCGGAACGACAAATAGCAACCAGAGTAAGGCATGACGAGCGGGGCCAGGAATGTGGAGGCTTGGCAAGGCGGCCTTCTTCTCTGACAGTCCGGTTTCCACTCCCAATGCAGCGCGCGTCTCCGGCTCTCGTATCCGCCAGATGAAACCGTCAAGGTAGTAATGGAGCATCGCGGTTGCCGGAACGACTGCCGCTGCGAGCCGAATCCAGGTCGCATCTTCGAACAGATGCCATGCATGTGTTAATGCTCCAAATCCGAGGCAGATGGCGACGTACAAAAGAGCCAGTACTGCACGAGGCCGGAAAAGGAATCGAATGAATCCCCCGGCCTCCGGATTCCTGCGAGCTCTCGATAGATTGAATACCCAGACAATCGCCAGGTACTGAATGTCGTGCCACATTTCGAACATCGCGTAACCAACGACGGGCCGGTCAATCTGGGATGCCGTGTACTTCAAATAGACAAACGTGATGGCAATGAAAATGAACTTGACCGGATTGGGTCGACCGCCGGCCCGAAGGAGCATCACCGAGTGGATCGCATAGCCGACAGTGACCGCGACAGTAACCCATAGCCACGCTCGTGTGAACCAACCGACCGACTCCGCGGTCAAGACTGCGCCGCCGCTCCTGTAAAAGTCGGCGAGGTAAACCTGCAGAACGTCATTCAGAACGAATACGCACATTCCAAACCACAGAATGCAGACCGTGCGTTCAAGAAGAGGCGGTGAACTTCCCTCCGGTCCGGATCGCGCATCGTAGATGCGGGCGAATCCATATATCTGCATTGTCCAGTGCCAGGCGCCCCAGAGCCCGACCAGCAGGAAAATGAAATTGAAATTGAACCAGGCCAGCAGGAGTGTGGATCCAAATAAAAACAGTGGTACCGCAATCAGACGCGTCCGATATCGAGCGAAGAGCGCACGATCACCGTAGGCTCGAAGAACTCCAGGAAGGTAGTGACCCATCGCAGTCGCCAGAGCAAAGGCAACCAGACCATCGACCCAGCCCATCGTTCCGGCGATCTTGAACGCCAGAAGAATCGCAAGAGGTGTCAGCACAACAAACGTCAGATCGTGAAGACGGCCGAATGCCCAATAGCTCCTGGGGCGCGCGATATCGGAAGTCATAGGTGTGATACGCACTGTAATGGCTTTTGGGTATAATCCGCCACAAATGCTCCCGCAATTCCTCCTTTCCATTCTCCTCGTGACGGCGTTGCAGGGCACCAACGGTATTCGGGGACAAATACTGTTGCCCACGACTCAGTCACAGGGAAGAACTGAAGTCATCCTCGAGAAGAGTGGCGCATTCCTTGCCAGGACATTCAGCGACAATGAAGGTCACTTTCGCTTTATCAACCTGTCGGATGGGGAGTACGTCGTAATCGTCAAGCTTGACGGTTACGACGAAGCGAGAGAGACGGCTAACTTTGGCAGGGATGGGATTTCCATGATGAGCCTCACCATGACTCGAAAGGCTGTTGTCGAACCCGACAGCACACAGCTGCTGTATGCCAGTTATCCCAGAAAAGTTGTCGACGATTATCTGAAGGCCCTTGAAGAAAGCCGAAAAGGGAATTCGGCCACTGCCGTGAAAAACCTTGAAGGCATCGTCAAGGCACTTCCGGATTTTCACCAGGCACACAACGCACTCGGCACGCTCTATCAGAAGTCGCACCGATTCCCGGAAGCGGAAAAGGAATACAACACCGCCCAGCGCCTCGGACATGGAAGCGAAGCTCTCGTGAATCTGGGCAGCTTGTACATTCAGATTGCCGAAGGAGCTCGAGATACGCGCGATACGCGGAATTTCGGCGCGGCGCTTGACGAAGCCGTCAGAGCACTGAATCTCGCGATTCGGATCGATCCCGGTTCCGCAAAAGCCTATTACTACCTCGGCACTACCTATTACACGGGAGGCCAGTTCCTGAAAGCGGAGGAACATTTGCTCCATGCGTTGCAGCTCGAAAAAGGAATGGGTACAGCCGAACTCGTTCTTGCCAACGTATACATGAAACAGCAGAAGTGGACCGAAGCTCTCGAGTGTCTCGATGCATATCTCCGGGACAATCCCAAAGCAGCGGACCGCGATCAGATCGCGCAAACGCGCGCCAAGGTCGCGGCTCGAAAGTAAGGCAGTGCTGTCTAGATTCGATTGATCAGGCTGGCAACCATCGCGGCGCCGAACCCGTTGTCGATATTCACAACCGATACATTTGAAGCGCAGCTATTCAACATGCCGAGCAGCGCAGCAACTCCGCCAAAGCTCGCGCCGTAGCCGATGCTGGTGGGCACCGCGATCACCGGAACGGCAACAAGGCCACCAACGACGCTGGGCAAAGCGCCTTCCATTCCGGCAACGACGATGATTACTCGCGCCTTTGCAAGCCGTTCGCGACGATCCAGCAGGCGATGCAGTCCGGCAACCCCGACGTCGTAGAGCGGATCGACGTTGTTTCCAAGGACCTTGAGAGTCACCACGGCCTCCTCGGCAACCGGCACATCCGAAGTGCCCGCTGAAATCACCATAACCGTGCCCTTCCCACGAATGGTTTCATCCTTTTGAACAACAATGGTCCGGGCGGCTGCATGAAACTCCGCCTCCGGCACGACATCCCGAACGCGAGCGTACTGGTCGGCCGTCGCCCGTGTCACAAGGATGTTGTTCTGATGCTTCGCCATGGATTCGACGATACCTGCGACCTGCTCGGGCGATTTTCCCACTCCGAATATGGCCTCTGGAAACCCCTGACGCAGACTCCGGTGATGATCAACGTTGGCAAAGCCGAGGTCTTCAAATGGCAGATTGCGAAGGCGCTCGAGGGCACCTTCGTCGGATAGTGTTCCGGCCCGGTGGTCGCTGAGAATTCGACGTATTTCGTCCTCGGTCATGGCAGGCCGAATTGTACCCGATGTACTGGAGTACTCGTTCCGAATGCCTCATAATGAGCGCGCGCATGTGGATCTGGAACAAGCTGAAAATCACGCTGGAGATGATCAAGTTCGAACATACGGTATTTGCATTACCGTTTGCTCTCATCGGAGCTCTGCTTGCGAGCCACGGTCTTCCAACGGGACGCCAGATTGGCTGGATTCTCGCCGCGATGGTTGGCGCTCGAAGCGCCGCGATGGCCTTTAATCGAATCGTGGACGTCCAGTTCGACCGCCTGAATCCCAGAACAGCAGGACGCGCGTTGGCAGCGGGAACGCTGTCGCGCCGGTTTGCGGTCGTCTTCACCGTCGCGATGTCTGCCCTGTTTGTCCTGTCCGCATGGCAGCTCAATCCGCTGTGCTTCTATCTTTCTTTCCCTTTGCTCGGAATTTTGTTTTTATACTCCTACACGAAGCGGTTTACGGCATTCAGTCATCTGTTCCTGGGAGCTTCCATCGGCATGGCGCCATTGGCAGCGTGGCTGGCGATTCAAGGACAGTTCGCATGGCCGCCGGTCTTACTCAGCCTGGCGGTAATGTTCTGGGTGGCAGGATTCGACGTGATCTATTCTCTGCAGGATGCGGAATTCGACAGGAGCGCCAGGCTGTTTTCCCTGCCTTCGCGTGTCGGCATTGCTCCTGCGCTGCATATATCGACGGCATTTCACGGAGCTACCGTGGCGCTGCTGGTAGCCACCGCATTAATGACCAGTCTGGGTAATGTGGCATTTGCTGGAATTGCAGTAGTGGCGGCGATACTTTTCTGGGAACACCGAATCGTTAAACCGGATGACCTGAGTCGAGTCAATGTGGCATTTTTTTCACTGAACGGTTATGTCAGCTTCCTCTTACTTTTGACGTTCGCAACGGATATTCTAGCAAGGTGAATTCATTTTCCATGGCGATGGTATTGTTCCGACCTCCAGACCTGACCCGCTTCTATGAACTCGACCGTTTCACCGGGCTGTATCACCTTACCGCGTTCGACATTTTTATTCTGATTCCCTACCTCGCAATTCTGACGGTTCTCGCAATTTACGGCATTCACCGGTATCACCTGGTCTATCTCTACTTAAAAAACAAGCACAGGAAAACCGTGCCGCCGGGAGTATTTGAAACGCTTCCCAAAGTCACCGTCCAGCTACCCATTTACAACGAAATGTATGTGGTCGAACGCCTCGTCGATGCCGCCTGCCGCATTCGTTATCCGAAAGAGCTTCTTGAGATTCAAATACTGGACGACTCCACCGATGGAACCAACGAGATCGCGGCCGAATGTGCGGAACGGATGCGAACAGAAGGCTTCAACATTCATCACATCCGGCGCACGAATCGAATGGGCTTCAAGGCCGGCGCACTCGAAAACGGATTGAAGACGGCAACGGGCACTTTCATTGCGATCTTCGATGCCGATTTCATCCCTGCTCCGAATTTTCTCGAAGACGTGATCCAGCACTTTACGGATCCCAAAGTGGGAATGATTCAGGTCCGATGGGGGCATATCAACCGCGAGTATTCCCTCCTGACCCAGGTGGAATCCGTGGTTCTGGATGGACACTTTGTGATCGAACATGCCGGCAGGCATTTGTCCGGACGGTTTTTCAATTTCAACGGGACGGCGGGAATCTGGCGGCGCGATGCCATTGAAACCGCGGGCGGCTGGCAGCACGACACGCTGACGGAAGACACCGACCTGAGTTACAGAGCCCAGATGATCGGCTGGAATTTTCTTTATCTGCCGGACATCGTCTGCCCTGCAGAACTGCCGGTTGAAATGAATGCCTTCAAGACTCAACAGTTCCGCTGGGCCAAGGGACTCGTACAGACCGGGATCAAGCTTCTGCCGCGGATTCTGCGCAGCAAACTTCCCCTGAAGATCAAGATCGAGGCCTTCTTTCATTTGAGCGCGAACATTTCCTATCCGCTGATGATCGTGCTGTCTCTACTGATGCTGCCTGCAATGATTGTGAGATTCAATCAGGGCTGGTTTCAGATGCTCTACATCGACTTGCCGTTGTGGCTCGCCGCAACCGCATCGGTGTCGACGTTCTATCTTGTGGCGCAGCGCGAACTCTATGCCGACTGGAGGTCGCGGCTCAAATACCTGCCGTTTCTGATGGCGGTGGGAATCGGCCTTTCGGTGAGCAACTCCAAGGCGGTGATTGAAGCACTTCTGGGAATCAAGACAAGCTTCAAGAGAACGCCGAAGTATCGCATTGAGAAGAAGTCGGACCTCTGGACCTCCAAGAAATACCTCGGACGCATGGGCGTGCTGCCAATTGTCGAGATCATGCTGGGACTGTACTTTGTGCTTGTCGTTTATTACGCGATCAGCAATCAGAACTATCCGACGATTCCCTTCCTCATGCTGTTTGTCGTCGGGTTCATTTATATGGGCCTGATGTCCGCACTCCACGTGAAACTCCACCGCTGGCTCAAGGGTCTGTAAATCCCTCTCCTGAAGGGAGAGGGTGGCCCGAAGGGCCGGGTGAGGGGTGCAGCGACTGCGCCGTTACTGCACCCCTCACCCGCCGCTTCGCGGCACCCTCTCCCTTCAGGAGAGGGATTTTCTCCTGTAAAGCACCGCTTCCTGCGCGTGCGGAAGCGCATACGTTGCAACGGGAATGAAGTGATCGGGACGCTCGATGAGGTAGGCCGCGATTCTCCTCTCCACAGGCTCTACACGCTCTGCAGTTTCAAGCCGCGTGCGAACGAGCACGTAGTCGCATTGATCCAAACCGACAGCTGCCGACTCATCCGATAGCCAGTAAACTTTCACCTGCGGCGCGTTCATCCTTGCGTAAAGCCCGATGTTCGATGGGTTCAACTGCCAGATATTCGGAACCACACCGAGCTTGCCGGATGCCGTGCGAACGATGTCAGGAATACTCCAGTCCTCTGCCAGCGGGCGATGATCAAACCGGTAGACATCTCCCGAGAGGAAGTAGAACGGCATTCCCAGCGCACGAAGCTGAAGATCCATCCGGGGAGAAGGCCATTGCGCATTGAAGAAACTGACGAATGCCCAAAGCACGATCATCACAGCAGCCGGCAATTGTCGATTCAGCCGGATTCCGTTAAGCCACGAAACGGAAAGCAGCGCGACCGCCGGCAGGATTGGAACGGTGTATCGAGTGTCTTTGTTGGCTATGAGAGTAAATGACAGGATGCCGCTCAGGATCCAGAGGTAAAGCATCCAGTCCTGCCGGACGCGACGGCGGACGGAGTAAGCCAACCCGCAGACGAACAGGATCGTGAAAATCAGCTGGATCTGAAGTCCGCCCAGAACTCCCCAGTAGTAGGCCAGGAATCGAAAACTGAATACCGGCGCTTCATGTTCCACCACCGCATTGCTTGCATTCACGCTGTAAATGCTCAGGACCTCGCTCAAATGCGGGACATACCAGATCGCCGCAATCAGAATAGCGATCAGCGCGGCAAACGAGAGATTTGCAGTGGCCCGCCTGTCACCGCGAATCCACGCGCGACAGCAAAGGAAGGCAGCGGGGAGAATGAAGAAGAATGGAAAAGTCTGCTTGGCAAGCATTCCGATACCGGCAACGACACCGAAAAGGACGGCATCGGTCCGTTCATGAAATTCACCGGCGCGAATGAACAACGCGAAGGCGAGGGCGACCATTGCCATCAGCAGATAATCCAGAAACGCCTCATGAACCAGCCAGGCAGGAAAGTGATAGCAGGCCGCCAGCAGAGCCGCGATTGCCCCCGGCCGGATTCCGAAACCGGACGACCGCGATGGAGGCGGATGGAGTCTGTCGCCAATCCAGTTTACGGAGAGAAGCAGAACTGCCAATCCAAGGAAGTTCGCTGCGATACCCGTTAAACGCGAGACTCCGGCAACCAGAAAGATGCCGGCGGTGATCCAATGAAATAGTGGCCCATACGCGTGTCGCGAATAAAAGAGTTCTCGGAATAATTCGCCAAACCGGGCCTGCGAGAGCGGACGATAGAAATTGTAAGCGGTTCGCATGTGATCGGACGGATCCCACGACGGAGGAGTCCGATTGACCAGGGTCCAGGCGATGGTTGAAATTGTCAGTACAATGAAGGCAATTCCGAGTAAGACGTACTCTCGGCGGATGGCCGGCATGTTCCAACCTCTTTCATACTTTCCCGATGGTAAGGTACAATTTCCGTTTTCGTAACTGAACAGGAGCCAGTCTGGAATGATCCAAGCAACGCAACTTCGGCGCGGAAACACAATACTGCATAATGGTGAGCTTTTTCAGGTCGTCGACTATCAGCACATCACACCGGGAAACTGGAGAGGCATGGTCCAAACCAAATTGCGCAACCTGCGGACCGGCGCGATTGTCGACCATCGATTCCGATCGGAAGACCGCTGTGAACGCGCAATTCTGGACGACCGCGAGATGGAATATCTCTATGCCGACGGATCGGACTACCATTTCATGGACACGCAGAACTACGAGCAGATTCATCTCAATGGAGACGTTCTTGGCGATTCTGCAAAATACCTCGTTGCGAACGCCAAAATTCACGTCCAGTTCTATGAAGGACGTCCCCTTGGTGTGGATCTCCCGGCGACCGTCGATTTGAAAGTCGTTCGAACGGATCCGGGAATGCCTTCCGCAACGGTGAGCAACGTCATGAAGCCGGCGACGATGGAAACGGGTCTTGTTGTGGGCGTACCGCATTTCATTCAGGAAGGCGAAATGATTCGCGTGGATACGACCGAAGGAAAGTACGTGGAGCGCGTTCGCAGTTAGGACAGTCCCAGAACTGGCGGAATATGATTCGACGTTGGATCCCGATGCTGGCACTCCTCACCATTCTGCCGGGGAGTCTCGGAGCATGGCCGGCTTCGGCGTATCCCAAAATCTTCCAGAATGCCCTGCATCCTCTCCCAAAAACCCTTGGTCTTCTGCTAAAGGAGTACGAGTCCGTCCTGATGGAGCCGTGTCAGAAGCAGACGGTGGAAGCCGCCTCGCAGGCGGCGATCGAACAATTGACCAGGACAGATCGCAATCCACGTCTGGCAGTGGCCGCAATTCGCGACGCCGGATGCGCGGCGGCACTGTTGAACGATCCGAAACTGGATTCGCTGGTGGATGCGAATGCCGGAAAGTTTTCTGTCGTGTTTTACGGCTACCACGAACGGATTCTGGCCGGAGACCTGCCTGGATTCCTTCGACTACGGAACCAGGAGCGCCAGCAATTGCTCAATCGCCTGAACCGGTCTTCTGAACTTCCAAACCGCAACAATACTGTCGAAACTTCACCGAATTACGGAGTCGCGTCGATCGCGTTTTCCCATGCCGCAACCGACGTCGTGAACGTCTGGTTTCATATCTGGAAGCAGTCTAATGGCGACCTTCAATAGGAGTAACGTTGAGACGAATTGAGCGCGCGCTGATCAGTGTCTACGACAAAACAGGCGTCCTGGAATTTGCCAGAGGACTGGCCGCGTTGAATGTGGAAATCGTATCGACTGGAGGAACGCACAAGCTTCTGAAGTCGAATGGGGTGCCCGTACGCGAAGTCTCCGAATTGACGGGCTTCCCGGAAATACTCGACGGCCGCGTCAAGACGATCAATCCGCGGATTGCGGCAGGGCTGCTTGCGATTCGTGAGAATGCCGATCACGCTCGACAGGTAGCCGAACACCGGATTCCGATGATTGATCTGGTCTGCGTCAATCTGTATCCATTTGCGGAAACGATTCGAAAGCCCGGCGTGCAGTTTGATGAGGTGATCGAGAACATCGATATCGGCGGACCTTCCATGATTCGTGCCGCAGCAAAGAATTTCCAGGATGTTGCGGTGGTGACTTCACCCGATGATTACCTTTCTGTGCTCTCTGGCCTTCAGAAGGGCGCAGGGATTCTGGATCGAGAAGCCTTGTTTGGCCTGGCGAAAAAGGCTTTTCTTTGTACTGCGCGTTACGACGCGCAGATTGCGCAGCATCTTTCGGGCATCGGTCTCGACAGCGGTTTTCCCCAAAATCTCTTCATGGATTTCGAAAAAATCGAGAGCCTGCGATATGGCGAAAATCCGCATCAGCGGGCTGCGTTTTATCGGTGGGGCGGAAAAAAAGCGCAGGGAATCGCTGCTGCGAGACAGTTGCAGGGAAAGGAGCTTTCCTACAACAACATTGTGGATCTTGAAGCGGCATGGAATCTCATTCAGGAATTCAGCGAGCCTGCCTGCTGCGTCATCAAACACACCAACCCCTGCGGGACCGCCGTGGCCGATACTCTACAGAACGCCTATTTGAACGCTTATGCAGCGGATACCGTGTCGGCATTTGGCTCCGTGATAGGCTTCAATAAACCCGTTGATGGGCCAACTGCGATTGAGATTTCGAAGCTTTTTGTGGAAGCCATCGCAGCGCCGGGTTTCAATGAAGAGGCAATGAAACATCTGACTGCAAGAAAGAATCTCCGCCTTGTCGTCGTCAACGCGGCAGCGGCAGCAGACGCGGCGGACGCCATCGATTACGAGATCAAGCGCGTCTCGGGAGGAGTGCTGGTTCAGGAACGAGACGGCGCATTATTTGGAGCGGAAACCCGTGTTGTGACGACCCGTAAGCCAAACGCCGACGAACAGCGCGACATGGAATTCGCATGGCGCGTTGCCAAGCATGTAAAGTCCAATGCCATTGTCCTGGCCAAAGACGGGCGAACGGTCGGAGTGGGGGCGGGGCAAATGAGCCGTGTAGACTCGGTAAAGATAAGTATCCAAAAGGCCCATCCGACGTCCAAAGGAGCTGTGATGGGATCCGACGCTTTTTTCCCCTTCCGGGATGGAATCGACGAAGCGGCCGCTGCCGGAGTCACCGCGATCATCCAACCCGGCGGGTCGCTGAGGGACCAGGAAGCCATAGAGGCCGCAAACGAGCATGGTATCGCAATGATTTTCACGGGTTTAAGGCATTTCAAACACTAGAGCCTGATGTATAATTCCGGAACGTCATTTTTCCGGAACTTTTTCAACTGGGTGGGTTATGAAAAAAGGATTCTTCGCGCTGCTCACAGTAGCTTTTGCGCCTTCGGTCTTTGCTCAAACAGCGGCCCAGCCCCCGGCCGCCACAGCGGCACAACAGCCCCGGCGGGCAGATTCGTATTATCACTTTTCCCTCGCTCGCCTGCGCGATGCCGAAGGAAAGTTCACTGAAGCGATAGACGAATATAAAAAGGCGCTGGACATTGATCCGAAGAATTCAACGCTCTACTCGCAAATGGCTCAGACCTACTTCCGCAACTCGCGAACCAACGAAGCCACCACTGCGGCGAATAAGGCCGTGGAACTCGATCGTGACAATATCGACGCTCACATGCTGCTCAGCCAGATTTACTGGCAGAATCTCGTACGACCCGGCAGTAGAGAGAGACCGACTGAAGCCCAGATCAACGCTGCGGTTCACGAATACGAGGAAATCATCCGTATCGACCCGGCAGATCCGCAGGCATTCCTTCTGCTCGGCCAGTTGTATCAGGCACTGAACCAGCCGGACAAAGCGGAACAGATTTATAAGAAGCATCTGACCGTGGACCCGGGATCCGAAGAAGGAGTTCTGGCGCTCGCCGAGCTTCATGTGAAAGCCAACGACAATAAGGGTGCTGCCGCAATCCTGGAAGATTTCCTGAAATCGCGGCCCGATTCGGATCGCGCAGCCAAGGAACTTGGCGATGCCTACCTCTCCATGAACGAATATGGAAAGGCGGCCGAAAACTACAAGAAAGCGCTCGCACTGGGTTCCGACGATCAGGACCTGCCGAACAGTTTTGCTCAGGCGCTGTATATGGACGGGCGCTATGACGAAGCCGCTTCCGTTTTCGAAACCCTCTTGAGGGAAAACCCGAATGACGGAGCGACACTGCTGCGGCTGGCCCAAATCTACCGCCGGACAATGAGATTCGACAAGGCGCGCGAAGTACTGGACGCGGCCGACAAGGCCGCTCCCAACAATGCGGAAATCATGTTTAACCTGTACCTGGTCGATCGGGACGAGGGCAAGCTTGAAGAGGCATTGGCCAGACTGGGGAAACTCGCCAAGAATTCCGAACACGTCGGCAGGTACACGCCGTCTGAACAACAGAATCGCATTGTCTTTCTGACCAACCTGGCAATGCTCAATACCTCCCTTGGCCACTACGATCAAGCGGTACAGGCGTACCTGGATATGCGACCGATCTCACCAAATAAAGATCAGGTTGACGCCATGATTGTGGAAACCTTTCGTACGGCGAAGAACCAGGATAAGGCCACACAATACCTGCAATCCGTGGCTCTGAAGGAATCGCCAAACAGCAGGCCGCTCCAGATTATTTCGGCAGACATGATCGCTGAGAAGGGCAAAGTCGAAGAAGGAATCAAGACCCTGGAGGGACTTTCCAAAGGCGGCCAGCCCGATCTTGAACTGCTTTCGGCCATGTCCGATATCTACCAGCGGGCAAAGAAATGGGACGAAGCTCAGGCCGTTCTGGATCGCGCTATTCGTAGTTTCCCCATGGAATCGCAGGTGTACTTTCTGCAGGGAGCCATGTTCGAAAAGCAGAAGAAGGACACCGAAGCTGAAAAAGCATTCCGCAAATCTCTCGAACTCGACAGCGACAGTGCTGCAGCTCAAAACTACCTCGGTTACATGTTTGCGGATCGCGGAATCAAATTGGATGAAGCTCTACAGTTGATTCAGAAGGCTGTGGAATCCGACCCCATCAGCGGAGCGTATCTGGACAGCCTGGGTTGGGTGTATTACAAGATGAACCGCCTGACGGAAGCGGAACAATACCTGAAGAAAGCGGTTCGATTCGCCAGCACCGATTCCACCATGCACGACCACCTCGGTGACCTGTACAACAAGATCATGAAGTACCCGGAAGCTGCTGCCGAATGGCAGAAAGCCATTCAGCTTTCCAGCGAACCGAAGGAAGCCGATCAAATCAAGAAGAAGCTCGACCAGATCAAGAACAAGGTGCCCAAGAATCGCCTTTGAACCTTTCCCGCCCGGTGGCTGTCATTTAGGTAGTAGAACATGTTGGCGGCCTCAGAACCCCAGTTCGATTTCGAAACGGCTGCCCGCGATTGCCGGCCATTTCTGCTGCAGATCGCTGTGGCATCGGCTCGCAATCCCGTGGATGCGGAGGATATCGTCCAGGAGGCCCTTCTGCGTGGGTACAGGGGTATCCAGCGGTTTCGGGGCGACTGCCCGCTCCGGATATGGTTGTCGCGCATTGTGGTTCGGGTGGCGATCAATCACCATCGCAGCGCCGCAAGACGCCTGAAACGCTGGGTGTTTTTTGGTGATGTGGAAATGGAACGGGAAGATGGCAGCCACCATGAATTCGACCCTCCGGACCACTCCCGGAGTATTCCGCGCGAAAGAATCATGGATGTCGACAGACAGGTCAGCCGGTTGCCGGCCGAGTTCAAAGTACCGCTGTTGATGCTGGCTGTGGATGGTATGACAATCCCGGAGATTGCAGACATTCTGGAAATTCCCCAGGGTACAGTAAAATCCCGCGTCTTTTATGCGCGCAAACGACTCAAGAGCGCATTGGAGAACCGATTGGAGCGAAGCAAAAAACAATGAAAGTCGATTGCCAGTGGTTTAACACCAATCTCGAAGCCTATTTTTGCGACAGTCTCGACGCCCAGCAACTGCAGCTGGTCGCGGACCACCTGAAAACGTGTCTAAGTTGCCGCAGTGAAGTTCAGGCTATCCGCGACGTGGATCCGATGGTCAAACAGCTTCTGGAATATCGAATGACGAGAGCCATGGCGGCGGCGCACGCGCCTCGCCGGAGTGGACGACGCATTGGATTTCAGCTAGGTCTGTTCGGTACCGCCGCCGCGCTTGCCGGCATACTGGTGTTTGCCGTCTTCCTGAATCCGCGCGGACCCGCCGGTCCTGTTCCTGCCAATCAGACGGCACTACAAGATACGGCTGCTTCCGACGCCGACGCAAAAACGGATAGCGCCGTTCCAACGACGAGGGCAAAGACGGATGTTCCCGACTTGAAAGCTCCGGAAATCAAGCCTGTTCCCGAGCCTGCCATCACCGACAATGCTCCTGCGTTTCTGGTATCGGACCCGGCGGGCTATACGCGGAGCCTCGAAGACTTTCGAGGACATGTCTTATTGATTGGGGTCTGGTCTGCAGATCAGCCGGAAGCCGCGCAAAGTATCCAGCGGTTGTACCAGGCTTTCGGAAATCGGAAAGAAGTGCGTATCCTCGGAGTCACCGGAAGAAACGTCGAGAGACCGGTGGGAATGACATTCCCCATGGCCTTCAACAACGGCTCTCGCATTCTCGAAACCCGCAGCTCGAATTTCGTCGTCGTCGACAAAGAAGGCAATGTGCAGATGCGCGGCTCGCTTGCTGGCGACTCCAACGCGCTCACGACAAAGATACGAGCGAAGCTGGATGAGCTCGGCGGGAAGTAAGAAAACGGGGATCTGATCAATGTTCAATTCCCAATTCCCAATTCTCATCCGAATGGAAGGAGGCATCTGTTTCCTTCCCCTCGGATGAGAATTGGGAATTGGGAATTGAACATTGATCAGATCCCCGTTTACCTCTCCAACCGGATGAGATCCTCGTACGTTTCTCTTCTCCCGATGACTTCGTAGCTATCCCCGCTTACCAAAACTTCTGCCACGCGGGGGCGTGAATTGTAGTTCGATGAAAGACTGAATCCGTAGGCGCCGGCACTCATGATCGCCATCAGGTCACCGGTTTGAAATACCGGCAGATCGCGATCCTGAGCGATGAAATCGGCGGATTCGCATATGGGTCCAACGACGTCCGCAACTTCCCGCGTTCCGTTCTCTCCTGCCTGCTGAACCGGCCAGATATTGTGATGGGAGCCATACAGAGGAGGGCGAATCAGATCGTTCATTCCCGCATCGATAATGACGAATCGCTTGTCTCCCTGGTTCTTACGAACGACAACGCGACTCAGAAGAATACCGGCATTGCCGACAATCACACGGCCGGGTTCAAGCACTACCGTAAGCCCCAGATTCTTTGTCGCATTAATAATGGCGGTCGCATAACAGGCGGGAGACGGTGGGTCTTCACGATTGTAGGAAATGCCCAGTCCTCCACCAAAATCCAGGTACCGCAACGGAATTCCCCTGCCCTTCATTTCACCGATGAGTTCACCGATACTGACGAGAGCTTCTTCAAATGGACTCAGCTGCGTAATCTGGGAACCCATGTGACAGGTCACTCCAACCAGATCGATTTCAGGAATGTCTTTCAGGCGAAGATAGAGTTCCCGTGCCTCGGGTATTCCAATTCCGAACTTGTGTTTCTTCATTCCCGTCGAAATGTAGGGATGTGTCTTTGGGTCGACATTGGGATTGGTTCGAATTGAAATTCGTGCCCGCTTACCCATCCGGCGTGCCGTATCGATAATGAGATCAGCTTCCGATCCCGACTCCACATTCAGAAAGAGGATGTCGGATTCCAGGGCGAATCGAATCTCGGCTTCGGTTTTTCCTGGCCCGTCAAAGATGACTTTTCCTGCGGAACCCGCTGCTTTCAACACCCGAAACAATTCACCGCCGGAAACAATCTCGAATCCGGTTCCCCATTCCGCAAAGCGGCGAAGGATATTGATATTGGAGTTGGCCTTTACGGCATAGCAGGTCAGGTGAGGGATGGATTCAAATGCTTCTTCGAAGACGCGGACGTGTCGGAGCAGCGTGCGTTCGCTGTAAACGTAGACCGGCGTTCCCACTTCGTCGGCGATGCGCTGCAGGGGGACTTCCTCGCAGTGAAGAAGTCCGCCACGATAATCAAAATGATGCATGGTGGGAATTATAGCTGGAAAAGAAAAACCGGGACGGGAAGCAGAATTAAGGGGGGGGTCTTCTGCTTCCAGCCCCGGACCCGAAATGGGAGCTGTCACAATCCTGAGACAGCCTCATTCGGTTCGTTCAACTCTTCAATACTAAAAGAGCACTAAAAGAGCTTCATGGACATGCCAACGGTAACCTTGCGACCCTGGCTTCCACCGGTAACCTGTCCAAAAAGAGGCGAGGACAGTGTGCCGTTGATGGTTGTCGCCGTTGACCGGTTCAATACGTTTGTCGCATTGATGTAAAACGACACCGTTCGTGCTCCAGTCGGAACACGGTTGGGGTTATTGACGCCACCGCCGCCGCCGCCTCCGCCAAAGTTACCGCCACCACCGCCGCCTCCACCACCGCCGCCTCCACCGCCCTGAGCCGCTGGGTCCCCAAAGGAACTCACAAGCCGTCCGAGCGAAGGAGATGACGTCGCGGGAGGATTCGTCAGGATGAAAATCTTCGTAAGGCGAGCCGTCGGGAGTGTAATGCTGCTGGGGCCGGTTGACCCGTTACGGCCACAGGCGTATTTCGAGTTCTGAGTCAGGATGGGAGCGCACTGAGCGGCATCCGGATAGTCCGTGTTGCTGCCGTCTCCGTTGATGTCCTGCCCCACTGTCAGACTGTAAGGACGTCCGGACTGCCAGCCCAGACTTTGCAGAGACAGAGTCGTTCTCCGAGGCATATTCAGAGTGATCTGCCCGCCAATTCTCTGTCCTGAGTTGTTGCTTCTCGCATAATCCGCCATGCGGTTGTATGGGTTTTCGAACTGGCTGTCGTCCTTTCCATTGGTGACGGTATAGGAAACATTTCCAGTCAGGCGGACTTTGTTATTAAAGAGCGGGTAATTGTTCACCCGATACTGAAAGCTCACGGTGTGCGTCAACGTCTTACCCACCGACTGAATCTCGGTAATATTACCGATCGTTTCCGGGTAGTAGGGGCGCATGGTGTTGACGATCGCCTGGCCCTGCTGCTTCTTCGTCAAACCATTGATTGGATCGGGAGTTCCCGTCGTTGGGTCATACTTTGTCGGATCGGACGAGTTCAACAGTGAAAGGGTCACCGAATCAAGGTCCGTCCCCGGGTAGGGGGCATTGACGTTCACGTTGCGGTTCTGACGGAATCCGCGATTGATGTTGTACGTCACGCTCGCCGTCATTCCGCGCGGCATGGTCTGTTCCCACGCAAAGGATGGATTCACCTGATAGGGTTGAGACGCATCTTCCATCAGCCTGCGCGTGGAAATCGTCGCTGTCGAAGGGCTAAGAGTTCCACCCTGAGAAGCATCCGGATAGGTTGGATTGAGAAGCGTGACCGTTTGCTGTGCCGAAGTCGTTGAAGACTGCCGCAACTGCTGGTACGTATTCATCGAAAACGTGCTGTGCGTTACTTTGATGCCGGCACGAACAACCGTTCTCCAGTTACCCTGGGCCCGAAGCTGGTACGAAATACCGGCGACAGGCGCGAGGTTGTTGTAATCGGCAAAGTGTTGCTGAACCTGATACCGCAGCCCAAATGAAATATCGGCCCGCGGTGTGATTCGATAGTCGCCCTGAGTCCAGGCGGCGAATTCCAACTGGCTGACCTGGATCTTGGAATCACCCGAAGTCTGTGTAAATTGCGTAGGCGCTTTGGGGGTGATATCTAAAGTCTGATTCAGAGCTTGATTGGTTGGGTCGTTATCATACGCCGTCTTGAGATCCAACCGTTTCTGCAATTCAATCTGACACTGCTGACCCACAAAATTGATCTGGGGCGTTCCGCAATAGTCATACAAGCCGGGGAACGTATATGTACCGTTGTAGTTATTCCGGTTGTCGCTGTCGTTCTTGTGATACTGCAACTCGAACGCGATGGCGCTGAAGGTCAGCTTCGGCTTCGGCTGCCACTGCATCGTGTTGCCAAGGAGATAATTCTGGGTCAGGTTGTGCGTATTGTTGGGTGCGATACCACCATTAAACGATCCAGACACATTGATGGTGTATGGCAAACCCGTTACCGGATTAACGACATATGCCGTTGCGTTTGAAGGATCGATGCCGACCGGAGTATTTGTCGTAGTGTTGCGCTGAACTGAAAACCGCAGCGTGTCGACAACCTTGCCTTTGGTCATGCGGTCGCTGAGTTGCAACTGCCAGTTGTTGCCCTTGTTATTGGAAGCACGTTCCGGCAGCGTCAAACCGCCGATGCCGCTGTTTTCGGTGTGATTGGTCCGATAACTGAAGTTCGTTGTCAGGTTGTGAACCTTGTTGATCATCAGGCGGGGCGAAATCGTGAAGTTCTTATTCGAACTGATCTGCGTGATTCCATTCGAAACGTATCCGTTTGGCGTATACGCGCGAAGGTCGCTTCCGGCATTATCGCTTTCCTGCGTCTGCACGTTGATACCGGTGCTCAAGCGTCCGGGAATGATTGGACCATTGGAGTTGATCCCGACATTCAGGCTCTGAGACGGTGGCCGTTTTCCAGTGGCAAGATGATTTAACGCATTGAAGGATTCATCGTTGAAGCTTGCCTGTGTCGTTGCAGTCCATTTTCCGGATCCGGCGCGCGTTACGATTTCGATACGAGGACCGGTTGAACCGTCGGCGCTGAACGAACTGTTCACGATGCGGATTTCGGCAATCTGCGCCAGCGGCGGAAGATTCGCATCCGTGAATCCGTCAACGGAAAGGGTGACGGTACCGTCGCCACCACGGAGCTGCGCGAGTTGAGTGAGATAGGCCAGAAGATCGTCTTCGTTGTCTGGAAGGTCCAGCAGCGCATCACCCGTGATGACATCGGTGTTCAAGCTGGAATCGGGATCGACTCCCAGTTCATTCGTCTGGCTGTTGACATCAACAATTGTTGTCAGACCAATGGACATGGTGATGCTCAGAGGAGCCATGTCTGCCGTGACCCGAATTGCCTGAATGTTGTCCTTGAAATCCGGAACCTTTGCCGTCAACTGATATGGACCAGGAGTCACGTTGAGTTCAAAGTTACCTTCGGCATCGGATTTTCCTGTAGCAACGACTCGGCCACCTTGTCCGGGCGTAGCGACGACCAGATCCACAGCGCCCATTGCGCCGCCAGCCTGATCGAGAATCTTTCCCTTCAGCTTGACGGCATTCGCCGGAACAGGAAGCGTCTGCTGAGCAGCGCCTGCTGTCTGGGCTCCAAAAACGGCGCTGCACAACAAAAGCGCTACAAGTGTTATTAAACTCAGCCTCCGCATGTGGCCAACCTCCCCCAAAATAGACATATTATTCGTATCCCCTGGTGATCTCACCTGGTAAGAGTCACAAAGCCAATTACGTCCCCCTCTAGAACAGGGTTACGTCTTTAACAACTTTTTACTTATTTGGCGCCCGCAGCCGCTTCAGGACCGTACTTCTTTGCAAGCTGGTAGGACGCAACCTGTGAGGGCTCAAGCATATCTAGAATTTTATTCATTGCGGCAGCGTCGATAGTCTTGGCATCAACATTCTTACCGGCCGCTCTTGCCGCATCCTGAATCTGTTTTCGCAGTTCCGGCCAGGCCGCAGTGATCTTGGTGATCTGTTCATCGTTGAGCGGGGTGTCCAGCATCGCATTCACGGCAATAAGTGAATCAATAGGAGTACGCCCCAGCATCTGCGTGTAGTGCCACGTCTTCAGCGTTGCAGCCTGTTCGGGCTTCAACATGGCTTCAACTTTCTTGTACATGCCATCGATGGAAGTCTGAATGACCTGCTGCGGATTGTTATTCCGGTTGTTCTGATTGTTATTTCCGCCGCGTCCGCCGCCCTGATTATTGTTACTGGTCAGACCTGCACGCAGAGCCGCTTCGAGATCGTTAAGCTCCGCCTTCATGAAGGTCTCTGCAAAAATCTCTTTATCCTTCGCGAGGGGCATGTTTGCCTTTGCAAGCACCTTCCGAATGGGCTCCAGCCTCTCCGCCGGTGTTGCCTGAATGGTCATGCAATACTTCTGGCCATTGGGCCGTGTTTGGTTGTTGTTATTATTGTTGTTATTGTAATTCTGATTCTGGTTCTGGTTTCCGCGGCTATTCATCTGCTGATAATAGCGATCCAGCAATCCGCCCAGACAGGTGGAATTCGACTTGTCTTCCGTGTGAGCCTTCTGAACTATCGCCACTTGTTCTGGTGTCAGGAAACCCGCCAGCTTGGTATTGAGAAAATCTTCATTCCTCAGGCTGGTGATGGTATCCACCTTGATAGCCGTTTCGCTCTGCTGTTGATTCTGCTGCGGATTATTGTTGGCTTGTGGCTGCCCACCCCCGCGGCCGCCACGACCTTGTTCCCCCTGCGGAAAGTTCTGGTTGTTTTGATTGTTTTGGTTATTGCGGAGCAGCTGAATCTTGTCGGTGAGCGTCACAATTTCCGTGGACAGAAGATCTTTAAGCGGCTTCTCCTGCGGCTTCTCCAGCGGCGTCTTTCCATCTTTCAGAGTTTTCACGATCTGGGCATACATTTCATCCCTGACCGGAATCGCCGGTCCGCGATTCTGGTTGCCGCCGCGGTTGCCGCCCCCCTGGTTCAAGATGCCCGACAGATCCACATCGCCATCGAACTGGGCATAGACAGGGGACATCAGGCCCAAAACCGGAATTGAAAAAATCGTAACTGCCATCGCCAACATCAGTTTCTTCATAACGTCTCCTGGTAAGTTTTTAGTCTTACAAAAACTCGCACTAACTCTTGCGCTGCGCCTTCTGCTTATTGCGTCGCGCCTCACTCGCCGCGTTGAACTCGTCGTACTTGATTTTCTGTTCGTCGGTCAATACGGCCCGGATCCTGCTCCGCGTTTGTTTCTGTATCGCTTCCATCTGGGGTCGCGTTTGCTGGAAAATCTTGTTAATTTCCGGACGGGAATCTTCGGTAATCTGTTTTACCTGAATCCGCTGTTCCGGGCTCAATCCAAGGTAGTCGTAAACCTTGTTCACGTCGGCTTTAGCCCTGTCAGCAGACTTCACGTCGCCTGAACCTGCAGACGAACTCACCCGCGTTTCCCACGCATACGTCATCAATGCGCCGGACACAATCCCAAGGAAAAACACGGAAAACACGAGCAATTTCCCCTTGATGGATCGAGTAATCATTGCCCGTCCTCCGTAATAATGATCATCTTTTCCAGTTCAGGACTCGAAGGATCCGCTCCCGTGAAAATCAGATGCTCCCCATCGGTTTGCCCCGGAGAAAGAACGGCGTCAATCGGGCCGCGCTCGGGCATGTTGTCCGGCAGGAAAAGCTGGATCGCGAGAAACCCCAGGAGCAATACCATTGCCAGAGCAAACACTGGGCGTGCTCCGGCCATGACTCCGTCCCAAATTCCATTTTCACGTTGAGCCGCAAGGTGCCCCGACAGTTGCGCCATGACGCGTTGCGTAAAATACGGCCCCGGCTCGAATACCCGTGATCGTTCGCTTTTGAAGAATTCGTCCAATTTTGGATTCATTTTCCTGTTCCCGTCCTGTTTCCGAACATTTCGGCTTAAGACCGTCGGTCCTCCGCCACCTTCCCCAAACTTGCGGCCAGTTTTTTGCGCGCGCGGAACAATCGAACTTTTACATTTGTCTGCGTTATTCCAAGCGACTGCGCAATTTCCGCCACGGACAGTTCTTCCACTTCCTTAAGTATCAATGGAATCTTCAGTTTCGGGTCCAAAGCTTCCAAAGCCACCCGGGCTATTCCAAAATCTCCCGGTTCTGAGGCCACCTCCACTGCAGCCACCGGCTCCGACTCCTGCTGTGGCCCGTAAATCTCAAAAGCGGCGTTTCGCCTCCGGGTTCTTCGCAGTTCGTCGTAGCAGGTATTGATGGTTACCCGCCTCAACCATCCCGGAAAGTTCTCATCGGGCCGTACCTGATCGATCCGCGTAAAGACTTTAAAGAAAACATCTTGCGCAAGATCCTCGACATCCTCGCGATGCCGGAAAAACCGTGAAACCAGCCGAAAAACCATCGGAGAAAACTGCCGAACCAGCTCCTCCTGTGCGGCCCCATCCCCGGCCTGGGCGCGAACAACCAGTTCGGGTTCAAAACTCATAAATGATTACGCCGCATACCGGAGCGCGGTTACATTCCCCCGAAATTGCACTATCTTAATGGGTCTCGGCCAGATCGTCCACTTTGAGGCTGAACTTCGCGAAAAAATCTTCTGCAACGGTCATCACGGCCGGGGTTGCCGACACTTTTAAGTACGAACCTTCCGGATTGTGGGTTGCAGCACCGAACTTTATACCAACTATGTCTTTTCCGGTCTGCCGCAGCGTCACCTCGATTCGAGGCTTGTCCAAACCATAAACGGACGAATTCCCGGGCGAATCCAGAATTTCCTGGGCTCGTTCAAATTCCACGGCGATCAGTAAGCCCGTAATCTTATCCAAATTGGCCTTACGACCGTCTGCAAGCTTCCAATCCATACCCTGCTTTTTCAAGGAAATCTTCTCTGCTCCGCGCACAATTTCCAGTTCGTCGATACTTTCGCGATTGAAATGCACAATCGACCGGTCGCGCCAATCGATCAACGGACGTCGAGCCTTGGCTGGAACATCCTTGCTGACGATCATGATGACGGCTCGGGACTCATCGCGCGTGTAGACCTTATCGGTCTCCGGAGATTTTCCGAAACTCAACACCCGGTCCGCACTGGCTTTCGTATCATGCAAGGTAATCTTTGTGGCGGGTGGAGCCAGTCCGGCACTTGCCGGCGTCACTCCGGCGTCCGCAAAGCCTGTGGCCCGAGCCGACTGGATGGCACTGAGAAAGCCGGAAATCTCTTCCCCATCGGCCTTCAACTCCAGCGGCTTCTTCACCACCCAATCCATACCGGATTTATGGAACTCCAGGATGTTTTTGCCGTCTTCGATGCGCACCAAACCGATATCGTCGGGAGATAATTCCAGAACCTTCTTATTCCGTAAATCCGTCAGGCTCTTTTGAAAGGATTTGCTCCCGCTCACCGGACTCAGAAAGATTTCAGGAGAATCGGCAAGTTTGGTGTAGTTGTCGGACTTCTTCGGATTCTCGGAACCAAACAGCACACCGACCGTCTTGCCATCCTTGAGCGTCGCCGTGACCTGGACAACCGGCTTATCGAGTCCGTATTGCGAAAGATTTGTGCTGGTGGATACAGCACCTCCTTTTTCAATCTGACCCAGACTGGAGACCAGCATCTCCCATTCATCCGCATCTGCGCCATTGCCCTGAAATTCGGCGCCCTGGGGCTCGGTAAGCTCCCAGTGTTTCTCGTCTTTTTTAACTGCGGAAATTTTGCGATCCGGAAACACAAGTCTCAAACCGGTAACGTCTTTCAGCGGAGTTGGGAACAGTTTCTTCTTCGACGCCTCCAGCTTCTCTCGTTCGTCGCTGCCGCGATACTCCGCGAAATAGACGTAGCCACCGAGAGCTGCGAAAACCACCAGAAGTATTAACGTACTCCGAAATCGCACTATTTCCTCCGCTTCAGTAACACCGTAATACCGATGGCAAGAACCGATCCCGGCAGCAGGAGCTCAACCAGCCATGCCACCGATCTCTCCTGGGATTCCGTCATGGTCACCGGGCGATTCGCCGGATCCTTCGCCTTGATCGAGATGAAGCTTTCATCCTGCGCAAGAAAGGTCACCGTGTTCGTGAAAAGATTGCCGTTACCGGCCTGTCCAAAATACTGATTGATGGCAAAATCGGAATCCCCGAAGACAACAAGGCGAGCCTTCTTTTCACCAATGGTTTTTGTCGCCACTTCCGCGATAGGCACAGGTCCTGCGAGGTCTACCTTCTCGTCCTGCCGAACCTCTTTTGCACCGGGCTTGAGATCCGTCTCGCCCCAACTCCTCTCATTGCTCTTCAGCAGAGGTTCAACGACAACTCCTTCCACCGGAGTTTTTGCAGCGGTTATCGACCTCGCCAGTGGGAAAAATGTCATCACATTGAATCCCTGCGTGATCCGGTGTCCTTCGTAGTTCGTTACCAACGGTATCGTCGGGCCGGCCCCATAGAGTTTCCCGAAGCCGCTGGCGTCGACAACGAAGTTATTCCCAGCCTCAAGGGACCATTTCTTGAGAAAGTCGGTCATCGATGCAGTCGTCGAAGTGGGAGGATCCAACAGCAGAAGGACGCTGCCGCCCCCATTTAAATAATTGTTGAGTGCATCCTGCTCCGCAGATATCGGTTCGATAGTGGGACCGGCCATCACCACCACAGAAGCATCCGCGGGAACCTTGCCTTCCTGAATCAGATTGACCGACTTGACGACGTAGTTTTCTTTCTCCAGAGCATTCTTTACGAGCAGGTATCCGTTGCGTTGATCGGAGCTATCGATCTGCTTTTCGCCGTGACCCGCCGTGAAATAGATGGTTTTCTTAACCCCTTTCACGAGTTTCAGGAGCGCATTGGTGATGTCTTCCTCCTTCAACCCTCCACCCTGCTTTTCAATGCGTTCGGTCTTCGATCCCATCTCCAGAATCAGCGTTCCAAATTTCGTGGACTGCCCGGTCATCGGGTTCTGAAGTTCTCCGTATGCCGTCACCTTGTACTGATCCGCGATCTCCTTCTCTCGGTCCGGATCGATGAACTGAAACGACAGCTTGCTGTTCTGATGCGTGAACAAGCGCAGGAGATCCCGATCCGGCACGTATTCTCCAGGCCCCGGATAGAACGCCTTGATGTGCACATCCTCTTTTATCTGCGAAGCGACATTCACGGACTGGTCGGAAAGACTGAATGTCTTTTCGGTAGTCATGTCCACGACCTTCGAATGCTGGGCTCCCAGGTAATTGACGAATGCGAGAATGCCCAGAATCAGAACCACCGACACGGCGGAATTGATTCCGAATTTTGTTGAACGTCTGCCAAGTCCTGCCCGAATTTCCGGCAGCTTCAGGACAATTGAAGTCACGACCAGCAAACCTCCCACGACGGCCGCAATGGTCTGATACATGGTCCAGACCGAACGCGAGGAGTACACAATCAGGGTGGCGGCAATGATGGCAAGACCGAATAAATCGGCTTTCTTGAGTTGTTCTTTCATCATCCCCTCCAGCGCAGCGAGTCGACCGACCGGTACGTCAGAAAAACTCCGATAAATGTCAGCGACAAATAGAAAATGATGTTGGAAGTGGAGAGCACTCCCTTCATGAAGTCATCCAGATGATCCAGAATGGAGAGGTACGACAGCACGGCCTTCGATGTTCCCTGTGCCGCGCCGGCCATGACGTTCACCAGCCACAACAGCAGAAACGTTCCAAAACTCAACACGCCGGCGACAATCTGGTTTTCAGTCAGACTCGATATGAACATCCCGACTGCAACCAGCGACAAACTGTAGAGAAACAATCCGAGATATGCCGTGAGTATCGGGCCCGACGACGGCTTTCCGAAGATATACAGGACCGCCATGGGAATCCATGTCGTCGCGAGCATAATCACAAAGAAAGAAGCTGCCCCAAAAAACTTTCCAAGAATCACTTCTGCATCCGTCAGTGGCGCCGTCAGCAGCAGCTCCATGGTGCCGCGCTTTTTCTCTTCCGAAAACAGCGCCATGGTGATCATGGGAATCATGAACAGCAGAATCACACTCATGGAACCGAGGAAACTGCGGCTGACAATACCGGGCACATCGATCGGAGGCGGGCCCTGGCCGAATTGGGCTCCCTGCATCGCCTGCATCATCGTGTCGCGGAGAACACTGGAAAGAACGGTTTGGAAAAAAATCCCGGACAAAAACAAAAATATCGTCAGGACCACGTAGGCCACCGGCGAAACGAAATACGTCCCGAGCTCGCGTTGAACAATGGCAATAATATTTTTCATGGCTGATCTGTATCCGATGCGTGAGTTTCTTCTGCGGTGGTGAGCTTGATAAAGATATCTTCGAGACTCATGACGGAGGAATGCAGTTCCAGCAGCCCCCATCCCTTCGTGACAATGGCGCGCGCCATCTCACTGCGAATGTCCTGTCGCGCGTCGCTATCCACCTGAAAACGGGTGCTGCCGCTGGTCTCCGATTCGGTACGGACTCCGACGACTCCCGGTAGCCCCTTCAGTGCGGGGACGACCTCCGCGGAGGGCCCGTTCACCTCTACAAAAATTCGCGATGTCCCCTGTCCCTTGGTCCGCAGATTCTGCGGCGTGTCGACAGCCACAATTTTTCCGTGGTCGATGATGATCACGCGATGGCAGGTCTGCTCCACTTCCGGAAGGATGTGCGTCGAGAGAATGACGGTATGCTTGCCTGCAAGCTCCTTGATCAGTTCGCGAACTTCATGAATTTGTTTCGGGTCCAAACCGATCGTGGGTTCGTCCAGAATCAGAACCGGCGGATCGTTAAGCAAGGCCTGTGCAATTCCAACGCGTTGTTTATAGCCCTTGGATAACTTCGCAATGATTCGCTCGCGGACATCGGTGATGTTGACCTTCTCCATCACCCGGTTCACTTCGCTGCCGAGCTTTGCTTTCGATACACCTTTGATTTTCGCTACAAATCGAAGGTAGGCCTGCACCGTCATCTCGGTGTACAGCGGCGGGTTTTCGGGAAGGTATCCAATTCTCTTTCGGCATTCGATGGGTTTGTCGCCAACGTCAAATCCATCGATTCGAACGGTCCCGCCCGATGCCGGCATGTATCCCGTGATGATCCGCATTGTCGTGGTTTTGCCGGCGCCGTTCGGGCCGAGAAAGCCCAGGATTTCGCCCTTCTCGACATTGAATGACATACCCTCGATTGCGGTTTTCGTCGGATAACGTTTTGAAATGTTTTCAACGGAAATCAAAAGTCATGCCTCCCTGTTTTATTGCAACTTCGAACGGAGCTTCAGCGCTACTGCTCCCAAAATCGGCTATTCTAGCCGAATTGGAACAACGGTAGCGGCAATTCGACAAACTGGTTTTGGACGCAATGGAGCAACGATCGTGAGTTATACCAATCCGCATTTGCTATGGTCGACCGATCAGCTGCTGAACAGGATGACAGACCCTCGGATCGTCATCATGGATCTGCGGCCACCGGAAGCATACGCCAACAGTCACATCCCGGGCGCTCGAAGCTTCGATATCTTCGGCATCAGCCTGATCGATACTCGTCCCCAGGCGCTGGAAGCCTATCTGTGGATCATCGAACACCTGATTCAGTCGCACGGCGTGAATTCCGACAGCATCGTTATCATCTACGACGAAACCGCGGGAATGCGTTCCGCGCGTCTTTTCTGGTTCCTGGAATTTTTTGGGCACAAAGACGTTCACGTCCTGAACGGAGGGTTCAACGCGTGGACCGCGGCCGGTCTGCCAACCACGCATGAAGCCAGCATCCCGAAACCCGGGAACTTCAAGGCAAACCGGCGGCGGGAGCTGCTTGCGACAGCAGACGATGTTCTGGAACGGTTGAATGCCAGGTCGTCCGTCATCGTCGATACGCGCAGCGACGGCGAGTACACCGGTCAGGTCGTCCGCTCCGCGCGCGGTGGCGCAATCCCAGGGGCTATCCATCTCGAATGGACGCAGAATCTGGACGATAAAGGGTTCTTCAAAAGTCCTGACGAGCTGAGGCAGATGTACTTGAAGAAGGACATCTTTCCGGACCTTGAGGTCATCCCCTATTGTCAGGGCGGCTATCGCGCCGCGCATACCTATCTGGCGTTGCGGTTGATCGGTTACGCACGCGTTCGCAACTACCTCGGATCGTGGGGAGAATGGGGCAGCCGGCTGGATCTTCCCATCGAACATCCGAAATGAGCGATCGCCCCTCCTGGCCAGGAGGGGTGGCTGCGCGACGAAGAGAAAGTCGCGAAGCAACCTCAGCGGCGCAGACGGGGTGGTGGTTCAATATCCAAGAAAAGAAGCAAATTATTATTATCGTAAGTGAACCACCACCCCGGCGCTTCGCGCCACCCCTCCTGGCCAGGAGGGGCGATGGCGCCGAATTAGCAGGCTCCGTTTCCATTCGCAGAAAACGTCGTGTTAATCTAAATCGCTTATGCCCAAGATCACGCTCAACGACCAGACATACGACGTACCGCCAGGCAAGACCATCATTCAACTGGCCGACGAGGTCGGAGTTCAGATTCCGCGCTACTGCTATCACCCCGACATTGGTATCGAGGGCAGTTGCCGGATGTGCCTGGTCGAAGTGGAAAAGGCGCCGAAACTGGTTCCTTCCTGCGCGACGCCAATTGCCGACGGCATGATCGTGCGCACAACCACTCCACGCGTTCAGCAGGCCGTCCGATATGCCATGGAGTTCCTGCTCCTCCATCATCCAATCGACTGCCCCGTGTGCGATCAATCCGGTGAGTGCTGGCTGCAGGACTATTACATGGCCAACTCGGGCCACACGAGCCGCTATCCGGGTACTCAGAAAACCCGCCGCACAAAGGCAAAGGATCTGGGTCCGCTGGTAAAGCTCGACCAGGAACGCTGCATTCTCTGCACACGCTGCGTGCGATTCACCCGGAACGTGACGCACACCGGCGAAATCGTCGTATTGAATCGAGGGCATGCGTCGGAGATCGCGATACACGGCAATAAATCCTTCGACAATCCCTACTCCGGCAATGTCGTCGATATCTGCCCGGTTGGAGCTCTCACCAGTTCGGACTTCCGATTCAAGGTGCGATCGTGGTTTCTCAAGGGAACCAGCGCCATCTGCGGTGGTTGCAGCACCGGCTGCAATTTGCGTATCGACCACTCCGCTCGAGCCCTGGGTGGGGGCATACCTGGCCAGTCCGCAACCGACGGTAAAATATACAGAACCGTTGGCCGACGGAATGTCGACGTGAACCAGAGCTGGCTATGCGATGAAGGCCGGTTGAGCTTCCATGCAATGGAACGATGGCCGCGCCTGCAATCTCCGAGAACTCATGGCGAAGCCAGATCCGTCGATGCCCTTCTTCCAATCATTCATCAGCGATTTGCAGCCATACGCGAAGAACATGGAGAGTCGGCAACCGCCGGACTCGCTTCTGCGACGAACACCAACGAAGCGCTGTTTCTGATGAAAAAGTATTTCAAAGGGCCTGTGGACTTCCGTCTTGGCAGCGAAGTGGAGATCTACCAGAAGCGTCAGGACGACATGCTTCGAAGGATGGACAAACATCCCAATACCCAGGGCGCCATCGATATCACCCTCTCCGGCGACGCTTCCGGACTCGGTGGACTGCGTGGAATTCGGAAGCTGGCGGAAGGCCGGCAGATTCGTGGCATGTGGATTTCATTTCATCCGCAACTCATCGGCGATGACGCTCCGGAAATCCTTGCCGAACTCGAGCAGCTGATCGGCGCTCTGGATTTCTCCGTCGTGAGCACGACTCACGAATTCCCCTGGGCTTCACGAGCAACGTTTGTCCTGCCGATGGCCGGATGGGCGGAAGAAACGGGCACATATACGAACTTCGCCGGGCGCGTGCAGATCAGCAATCATGCCGTCCAACCACCGGGTGAAGCTCTGCCGCTACACACAATGATGTCGACGATGCTGGGGCTGACCGGCATTCAGGTTTCGCCGGATCCAGCCGCAATATTCGAATGGATCGCACGCGAAGTGGCACCTTATGCCGGCATGGACTACGACAGCATTGGGCCACTTGGAATACCCGGCGTATATACCGCGCGGCAGGAGGTTGTACGATGATTCCAGTGAAGGGCGGATACGCCGTCGATGTTCCGGTCATCAACGTCAGCGAACGCGCCCGCCGCGAACAGGCGACCTTCTGGTCCACGTTCAAGGCCTTTGGCGTTACGTTCAGCCGGCTTTTCACCAGTCTGATCAAACGGGATATGCCGACGATCAGCTATCCGGAACAAACCCGAAACTACTCCGAACGATTTCGTGGAACCCACATCCTGACGGTGCGCACCGATGGAAGCCTGAAGTGCGTGGCCTGCTATATGTGCGCCACCATCTGTCCGGCCGAATGCATCTACATCGAAGCCGGCGAACACCCGAATCCGGAAATTGAAAAGTTCCCGAAAAAATTCGACATCGACATGATGCGCTGCATCTATTGCGGATTCTGCGTCGATGCCTGTCCGGAAGAAGCCATCGTCATGAGCCGCGAACACCATCAGGCCGCATACAGCCGGAATGAAACGTTATACGGCATCGAAAAGTTGATGGCTCGTCCCGGCATCGATGCGAAAGGGCCGGGCTATCGGCCCAATCGCCCGTTCGCCGAAGCAAAGATATTCGATCCTAAACAGGAACCATCCTGCGCTATTCCCTCAGTGACCGAAGAGCGGCATCCCGCCGTTCTTTACGAGTCGATGATTCAAAAGCGCCAGTAGCACTGGCTGCCCATTGTTGGTCATTATCCTCGATGGGCGGAGTTGGAGAACCGATTCGCGCGGCATCCGTTCCGTGAACGACGACAACTCCATTCTCGGTTACGTGAAAACGGCGACGGTCCTCGACAAAGTCGCAGCCGATCCTGGCGCCGTCTGGAACGATGACGCCCTCACCGACGATCGCATGCCGCACTTTCGCATCCCGTCCGACACGCACTCCAGGCATCAGCACCGAGCCTGAGACTTCAGCCGTCGGCGCGACGAACACCTTTGGTGAAAGCACAGATTGCCGAACGACTGCTCCAGCGATCTCGGCATTCGGTGAAATCACCGAATCCACGCCGCACGATGAATTGCGATCCGCGCCTGAACCGAATTGCCGGAACGGCACATTTCTTCCCGCTGAACAGATCGGCCATCTCGCATCCCCGTAAGGATCGAATGTGGAGTTCAACAGCAAAAGTTCCATATGCGCCCGATAGTACGCATCGACGCTGCCGACATCCCGCCAGTACGCCTCGAGCGGACTGTTGTTCCTCGTAAAATCGTAAGCAAACACGCGATCGGTACGGATCAGGCCCGGAAAGAGATCTTTTCCGAACTCATGAGTTCCGTTGAAATCTCCAGCGTCGCGAAGCAGTGCCTTGCGCAACGTCGCCGCGTTGAACACGTAGATTCCCATACTGGCCAGGACCGTCGACGAACTGGAACGGCCGGCCTTTGGGTATTCCGGCTTCTCCTCGAAATCGACGACCTGACCACGCTCATCGACATCGAGAATTCCCAACTCCCTGGAAAGCCGTCGTGGATACTGGACTGCCGCGATGGTGGCGTCGCCTCCATGACTGATGTGGAAACGAAGCAGTCTGCGATAGTCCATTTTGTAAATATGATCGGACGCAAGAATCAAAACATAGTCCGGTTTCTCCTGACCGAAAAGGTGCATGTTCTTGTAAACGGAATCTGCGGTCCCGTGATACGGACTCGACGGAGCGGATGGCATACACACAAACGCTGTTGGCCACGAAGAAGTTTCAATGTAACTCCGAACCGAGTCTGCCTTGTATTGAGTCAGGAGGTACGCTCGCTCCAAGCCGCTATTGACGCAGTTGGACAGCGTGAAATCGATAATCCGAAATCCACCGCCGAAGGCAACCAGCGGTTTAGCTCTGCCTGAAGTAAATGGGGCCAGTCGCTTCCCCTGACCTCCGGCAAGAATAAAGGTCAACGTCGAAAAATCCATACCCGTTGTGGAATGCATGAGAAAGTTCCTCTACGTTACGCGTGTTAAAACCCGTTAGTACTTGATCTAGCGTGAACTTAGAGACTGGCAGGCGGGGCTCGAGTAGGCGTGAACCGGCTGGAGTCGACCTCGAACCGGGGAGACGCCGGGCGGACGGGAGTCCGTCCATTGTCGCGAAGCGCGACAGACGTCTTGATCTGTATGCCGACGAAGGAGTCCGGCAGGATTCGAACCTGCGACGAATGCGGTGAAGTTCCCCGGATGGTCTTGGTTTGCGCAGGAGAATGACGGGCGATGGTCGACGCAAACGCGGCGGTGTGTTCGGAAATCGCGACGACGGTGAACGCCGCATAGAACACTAAGAATGTCGCGCCGACCGCTCTCTTCATCCTGGAACTCCGGAGAAAGTCTTTTTGGACGTCGTGTTCTCAGAAACGTTTAATCTGATACTCTTTCCGTCGGAGGAATGGCCGAGTGGTTTAAGGCGGCGGTCTTGAAAACCGTTGGGCGGGAAACTGTCCCGGGGGTTCGAATCCCTCTTCCTCCGCTTATTAAGTCTGTAAATAGCTGATAAATATTGCTGTAGTCGAAAGAGTGCGGCCATACCCCACATTCCGTCCCACATTCAAAGCCGGATCGCATTGGATTTCGCTGGATTAAGAATCAAACATCAAATACACCCTTGACACGATTTCAAACAGCAGCCCGTTTCGCGCAAGGAGAGTTCCGGCGATGATCAGACGATTCCTGACATTCACGACGGTATTGGCGCTATCACTCTCGATGGTGGCTGGCCAGGCCGCCAGGAAGACGGACGCCGAAATTAAACAGCTGCTCATCAAGGAATCGATCGCGACATACAAAGGAACTTGCGCGTGCCCATACAGTAAGGACAGTGCCGGAAAGAACTGTGGAGCGCGGAGCGCATACAGTAAACCGGGTGGTGCTTCGCCTCTATGCTATGAGATCGATGTCACGCAAAAGATGGTGGACGACTATCGGAAGAAGAACGGGCAGTAAATCCGCACCGGCAACCGTGGCACCCTATGGCACCCGAACAAGGAGCATAGATGGCGAACTTCTTCACAGTTGATCGACTCGGAAAGCTTAAGGCCAGTCAGGTATTAGACCTGCAAATTTACGCAGATGTGATGCCCCCGGTCCTCCAAAGCTTAGTTGATTCGCTCGTTCCCGAAGGAGTCTCGCAGCACGGCGAACAGTACCTTCTGAAAAACCCGAATTCGCAACTAAAGGCTGTGGCCAATTCTCCGATCGAAATGTTCTTTGAGCTATTTCGGAGGGCGAGATTTCCGACAAGACCTTCAAGATACCAATCATGGTTCGCTGCAGAGACTCTTGAGGAAGCACAAGCCTTCCGGCAGAAATACGGGAATCCAGCAAATTCAATCTGGGAAGTGGAGGCCAACAGCTTCTTCAAGGCCAACATGAGTTTGTTGAAACCGACGAACTCAATGCTCTGCCAAGCCTACCTTGCCCAGTGCTACTGGAATGGATCTGAAGGACCGTCAGGGGAACTCAAGATCCCGCCGTTTTGGGAAGTGCTCCTGATGCCGCCAGTAAAAGTAATTCAAGAGATTAAACAAACTGCACCGCAGACCATCGTGGCAACTACCGTGTATGGTGCTTCGCTGGTCCCACCTCGCACCGCCGCAGAATTTAAAGCTAAGAGGGTGGCAAAGAAGAAGCATCGCTGAGGCTCACTTATTACAGACGCTGGGCTGACTTTTGTCTTCGCGGGCACAACGATGGGCACAGCGATGACACCCAACTTCGCCGAAGTCTTTGCACTCCTTGCAGTCCAGTGATACAAGCATCATCACATCGAGAGAAGGGGAACAAATGAAGCGTGCGCTGAGTATGATGATCATTCTGGCATGTGCAGTCTGCGGTTTTACGCAAGACAAGGCCTGGCCTCAGGAGCCGACATCCTTCCGCTCGGTTCCATTCGGTGCCAGCGAGAAGGAAGCGGGCAAAATTGTAAAGACCGGCCTGTGCTTCAATGCGACTGGTGATCGTGGCTGCTCGGCCGATTTTGAACTCGCCGGGATTGCGATCCATACGATCATGATCTTTCGGGCGGATCAGTTCACAAGCGTCCAGGGGAAATTTCCGTCAGATTCCTATTCGACGTTGCGGCAAGTTTTTGTGGAGAAATATGGCATCCCCTCAGATACAAAGCAGTCCACGATCCAGAACAGAGCGGGCGCGAAATTCAGCCAGGAGTCTTTGATCTGGGATGGCCCTAAGATTCGTCTGCAGATATCACATTACGGCGACACCGTGACTGAGGGTGAATTTTCGCTAATGACACAGAAAATGCGAGCGGAGATTCTGAAGGACGCGGATGCCAAAACTTCGAAAGCGAAAGATGATCTCTAGGAATTCATCACCGATTCCATCATGACCTCGTACCCCGCTTGCACGTTCGCGCTGTAGTGCACGATCGTTCCCTCAACGGTCTCGTTCGAAAGAATCAGCAGACCCGGCGCCTGGAGTCGCAACACAGCTTCGAGTTCCGGAAGGATCCCCGACGCGCGAAAGCTGTACAGCGTTGTGCCGCGATCCGTGGTCGTGATCTTTCGCGAGGTGATCTTTCGGAGACGGATCCCGTTGAAGGTGCCGTTCATTCGTTCACGATCGCTCGACGCTCCATCTCACGCTCGGCGAGTCCCATTTGAATGATGAAGGTCTGCGATGGCTCGCCATAGTTCGCCTGGGGGCGTGTCAGAAAAATGCACGCATTGTAGAACTCCTGGAGAGTTTTGTCCGTCATTCGAGCGAGACGCTCACGGCAGCGCTGGGAGGATGCCTCGGTCCAAGTATCGGAGGTACACGTGTTCATGAGCCACGCCTCGCAACTAACCCTCTACGGGTTCGAGCACTTCCGGCCGGTTGTTGGCCGGCTTGTTCACGAGCGTCGACACCTCTGCGGATTCCAACCACTTTGCCGGGCACGGCTTCAGCATCGTGCTAATGGCTTCCTGCTCGTGAACCTCCGGATCCAGCCATTCATCGAACTGCTTCTGCTCCAGGATGACGGGCATTCGATCGTGAATTTTCTCCATAAACGAATTGGCCGAGGTCGTCATGATCGAGAAAGAGCGCTGCTCCTCCGCCGTTCCAGCGCGCCAAGCCGTCCAGATTCCCGCCATGGACATGATCGGTGAGTCCTTCAGGAAGATTTTGAACGGTCGCTTTGCTGTCCTTTCCTTTTTCCATTCAAAAAAACCACTGACGGGAATAATGCAACGGCGCTGCAGGATTGGCTTCTTATAGAGTCGACTCTCAAAAACGCCTTCGCTACGGGCATTGATTGTGGAGAACTTCATCTTGAACTCGGGAGACCATTCCGGGATCAGGCCCCAGGTCATCGTGTCGACGTCTCGCGCACCATCCATTACACGAACCGCTGGTGCCTCCTGCGTCGGGCTCATGTTGTAGTTGGGCTTGAAGGCCGCGAGCTTTAACGGTTTTTTGTTCAGGAACTGAAAATAGAGTTCTTCAGCGGTGTAGGTGGAGTAGGCGCGACCGCACATAGACCGATTATACCTTGCGGCTAGGCGCTAGCTTTCGCGTTTGGAATCGTCACAAGAATGCGTTCTGTCAGCTGCCTCTTAAGATCAGCATTGTTAGACCACAAAATATGGCCGTAGTGGTTTACGTCGAAATGAGACCGCCCCTTAAAGTCAGTCTCCTGGCAGCACCAAATGACTTCCCGTCCCAAGCCCCGGGCAAAACCAGCTTCGAAATAAACACCAGGACTATGACGGGTGAAGTCTGCAATTACGAACTGACTCTTCTTTATTTCAGCAAGAATGTGATCGTTGATGTCGCCATTGGTCGGCTTCTTGTCGATTCGATTTGCTTCAAATCCGCAGTCCTTCGCCGCGGGATAGATCGCCTCGTCAAATACCGAATTAAGGGCTGGATCAAAAGACATCGCAACAAAACATGTCCCAGGAATTCCGCCACTGCCCGGTGACGGCATCAGCTGTTGCCAACCCTTGACTTTCATCTTTGCAGCTATATCAGCGCTGAGATCCACAAATTGGCTGTCTTGCAAAGACTTAAGAAGGTAATTGACCTCATTTGCGGATAACGCGTTGAAAAGTGGGGCATCAATTTCCCGATCGATATGAACTGCTTCACCGGGTACTTCAGTCCGATCGGCGATCAGCTGGAGTAGCCGTTCAAGTTTTTGCGGAACAGTAACCGCTTTTTCTGCCAAAGCTAGTTCTTTCCAGTTCGAGATCGTAATTTGAGGCTGCACCCCCGATTGGTGTCTGCGTAAGTAGAATGCCAGGTAAGGCTTCAACTTGGATTCCTCCGGATTGCGGGCCAAGTCCGACCTATTGTTTACAATTACAAACTCAAAGCAGCGCGGACAATTACAGTAAGTCTTGCTGTTATCTGGATTCGTTATCTCCAGCTTGAATAGGATTTCCGCATCGGCGCGACCACAAATTGGACATTTCCCTTTCTCCATTCCCATTTGCCACCCCAGTGATTGATTTCCTTACAGAGTTTTCGCGAAATACCCTGTCGATTCCACAGTATTTGTGCCACGACGTTGCCCAGTCCATCCACTTAAGCGTTCCAACATTGCAGGAAGCTTCTCACACTCGCAAGCAGAGTGTTGGTCTGTTCCCCGGGGCTGATCGAAGAAATCGCGAGACGTGGCGGGAATTCTAATAGTGCTTGCCCATGCAAGGGCCAGTGAAAATCGATTCCTGTAAAGTTCTGCCTCTTGGGCCGTTACGGCTGCTGACATCAATTGACAGAAAACCATCGTGATGCATCAATGATCCCCACGAGGAGACACATGATGACAAGCACATTTGGATCGAGTAGTGGTGAATGGCGGATATCGATGCGTTCTGTAGTACTTCTTCTGGCATTCCTCGTTGGCTTTGGAGGGATCGCGAATGCGACAACTCTGCAATCGCGAGACTGGGCCACGCACGGAGACGGTTTACTTACCCTTGACACCAACACCAACCTGCTTTGGCTCGATCTCACAGCTAGCCAATTCCTCACTCCTACCGGAGGCCTTGGCTCATTTACATATGTGTCGAGCCTCCTTGGGACTGGTCAGATGTTTGACGGATTCCGATATGCCACTCTTGATGAGGTAAACACGCTCTTCGGGGATGCTCTTCTACCCAGTATCCCTGCTCCGGGGTCGAGTGCGCCCGGAGATAATCCTGGAGCGGTAGCCCCGCTTTCAAGCGTGAACAACTTCATCTCATTATTTGGTCAAACAGACTGTATTTCGCCATGCTCGGGTGCAGGTGGTGCCTTTGGCATCCTTGGAACATCTACGGGCAACGTACTTGTCGCCGGACCGTGGTATCAGGGAGATCAGACAAGTAAGAACATCTCCTTTTACACAGGAGAGAACTCAACCGGCGGATTTGGCAGTTTCTTAGTCAAGTCTGCTGAAAGTAAGCACGTCCCCGAACCCCCATCCCTTCTCCTCCTCGGAATCGGCTTGGCGGGAGTCTTCGTGGTGAAGTCAAGACGACTGTTCCCTGGTCGGCACTGAATTAAGCCGGTCGCATCGGACAGTCAGCAAAGCTTGCTCGGTGAACATATGGGGTCCATAATTGTCCACCAAATTAGGCCTGAACTGATCGATCTCATGAAATCTCGACGACAACAATTCCTAGTAGTGATTGCCTTGCTCGCATCTCAGTTTGTGGTGTCTGCATCGGCGAGCAGCCTTCGCCCGCAGATCAAGCCTGAAGCTTTGTACAAGGCCGCGCTCCCCTCGATCATGACTTTGACGGTAACCAAATCGGACGGCAAGACATTCCAAGGTAGCGCCTTCATGCTGACGGATTCAGGAATCGCCGCAACAGCGTGGCATCTACTCGATGGTGCCAAGGAGGCATCAGTCCGGTTTTCCGATGGTGAGGAGTTCGAAGTGTCAGGCCTCATCGACAAGGATGAAAAACGGGACATAGCTTTGATCCGAGTAAAAGCATTCGGACGCCCCCAACTAAAGACAAGCACAAGCAATCCAGAGGTCGGTTCCAAGGCCTTTGTAATTGGCGCGCCGCGAGGGCTGGAGTTCACGATTAGCGAAGGACTCGTAAGCCAGATTCAGCAAATCGAAGGAATGAGACAGTATCAGTTTTCAAGTCCAGCCTCACCTGGTAATAGCGGTGGACCTCTCCTTAATGATACAGGCGAGGTCATTGGTATTGTTTCGTGGCAGCTTACAAACGGTCAGAATCTGAACTTTGCAATCCCGTCGACGTATCTCCTTGGCCTCGATAAAAGTCTCCCAACAACGCCTTGGGCGGCAGTTCGGACGTCTGTACGAATAGCCGACAACCCCACTGCGGCAGTTACCGTCAGCGATGAGAAAGCAGATGAGTTGTTATCGGGAGCTTACAGGGCGCTTGTGGGGGCCGAGGAGGCTGTGAATTTTCAGATTCGCATAGAAAGTCAAAATGGGGGCTATCAGTTAGGCATCGACACATGGTTCTACTCAGCACAACGCGAGCTCAATTCATTAACTGAACAGATCCAACGGACCTCGATGGAACCCCAACACGAAGAATTCAGGAGAGGCCTACTGTCGACAGTTAAAATTAGCCAAGAGGCAATGAAGTATTTGATGGATGCCGTTCAGTTGGCACAACAGTTCAGATGGACTCCCAATGCAAACGATCTTCTGAAAAAGGGCTTCGCCGCGAACGAAGGGGCTGTTGATGCTACCAGGAAACTACAAGAATCTCCCGTCTGGAAAGCAGACTCGTTTCAAAAGCAGTTGCCTTCTTCTTTTAGAACAGGAAACAATCAGTCGATCGCACTCGGCATAGCGGTTTACCAAACTCGACCCCAAATCGTCTTTTCCGTTTCGCCGAAAAGTTTGAGCGAAAAACTGGGCATCAAGCCTCTGGATAGTCTTTATTTGTCATTGAAAGCGGTTGAAGTGGACCTGGAAAAATGGAAAGGGAAGAAGGTCCAATTCAGCGTCGTTCGAATGGGGAAACAGGTAAAGCTAAAGGGGGACATTCCGAAATCATTCGCGCCCGACCCCGTCAAGTCTGGCAAGTAGTCTATATTGTCAGACCAAATGACTGTAAGCCTGTCGAATCGTCACATCTGAGGGTCGCCCCCGTAGAGTTCTTCAAACACATCTTCCGGCATCCACGTTTCATATTGAAGTGGAGTACCGAGCTTTCGAACCACCAGATAGCCACTAAATACTCTGCCGCATCGTGGCGGGGGCTTCATGTTGTTCTCTCTCCCGAGGCGACTAAAGCGGGTCTTGTATTCAATGTTTGACAACTGAGTAGCCTTCACTGTCTTGCCGTATCTTGCCGCGGCAATTGCATTCACTGCCGTGTATTCACGGAGCGCCTTCTGGCTGACGAAGGGTCTGTCATAGTCATAGCCGGTCATCTGAGTTCTCCTTAGTCAGGATGGCATCAGAGACAAGTGTGGAGGGCATACATCTGTATGCGTGACCACGGGGGATAGATGCAGGCCCCGACATCGCCAGCACAGGATCAAAGGCCCCCGGTAGGCCCCCCCTTCGACTTTGGCTAACACCGTATTGGCCGAGGCGCAACGCTTCAATTCTGTTTTGGTGGCCACGGACGGCAAGCGCATCCGCGACAATGCCCACACTCGCGAAGGCAATGGCCCAAGTTCAACGCTCGTTCCAGGGCATGGCACAAAAACCCCTTCCGCCATGCCCACAATCCACATTGATAACCCTAATGTTCCTAACTGTCCGTACTCCGGCACGCAATCACCTGATTTTGTGCCAGTGAGCCATATAATTTGAAATGAAGTATTGACAGCATGCCAGCATGATGCTATTGTCTCACTATGTCTACACCATCTGAGACTCGATTCGAACTGAATCGAAAGGTTACAGTCCGAATTTCCGATGATCTCTTTAAGAGACTTGGCCATTACTGCGTTGATGCGGACAAGAGCGTTAACGAGGTAATTACCGATCTTCTGGAAAAGATGCTCAGCGAGGGAAAGAAGACAAAGCGATAAACACTTAATCGGCCCCGCCCGGTGCTAGTAACACCGAACGGAGCCTAACCAAACAACCTGTTTAGGAGGTCGTCATGGCTAATACACAGCCTACCGAAGAGATTCATTTCCGCCAACTACTCGATGAAGCCGTAAGCAAACCGGGAACGCTCATGAAAGCGTATTCCCTCTTCTGGAATTATTCCCTCGGGAACCAAGTTCTCGCAATGATGCAGGCTCATAACCGCGGCATTGCCCTGGGACCGATCGCCTCTTTCAATCGCTGGAAGGAACTCGGCCGTTATGTGAAACGCGGTGAAAAGGCGATTGAACTTTGTATGCCCGTCACGATGAAGCGCACCGTGAAGGAATCTGGCCCGGATGGGAACGAGATCGAAACCGAATCCCATTTCAAGCGATTCGTATTCCGCCGGAACTGGTTCATGTTGGCCCAGACGGACGGAGCCGAATATCAACTGCCAGCGATTCCCACATGGGACAGAACCCGCGCGCTAACGACATTGAACGTCGAAGAAATCCCCTTCGAAATGATGAACGGCAATTGCCAGGGCTACGCCAAGGGCCGTCAGATTGCGATCAACCCCGTTGCCCAGATGCCCGCGAAAACGACGTTCCATGAACTGGCCCACATCGAACTGGGACATACGTCCGAAGCCGTTCACGACTCCGAGACATTGCCGCGAAGTCTGAAGGAAGTAGAAGCGGAGTCGGTTGCGCTGCTCTGCCTGGAATCCCTCGGCATGGATGGAGCCGAGTATTGCCGTGGATATATCCAGAACTGGTTATCCGGCGCCAAAATCCCGGAACGAAGTGCCCAACGGATCTTTTCCGCTGCCGACAAAATCCTCAAGGCTGGTATTGAGCGATCAGGAAAAGGCGGTGCCGAATGAATCGCATCACCTGCCCTCAGTGCCAGAGCATCGACACGGTGTATTACCACGGCATGCTCGGATACGAAGCTGTCCGATGCAATGCCTGCAACCAGGAAACGGACCTGAATAATCCGGAAAGCCATTGCGAACGCGCGGATCGTGTTCCCCTTATCGCACTCGCATTGTCAGACCTCTGCCACCATGCCGAGTATCGAATTTGCGTTAACGGTCAGTACGTCGAAAGCGTCGGCAACCTGGGCCGCAATGCCCAACGGAGCTTCGAGTTCTATCAGCGTCGCCGACGTGGGAAGTCTGTCCAGGTCCACGCTATGCCCTGCAAGGTGTCCGGATGCACTTGGGGGCGATCGTGAAGCGCGCGGCCCTCTATATGAGGGTTAGCACGAAGAACCACGGGCAAACGACCGAGACTCAAGCCCTCGCGCTTCGAGACTATGCCGCGCATCGTGGCTTCAATATCGTCGAAGAATATCGCGACGAGGGAATCAGCGGATCGAAGGATTCCCGCCCCGCACTGGATCGGCTCATGAAAGATGCCAGGGGCCGCAAGTTTGATCTGGTAATCGTGGCACGGTTTGACCGCTTTGCGCGTTCGGTATCGCATCTGTTGCGAGCCCTGGAAGAGTTCAGTCACCTGGGAATTGATTTTGTTTCGCTGTCGGAGAGTGTCGACACATCCACGCCAATGGGAAAAATGATCTTTACTGTGCTAGGCGCGGTAGCGGAATTGGAGCGGAATTTGATTAAGGAACGGATTCACATGGGGCTGGGACGGGCAAGAAAGCAGGGGAAACAATTAGGTAGACCGAAGCGGTTATTTGATCATGAGAGAGCCCAATCGATGCTACAAACCATGTCTGCACGTGAGGTAGCCCGGCAGTTGGGCGTTAGCCGCGGAGTGATCCACCGAGTGCAGGCAGGGACTTGGAACCTGACCAGTTCTCATTGAATTCGCGTGTGAGGTCCAGATTCCTTGGTCCGGAAGTACGACGCCAATTAATTGCCTTGCACGACTTTCGGAGATCGGCGATCAATGCTCATGTGCACACAAGAGAAACTAGCGTCATGAGGTCGAGACATCCTATTGGAACTGACTGGGATTTCATTCCCTCGCGTATGTGTAACATGCGTGTTAAGGCAATGTTCGCAGACACAAACCGACAAATACTGGAGGCAAGTTGCTTCAAACCACGCGTTCGCGAGAATGGGTCTTCATCGCTGCCATTGTGATGATGTTTACAACTACCGGCTGCAGAGATTCTGGCACGCAATCTCAACCTTCAGAAGAGACTCACCCGCCTGATACATCTGTAGACGCGTATGAGAGAAAGGGGATTCTAGGGGGAAAGGAATTCGTTCTTTTGCGGTCGATGATCGAGTCCGACACAGCTTTGTTGCTCAGGGCTAGACAGGCGGGAGTGGAGCCATCGTCCCTTAACGCAAGGGCATATGGCATCAAGTCCTATGTACTATTTGAGGATGCAGAAATTGGCCACGCATTCATGCATGTTCGACAGGTTTACCATCTAGGGCCGAAAATGGACCAACTTATTGCCGACGATACCTACTATTACTGCACTGGCTTCCTTTCGACAGATATCGTCAAAGTGACTGAAACGCGTTGGTCTAAGTATTACGCTCCAAATGAAACTACAATTGCACAATTTTACAAATTAGCGGAGGCCGTAAGAAGTGGCGTCGGTCGTCAGGATGCGTTTGAGGCGCTGAACAGCGGTATACTCGGCCCCGCTGGGGCGGAACAGAACCGTTCAGAGCATGAAGTGACGTGGTTTGCTGGAAGAGAGACTATTGAGGAAGTAAATATAGAATTGATGCGTTCGGGGAAGGTCGGAAACCGGGTAGCCGTCCGGTTTGTCCAGTAAACGCCGTCGGGAGCAATGAAGTAAGCCTTTCCGCTGTTGGCCATATTCCGCGTCGCGCAACCGCGAAGTCTCTCGGATTCGCTTTCAATCACCGATGAGCCTTGCGCCCACATCAATCGGGGGATTATTCGTCTCCGGCTGCAGCCAACTCACCCGAATTTCCATCGGCCCATGTTCGGATGCCAGTTCATTGCGAGCCATCTTCGGCACTCCGAATTCGATGATTGAGGCGTATGCCCTAAAGGCCGCTGAGGGGCCCTCCTGCTTCTCTATTGCATCCAGCCAACCCTGGAGCCGTGTCGCGTTGGCGTCGATGACGGCAGCCAGGGCTTCGCGTCCTTTAAGCGTGACCTTTCCCGGACCACGTTTGCCCTGTCCTGGCCTTTTTTCGCCTTTTACAAAGCAGCCTCGATTCATGGCTTCACTTATGCTCTGCTTCTGGTTCGATCACCAATACCTTTGATTTGCACTGCCTGTTAATGACCGAGACAAGCGTCCGGTGGGAATTGCAGCAGGTCTTGCGCGGATGCCTCACCAATTTGCCGCAGTAGGCGCAAGGGCGATATCGGATGGTGTCATCGGGTAAGCCTTCGACCTGGACGGTTACGGCTCCGTGTGCTTGTTCAATCACGATTCGCAGCATCGTCACGGCACCAATCCCGTCTCTGACACGCGATGACACGCGAATTCCCTTTTGTAGCTATTACGGGGTGTCAAAGAGATAGATATATACATACAAAAGGAAAATACGCGCTTCATCGCGCTTCACCCTCCAAAAGTCGGAGCCCTTCATAGCTTCGAATCTGGTGTCCACAGATGCGAGGTTGCGTCATTTTGAGCCACGGGACAGCAGCACGAAGGTTGCGTCCAAACGCCTGCACACTGCCCGCGCGTTCGCGGCCGTTGGATTCACACCAGGACTTCCACGCTTCGAATGCACGGTCTGCCGTAACCTCAAATCCGCGACCGACCTCGCAACGTTCCCGCAGGAACGCACCGATGGGGCTGCCCAGGTCTTCCAGTTGCTGAATCATCTCGGAGGCCGACTCCGGCTGAATGAAGCGGCCACGCGCCGTCAGGCGGTCCAGACCATCGAGGGCCCAAACCAGGATTCCCGGCAATTCGGGAATGAACCGCTCGAGCAGCGAGTGATCTTCGCGGCCGTAGAACGATTCGTTCAACGTGAGCACCAGAAACCGGGATGAGAGTGCGCCGGAGGAGTCTTCCATGCGGGGCAGTTCGTTCGTCATCAGCATGAAACGCGTCGACAACTTCCCACCCCAATCTGGCAGATACTTCCGTGGAATGGACAACATGTCCTCGCCCGAAATGCTGAGTAGTCTCTCAGTCACCACCGCGGTGTCCGTGCGGCCGCTCATGCGTGCATCGGCAATGATGGCGACCGTTTTGCCGATCAGCCCGGACAAACCAAACTGTTCGCCCATGTTCGCCAATGTCGGACCGCAAACATTGACATCACCGCAGAGATGGCGAATCAGGCGGGCGATCGTGCCCTTACCGGAACGTTTCGGCCCGACCAGCATCAGCATCTTCTGGAAGCGCGTCCTGGCCGTGAGAAGTAATCCCATCCACTCCTGCAATGTTCCGATGGCTTCATCATCGGTCGGCCACAATTGGTTCAGGAACTTGAACCATTCGATGGGATGTGGCGCCGTCGCATTGAAATCCAAACCGATACCGTTCAGCGTGAAAAACCGTGGTGTGGGTGTAATCATCCGGCGTTCCGGTAAATACACCAGCCCGTTCCGGCACGCCATCATGTCCAGAGGATCCAGTGTTGACGGATCGAGCCAGCACGGTGCCGGAAATGACGACGGGAGATTACAGACCGCCCGAAGTGCGTCGATGATGTTCTCGACCTTGGCCTTTGTTGGTTTGAACGGCTTGAGCATTCCGTTCGTACTATTTCCCTTCGTCTCACCGATCGACTTCGCGCTTTCCAGAAATCCGTAAAGTTCGGCCCGAATGACGGACTCATCGGTTGCGGCGTACGCATTGGCCTCCGGCCGATACTGGTAAAAGAGTCCGGATTGATGCTGCAGGGTAGCGATTCCGTTAATGACATGCCGGTGGTTGAGGAATCTCCGAGCGCAGGGCATCGGATCGGCCGGATCCAGGACAAGGCCGGTGAGTGCGTCCAGATCGGCTTCGTCGAATATGGCTTCGGTGTTCATTTCTTCACCGTCCGCCATAATTCGAGTTTGGCGTGCAGGTCCGTCCCATTCAGTATGTCGAAATACTCTTCACACTGCTGCTTCAGCAGGACGCATTTCCCGAGTAGATTCCAGCTGTCCGTTTCAGTCTCAGCGCTGCGATCAAACTTGCCGTCCTCGAAACCTTGAATCGTGGACGTCGCAAAACGAATCTCTTCGTCGAGATGACGCAGCGTCCGACAGACAATTCCCAGAAAGGTTTCCGACCATTTCTCAAGTTCACGAGCTGCTTGTGCGCGCCGTTGCTGCGCCAGATCCGGAATGACGCACATATCGTCGTAGAGCTCGGCAGCACTAGTCATGCCGAGCGCTTTCAGGATGTCGGACAGCTCACACCCGGCGAAGCAATGTACGAGAACCCGGCCGTCGATGTACGTGATGGATAGGCTCGGACTCCGATCTTCATGGGCTGGACAGCGCGCAATCCAAGCGTTGTCGCGCGTCCGTCGAGCCGTAAGTGTTGATGCGATCCGCTCGGCGGCATTCATGACAACACCAGCCTGTCTTGATCTGAGGATGCGATCTGAGGGGCCTTCGCCGCCTCTTGCTTTCTGGATCGACGCCGGTACTTCGCCTGTTCGCGAATCGCGGCCATGCGCTCAGCCCACTCTGTATTTCTTCGAATCTGATCGGCTATCGCCCGGATGGTGCGGGGATCCGTCACGCCGCGTTCCCTTCGCCTGTCTGGGCAAGCAGCGCCCGAATATCAGACGCGCGCCAAAATGTCATCCTGCCGTTCCGGACTGGTGCCGGGTATCGGCCAGAACGGCACCCGCTCCACCATGTACTCTTTGATACGGGGTAAACCGCAAGAACCGCAGGGAGGCGGACAAGCCCCTCCTCCGGAAGAATTGGTTTCTGTTGTATCTGAATTTTCGCCATTATCTCTCCTCAGCTTTCTGCGTCCACCATCGGACGACTGAGGAGTAGTAAAGCAGCGAACCGATTTCCTGTCTGGCTTACGGACTCAGAGTGGTAAGTAAATCTTTGAGTGTAGGCTAGGATGCAGGCTCAGTATGGGTTTGCGGGAAGTCTAAAAAGCGAAGTGGTAAGTAAGTGGTAAGCGGAAAGCGCCGAATTTATCGAAGAGGTAGTATGCCTGCCTTCTGCATGTCGGAGCGTACCTTACCGATCGTTGCCTCTATGCTATTTTTGGATGCTTCCTGATTCTTATAAATGTTCTCCAATGACTCTCCGGACTTATGACGGTAGCCCTGCTCATCGACGGACTGACACACCTGACGATCGCTGGCGCTTGGATTTTGAATGAGAGTCGTTAGTACATTTCTCTTCAATTCAGACCGGTATCTCTTGGGCGCTCGTTTCAAAGTCGGCGTCACTCCCGCACTTCCGCTCGGTTCTGTGGAGAATTCTCGTACTACGCCTTGGTCATAAACGGCAAAACTGTTGAGTATGCGCTCGGTTTTCTCCCCTCCTTTCAATATCTCCGTTGCTGCATAATTCTTCCATTTCTCATAGGCAAGGCCGAGAAAGTCCTTCCGAAGCTTCCAACAATCTCGCCGCAGTCGTAGAGCAATTTTGCTCGCCGTATGCCGTTTCTGCTGAACGGAAATGCGGGAATCGGTGTGTCGACGAATCGTGGACGGTGGTTCCAATAGTCTGACCTGCTGCCGATAGTCTCGAAGCAAAAGTGCATCGAACAGTTCCTGAGGGCGATCACGGTTCAATTCCGGACTGAGATTCTTAGCTAGTGCCGCTACGATGAGCTGGAACCTCCCGACTGAGTAATGTGTCTCTATCAACTTCTGGCGCCGTCTCGTTGTTTTCGCCAATTGAACTTTACCGGCGAGCAGAGCGTCTTCCCGTTCCAGCTCCTCAGCGACTAACGGAGCAATGGCTCTAAGAGCTTCGAAGCAGTGGTTGTCTTCAGCTTTATCGGTTGGGGTTTCGGCATCGAGATCTCCATAGGTTGGGATCTCGGACACGACCTGCGCTGCTCTTAACATGACTACCTCCACGTAGTTTGAAGAAGGGCGGATCCCAGAGTGGAGTCCGGGGCTCACGTTGCAACGCTACCCGCCCAGAGGACACTTTATGTACGTATTACGGAGAGGGGGACGCGGTCAAGGGTTGTCTGAATCGACAGGTTATCTAGGTTCCAACTGAATCCATTTATTCGTTGGCGGGTCGTCCAAACATATGCAAAAGTGTCGAATTCCGCGCCGGAAACTCAGGAGTGAACATGTTGATATTTCGCGCGTCTGTACTGGTATTGTTGTCTTCCTTATCCCTGAATGCCCAAGGAACGAGAGCGACTCCGCAGCCAACGCCTTCCAGCAGTGCTCGCGGTACAACTGGTGCACCGCTGTCGACCGATAGGCAGACTCCATCGCAGCCTGCACCCAATCCAATACAATCGCAAGTTACATCTCAGGGTCTTGAAATAGCCACGCTTCGGGCCAAAATTGATGAGCTTCAAATTCAAAATACTGAGTTGAAGAAACAACTTAAAGATGATGAAAGTCGGATCGATTTCCTAAGCACGCGCCTGGATTCGAAAGTTGACGAGCTACAATGGGCGACATTTGACAGTGCTGTTCCCGATCATTACGACAGAGTGGATTCCGAGTCTGGCAGTTTTCTAGTTTCCCTAAAGACCGTAGAACCATACCTTGATGGATTTAAGGTCAATTTCGAGATTGGCAATCTTAGTAACGCGGTGTTCAAGGGCTTCACCCTTCGATTCGGTTGGTCTTCCCGTGAAATAACCGATCCTTATATTTACAAAACTCAGACCTTTACGGCATCACTGCTCCCAAACCGGTGGAACAGAGTCGAAGTAATAATCCCGAATGCCAAGCCTTCCAGTGTCGCCTTAATAACCTTGAAGCTCAGCACGAATACCGTAACCTTCGGACAATAGGAATAGGAAGAAGGCCAGCTGGTTGTTGGCAATGTGCGACGGCGAATGCTGCGGTCCTAATTGCTGCTGTCCGGGCTGCTGCAAGGCGTAAGGCCTAGCACACCGTAGGCGGGATGAAGCCACGCGGTCATTCCGGCTACCTCGCTTCTGCACTTCGATCAATGGCAAAGGTACCCGCCAAGAGGATAGGGACATCCCATCGGTATTAGAAGAGTCTACGCAGCTGAACTTTTCTTGCGTCGATTTACAGGCACGGAATCCTTGTTAGATCCTTGAGCCCTCGCTTCTCTTGTAGGCTTAGTTTCAGCCGTAAGCGGTGCCTTGCTTCCACGAAGCCATGCAGGCCACCCATCAACCTCGTTCGCTGTTTTATCGACAAACGCCCAGTATTTCCCATCAAGTACTGGTTTTCTTTTCATTTAGCCTCCTTTTCGAATGCGCCTAACAATAGCGGAAATTTCGTTGACTGCCAGTTCCTCACGCTGCAGATATGAAGCTGGCGGTAGTGGAATTCGTGGGGAGCAACCAGACTCCTTAAACTCGATCGTTTTCCCACGAAACTTACGTTTGATTTCATCCCCGCTGTTTAAAGTTGTTGAAAAAAGATCCGTATATCTTCGAGGGCCTATTCCAACAAAAGACTCAAACGATACTCGGCTATCAGTATCATCAGCAGTCGAATTACCATCGTCGATGGAAATTGCATCTTCATGAAGATCTTGAGCGCGACTCTTCGGGTATGGTTCGATATAAACAACCCTGGCAATTCCAGCGGCAATAATGTGGCGAGTGCAATTGTGGCAAGGGAAGGTTGTGGTATACAACGTCCCTCCCATGGGTACAACGCCGTTTCTGGCGCAAGCTAGCATGGCCTCCATTTCTGCATGCGTAGCCCGACCAAATTCTGTGATGTCGAAGAGCAGGCTCTCCTTCATCTTTTTGTGCGCCTTGCCCAAAGACCCTTTGACTCCAAGTCTCTCCATGGCGTCCTTCAATATTTCCAATTTCCTTTTGTCATTCGAATCTTCGCCCTTCGTGTGGTCTCGATGGTCATTGTCGCCGGGACCGTATACCCCACCGCCGGCTTTGGGGACCTCGTTGCATCCGACGGATATGACATCCCCCAGTTTAGACGTGATTGAGGCTCCGACCTGACGCCCAAGCTGTGCAGAGCGCAGTGAAGCTGATTGGGCTAAATACATCGCGTGCTCATCTTCAGTTGGCGTTTCATACGGATGGCCGAACACTAAATTTAGAAATCGCTGAAGGTGATCCTTATAGCCACCTTCATCCAACTGGATAAACACATCTGCCAAATAAAATGTGTCTCGTGTACGTTGCCCGAACTCAATCTTTTCCTCTTCCAAATCACGTTCTATTAATCTTGAAGCGACTTCGGTAGTCATTTGCTTATCGTCCTTGAGATATTTCGTTCTTGCCTCAAGGCTGGCTGACACGCCAATTAGGAAAAATCCAGAGCCGTAAATTTTTCTCAATGCTTTGACTTCTTCCGGTCTCTTAAGGGAAGTCAAGATATGGGCCTTTCGCTTATATGGCTCTGGGCGGTCAATTGCATCCCTCGTACGCTTTCGCAATATCTGAGATGCTGCGATCAATGCTAGGAAATCTCCTCTCTTGATTTTGTTTCGGGCTGCATTTCCCAAGTCCATTCTCGTTTTGATTCGTTCGTATTCGGAAGATGCCGACAGCCGTCCTCTAAGCTTCAGTTTCATCTTCAGATCCAGCAAGTAATCACTAAGATGGAGAAGAATCGGATCATAGCCAAAGCGCTTTATCCGATCTTGCAGCGTTGTCAGGACCTCCGCTCCGTTTGTGCCGACAGGATAGACCAGCGCAAAAACCAATTCCGTATCGGCGAATCGGAGAGTTGACATCGGCTCGAATTCTCTTATGCTGCTCAACATTGCTGCGGATGGTACAAGAAGTCAGGTCAGAATTGGGGCCTTCGTTGGGAGCAAATCTATAAGTCCAAAATCACGAAATGTTTCCGTCTCAAAACAGTAAAGAGTGCTACAGTACCCGCCCTCTTATGCCCGCATCTTCACGACCTTCGCCTCTGGCGCCGTCGCGAACGATTCCCATGCTTCCATCAGCTTCCGCCGGCGTTCAAACAAATCCGTACGGTTATAAGCCGCCTCCGTCTTGTCCTTCAGCGTATGCGCCAACGCCATCTCGCAGACCTCTCTCGGGAAGTTCGTCTTCTCTGCAGCCCAGTTTCGAAAGCTCGATCGGAAACCGTGCGGCGTGATGCTCGTTTGGCTCATGCGACGAAGGCACATGGCGAAGGCCATATTGGATAGCGGTTCCTTATCAGATTGTCCCGGGAATACAAACTCCTTCGATTCCGAAAGCTTTTTCGCCTTCGCGAGGATATCGCTGCAGCGAGGCGACAAGGGAACACGGTGGGCGCGGCCCGCCTTCATGCGATCGGCAGGAATCGTCCAGGTCTTTGCCTTCAAATCGAATTCACTCCACTTCGCCCCTAGCACTTCACTTGTCCGTGCTGCCGTTAGAATGAGGAACTCGAACGCCAGCTTCACCGAAGCTCCGGCGCCGGACTCTCGCAGCGTAGCCAGAAACTTTGGCACCTGGGCATAGTCCAGCGATGCATGATGTGCCGTAGTGTCCCGATGCTTGGGCAAAACCTTGGAGACACCTTCGACGGGATTGTCTCCGGAACGGAATCCGGCGGCGCGGGCCCAATCAAATACGATCTTGATACGTTGCCGCACTCGCCGGGCCGTCTCTGGCTTCGAGAGCCAAATTTCATTCAGCGCCTTCAGAACATCGGAGGAGTCGACCTGATCAATGCGACGGCTGCCAAAGAATGGAAAAACGTCGGCTGTCAGGGTATCGATCCATTGCGCTTTGTGTTTCGGGTTTCGAAAGGATGCCGAATGTGCGGTGTGAACTTGCCGGGCCGCCTCTTCAAACGTCGGAACCACACGTTTCTCTTTCTGGCGGTCGGATAAAGGATCCCCCCCCGCCCTGGCGACCTTTCGCATTTCAGCGGCCGACTCTCGAGCCGCGGCCAGAGAAACAACGGAGAGGCCGCCGAGTCCAACGTCGCTGCGTCTGCCCTTGATGATCGTACGCAGCACCCAACGCTTTGCTCCGGAGGGTTCGACGAACAGGTACAGCCCGTTGCCGTCGGCGTATCGTCCAGGCTTTGTCAGATTGCGGATCTTGGTTGGGTTCAGAGCCTTGTCGGGGTGCTTTCCTTCTCGTTTACGCGGCATGATCGATTTCCTCCCACATTCCGTCCCACATTTTTTGTGGGATGTGGATGCATCATAACCTACGTTGTTGGACAACCCCGAGAACGAGACTCAATGCTGGAGCGGGTTTTTGGAGTTTGCTGGATGTCGTTGGACACCATGTAAGCGGACTCTTCCTCCGTTCCTTAGATGTTCGTCGCTGCCGCGCCTCTCGCGTTTGCTTGAATGGGGCCCGGGGAATTCGCCGGGTCCGAGCGATGCCAGTCAAACGAGTAACACGCAACGCGAGGAGCCCAGCGGCGATACGCCGTCATATCAAGGGGGACTCTCCCGCCGATCCCTGCCACTTTAGCAGCGACTATCGCGATCTCCAGGCGCTCCTGACGGCTGGACTCCACTCCTTTCACCCTGCCTCCGGCAAGGTCACTCAACAGCTGAGGCCATGTCAGGCTGCCGTCCAGTTCGAGAGTTAACGCTTCAACAACCTTCGCGGCAACGGTTGGGTGACCGACCTGGATGGCGAGAAGGATCAGTGCTGCGCTGTATTCCTCCGACGTGGGGCCGGCGGCGAATCGCATGCCTTCTCCTTCATCGTCTGCACGAACGCGAAGGAGCCTGTAAATATTCACAAAGCGTTTGGCAAGCCGGGGACGATCAATGAAGGTATACAACAGCTGGATGAAGGATTCTTCGTGGTCTTCGAAGTACATTGCCGGTTCGGCAGTTTTCGCAGCCGGCTTTGCATCAACTGTGGAGCGGTTGGATGGGATTTTCTGGTTCAACAAATCGGGCACGATCCCAGAGACATCGCCTGCAGCCGTCTTGACGTCTGGAATATCCGAGGTAACAACGGGTGCTTGTTTGGGGTCTGCTACTTCCGCGATGCGTGCCGCCTTTTCGGCAGCTTCTTTCACTTCGCGTGCCTTCCTCGACTGGTCGCTTCGTGTTTCGATCAATCCGCCAATCAGGCGTTTGAATCCTCCTTCGTCGATTCGCGAAAGGGCGTAGGGGATCTGGAAGATCTTTTCGAGATAGTCCTGGGGGCTGAAGGAGTCTTCGTGGTTCGTTCGGGTTCCTCTGCCGACATACTGCCGACGCAATGAACGCTCCAGCCATCGCGCGTCAACTCCAACGACAACGTTGAAGAAATCAAAGGCGAGCAAAAGATGAACCGCCTGCAACACTTCGACGACCTTGTCCGGATGGCATCGGTCCAGATCATCAACATAAAGCACAATGCGCTCGATCGGATTTTCGCCCTCCGCGGCAAAGTCCTTCAGCAATTCCCCAAGCCGGTCCAGGTCCTGCCGGATTGTCGAAATCAGGCCGAGATGGCCAAGATAAGTGGCTGCCGAACGTCGTTCCTGAAGAAAATCGTAGACCAGCCCACCTCTATTAATGCGATCAATCTCGGCGATGGCTTCCGCGATTTCGCGTTCTGCGGCCGTGAGTTCCTCGCCGGCCTGGTGGATTTCCTTGTCGAGCTCGGAGATCTGGGTTTGCAGTTTCTGCAGCTCAATCGGCAGTACTGTTTTTTCGGCGGCGGCGAGGGCCGCGTCGACTTTGGCAATTTGATCCACGGTAAGGCGAATCTCTTTGACCCGCCGTCCGCACCATGCTGCAGCAGTGGAGACGAGGGCGGCAACCTCCAGCACCGTTGTTGAAAACTGAGGAAGCGAGATCTTGAGATACTCCGCAATCTGATCGAATACCCTTCCCAACGCAATAGCCGATGCGGCAACGAGAATGAGCAGACCTGCTGTCTTTGCTCCGCGTCCGAGACCATGGAATCGTTCCCCGATGGCGGTGAAGAGTCCAAGCGCGTGGGTGCTGGTTTCATCGATGTCGCGTCGCAGGCGCTTCAAGTCTTCGGCAGACTCGATTGCGGCGTCGATCCCGAAATGTTTCTCGAGACTCCAGGCGGCCACCCTTAACTCCGCGAATACCGGGTCTGTTTTAACGACCTGCCAGGCGGCCGCCAATCGAAGCCGGATACTCTTCTTTTCCAATTCGATCCGCTCGGCCTGTTTTGTCTCCAGCTCCTTTGCAACCGTGGCTCTTCGATTCAGGGCCTGGGTTCGGCGAACATCGGCTTCCGTCTTGCGCGCTTCGCTGGACCGGAGCTTCTGGTGCAGTGCTTTGCGGATGGCCTCGATGTCGCTGTCTTTCTTTCCACCCAGGTCGATGGCCAATCCTTCGAAAATGCGCATCGCCAGACTCGCCCACAGATTGGTGTCGTGATAGTGCCAGGCATTGAATTCGATTTGCACCACGCGTCCGACATAAGCGCCGCCGCTGCCGGCAAGACTGGAAATGCGATCCCGCATCAGACCCATAAAGAAGGTCTTGCCGGAGCCCCAGTTACCAAAGAGTCCCAGCGCAATTGGCGGCTGGACGTCCTTCGCCGCAAGAAGCTTTGCGAATCGTAACGCCGGCTTTCGCGCGTCGAGCAGATCCTGATCGGGAGGAATCGAACCGCTGACGCGGTCGCTATCCAGATGCGCCCGGTCCCATGGCCGGAACGTGCGCATCGACAGTATTTCCTGCACGACTTTCGTTTCATCGGCGGACAGCCCGCCATCCGCGATTAGAAGTCTCAGAAACGCATCGGCATCCAGACCGAGATCCGGAAGCAGAGGATCGATCGGCGCTTGTCCTCCATCGACATTCGGCTGCCAAAGGGCCATCAGAATGGCACCGGCACTGACCGAAGATTTGGAGTCCGGCTCCAATCGCTTATTCAACGCGCGCGCCCTGGTCAGTACGCCAACCACTGCGGGTGTGTGCGGTGGAAAGTCCGAAAGAACGGGCGGAGAATCCACAGACAGGACGGGAAGTCCGAGCTTGCGATCGAATGCAGCCCACTTGGGTTCGTTGAGGTTGGCGACAAGCCCGGGAGCGATAGTCCCAACCATCTTCCAGAAATTATCTGCGGAATTCACAACTCGAAGTATTCCGCCGAGCAACTGCCGAACATCGACCTGTCCAGACGATGGCATCGAGACTGGAGATGTGAGTGCGGCCGCCCAGGAGAATACAGTCTTGAGACTGTCATCCGCATTCGTCCACAGATCGGATGCTGCATTGGATTCGTAGCTGGGCGCATTCGGAGCTGGCGCTTTCGTGATTGGAAAGGCAGTGTCGCGGAGCGACGTCAACAGCGCAACGTCCGCCGGTGACCGACTTTCAACCTCTCGAATGAGTTCGTTTGCCCATGCAACTCGGTTGAAGCCGTAACGCTCGAGATCGCTTTCATGTCCCGCGGGTTCATAAATCAGAGCAGCAACAAGATGTTGAATATCTGCCGCGACGCCAGATTGGCCGGCGAACTTGCGGGCCGACTGCAATATGTTGGCCGCCGAACTCGTCGCACGCAGCGGGCGATTGGGTGGTTCAGACTTTGCTGGAAGCGGAGGAAGTTCATCCGTTTTGAACCCAGACCCCTTTGCGAGGCCAAATGCCCACTGCGACCATGTGCCGCCAGCGTAGAACAGCGCTCCGAGAAGCGTGGAAAATGAAATGGGGAAACGCCTGTTACCGGATTCGGGATTAAGTTTTGCAGAGTAATCGATGAGTGTTGCCAGATCTGCCGCGAGTTCCCATTTCTCCGGAGAGGTCGCGTCACCGAGCAACAGCGTGAGCGATAGCACAGGCCGATGTGGTGCACCCTTACTCCTCGGAGCGTGCTTCGATGGAGTGCTCTTCGATTCGGCGGACTCCTTCGTCGCGCTGGTTACGGTTCGAATGGTCCGCACAAAAGCGCTCACTACCTGCTCGAGGTCGCCAGAATCTATAAATCGGAGCCATTCACGATTCGCAATTTCTGCAGGAAACGCTTTCGAGCGATCGAAATCCTCAATCTGTATCGGAATGAGATGCCGCTTGGCGAGAACGACAACATCAATCGCCCTTTGAAAGTTCCTGGAGTCCAGAGAAGATTTACTCAGCACCAGCCCGGTAATGGGCGCACGTTGCAGCACGTCCCATGTGGCCTTCTCCCAATCTTCTCCAGGCAGGAGACTGTCACCGTCCCACCAAACATCAATGTCGAGGGCTCGCAGGCCTCGAACCAGCGGTTCGATGTGCGATCGATCTGGAAGCGAAGAAACAAGTGCAACCTGGGGTGTGCGCTGTTCGGACATCGTCGACTTTCTCACCGCCAATGGAACTGGAAAAAAAGATATTGGATCGAGGCCGTTATTCTGACTTTGCCAGTGGCGAACCGCAACAGCGTTCTCAGGTGGGCAGGAAGGTTGAGATTTTTGAGGTGGGCGGCACTACTGTCGGAGTTGGGAGCCGTTAATCCTTTCCCACTCCCCGAGCGCTCTCCCACACCCCTGCATAGTACTTCATCTTGGGTTCAGCGACTTCCGCCGACAGTGGTGCGAGGTACGACTGCTTCGTTCGGACAGAAACCTTCAACGCCTGTCCCGCGACCCAGCAGGATCGGCCGTCGATACACACAATCCGATCGTGAACCCCGTCACTCTCCCGCAGTTCCACCGACATGCTCTTCTGTCCCACGAACGCATCGAGCGCGGATTTCAACCCTTCCGCCTTTTCTTGAACGAGCAACCGAACAACCACCTGCGGCTGAACAGCCGAGAGGAACCCCGCAAATACCTGTTCCTCCAGTACCGGGTCCACGATGAGCAGCGATTCGGTCGCGGATGCCAGAAGTTCCTTCAGTACTTTGGTGAAATCGAAGATCGCCCCCGGCCCGGCCGTCCCTGCTCCCATTGACGGCACCTGCAACTCCAGATCACCAATGGCACGATGCAGAATTCCGAAGACCTTCGTGATGCTGTTGGCTCGGAGCAGCTCGACTCCCAGCACATCTGTGGCAGACCGGAACGTATCCGCCTCTCCCTGGTTCCACTTCGCGAGCAGAGCGTGAACCTTTCCAAGCCAGCTTTGCAGGACCTGCGATGAGGGATCCCATACCTCGAAGGAGGGAGCGATTTCTGCCAGAGCTCTCAGCTCTGCAAGTAAGGCCAGCTTATTCATTCTGATTTACCCTTGGTCATTCGATTTGTCAGCGCATCAACATTACCGAATCCCGCCGGGGACGACGACAGAATTCCCGCGAATCCGAAATTTGCCCGTCTTTTCGACGATCTCTCCCGGATTTGCACTTTTAGGTTGGCGAATGGAATGACCTTGGGGCATATTTTTGAAATGCTGTGCATGACCGCAAACCCGATCGAACTTGCCCCGGATGAGTCCCTTACTCACCGCGTTGGTCCCGTGCGGAAGGATGGCAAACAGTTCTGCTCCAGATGCGAAAAGCTTCTGACCCAGAAGCCATTCGGCCCATGGACCGAAGGTCTTTACCTGACCGAACGCCGGTCGAAGGGCTGGACGGAGTGGAAAGTCGAGCGGCGGCGAGGAGACAGAGGCAGCGCCGGACCTCACGCGACATTCGGCGATTAGCTAAACACGCAATCACGTCGGGCTTCGTCCAGGCCGCAGTCTCCTCTTCAGAATCTTCACATTTAGCGATCGTCCCTCCAGGCTGTGCTTTCAAAATTGGAAAATGTTTCGGAACGAATCCCTCTCCTGAAGGGAGAGGATGCCGCGAAGCGGCGGGTGAGGGGGTGAAGAAACGGCGCCGTTCCTTCACCCCTCACCCGGCCCTTCGGGCCACCCTCTCCCTTCAGGAGAGGGATTCGTTCCGAAACATTTTCTCAGCCCGGTATGCATCGCTTGACACCAATCTGTTTTTACCGGATAACCCTCCGATAGCCTTTAGGAGAAGCGCAATGCCTGCGGACCTCAAAATCAAAGTTAATGAACAGAACTGGACGGTCGCTGCGGCTGCAGATACTCCGCTGCTCTACGTGCTTTCGAACGAAATGAACCTGCAGGGACCGCGTTTCGGCTGCGGCCTCGGACAGTGCGGTTCCTGTTCGGTGCTCGTGAATGGCGTTGAAACCCGATCGTGCATGACACCCGTTTCTTCGGTGGCCGGTAAAAGCATTACGACTCTCGAAGGACTTCCGGCCTGGTACGCGGCTCAGAAGAAACTGGCTTCTACTCCGGCGCTGCATCCCATACAGCAAGCCATGATCGACGAACAGGCTGTCCAATGCGGCTACTGCTTCAACGGCATGATCATCAAGGCGTCTGAACTTCTTTCGAAAACTCCTCAGCCTTCTGAAACGCAAATCCGTTCGGCCATGAATGGGCATTTGTGCCGGTGCGGTAGTTACCCTCGAATTCTCAAAGCGGTTGGCCGGGCGTCCCAGGTAATGCGCGGGGGTGCGAAATGAACTCCCGTCGCGACTTCCTGAAAACCGGTGGAGCTCTCGTTATTGGACTCCGTCTCAGCGACACGTTATCCGCACAGGAACGAGGCGGTGCGGCGACCGCAGCAGCGCGGGGCACCGTTTCAGGTCCGCCCGATGCGAGGCAGATCGATACCTGGCTGGCGATCCACGCCGACAATACCGCTACGGTTTACATCGGATTCGCTGAGCTGGGACAGGGGGCATCCACCGCGTTGCTTCAAGTAGCAGCGGAGGAGCTCGACCTCGACATGAGTCAGCTGAGTTCCGTGCGTCTCGACACCAATGTCACTCCCAATCAGGGCGGTACGTATTCGAGTGCCGCAATCGCCAGAGGCGGACCCCAAATCCGCACGGCCGCAGCGGAAGCGCGGCTGGCCCTGTTGCAGCTTGCCTCAAAAAGTCTGAACGCTCCCGTGGATCGGCTCACCGTCTCGAAAGGCGTAGTATCCATCATCGACTCGCCCGCGCGATCCGTGCCATATGGCGCTTTGGTCGGCGACAAACCATTCAGCCTTCCATTCACCGGATCTGCGCCAGTGAAGCCGGCCGCCGCGTATTCGATTGTGGGCAAGTCTCCGGTTCGAAAAGAAGTCCCGGACAAGGTCAGTGGCAAATACGTTTTCATGCAACACGTACGTCAGCCCGGCATGCTGCATGGACGCGTGGTACGCCCGCGAGGACAGTCCGCCTACGGAGCCGGCGCAAAGGTTATCAACGTCGATGAGACCTCCATCCGCAGCATTGCCGGTGCACGCGTGGTGCGTCGCGGCGATTTTGTCGGAGTCGTTGCCGCTACTGAGTGGGATGCGATTCGCGCAGCTCAGCAATTGAAAGTCACGTGGAATTCCACTCCGAGTCTGCCTGGCACCGATGGTCTCCATGAAAAAATGCGCGCGGGAAAATCAGACGAATCCATCGTACGTGAACGCGGGAATATTGCGGCAGCGTTCGGCGGTGCGGCTCACGTCGTTACTCAGACGTGCCTCGGCCCGTATCAGTCGCACGCCCCGTTTGGCCCGAACTGCGCCATTGCCGATGTCACGGCCGACTCCGCAGTCGTCATGTGCTCGACCCAGGATATCTACACGCTTCGGACGACACTTGCCCGGATTCTCGGAATGCCAGCGACAAAAATCCGCGTGCAGTATTACGAAGGCTCCGGCACGTACGGCCACAGCTGTCACGATGACGTAGCCGAGGCTGCAGCGATTCTTTCCAAAGAAGTCGGCAAGCCCGTTCGACTTCAATTCATGCGGTGGGACGAACTCGGGTGGGACAATTACGGCCCGGCTCACGTCGGCGAGGCACGCGCCGCAGCAAACGCAGATGGCAAAATTATCGCCTATGAATATCAGGGCTGGCAGCACAGCTGGATCACGACAGAGACATCGGATCAGCTCGCGCAAGGCACAGCGGCTGCGGAACGGCCGGGCGTCGGAGCCCAGGGCATCAATCCGCTGACCCTTGCATCCATGTACGAGATTCCCAACCTGAAGCTGGTGAACCACCGCGTTAACGGACTGGAATACCTGAAAGGTGCGTGGCTTCGCTCACCGCTGGATCTTTCGATGTCGTTTGCGTCCGAGCAGGCCATCGATCAGCTGGCGTATCTATTGAAGCTGGATCCCTATGCGTTTCGTCAGCGCAACATGACGGATGTGCGCTGGCTGGGAGTTTTGGATGCCGTCGCGAAAGCTTCGAAGTGGACCCCGCGGCAGGCGGCATCGAATCTGTCGAATGCGAAGGTGGTCACCGGACGTGGAATTGGAGTAGGCACACATCTGGCGTCCTATGGAGCGGCCGTCGCCGAGATCGAAGTCAACAAGGAGACCGGCCGTGTGGTTGCGAAACATCTGTATGGCGCCATTGATGCGGGCCTGGCGGTCAATCCCGGCAACATCGAAAACCAGATCAGCGGGCAGCTGGTGCAGACAGCAAGCCGCATGTTCAAGGAAGAGGTAACTTTCAACAATACGAACGTGACAAGTCTGGATTGGAACAGCTATCGCGTGCTTCGATTTGATGAATGCCCGGAAGTCACTCCGATCGTCGTGCAGCGCTTGAATGAAAGGTCCACCGGAGCCGGCGAGGAAGTGATGGCTGGAACAGCAGCGGCCATTGCAAACGCATTCTTCGATGCCACCGGAGTGCGCATGTCGCAGTTCCCTTTTACGCCGGCCCGGGTACTGGCCGCACTTAGCCGCCGCGCGTGATTTGATTTCAAGCCCCTCTCATGAAAGATAAAAAGAGACGCTCGTTACCGCTCTACGCAAAGATCCTTGCGGCACTGATTCTCGGCGTAGGAGCGGGCCTGCTGCTTCCGACCCCATGGTGCGAGGCACTGGACATTCCTGCAAAATTAATCCTGCGGCTTCTCGGCGCGATTGCGCCACCCCTGATTCTTCTCGCTGTCATGCGGGCGCTGATCGGCGCCGAAATTCGGGGCAAGCTGGCCGGGAAAATGTGTTTCCTTCTGGCTCTGAACACGCTTGTGGCGATTCTTATCGGACTGGCCGTGGCGAATGTCATCCACCCTGGACGCCATGCCTCGCTTCCTCCCGGCGATGCGCCGAAGCTTTCGGGGAATCCTCTGCTGCAGATGCTCGACAACGTTCCAGCCAGTCTGGTCCGTCCCCTGGTTGAGAACAATGTCATCGGCGTCATCATGATTGCAGTCGCCTTCGGCCTCGCGGCGCGAAAATTGAAACCCCATCCAAAACAACAGCTGCTCTCCGCACTGGAGATTGGGTTCGACCTCATCCTGATGGTATTGCATTGGGTCATCGCGCTGGTGCCCCTGGCCGTGTTCTGCAAGGTGGGTTTCGTGGTTGGCACTCAGGGGTTCAAACCGTTTTATGCTCTGGGCTGGTTCATCGCTGCAGTTCTGGTGGCGCTCGCACTGCAGTCGATCTACTACCTGACACGAATCCGCCTGGCATCCTGGGTGAAGCCTTCCTACCTGCTGAGAAATACGCGCGACGCGCTGGCCATGGCGTTTTCCACGGCGAGTTCCACCGTGACGATGCCGGTCACGTATGCCTGCCTGCGGGAAAAAGTCGGGCTGCGTGAGGAATCTGCAAGTCTCGGTGCTTTGGTGGGAAGCAACTTCAATAACGACGGAACGGCGTTATACGAAGCCATGGCGGCATTGTTCATCGCGCAGATGATCGGCGCGAACCTCTCGCTGGCCAGCGAAGCCGTGGTTGTACTGACCAGCGTTGTCGCATCCGTGGGTGCTGCGGGAATTCCCGAGGCCGGACTGGTCACCATGACTCTGGTGTTTTCGGCGGTGAACCTGCCCACCGGATATATCGCGCTGTTGCTGCCCGTGGACTGGTTCCTCGACCGCTGCCGCACCACCATCAATGTGATGGGCGACATGAACGTCAGTTGCGTCCTCGATGGGAAGGACCGCGAAATTGAAAAACCCGATCCGTTTCTAAAGGATCTTACCGGCTAGTACTCCACGTGCAGGTCGACCAGGAATTGTTGGTTTGCCACTGCCCGTTCGCTGCTTTTCGAAACGCTCTCCAGCTTCCGGATCCATCTGAAGGCGTGGTGTAGACGGAGAAGAAGACCACCGCCAGTGTTCGGGCCTTATTGAAGTACACATCTCCCAAACGGAAAACGCGTTTGGATTTTTGGTAGAAGGGGTTCTTGTTTGCGGGCGGCCTGACTTCCAGAGCTTCACGCAGAAACCGATCGGATTCCGCAGCGGTCAGCAGCTGATATGGCTTCGTGAATGTGAAGAGCCGCTTGAGTGCGACAGGAGTGTTCTTGCGGGAATTGTAATCGGCAAAAATCTCGCGGAGACTGGCGTCGTCGATGGGCGGAGTCTTCAAACAGGATTCCGCGGTGAACAGGGATCGAGTACCCGGTGGACCATAGCCGCTGCGATCTGTGGCCGTTGTCGCTTCGATCAGATAAATCTGATCGTCGGTGGGAACGTTTCCAGGCCCGGTTCGTACAACCGGCGACTTTGAAATCAAATCGGAATAGATGGCGTATGTATCCGATGATTGTGCCAAAGCAGTGGGCGACTGGATAAGGGCAGCGAAAGTCACGAAGTGCAGAAGATTCAGCCGGGCCATGGATCAAGTCTATCGCGAGAAAGTTTTTAGGGCGAATCCCTCTCCCGAAGGGAGAGGGTGCCGCGAAGCGGCGGGTGAGGGGTACCACACGAAATTATTTTTCATGTCGTACCCCTCACCCGGGCCCGCCATTTCCTGATGTCCCACCCTCTCCCTTCGGGAGAGGGATTCGCTCCGAAACATTTCGCTAGTTCAACTTAAAGCTCATCGTCACCTGCAACTGAACGTCCACGGGCTTTCCATCCTTCTTCGCTGGTGCAAATCTCCATTTTTCGAATGTTTCAATCGCCTTTTGATCGAGTCCGTAACCCAGGCTTCTTATGACTTTGTCGACCTTCCCGGTACCGTCGGCTCGGACAATGACGCTCAAAACGACTGTCCCCTGAATATGTGCTTTCCGCGCTTCATCCGTATAGTCCGGTTCAGTCATCGGTGAAATGACGATTGGTGGAGTCACCCCAGGACCGACGCGCTCCACCGGCTTCTGTTCCTGCTCAGTCGGTGGAGGTGCGGTCTGTTGAACCGTAGCGGCAGTCCCCTGGATATGTAAGCGCCGAGCTTCGTCCGAATAGTTCGGAGTTGGCTCCGGCACCAGCTCAGGAGTCGCGGCCTTCTGGGATTCAGGCGTTAAATTCTTACCTGACTTTGTCTCGCTCCACAGCGCCTGCCACGGCAGCAGCGCGACGACGAGACCGATCGATGCGAGCACCGCCGCCGTCATCGACAGCCGAACCCACCGAACACTTCCTTCCGCCTCAGGCCGGTCCTTGCGTTTCAACAACTGCGCCAGCGCGCGTTTGGAATTCGGATGCCAGTCCACCGGGGGGACCAGGCCTGCCAGCTTACGGTCGACCCATTCGTTCTGTGAGTTAGGTGTTTGGTTGTCCATAGCGTTTCACGTACTCCTTTCGGAACGCCTGCTGCGCTCGCCGGAACAGTGTTCCAATCGACGATTCGTTGAGCTGAAGAACTTCGGCGACCTCCTGATAACTCAGCCCTTCACTCCGAAGAATCAGCAATTCCGCATCGCGGACCCGCAATGCCGATAAAACGCTGCGAACCTGCTGCTGGTCCTGCTCGCCGGCAAGCACTTGCTCGGGTGAAGGCGCAACCCGGAGAAAATCGAATACCCTTTCAAACCGGCTTCGGCGATGCTGGCGGCGCAGTTCGTCGAGCCCCATACGCACCGCGGACCGGTAGAGCCAGCTATTCACGCTGTGGGCTTGAACCTTTGGATGTCGCCAGAATTTCCAGAAAACTTCGGAGGCCAGTTCTTCAGCACGCCCGGGATCCTGCACCATGCGCGCAATCACTCGCGCGATGCGCGGATAGTGCGTGAGGAAGACTTCCCCAAAGTCGGATTGCCCCATCAAAACGCCGGTTTGTTCCACCGGTTCGCTTCTCGCGTTCATGCACATAAGACGCCCGAAAGTCCTTAAATGTGACAGAATTGGGAGGTCGTCGGTAATACTTTACTTGGCGTCAACCCCTGAGGGAGAATCCCCCTGCAATGCACATTTTCAGGCAAAAATTCCGGTTGCTCATTGCCATCGCTGGCATTGCCTTAGCGATATCGAGCGTCCGTTCCTCGGCAGGTCCGGCAGCACAGAGTCCAGTGGCAGTCGCACCGACGCCGGCGGCTCCTCGTGCGGTTCTCGACAAGTACTGCATCACCTGCCATAGCCAGAAAGTCCACACCGCCGGCCTCGACCTCGAAACGATGGATCTCGCCGCCGTTGGTTCCAATGGTGAAGCCTTCGAGAAAATTATCCTGAAACTGCGCGCTGCCTCCATGCCTCCGCCGGGAAGCCCGCGACCGGATGCGGCAACGTATCGCGCTGTGGCAACCGCGATGGAACGCACTGCAGACCGCGAGTGGGCCTCGAACCCCAATCCCGGCAGAATCGGCGCCGTCCAGCGTCTCAATCGCCATGAATACAACAATGCGATTCGCGACCTTCTCGCACTCGACATTGACGTGAAGCCGTTGCTGCCCGGAGACGATACCGCGGACGGCAGCTTCGACAACTTCGCGGATTCACTTTCCATTTCGACGGCTCACCTGGAACGCTATATGTCCGTCGCGCGTCAGGTCACACGGCTGGCAACTGGTCTTCCTCCGGCGATCCCGGCGATTTCAATTTTCGAAATTCCTCTTCACGTCCTGCAGGACGATCGGCAAGACGAAGATCTGCCGTTCGGCTCACGCGGCGGTATCGCCGTCCAACAAACCTTTCCGGTTGACGGCGAGTACCTGATCAAAGTGCGCCTTCAGCGCCAGTATCAGGATTACCTCAAAGGCATGGGCTGGCCACAGCAACTCGATGTGCGTCTGGATGGCAGGCTGCTGAAACGGTTTTCAGTCGGCGGTAAGGCCACCGGCCGTCCCGCAGCCGCCAGTTTCGCAGGAGATGGCGAGCCGGGGTTTGCCGGCGATGACTCCTGGGAAAAATACATGCAGGTCGGCGGAGATGCCGGACTGGAGTTGCAGGTGCCGGTAACGGCAGGTCCTCACACCGTTGGCGTTTCCTTTGTAAGAGAACAATGGGAGCCTGAGGGACTACCCCAACCGTTGCAGCGCGGTCGAGTCATCACCAACGATCAGGTCTACATGGACTACGCGAACGTGGGCTCGGTTCAGATCGGCGGTCCTTACAAGCCTGCCGGAACGGCGAAAGATACTCCGAGCCGCCGCGCCATTTTCGTCTGTCAGCCCAAAGCCGCTTCCGAAGAAAAGGCCTGCGCCACGAAGATCGTTTCAAAAATGGCTCGGCTGGCATATCGGCGCCCTGTAACCGCGACCGATGTCTCGACGCTGATGGAGTTTTATGGCGACGGACGCAAGGAAGGTGGAAGCTTCGACACTGGCATTCAGTTTGCGCTCGAACGCATGCTGGTCGATCCGGACTTCCTCCTGCGTGTCGTTCGCGATCCCGCATCAAAGCAGAGCGTGGATGCAAAGGGCACCTATGCACTGTCGAACATCGAATTGGCTTCGCGCCTGTCGTTCTTCCTGTGGAGCAGCATTCCGGACGATCCACTGTTGGCGGTTGCGGAGCGCGGCCAGCTGACCAATCCCGCCACGCTCGAAAAGGAAACCCGCCGCATGCTGGCGGATCCGCGCGCAGTCGACGCACTGGTGAACAATTTCGCAGCCCAGTGGCTGAATCTGAGACGCGTCGAGGAAGTGGTCGTCGATCCGGACAAATATCCCAACTACGACCTGAGCCTGCTGCAGGGATTCCGCGAAGAAACCGAACTGTTTGTCGGAAGCACCATTCGAGAAGATCGCAGCGTCGTGAATCTGTTGAACGCCAACTACACCTATGTCAACGAACGGGTAGCGCGCCACTACGGAATTCCCGGAGTCTATGGCAGCCGTTTCCGTCGCGTCACTCTTCCGGATGACAGGCAGCGCGGCGGATTGCTCGGCGAAGGTGCACTGCTGGCGACAACGTCCTACCCGGATCGTACGTCACCGGTGCTTCGTGGCAAATGGCTGCTGAACAATATCTTCGGATTGCCCATACCGCCGCCACCGCCCGGCGTCGACACGAATCTCACGGAAAACAGAGCCGGCGCCGCGCCGAAAACGATTCGGGAACGCCTGGAGCAGCACCGGAAAGTTCCAACCTGCAACAGCTGTCATTCCGTCATCGACCCTCTTGGCTTCGCGCTCGAGAATTTCGATGTCATCGGTGGATGGCGCACCATCGATGAAGCCGGAAAATCCGTGGACGCAAGTGGCTCCACCACCAGCGGCAGGAAAATCGAAGGGCTGTCCGGACTGCGTGCACTGCTCCTTGATCAGCCGGAACAATTTCCACGCACCGTCACGGAAAAGCTTCTGGCCTATGCGCTCGGCCGGAGAATCGAATACTACGACCAGCCGGTCGTGAGAAAAATCGTAAACGACGCGACCGCGCAGAACTATCGCTGGTCGTCGATCATTTTGGGAATTGTAGAGAGTCCTTCATTCTTAAGGAGACGAACGACATGACGTTCATCACGAAATCGTTGCCACGACGGACAGTCCTGAAAGGCATGGGTGTTGCCATGGCACTGCCGTTTCTGGACGCCATGCTGCCGACATTGCGGGCAGCCACAAGACCGTCCAATCGATTCCTCTCGTTCTATGTGCCAAACGGTATGGCCATGGAGTACTGGACGCCAAAAGGAGAAGGCGCGAACTTTGAACTCTCGCCCATCCTCGAGCCACTCGCACCTTTCCGAAATCAGATGCTCGTGTTCTCGGGAATCAAAGCGAGCTGGAACTACATTCATGCGGGCGCCTCCGGATCCTTTCTGACCGGCACGAAGACCGGCGGAAAGAATGAAGTCGAAATCATTGCGGACGTATCGATCGACCAGCTGCTTGGCAAACACTTTGCCAGTGAAACGCAGATCGGCTCGCTGGAAATGTCCATGGATGTTCCAGCAAACGCGGGCGCCTGCACCGGCAATCTGAGCTGCGCCTACACGCACACGCTCTCATGGCGCAGCAAAACGCAGCCCCTGCCGATGGAATGGAATCCACGCGCGGTGTTCGAAAGACTGTTCGGCGACAGCGGCAGCACGGACAAGGCGGCGCGACAGACACGCCTGAATCAGCACAAGAGCATTCTGGATTCGGTGAACGGCAAGCTGGCGAGCCTCAAGAAAGAGCTCGGACCGGCAGATCAATCCAGGGTGAATGAATACTCCGATGCAGTTCGCGACGTCGAACGACGCATTCAGCGGGCCGAGGAACAGCGCGATGTCGACATTCCAACGATCGCGCAACCTCAGGGTGCGCCACCCGTATTTGAAGATCACCTGGCCTTGATGCTGGACCTGCAGCTTCTCGCCTTCCAGTCCGATCTTACTCGCGTCATTTCATTCATGATCGCCAAGGAACAAAGCGCGCGGCCTTACCCGCAGATCGGAGTACCGGAAGCGCACCATCCGCTCTCACATCACGACAATGTTCCCGAATTGATTTTGAAGATGTCCAAAATCAATACGTATCACACGCAGCTGCTCGCGGGGTATCTGACCAGACTCCGGGCGACGCCGGATGGTGATGGAAACCTGCTGGATCACATGACGATTCTTTACGGATCCGGCATTTCCAACAGCACCGGTCACTCCGGCGACAATCTCCCTTTGATGTTGCTTGGCGGTGGCGGAGGAAAACTGAAGGGCGGACGCCACCTCCGGTTTCCAGAGAAACCGTCGAACGCCAACCTTCTGGTCACAATCATGGACAAGATGGGCATGCCGGTCGATCAGGTCGGCGGCAGCAACGGAAAACTTCTGATCGATCCTCTCCCGGGGGTTTAACGCGATGCACCAGTTGATGACTATCGCGCTCGCCGTACTGTTGATGGGCGCCGCTCAAAACCGGCCCGCCGTGGTGGATGCGGCGAAAGCCGGCGACAAGGAAGCGCTGCAACGTCTGTTGGCGCAGAAGGGCGTCAACGTCAACGCCACAGATGGAGATGGCACGACAGCCTTGCACTGGGCGAGCTATCACGATGACATGGACATTGCGAACCAGCTCATTCGCGCAGGCGCCAAAGTAAACGCCGCGAATGATCTTGGAGCGACTCCTCTCTGGGCCGCGAGTCAGAACGGAAGCGAAGCCATGGTCCGGCGGTTGCTGGAAGCCGGCGCAAATCCGAATCTGGCGCTGCTGGCCGGCGAGACTCCCATCATGGTTGCATCCCGCGGCGGCTATCCCAATGTCGTCGAGCTGCTCGCCGCCAGGGGAGCCAACGTGAACGCGCGCGGATCGCGTGGACAAACTGCACTCATGTGGGCGGTGTCGGAAAAACATCCCAATGTCGTGAAAGTACTACTCGCCCGTGGCGCAGACCTCCGCGCAAAGTCCGACGTCTGGAGTCAGGTGATGGCCGTAGAACCCCATGGCTACCTTCCATACAACAGGAACATTCCCGCGGGCGGTGAAACTCCGCTGATGTTTGCCGCGCGCGTGGGCGATCTTGAATCGGCGAAAATTCTTGTCGCTGCCGGCGCCAATGTGAACGACACGGATGCGTGGGGCGTCAGCGCCACGACTCTCGCCGCGCACTCGGACTTTCGCGAAGTCGCCGAGTTCCTGCTCGATAAAGGCGCGGATCCGAACGCCGCAGCAGCCGGATTCAACGCGCTGCACAATGCGATCATGCACCGGGATGAAAAGCTGGTCGCTTCGCTGCTGCAACATGGCGCCGATGCGAATGCGATTCTCAAAACTTGGACGCCCAATCGCCGCTCTGCCGCCGACTACAGCTTCGGCCCGGAACTGGTGGGTGCGACGCCTTTCTGGCTGGCCGCACGTTTCGCGGAACCTGGAATCATGAAGCTTCTACTGGACCACAAGGCGGACCCGCTGGTGGTTCACAAAGTCGAACACACCGTGCAGGATCGAGCCAAAGGATACATCCCCAAAACGGAAGAGACGACCGCACTGATGGCCGCTGTCGGAATGGGCGGCGGAGATGCATGGGTAACGCCTCCGGCCAGCGAGCGCGAATTCCTGACGTTCGATGCGGTGAAGATGGTTGTGGATCTCGGCGTCAACGTGAACGCAAAAAACACCGACGGACGTACCGCCCTCGATGCCGCAAAGACACTGCGCTACGACAGCGTGATTAAGTTTTTGACGGATAAGGGAGCCAAGGCCGGAACCGGCGGGGGAAGGGGACAGGCACCCTCTCCTTAGTAGTCTCAGCGGGAAAGAATCGGGAAATCGGACAATTTCGAAATCGAACGATTTCTGAACTCAAATCCAAAATCATAAATTTGAAATCCGACGGGAGCGGTCGAACCGGAACCACTATCACATCCGCCTGTTAACGCTTGCTGCCGAGATTTTTCCCGGGTGTCCCCTCGGATTTTAGATTTCTGATTTTGGATCTGAGGTCAGAAATCGTTCGATTTTGAAATTATCCGATTTCCCGATTCACTTCAATTCAGGAGTCGCGCCGGCGGGCAAGGGGTACCGGTCCACATTCAAAAGCATCGATACCATCTGGTAGTACCCCATCACCCCGATAATATCCACGACACCCTTTTCGCCAAATTTATCCACGGCAGACTTGAACGTCGCGTCGCTCACCTGTTTGTTTTCCATCAGCTCGTTCGCAAAGTTGTAAGCCGCTTCTTCGTCCGGCTGCATCCCAGTCGGTCTTCTCCGATTTGCAATCGCCTGTATGATCGGCTCGCTCAGGCCCGCCTGTGCCGCGGCCTGACGATGGGCGTTCCACTCAAACTGAGCCGTCCAATGCCGCGCAGCCACGATGATGGCAAGCTCCCGAATCTTTGCCGGAACCGACGGACGAAATCGCGCATACTCGCCGAGCTTCTGTGTGAGGTCTCCCATTTCCGGGCTGCGAAGCAGCACGTTGAACGGCCCGCCCAGATTTCTTCTGGGACCATTCAAAACGTTCGTGGTCAATGTCTGCTGCTCGGGAGTCATCTGGTCCCACGTGAGTGGCTTGAATCGATCGCCGACCAATCCGAGATTCGATGTGTTCGGAGTCTGGGTGGCGAAGAGCATCGAAGCGAGCGAAACGAAAGCGAAAGCGCAGCACACGAAAACAGAACGAGACATGGAATCCTCCCGATCCGGCGAGATTTGTTGCAGTAGAATACCCGAGACTTCAGGAGGAAACCAACATGGACCGACGCGGTTTTCTGACCGTCGCACTTCCCCTGGCATCTGCCGCAACCGCATTTGCACAGGCGCCCGCGCAGCAGACTCAGACGCCGGTGTCTCCGGATCCGGCGCCGCGGGACTGGTCCGGTGAGACGACGATACGTTATCCGGATCCGGACATCATCGCGCTCGACAATCGATTCCGCCGCTACATTGTCGGGAACACCGTGATGAAGCGGCTCCACACGGGGACACTATGGGCTGAAGGGCCGGCATGGAATGGCGTGGGACGCTTCCTGGTATGGAGCGACATTCCCAATAACGTCCAAATGCGATGGATCGAAGAAGACGGCCGCGTGACGGCTTTTCGAAATCCTTCCGGCTACAGCAACGGCAATACATTCGATTTCGAAGGCCGGCAGCTTTCATGCGAGCACGGAGGCCGCCGCGTCGTTCGCTACGAACCCAACGGGACCACCACGGTGATCGCTGCGAAGTTCGATGGCAAACCGCTGAATTCTCCAAACGATATTGTTGTCCATACGGATGGAAGCATCTGGTTCACCGATCCTGCCTACGGCATCAATGGCAACTACGAAGGATTTCAGGCCACGCGGGAATTGAAGGAAGCGGTCTATCGCGTGGATGGGAAGACTCTGCAGATTGAGAAGGTCACCGAAGAGGTTGGCAGTCCGAACGGCATTTGCTTCTCGCCGGACTACAAAAAACTTTACGTCGCCGACACCGGTGCGCCTCGGGAAATCAAAGTCTGGGACATTGACGGAAAGAGTTTGCGCAACGGAAAGCGTTTGGCCCAACTCGACATTCCCGGGTCCGGGGCTCCTGCCGCAGCCGATGGAATTCGCTGCGATGTGGATGGCAACATCTGGGCCGGCGCCCGACCCGGAGTTCAGATCCTTGCACCGAACGGCGATCGAATCGGAATAATCCGCCTGCCGGAAAACTGTGCCAATGTCTGTTTCGGAGGGACGAAGCGCAACCGATTGTTCATGACCGCCAGCCAATCGCTCTACAGCATCTATGTGAACACGACCGGCGCCCACATCGCCTGACGGCGTTTGTAAGCGGGCTGCTACGTTCCAGTTGCTCCTATGGTAGGATCCATGGCATGAAAACAACCATTGATTCTGCCGGCCGCCTGGTCATCCCAATGGAGATTCGGCGGGAAGCCGGAATCAAAGCAGGAATGTCGCTTGAAGTCCGCACGCGGGAGGGGCGTATCGAGATCGAGCCGGCTCCACTCGAAGTTAAATTGGAACGGCGCGGCCATTTGCTGGTAGCGGTTCCGCGGAAGGCCGTTTCTCCGCTCACTTCTGTGGTTGTAGAAGAGTCTCGTCGCAAACTCCACCGCGAACGCGGACGCTGATCGTGGCGTCGTTCCTGCCGGATACAAGCTGCATGATTGCGGCTATCAGTTCCTGGCACAACCATCACGAACGAGCCCGGCTCGAAATCGAGAATCGGTTGGGTCGTCATCAGGAGATGGTTGTCGCAGGTCCGGCGTTGATTGAAGCGTACTCTGTTTTGACCCGACTCCCTTCTCCTCATCGAATCGCTCCCGCAGATGCCCGGAGTTTGCTGGAGGCAAATTTCCTGGAGGGGGTTAAGGTTGTCGCTCTCGGTGCGGCGGCTTACGGAATCCTCCTGCGAAGGGCCCCCGAAGACGACATATCCGGAGGTCATGCATACGATGCCGTTATAGCGGCCTGCGCAAGAAAGGCGAGGGTCAACGCATTGCTAACCTTCAACGAAAGACATTTCCAGCCTTTTGCAGGAGACGATCTGGAGATTATCGTCCCTTAGGCTCCGAGCGAGATATCGGCTTTCCGGATCCGGACGTCGCGGACGCTGAACGGACACTACCGCCTGTTTACTGTCACCGAACGTGTGGAAACACCATTGATCGTGAATGTATAGATCGCGTTCCCATCCACACTGATTTGCAGATGGGTGGGGTATTTACCGGAAGTAATCTTCCCATAGTCTAAATAGCGGACATTGACGACTGAAGGTGACGGGCCTCGTCGCGTATGCACCAGTTCAACCGGTAATTTGTCCTGGTCCAGTGTGAGAACGTAGGATGCATCGCCTCGCTGAATTTCAATCTGTTGTGCCTCAGCGGTGCCGACAAGGGTCGGTGTTCCTGAAAGAAAGCTGGCCACCACATTTTGAACTTCATAAAGAAGAAGATTGGTTGCAGCGGCGCTCACGGCTTTTTCAGAATTCTTCAGGCTTCCTTTGCAGGTAGCCGTGGGCGTATTGCCGGAAACCAGGGAAGTGCACGACCCGCCATCTTTGGCTTTGATTTCCAACTGCAGTTCCTGATCGCGATTCTTCATGAACTTCATCGATCCCTGCTGGAGCGTCCCCTTTTCGTCTTTCCATTCCAGACTCCCGTCTCCCTGAAATTCCTGCAATAGCGACACCGCCTGGAAGCCGCCAAGTGCGCGCATAGCATCCAGGGAAAAACGTTGTCCCTTTTCGAGCTGCGATTCGGAAGTCAGACTCAGCTGAAATCGAGCTTCCGCCGGTCGGCCCTCCTGCAGAGGAATTTTCTGTGTCTGGGGATCGTAGCCGTTGTTAAACACCTGAATCGTCGCGGTACCCGGCGTCAGTGTGGGCACAACCTTGCTGTGGGCTTCCGTCAGGCCATAGTAGCGTTCGTTGATAACGATATAGCAATCGATTGGCTCACAAATCACCCGAAAAGGTCCGGCGACTTTGGGTGCTTCGACAACGGGAGGTGGAGCGACAGGTTGTGGCCTGGGAGCTGGAATGAATGACAGGAGCTTGTCCGTTGCCCCCAGGTCCTTCAGGATTCCGACAATTTCCGGAGTCGCCTCGAACTGAACTTTGTTTTTTGAAACCAGTTCTTCTGTTCTGGTAACTCCTAAGGAGTAGAGCGACTCAATCACCTGAGATACGCTCAGCGGTCGGACCGGCTGTGGAGCGGGGGGTTGGGCACCCCTGGCTTGTCCGCGAGCCTGGCTTGCATTGAGCGGTCCAGCGGCCGCCAATCCCAAAAGGATCACAATGAAGAAGAGCTGAATTCTCCGACTCATATTCCCCCCAAAGAAAAAGCGGACGTCAGGATGATTTAATCTAACATATGCAAGGGAACGAGACCGAATATGCGTCGTAGCAAAGTTCATTCGCAAACCGGATTATCCACCATTTCCACGCTGCTCGTCGTGTTAGGAATTGTGGTATTGGTGCTGCTTTCTTTTTTCGTGGCGATGCGGTGGAGAGGAAATCCCGAACAGATCGCGAAAGTCCCGCTGACGATCGAAGTGACAGCGTCTCCGGATGATTCAGAAATTTTTGTCGATGGGAAGTCCGTGGGAATTCCCAAAGCGCCACTCGCGTTCCCAGCCGGAAAACATGAGCTCCTTGTCTCTCGACGAGGATATCGCCCATGGCAACAGATTTTCGAAGCTGCCGGATCGCTGAAGATTCCCGTAACGCTGGAAGCAATACCGATGGATTTGCGGATCCTGCCAGGCCAGGAGAAGGTTGAAGTCTGGCTGGATGATGGGCCGCACCCGGGCTCACTGGATGGTTCGGGCGTCTGGACTTTGACCGGAGTTTCCCAGGGAACGCATTCGGTTCGCATCAAGACTGCAGCCGGCGAATCCACAGTGTCCTTTGACTTCCGGAATGGCAATCCCGCCGCTCCCATTTTTCCGGAGACCGGCCCTTCCATTCTGTTTGTCTCCAGTTCCGACGGCAAGATTCGAGCGGAATGTAATTGCAAAGCGGAACTGCAGCTGAGCGATTCTTCTCAGCCTTTGGAACCCGGCAGCGCGGCGACGTTCATGCTGGCTGATGGAAAATATCCCGCCGAACTGAAAGGCCTTCCCGAACTTAAGAACGCCCTGGGAATTACAGTGGGTCCGACAGCGGAGACGACAATCGCATTTTTCTGGCCCGTGCCCGTTAAGGAAAAGAAGCTTCCGGATATTCAATCCCTGCTCAATAGTTCCCTGGATCTGCTGAAAGACTCCAAATGCGATGCCGCCCAGGCGAATGTCGATCAGGTGTTGTCCAGAGCGCCTGGCAATGCCGATGCATTGGGACTTGGCCGGAGAATCACTCGCCTTCGAAGCCTCGGTGGATGCCGGTAATCTCTTCCAGTTTCAGTTCGGCTTTGACATCGTTCGTCACATTGTTATAGAAAAGGCCTCAACTTTTCACTTCTGCAAACAGATTCCGGGGGGAACCTTATGCGAACTTTTCTTGCTGCCGCTTTTGCGTTGTTGAGCGCGACTTCTCTATTTGCACAGAATGCCCAGTTGGGTGGAATCGTCAGTGATCCAAGCGGAGCGCTGCTTCCGGGCGTCACGGTTACATCGACAAACACCGACACGGGTGTTGTCACGACGACGCTGACGAATGAATCCGGCGCTTATTCGTTTCCGAGTCTTCAGCCCGGACGCTCATACACGGTCAGCGCCTCGCTGACCGGGTTTAAGACGACGACATTCACCAGTATCGATCTCGGACCCATAACGGTCCGGCGAGACTTCCAATTGCAATTGTCCACGGCTGCAACGACCGTCGAAGTGTCGGCGGACACGGCGCTGAACGCCATTGCCGCAAGCTCTCCGTCCGTTGGCGACGTTCTGAGTGACACCAGAGTCAGCGCGCTTCCGATGGTGGGAAACAATGTGCTCAACCTCATTAATGTTCTGCCCGGCGTGCGGGCCAGCACTTCATCGGGCCCCGGGCTGTTCGGTCCGCAATTGAGTACGGTAAACGGTCTGGATCTGAATTCGGTCAATGTGACGCGCGACGGCATAAGCACGAACGATACTCGATTCTCGGCTGCGGGCGATGTCACAGCCGGCGTGTCCATTCCACATGGCGGCAGCACGGGTGTGATGTCGCCCACCACCATCAACCCGGATCTTGTCGGGGAAATGCGACTCATCCTGTCGCCGGTCGATGCGGAACTTGGACGAGGTAATTCTCAAATTCAAATCCAGACGCGATCGGGAACCAACAGATTCACCGGCGCGGCGGTATGGAACGTCCAGAACACGGCGTTAAACGCGAATACCTGGGACAACAACAGGCAGGTTGATCCGCGGACCGGCCTGTGGGCTCCCCTGGCGCCGAACTGGAGAAACAATCACGAGTACACGGTGAGTTTTGGGGGCCCCATTGTAAAGAACAAGACATTCTTCTTTGCGTTATGGGACCAGAACCTCTCCTGGCTGCGAGCGACCGTCAATGCTCACGTGCTTACCAATGAAGCGCGGCAAGGAATTTTCCGCTACTGGGACGCATGGGTCGGCAAGAGTGCGGATCCGCTCAACAACCCCACCAGTTTTGCCACGGCAGCCACTGCGGCCAATCCGACCATCGCTTCGGTCGATTTCGCAGGGAAACCTCTTCGGCCACCATTCTGGCCGGATGGCACACCGTACACCGGAAGTTTGAGATGTTTCAGCATCTTTGGAACGGTGAAAACGGATGGAAGCCCGTTCACGGCTGCGGATTGTGCCGGCGGCGTCGACAGCGCCGGCAATGCCTACACCGGTGTAGCGATGTTTCCAGGCGGCACGACGTGGGATGGCAAGCGCCCGACGGCATTTAACAACACCGGATTCTTCGCAAAGACGCTGGCTGCAATGCCATTGGCGAACAACTTTTACAATGCCAACGGCGATGGACTCAACATGGGCGTCCAGCAATGGCTGCTGACGCGCAGAATCGGCGAGCCCACTTTTTACAACGAAACGCTGATTGGAAATGATCCGTATTCCAATCGCAAACAGTTCAATATCAAAATCGATCACAACCTCACAAACCACCGCATCAATGGAAGCTGGAGCACTCAAATGGACGACAACGTCGTCCTGCGCGGCGAGTGGCCCGACGGGGTAGCCGGAATCTCCTTTCGCCGGCCCCAGATCGTCGGCGTGGGTGTCACATCGACGCTGAGTTCCACTCTGCTCAACGAAGCGCGGTTTGGTTACCACATCAACAAAGGCTCACAGATTCCACCGTGGGACTCGGACGATAGCAGCATCAAGAACTTCGCACAGCAATTTATCGGACAAGGTGGCGTGAGACCCGGCACGACGAATACATACCCTGTGCTCGTCCGTCCGCAAAGCGGCTGTCAGGTCTTCGGGACATCCTCAACCGAAATGGTATTCGACGGCGGCCCGATGGGAATGCGCCTGAATTGCCCCGTCGTCATTCCGAATAAATTGAATGACCCTCTTTTTGAATACGTGGACAACATCAGCTGGAGTCACGGAAAACACGCATTCAAGTTCGGCGGAGACCTCCGGTTTCCTCGAACGGATGGCTATGCGTTTCAGCCCTATGTGAACGCGCCCTACGGAAATCTCGGCGGCGCTGCGACGCAGAGCCCGCTCGCGACGGAAACCGCAGGCACCGGCACGCCTTCACTAGGTCCGACAGTGTTGCCGACAGGCCAAACCTTCGCGACGGCGGGAAACATATTCCGGGCGACCTCCAGGACTCTCGCGGCCAATATGGCCTATCTCCTGACGGATTCCGTCGGCAGTCTCAACACGCCGTATTGGATTCAAAGCCAGGCGAACGCGAATGCAGGCATCGCGGGTTGGCAGGACATCACCACGCAGAATAACCGCTACCGGTCGACCTTTTCGACCGATTATGCGTTCTTCGCAAAGGACGACTACAAGATCCGAAAAGACCTCACGCTAAATCTTGGTGTGCGCTACGAGTATTTCTCGCCTCCGTATCTTGGTTCCGGCTTGACGGTGTCTCTGGACGATCTTGGGAACGGAATGTTCGGCGCCAGCCGGGGCGCCGGAGGGAATGAGTTCGACAATTGGTTGCAACCGGGAAATCTGTTCCTCACCAACTATGGCAATGCGCTGCCAGCGGGAGCAGTTCCGTTGGATTGTAAGCCCGGCGTGCAGCAGTCGGCGCTGCTTCCCGTATCGACATGCGATCCGAATACGCTGACGAAGCTCGAATTCGTCGGACCGGAAACCAGCAATCCGGATAAGTCTGTTATTCCCACCAATAGAGGCAATTTCGGACCCGCAGTCGGTTTTTCCTGGCAGGTTCCATGGTTTGGAGAAGGAAAGACCACAGTACGCGGGGGCTACTCGGTCCAGTTCCAGCGAATCGCGGTTCGGGACGATATCATGGCGCCGGCGTCCGGCGGCAACACGCGAGATCAGCAGGCGGCCATCACCGATGCGGACATCGCATCGATCATCGGCACGCGTGCCATCAGCTTCACCGATCTCGCCACGCTCCTGCCGCGGCTGCCCGCTGTTCCGCCTGGATTGGCCACTCCGGTCTATGCCAGGGGCGCTTCCTTTGCCGCTTATGATCCGACTCTAAAGAATCCGTACGTACAGAACATCACGTTTTCGATAACCCGGACCATTACGCGTAATTCGACCCTGGACGTGCGGTACACCGGAACACTCGCGCGAAAGCAGCTCGGCGGAATGGACCTCAATACAAGTACAGTGATGTACAACCCCGAACTGTTCAACGCGCTTCAGGTCACCCGCGCGGGCGGCAACGATCCGCTGTTCGATCAGATGTTTGCTGGCATCCGCCTTAGTGGTGTTCCGACGTCGGTGCCCCTGGTGGATGGAACGACGAGCCGGGGATCGGAACAACTGCGTCAGAGCACAACCACGCGAGCAAGTCTCGCCAACGGGGATTTCCAGGCGGTGGCAAACCAATTGATCACCTCCACGATCGCTGCGGGGAGTTCCGGAATCGCAGGCCTGACTCCAGGACCCGCGTTTTCAATTCTGCACAACGGCTGCGATCGTTTGGCGCTGGGCCTGACAAACATACCCACGCGTTGCTTTCCGGAGAACTACCTGGTCAACAATCCTCAATTAAGTGGAGCCACGTACATCGGGAATCTGGCCCACAGCAATTACCACGGATTGCAGATTTCCTACAACCTGCGGCCCACGAACGGGCTTTCCGTCCAGACCACCTACAGCTGGTCGAAATCGATGCAGCTTGGAGGAGGCGCAGGTCCTGGAATTGCCAATCCGGGTACGACCGGCGGCGCCGCCTATACGGATCCGCTAAATCGGAGTCTGGACCGCATGCGCGGTGTCGAAAGCACGCATAGTCTGCTCACGAACGGCACACTCTCGCTGCCGGTCGGACCCAACAAACTGTTCTTCGGTTCGACATCCGGATGGGTAGCGCGCGCCATCGAAGGATGGCAGACGAGCTTCATTCTCAACATGGCCACGGGGCAACCCGTCAATATCGGTGGCGCTGGAACAATGCGATACGGCAACCCGCGTTACAAGGTGGCGAGCTCGTTGTGGGATAACCCGGATGGCGAGGCCAAATGGGATGGCCCGGGCGGAGCCACCGGAACGTTTTACGGAGACAAGTACGTCACCCAGAAAGATCCCCAGTGTGGGAACACTGCACTCTTACAACAAACCTCGACCCCTGGGGTAGCGCCTCTATCCTCCTTCTGTACACTCAGCTCGCTGGCCATGAAAGTCCCTGCCGGAACGCCAGGCGCCATTGATATTGGGAACGGAATATCGGTGGTCAATGTTCTGGTGAATCCCAATCCCGGAGAAATTGGAACACTCGGGAACCGTTCGGTGAACTCCTTCGGCACAGTCTTTCTCGATGGGAACATCCAGAAAACATTCAAACTCACCGAGAGCAAGTCGCTGTCGATCCGGGTCGATGCCACAAACATCCTGAATCATCCGCAGCTGAACTCTCCGAATTTCACCGTCGGCGCTGCGGGATTGACCTTCGGTCAAATCTCAGGGAAGGGAGCTGCGACTTTCGCGGGGCCTCCGGTCCAGCGGAATTTCCAGGGGCAGCTCCGGTTCAGTTTCTAGTTCTTGTAGGGGCGGTCTATGACCAGACCTGTCCAAAATGGAAAAATGTTTGGAACGAATCCCTCTCCTGAAGGGAGAGTGTGGCCCGAAGGGCCGGGTGAGGGGTGAAGAAGAAGCATTTTTTCACCCCTCACCCGGCCCTTCGGGCCACCCTCTCCCTTCAGGAGAGGGACGCGCGAATACAGGTCTCAATTATTTCAAGTCGGCTGAAACCCACAGTCTGCGTGGTGTCTCGCTGAACTGTTCTTTCTGTCTTGGACATCTCTGGTCATAGACCGCCCCTACAGTTAAGGTCTGTTCCAGAAGCTTCCCAGGGACAGACGGAACCGCATCGTTCCTTTCAAATCGAAGCTGAATGTCGCTCCGGCAAGGCCCAGTGGCGTTGGGGTAAACACGCCCAACGCCGCACTCTGCCTGGATTCCGAACGGTCGCTGCGCGGATCCACACTCGCAGCCTGATACCAGGTTCCGAAAATCGGCATGAAGAATCTTTCCTGAAGATTCGCCCCCCGATACAGAATGCCGGCTCCACCGATCAGCACGGAATCTCCGCGGATTTCCTGGTATCGATAGGCGTCCAGGTCGTTCAGTCCGCCGGCGGTGAATTGATCGTAAAAGGCGAGTCTTCTTCCCAGGCTCGTGTCGATTCGCCCCATGGCAGTCCACGTGAATTGTTTTCCCAGAGGCTGGAAGCGATCGAAGTTCATTTCGACATACGGAAATGAATGTTCTCTGAAACTCCAGCCCGCCGCCGCACTGAGACGAAAGCCACGACTGGGAAGCCGTCCGGAGTCCTGGGTATTGATGATCCCTTTGATCTCGGGATTGATGAAAGCCGTATTCGACGACTCGATGCCATTCACACTCGCCGGGCCACTATAACTGTCCGCTCCCGCACGTCCACCGATACGAAATTGGAGGTGCCGCCAGGTACCGAGGCCGACAAACAAAGAAGCAGAACCACGGCTGCGAGTTTCATCGGATCGGTCGACTTCGCCGGTGTAATTGTAGAAGTGGGTACGCTCCACGGTGATTCCGGGCGCAATGAAATGGCCGGTTCCGTCAATCGGATGGTAATACTCAAAGAAGACTCCGAGGTCACTTCCGAGTTGAATCGCTCCAAGAAGCTTCGATTTGTAAGCACGCTTCAGGACCGTTGTGCCGGCCAACCGGAAGGTGGGCCGGCCGGGTTCTCCGCTTGAAAGCTGATAGAACAGCGACGGAGTGATCACCGTTTCAGTTGCAGGACGGGCCTCCAACTTCACCTCGTATCCGGACTTTTCGGAATCCGTATGCCATCCAAAGTAGGCGTTCGATAGTCCCGACGCGGCCGTCAGACTGCCTAGCACGGCCTCCAGCTGTTCGCGTGAAACTTCGGGATCCGTTTTTCGAGCCAGCTCGTGAGCCGCGCTTCGTTCCGTGATCGGGTCCCCTGCAGTGACGCGGATCACCGGACCGGCTTGAGGGACGGTGCGCTCCCTCAATCTGCGATTCTGTCGATGCTCCTGCCACTGAGACTCCGACAATGCGAGTTTTTCCAGAATTGCCTGATTGCGAACTGCGGTCTGGTACCCCGCTTCAATCAGGGATGACGTACCGTTGAAATCGATCAGGCCTGTATTGGGCAAGGGTATGGCCAGTTCAATATCGGCGAGCCCGGCGTGCTGAATTTCGTTTTGAAATACAGCGAGGTTTGCCGCGTGTTGCACAACACCCGGAAGACTCCGCAACTCACCGGAGGTCGGAGACGCGACGCGAAGAGTTACAGCGAGGATGACGTCGGCTCCCATATCTTTCACGACGTCTGTCGGGAGGTTGTTGACAACCCCTCCATCCACCAGAATTCGGCCGTCCCGTTCAAGAGGCGTGAAGACTCCCGGAATTGCCATCGTCGCGCGCAATGCTTCGACGAGATGTCCTTCGCGCAATACAAATGCTTCTCCAGAGATCAGATCTGTCGCAACACAGCGAAACGGAATGGGAAGATCGTTGAAGTCCCGAACGTCCCAATACGCCGAGGTTTCTCCGCTGAGCACGCGAACCAGAGCCTGGCCGGCATTGACGCCGCCCGGCAATGCGAGGGCGTTTTGGAAAGGTATCGAATAGACGCCTTTGACTCGATTCCAGTCCTGCTTCTCAGAAATTGAAAGATTTTCAAACCTGACGGACGCGCGTAGCAGTTCTTTCCAATCTGCAGTGTTGACGAACTTCTCCAGGAACGCGGCATCGTGTCCGGTCGCATACAACCCCCCGAGCAATCCGCCGATGCTTGTGCCCGCGATGACGTCGACTGGAATCCGGTGCTCCTCCAGATATCGCAGCACCCCAATTTCGGCAAGACCGGGGGACCCGCCACCACTAAGCGCAAGTCCGACAACGGGCCGCTTTTGCGGGTTCTGTGATGCTGCCGTTTGAGAGAACACCGCAAGGAACACGCAGGCGATCGTCATCGCCTTGTGGAAACGATTCATGAATTTCTTTCCGGGCCTGCTTTGCCCGAGCCAGGTTTATTTCTTCTTCTTTGGTATTTTTGCGCCGGCTTTTCGAGCCTCACTGAGTCCAATAGCGACCGCCTGTTTGCGGCTTTTCACTTTTGCTCCGCTGCTTCCGGACTTCAGCGACCCGCTCTTGTATTCCTTCATGACTTTGTGCACTTTGCTTTTCGCTTTGGATGTCGAGCTTGATTTGGTTTTCGCAGGCATGATTCCTCCTTCAGCGTGAAAATGCTTGATCGAAGTGAGACAAGACGTCCGCCGGATCGTCGTAAATGGCAGCAGCGCCGTGAAGCCCCTTATCCGCCCAGCCGCCGCAACGGACGGCAATGCAACGGACCGATGCTCGATTCGCAGCTTCGACGTCATAAGGGGTGTCGCCCAGCATGACGGCCTGATCGGGACTGGCGGAGATCTTCTCCAAAGCGGCCTGAAGAATATCCGGATCCGGTTTTGAGGCGTCCGCATCGTCGGCCGTCGTCGCATCATCGATGAGGTCCTTGACGCGTGCGCGCTCGAGAAGCCGGTCGACGTCTTCCTTTCCGGCTGAAGTCGCGACGATTCGTGTGAGGCCCTTCGATTTCAGCGCTTCCAGGAGTTCGCGCGCTCCCGGCGTTGGACCAAGATGTGGAAGATACTGCTCCCTGAAGATCTTTGTTTTCAGTTGCCCCAGCTTTTCTCCGAGGACGCTGTTCTCCTCGATACCAAAAGCCTCCGGGATGAGCTTGTCGCTCCCTTTGCCGATGAGCCTCAGAATCTTCGAGTAGGACGCTTCCATTCCCAGGTTCGCTGCAGCTTCGGTAAATGCCATCGCGTGGGCTGAATTGCTGAGAAGAAGTGTGCCGTCGATATCGAGTATCACAACCTTCAGTTCACTCATCCAGTTCGCAAGTGCAATCGAGATACCGTGGATACACTTCGGGGTTAACTTTGTGTCCTTTCCTTGCAGGCGCGGTCTGTGACCGCGCACATTCCCGAATTCAAGAAACGGCCGTTATCGGCATCGTGCACGGTCGCAGACCGCGCCTACAGTTCGACGGGAACCACCAATTGGAATGGTATTACCACCCGTTCTTCACGGTAGATCAATTGCTAACTACAAACGCGAATCCATGCCCCATTTTCAAATTCATCAAAAGGAGACAACCATGTCGAAATCCAAGTCCGATACGAATGCGATATCCATGCTTAAGAAGGATCACCAAACGGTAAAGGGTCTGTTTGAACAGTTTGAGGACGCCAAAGATCCTGCAGAAAAACAGAACATCATTTCCGAAGCCATCCAGGAGTTGAAAATTCACGCCACGATTGAAGAAGAGATCTTCTATCCCGCGATTCGAGGAGAAATGGAAGAAGACATTCTGAATGAAGCCGATGTGGAACATCATGTGGCCAGGATGTTGATTGCGGAATTGGACGAGTCCAATGATGATGACGCATATCGGGACGCGAGGTTCACTGTTCTGGCCGAAGCCGTCCGGCACCACATTAAGGAAGAAGAAGGACAGATGTTACCCAAAGCTGAAAACCTGGACCTGGATTTCGACAGCCTGGGCGAGCAGATGATGCAGCGAAAGGAAGAGCTGGAATCTGAAGGCGTGCCCGCAGATTCCGAACATGAGATGGTCGCGGCCAACCCCGGCAAGGTTCGGGAGAAGACCATGATGGCCAGCGCCAAAAAAGCGGCCGCACAAGGTTCGGACCGGGAAACGCGGAAGACGCCCAGCCGAAAGAAGTAGGCGGGTGTGATCGCTGTAGGCGCGGTCTGTGACCAGAACTGTCCAAAATGGAAAAATGTTTGGAACGAATCCCTCTCCTGAAGGGAGAGGGTGCCGCGAAGCGGCGGGTGAGGGGTGAAGAGAAGCATCTTTTCACCCCTCACCCGGCCCTTCGGGCCAC
>Ga0184628_10000015_pt1 | contig 80809 bp, 61 predicted proteins | sample PLM4_5_b1_FD_133149 | JGI IMG/M metagenome (GOLD analysis project Ga0184628, IMG submission 133149) | Groundwater sediment microbial communities from an aquifer in East River, Colorado, USA - PLM4_5_b1 | ecosystem: Environmental > Terrestrial > Soil > Riparian zone | place: USA: East River...
GTGGCCCGAAGGGCCGGGTGAGGGGTGAAAAGATGCTTCTCTTCACCCCTCACCCGCCGCTTCGCGGCACCCTCTCCCTTCAGGAGAGGGATTCGTTCCAAACATTTTTCCATTTTGGACAGTCCTGATCTTAGACCGCCCCTACAAGGCTCAGGGAACGTTATAGCCGCATGACGTCGTCTAAACCAGGTAACGCAGCCGCTCCCCGGTAAGAAAATCTTCGCGAGGCGGGCTAAAGATGTCGAGGACCACGGTGTCTTCCAATGCGTGGGCTTCGTGGGGAATGTCCGGGGGAATAACAACGATGTCGCCCGGCAACATCGTCTTGTTGGAGTTTCCGACGACCAGCCGAAGCTTGCCCTCGATCATCATGACGATCTGCTCGTTCGGATGACTGTGCCGGGCTGCAACAGCACCCTTGCGGAATTCCCATCGGACGAGCATTTCGTTGGTTCCGACAATCATGCGTCGTCTGATGCTGTCCGTCAACTGCTCCACCGCTACCGCATCCCACGTGTACGCCTGCATGGCTTTCACTCCTCGCGTTCAGAGCATTTTAGCTCTGGCGTGGTTTTTCTTGTCGCCAGGAAAAACAAGTCCGAGAATGGAAGCACCATGCGCCTCCATCGTTTTTCAATTGCAGCAACATTGATTTGCCTTTTCGTTTGCTTCACGGATGCGAAGGCGCAGCGGCCGACCGAAAACTCATTGAAGGATGCAGTGTCCGCCGACAGCTCAATCGCTGAAGCAGACCATCATCAGCGCGACTGGCGATTCCGACGAATCCGTCCGAATGACAGCGGTGCGTTATCTGGGTCAGATCGGATCCACTGAAGATTTGCCACGGACAGCATCCGAGAGCGATAAACGACTGTTTGTGGCGATCTCTCCGTCTCACACCACCAAGTGGATGGTGGAACTGAAACTTCATAGCGAACGTTGCCCGGCAATCCGGCAGGAAAAATATCGATTTCCCGGCGGAAGACTTTAAGCGCCTTTGTTCGTTGATGATGTGACGTGGTAATAAGTTCACCCGCCCGCCTCGCTTTGGAATGCTGCGTGCCAAGCTAATAGAACCAATCCAAAAAACCGAGGTATACGCCTGTGTCGATTTTACAGCTCACACCCATAAAGGTGACGCCAAAGGCAAAGAAGCCCAAGCCTTCGCCCAGAATCAGCAAAATGGAGGAACTTCGCAATCGTGTGCAGCAGATGCAATTCAATGCATGGGCGGCGAAGGTGGTGGTTGTACTCGTCTTCTCACTCTGCTCGTTGTTGATTGCACTGGTCCGCAGCCAGTCACCTGGTGATCCCGCCTCACTGGAACATTCGTCGCTGGTGAGTCTTGCGAAGGCCATGCAGCAGGGCGCGATCAGCGGCCGCGATTTTCAATCCACGTACGGCCCGGCAGCACAAGCGCTGGCCTGGTTGTGCACGAAAGTCACATTGACTCGATCGGCGCTGGACGCATTCGGACTCATGACCTTTTCTTTTTCTGCCGTCAGCCTGGTGTTGATCGGCGGCATGCTGCTTCTATGCGATCGAATTTCCTGGCGTCAGGCGGCCGCGTTTTATGGGTTCTCGCTGTTCCTGAATCTTTTCTTTAACGTTTTCGACATCCGGACAGCTCTCCTGCTGCTGAGCGCCGTCTTCACATACCAGATCGTGGCTGCGGTCAACGTGACGCAACGTACCGCATGGGCGGCTGCGACCGGACTTCTCTGCTTCTTCTCGCAACTTGTGAGTTTTGAGCTGGGTATTTATTCGGGAATCGTTGTTGTCAGCGCCCTGATCGCGGGCACCGCGTTGACTCGGGACAACGAGGTGCTGCATGGCGCCGGAGCGTTCGTTGCGACGTTCACGGTTGCGAATCTCGCCCTTGTGGCGTTCTTTGCGCTGACGTCCTCGGGGCAGACGATGGTTTTTGACTATCACAATTACGCAATAGAGATGCTCCGCGGCTTTCACAACAGCATGGGCATACTTTGGGAACTGTCTTTGCTGCAGACCATCACTCTCGCGGTCGCCTCGTTGTACGTGCTGGCGATGTGTGCAAGGGCGGTATGGAAATCCGAACACCTGGAGTCCGTTCTGTTTGTCAGCCTGGCGTTTGCTGCGATTGTGTGGCTGGCGACGGCGTCGGTGCGCAGCGATGTCGCGCACATCGCTGTGGCGTTCACGCCCATGGTGGTGATTCTCAGCTTCCTGGTACCGCGCGACTTGCGTGAGCCGAAAGAAGTCGGTGTGTGGGCAGCTATCGCCGTTGCAGTCATCCTGGCCTGGCCCACGTCCATTCTCGCCGCACCTAAAGACCTGATGAAAGTCGCTCGCGGTCAGGTGGGTGCTGAAGAAACACTCCGAGGTCTTCATTCCACACGGAGGCCGCTCGATAAGAGCGTGCAGGAAAGCCTGACGACACCGGACCAGGCGGGGCGGGGAAACGTACCGCTGCTCGCGTTTCCGTATGACAACCACATCGTCGTTGGAGTCCGCCGTCGTCTCTTTGCTCCAGTGATGGAAACGAACGGAGTGTCGACGCCGTTCCTGCAGCAGTACTACCTGAGGGCTCTGCAGAAGCAACAGCACGCCGGCCTCGAAATCGTTTATGGGCTGGATCGAACCGACGATCCCTGGAGCGGAGGCGTCCAGGCGATTACGCGAACACCGGACGTCTTCGAATACATCTACAGGAATTTTGCGCTGGTCAGTAACGAGGAACACGCGGACGGTCACTATATACTTCGTCCGGTGTATGAACAGCCACAGGCGGTCATCGAGCCACTGAAGTTCACGGCAGTTCAGAAGTCGCTGGATTCCGGACTGGTGCGATTGGACCTTCCATCAACGTGCGGCCTTGTTCGACTTGAAATGAAACTCGTCTATAACAGGAGTCCGAAACTTTTCAGACCGAGCGGCATTGAAGTTCGATTGAACAACGGGGATACGCGTGTGTGGCAGGGGATGATCCGGCCGCTGGAGCCCAATCAGACATTTGTGACCTACATCAGTCCTCTGTCACCCACGCAGTTTCACAAGGTCTTCGGCCACGAACCCATTCGAGGAATCCAATGGGACAAGCTTGAATACCAAAGCTCACCAACCGACCTGTTGGGATCGAAAGCAAGTCATGTCGAGATTTTTTCTCTCGAGTGCCTCGACCCGCAAAAATTCGGCGAGCCAATACTGCCCCAGCAACCCGTCCCAACAGCCTTACCGGGGCCGCAAGTATAAAAGGCAAACGGCCCCGTTTCAGTTCGAAAGTGGTTCCCGGCTGACCTGAAGCTCTGTGATAAAAAGGACTTCTTAATAACTGGTCGATTGCTTTATAACTGGATGGCATATGAATCCTTCGAGGATAAAATTTGTCGTCCTCTTTCTGGTGTTTGGGTTTGCTTTTATTTTTGGAACGACCTTGATTCTGAATCAGCCCGCCGAGGCTTTCCTGGGAGCGGAATCCCAGGGGGCCTGGCAGAGTGTTATATCCACAATTCTGTCTCCCATCAAAATCGTCCTGTTAGGGCCCCTGGTGCCTTTTATTAATTTTCTGCACCGGGATCCGGATACTCCGCCTCCATTTTTTCTCGCCATGTTTGCTGTCTACTGGTCTGTCCTTGCCGCAAGTCTTCATTTCGTTCTTGGTAAGATGAAGAGCCAGTAAGCGACTCAGAAAGGTACCTTCGATGAACTCGACTCAGAACGAAAAAGCGTCGCGCTTCCGCGCGCTTCACGATGGCCCGGGCACCTTCATTATTCCGAACCCATGGGATGTCGGCTCCGCACGACTGCTCGCGGGCCTTGGTTTTCGGGCCCTGGCCACGTCGAGCGCGGCCTCGGCGTCGTCAATGGGTAAAAAGGACGGCAGGTTGACGCGAAATGAGGCGATGGCGCATTCGCGAATGATCGTCGAAGCAACGGATTTACCTGTCTCTGCGGATCTGGAAAAGGGATTTGGCGACCGGCCGGAAGATGTCGCGGAAACCGTCCGGCTTGCGGCCGAGGCCGGGTTGGTCGGATGCACCATTGAAGATTCGACTGGGAATCCGGACAGCCCGCTCTTCGAATTCAATCTCGCCGTCGAGCGGATCGCCGCAGGCGCCCAGGCGGCACGGGCTCTCTCATTTCCCTTTGCCCTGACGGCTCGTGCGCACAATCTGCTCTATCCCAACCCCAGCCTGCCGGACACCATCCGTCGGCTCCAGGCTTACGAAGCGGCCGGGGCCGATGTGCTGTTCGCGCCCGGGTTGCCGGATCTCGACGCCGTGCGCACGGTGTGTCAGGCAGTATCGAAGCCATTCAATTTCATGGTGGGAATCAAAGGAAAGTCTTTTTCGGTAAGTGAACTCTCGGCAGCCGGGGTCCGGCGCATCAGCTTCGCGACCTCGCTCTATCGCGCAGCAATGACGGGCTTGCTGGACGCGGCACGGGAGATAAACGGCACCGGTCAGTTTGGTTTTGTCGACCGGGTTTTGACCATGGCGGAATTGAATAGCCTGATGCAAATCTGACGGCGCTGCATGATCGGTAGTGTCTCCGTCTGAAATCTGGCTCCCCTCCTGGCACAGGAGGGGTGGCCGAAGGCCGGGGTGGTAGATCAAGTCCCACACTAATTTTCTGGTTGAACTTGTCTACCTCCCCGGCCCGCCAGGCTCGCCGTCCCCTCCGGATCAAAGCCCAAGAAGTCGAGCTGGATTAATCTTCGCCATTCGATCCACCTCCTGTTCCGTAAAACCTCGAGCGCGCATCGCCTGAAGGAATGCGCCGAAGCCGTCGGGAGGGAAGGGATTGCCGCGCTGGCCCAAATCCGAGGAAAGGATGCAGGAATCGGGTCCAACTTTTCGGATCGCGTCCGCCATGCTGTCCATTCTCGCAGCGCCCCCCGCGCCATTCACGGATCCACCGGCAAACTCGATGAACGCACCTTCGCGCGCTGCTTCTTTCATCTGGTCCACATTCATGAATACCGGTGTGAATGTCGCATGCGTGACAACCATATGCTGCACACCCTGGCGGCGTCCTTCGCGGACCAGCATTAAACCTTCAGCAGGGCTGGAGTGACCGGTCGCCAGAACCAGCCCGTTCCTGGCAATCAGTCCGATTACCTGCTTCACTTCGGGAAGTAAGTCGCCATTCCGTGAAACGCTCACAAAAGGCCGCGTCTCATTTCCAGTACGTATGTGATTTTCAGCATCGTAGGTTGGCATCCACACAATGCGTCCCCACCCGCCTGAAACTTCTGTCATGTGTTGAACGGCCGCTGGATTGATTCCTCCGACTGCGAGATTTAAGGCAATGCCCCCGAAAACTTCCAGTCCCGGGACTTCCTTGCGTACGATGTAGGCCAGACCGCCTGTTGGATCGTCGTGATTTTTTAGAACGATGCCACGCATCCCCTTCGCTTTCGCAAGTTTTGCTACATCGATTGCGTCAATAGAACGCGCCCGGCTATCGGGATCGCTGTGAACGTGGATATCGATGGCTCCTGAAAGTTCGCGAACCGCATCGTCCGGCCGCCCCTGACCGGAAAGCGCGATAACGCCCAACAGAGCGGCCACGGTGGCAGTTCCAATCAGCATTCGCAGATAGACTATTCGCTGCATTTTGCCCTCAACGGATTGCGATCGGATTGCCGGGAGAGCCTGTCGCACCCTTGAGGCGGAGCGGCGAGAAAACATAAGCGAACTCGTAGGCGTTGTCCCGGGCCAGTTCCTCGGTGCTCAGGTTCTCGTGCAGATAGATACCATTCTGTGCAATCAGCAGCTGATGCACGGGCGCTGCGAGATCCGCTTTGGGATTCGGGTTCACTTCGACACCCCAGTTGTCTGCACCGACCACCACGACTTCCTTGTCCGCCAGGAACTTCGCGGCCTCCACACCGATTCCGGGAGAGGTTTGGCCGTAACGCGTGTTGTCTTTCATCCAAAGCGATCCCCAGCCGGTATGGATCAGCACGACATCCCCGGCGCGAATCTCAAGGTTCTCCCGTTTGAGCCCACCCTGTAAATCCGCGAGAGTGATCTCGTAGTTCGACTCCAGTTGCGCGACTCCCTTGAACGCCGCCACGTCGATGAGAATGCCGCGCGTCATGATCGGTCCGACGTTCTCGATTCCGAGTTTGACAAGTCCTTCGGGCTTGGCGAAATCGGCGCGGTTGTTGCCGTTGTAGAAGAGGTCACCGATCCCCATGTGCCCAAGACCGTCAAACTGCGTTCCAATCTGACCGAGCTCGCCGCTGATGAGTTCGTCGTGATAGGTCGCGTGATTGCTGCCGGGAATGGTGAAGGCCTGAGGGATGCGCAGACTGTAGTGGCGCGTGCCGAACATGGGCATCCCGGATTCGTAGACACGGCCGAGCTGATAAATCCTGCCCTGCTTGATAAGGTCCCGGGCTTCCAACACCTTCGCGGGCGACAGACGGTTCGCCGCGCCACGCTGATCGTCGGCGCCCCAGCGCGAGGGGTACCACCGGGATTGTCCGGGTGCAGTGGAGCAGGCGATCACCACCAACAGAACGGCGCACGAGAAAACCATGAGAATCCCGCGGCGCGTTTTCAAATCGAGGAAAAGTTTGGCCATGAATTGTCTCCTGTTATTAGCGGCGGCATTATACGACGACCTCACCTCTGGCATAATGCCCCGTATGAAACGACTACTTCAAAGTGTGGCTATTGTCTCTCTTTGCCTGGCATCCCCCGCGATTGCGCAACTGGTCAGCCACCCTGCGGCGCCGGTTCGAGTTGGCCATTATCACTTGAACGTGTCGAGCATCGCGGAACACCGGAAGTTTTGGGTGGATTCCCTGGGTGGCAAGGCCATCAAAGTCGGCAGCATTGATGTTGTGAAATTTCCTGATGCGCTTGTCTTCTTGAACCTGCAAAAGCCAACGGGCCCGACGCGTGGTACAGCATTCGATCACATCGGATTTGCCGTGCCGGATGTGCCGGCGATGGCGACGAAACTTGCAGCAGCCGGCTTCAAGGAGACAACCAGCCGCGAGCCCGCGCCTGGTGCGACCACTCCTGCGGCCGCTGCCGGGACCTCGGCCGTATACGGCCGGTTCGCTTACTTCCTTGGACCCGATGGCGTGAAGATCGAACTCGTGACGGCGGCCGAACCCAATGCGCCGGCAATTGCGGCCCATCACATTCACTTCATCAACAAACAGTTCGTCGAAATGCAACAGTGGTACATGAAGGCTTTCGACGCCACCTTGCGCGCCGGTCAGACCGACTTTTTCATTGGAGCGGATCTTCCGGACGTCGGTTACAGCCTGAACTTTTTTCGATGGGAAGGGGATCCATCGATTTCACATGTTCCAACGGCAGGGCGCGTCGTCGATCACGTCGGGTTTGAAGTAAAGAACCTCGAAGCGTTCTGCAAGGCGCTTGAAGCGAAGGGCATCCGGCTCACGCGACCGTATACGAAAAATACGGCAGCGATGAACGGCATCGCTACCGCAATGATGATCGATCCGTGGGGCGTTTCGATTGAGCTGACCGAGGGGCTAGACAAGTTATAGCCGAAGCTTTGCGACTATTATCCCCTGCCGGTCCGGGCAACTCGAAACACGTGCAACACGCAATAGCCAATCAATCCGACGACCGCCAGGAATGCAAACACGACCAGGAATACGCCGGGGATCGTCCACCAGTGCGAGGAGGCCGCTCGCCTGCCGGCCAATAGAACGGAAGCCATGCGTCCCTTCTCGATGGCAGTGTTCACAGCGCAAAACATCAGGATCATCATGAAGATGGTCCAACGAGGAAACTGAAACGAACGCAAAGCACGCATAGTACCTCCTGACAAATTCCGATTCCGTTCATAGAACTGCTCGCGCAATGCCCCGGCCAGTAATCCGGTAACCTCGCGCAGGCCAAACCACCAGCGGGCAGCAAGCCCTTTGGTACGGCTGCCGCGATGCAGCTCGCACAAAACACCGGCCATCTCCTCGCCGAATTCCACTACCAGCCGACCGGGATACAACCGAAGCAGGAAGCGATACAGGCTTAGCATGGTCATGCCTTCCTCCTGGAAATGCGGACGCTGGCAAGTTTGGTCAAATGTCTCATCCGCTCAAACTCCTGCTTCAGGCTGCGCCGGCCCAGCGGAGTCAGACGGTAAGCGCGTCGATCGCGAGACGCGTCTTCTTCCTCGAAGCGTTCGATCCATCCACGGTCGAGGAGACGCAGAAGCGCTCCGTACAGCGTGCCTGTGCTGAGCACGACGCGCCCCTCACTCATCTGCTCGACGTCCTTAATAATGGAATATCCGTGACGCGGCTGCTCGGCAAGGCTCAGCAACACCATCAAAACCGGCTCGGTCAACGGCAACTGCTCCATACGTCCTCCAGCGACATGTCGCGTGACGACATATTAGACAGGGGGACGCCCATTGTCAATGCTGGAAATCTGGATGGTGGGTCACTTTGAAAATATGCAGGCCGACTCCCCTCCTGGCACAGGAGGGGTGGCCGAAGGCCGGGGTGGTAGGTCAAGTCCCATACTCATTCTCTGTTTGAACTTGTCTACCTCCCCGGCTCGCCGCGCTCGCCGTCCCCTCCCGTTCAGATTTCAACTTACTGAGCTGCCGGGATGATCTTCACATCGACGGATTGTTTAATGGATTCCTGAACTCGCACCGGGAAGCCCTGTGTTTCGTACTTCGATAGCACCTGCTTGTTGAAGTATTCGCCGATATCGAGATCTTCCCAGGAGAAAACCTTGTAGCCACCTGGTGCGACCGCGCGAAAGGTGAAGCGGCCGTCACGGTCCGTCGTCACGTTCCTGAACAAGCGGGATCGCTCACGGTCATCGGGAATCAACACCACGTTGACGCCGCTAACCGGCTGGGACCGGGCGTCGGTAAGTCGGCCTTCAACCTGTCCGCCATTCGGGCTCAGCAGGACGGAGATCACACCGGGAGCCTGGTCGTTGACCTCAATTGGAGTGGTCCGAGCGTCTGAGCGGCCATAGAGAACTTCCTTGATGTAGAGATTTGCCGCTGATGGATATTGCACGTCCACGCGATACTGACCCGGCGATACGTTGTCGATGCGTTCCGTCCCGTCGGCGGCTGGACGCGAGCTTTGACGGTAGTTCATGCCGGACAGTTCCGGAACCAGTGTCAATCGGAAGTCCTCCCATTCTTTGACCGACGTCAGTTCTGCACCCTCAATCGCAATGCGAGCCGGAACCGTCGCCCCTTTTTTGAGGACGAGGACGACGTCATTGACGTCTGCGGCATTCATCTCGAGCGAGATCTGTGTCGAAGCATCTGACGAGAATACCGCTTCGAATATGTCTGCACCCGTACGAACGTCGGCAAGTCGTTCGGGCGCAATGGGAGCATCGAATTTATTCTGCGAGGTAGCCGATAGCCAGTACGAGCCAGGGAGCACATTGCGGACCTCAAACTCACCTGTCCGCGAGTTGTATTGCGCTCCGTCGTTTTCATTGAAACCGAATTCGATCGTTTCGACCTTCTTCGACTGAATTTGTATGCTCGCGGATTTCGGCGGTTGTCCCGTGGACGCTTCAATGACGCGGCCGCGAATCCGGTAGCCTGTGACGCCTGGAAGGACGACGTCGACGGCGCCCATCTCGGCTCCCGCACCAAGTTCAATGACAGAGGCACTCGAGGCATCGAGGACTCCTGGATAGAACGCCCCATTTATCGTTTTCTCAATGACAACTCGACGCAATTCAAACTGGCCCTGGCGCGGCGGATCCACCCGCAGGTAGTAACGACCGGGCGGTATCCAGTAGAACCGGTACTCGCCCCGATCGTCCGTTTGCGTACCGTCTTCCTGTGAGAGAAATTGCCGCTCTCCGTTATATGAGGCCTTCAGCAGAAGCACGTTGAATCCCGTTACAGGTTCACCCAATGAGTCGCGCACGCGTCCCGTAATGATTCCTGCCGGTTGAAGACGAAAGACAACGTCGGTTTTCTTCTCACCTTCAGCCAGATTGATGATGGAGCCAGGGCTGGAGGAACTCCTGCTTCCGTACGTCTGCGGAGCATACCCGTTTCGGGTAACCGTCATCCGATATTGTCCGGGCTCCAAATCCTTCAGCAGAAACTTTCCGTCATTCCCGGTCTGGACAGTCGGTAGTCCCTCGCTCTCCTGGTTTGGGTCAAAGAAAAATGTGCCCGTGCTCGCTTCGGGAGGGACACGGGTCAGCCTCACCTCTGCACGGGCAAGCGGCTCACCGGAAATGGAGCGCATCACCGCGCCTGCGATCAATGCCTTTTCAGCGTTGGTTTGCGGCAGATTGGGTGACTGTGCTGCAACCTGAATTAGCAGAAGCAGGAGTATGGGAAGTTTCATATTCGAATCTCCGAAGTGTTGCTAGCAAACTAACCGGCGGAAATTCCCAATTCAAGCTTTGTTTCACGGCCTTACAGTTTCTGCGGAGGTTTCCCGCATTACCAGAGGACGGTAGATGGATTCGACAAAAGGAGTGGATCATGACGATGCGCAGATATGTATTCATGGTGGTTTCGGCGATTGTTTGCGTGAGCACCGAGAAGAACAGGCTCTTTCTGCGGCCCGAGGCGATAAAAATGTTGTCGAACGACCAGCTACGCCGATTCATGGCGTTAAGTATGGACGCGCTGGCGTTGGGAGTATGGATGAATCTGAACGGGCTCGAGGCCGCAGGGCCATGGCGGCCGGCAGATGTGCGCAAGGATCCGGTACGCGTCATCCAGTCGCTCGAACAGCTTTGCGACGACGAACGGAACAAGCTGAAAAAAGCCGGCGCATTATCACCTGAGCGTGTTGCCGCCGATCGTGCCTATGTCCGCCGCTTGCTGGGCGAAGGATATCTGGTGCGCGAATACCCATCCCGGGACGGCATTCGCCTGTCCGGTCGTGATCGAATGTATGCAGCAGCTCCTGGCGGACTCTACCCGCACATCGTTCTGAGGAAAAGATCAGTCCAGATTGTGGCCGTCGACCTGAACTAGACGGGCGAGCGACAGATGTTCATTTCCGTCCTCGGAATGAGCGTTCCGACTTATCGAGTGGGTCGAGCGATACGGGCTGATCGCGCCACAGCCACCGCATCATTTCCGGCAGCATCGCGCCGCCCATGTTGTGGCTGTGGACGCCCATTCCCCACGAGTAGTTGACGTCGTAGCCTTTTTTTGTGAGTGCTTCCATCAGCCGGACATTCTGCAGGAACCAGTCGCGATTCGGATCGTAGGTGCTGCTTTGCGCCGTCGTTCCGCGATTGTCGTTGCGCCCATCGATCATGAAAATGCGAATCGGCTTCTTCTCGCTGGCGAGGACTTTTTCCGGATACACGTGTCCGCCCTTCAGATCGACAAATGTTCCAATGCCGGTGAGCACCTTGTGGAACTGATCCGGACGCTCCCAGGCAACCGTAAATGCCGCAATGGCGCCGGAACTCCATCCTGCGAACCCGTGACGGTCCGGATCTCGGGAGATTTTGTAGTCCTTATACAGAGCCGGCAGCAGCTCATCGATGATGAACTTCGAATACTTGTCGCCCAGCGTGTCGTACTCGTCCTGACGGATCGATCTTCCGTCCGCAACATTCACCCCCGGATCGATGAAAGCGCCGATCATCACGGGAATGTCCGCTCTATAGATGAGGTTGTCGAGCACGTTTTGTGCGCGGTAGTTGCCGTCGGCTTTCAGGTACGTGGCGCCATCGTTGAAGACCATCAGGCTGACTTCGCGCGATCCGTCATAGGCCGCCGGGACGTAGACCCAATAGCTGTGTTCCACGCCAGGGAACGCCTTACTCGGGAGCTTGAACGGACCTCGGACTTCTCCCTTCGGGACGGCCTCGCGCGGAAGGGAGTCCGGACCCAGCGTGTAAAGCGCATCGAACTCCGAGGGGCCCGGGCCGCCTGGAGCGCGCTGTGTTATGGCAGGTACCGTGAAGCTGATCACCAGGGCGATTACCGCAACGCTTTGCAGTATCCGTGTTCGTAATCTCATGTCTCCTCCTCGTTGATTCAATCCAACGGCCTTTCAGTGAGCATCGCCTGCCAGGCGCGCGCAACGCGTTCGGTTGGAAGCCAGGCGGTTGCCGTGGCGGGAACAGGGGCAGAACCCACGGGCCGGAACGCCTTGTTCTGAATGTCGCCGAGAAATCCGTCTCTTTCATTCAGAGCTTTCATCGGGGTTTCCGTCAGACGTAACGCCAGGACATCTTCGAAAAGAATACGTGCGACATCAATCGATCGCCCGACCACATGGGCAGCGCCGGGCTCTTCGGCGAGAGCCCACAAGGCTCCGCCGCGCCGATTCACCTCGAACAGTCCGGTGATGGTATTGATCCGTGATTGAAGATCCTTACCGCCGATAAACAGAATTCCGGGAACGTTTCTCGACGCGCGTGATGTCAGCGCGGTGTAATAGATCCCACCTTTGTTCACCACGAACGCGGCGACGCGCTCCGGCTTCCATGCAACGAATTCATAATTGAATTCTCCGCCTGCAGACATCCCCCAAAGAAACAGGGGAGCCGTCGCGAGCTCCGGGTGTTTCGTTCGTCCGGCAAAGGATGAAAGTGCTGTCAGCAACGCCTGGCCGCTACCCTGTGAAACATTGACGTACTCTTCGATGAAACTCTGGTCGTGCGGCTTATCCGTCAGCCGGCCACCGACGAGCGCGAGTGCGTTTTTTGTCGCAAAGGATTGCCATGCCGGATCCTCTGCCATCGATCGCCCGTCTCCATTCGATCCGGGCATCAACACGACGATCGCACGTAATGAGACTGCACCTGCGGGATACCACAATCGAAAGTCTGCTTTGTCGTAGTTCGGGCCGAGCGGAACGGTTTCGTCAAGGACTTCGCCGGCGCCCTGGACGCGCTGTGCGGGCAGCACCGTCGCCAGCATCAGGATGGACAAGGCAATGATGCGAATCATGGCGCCAATACTACACTTCTATCGCGCGATACGAGCACTCCAGTTCTTAACAAAATCCGAAATGGAACCTAACCATGGGGGACGTGACCCCACTGTCCAACGCACAAATGTGCTCGACGAATCGATGGGTAGAGATGTGATATTGGCGACATAGCCGTTCCACGCCGCCGGAATAATGTAGTCTTCGACGTTGGAAATATAGAAGACATTGACGATCGCACCGTGGTCTCGAAGATACTGGCCGGTCACGCGCACCGTCTTTGGTCCCGTAAAGTCGCCGACGAGCGGTACGATGAGATTCTTCTCAAACATGTCGCGCACAAGATTGTAGTTGTCGTTGGATGCGAGATAGCTCCAGTTTCGGCCTCTCGCGTCGGTCGACGTCATGAGCCGGGTATAGCCGGGGCTTTCCTGACTCGAGCGAAACGTCACCAATCCTTCCTGCGCAAACGTGAGATAGATGAACCGTATTCTCTTCTCGTCATTCTCGCTCAGAGCAAAGTGATGCGCCGTTTTCAGGCTGGTCAGCATGTCTTTCAGATTCGCTTCAAACAGAGCGCCATCTGGCGCGACCGTTCCATAAGCTCGAAAGATGTCCTGAACCGACGAGTCCGCCGTCAATGAGACGGGACGCTTTCTCGAAAACAACCTCCCGACAAAATCGCTGCGGTTGGTGGAGTTTTCAAACAACGACTTGTACATCAGGTGCTCGAGCATCTGATCCCGCCGGATATCGATGAGAAACGCGATCTTCGGACGAAGAGCCGCAATGTAGGTGTAGTTCTGCTCGGGCCCGACACCCAGATACGTGCCACCCGGCGCGATTGTCTTCGTCAATTCCGGGAGCATTTCCTGATACCCGGGTTCGTTACCGGTAAAGACATCGAATGGGTAGTTTCCTGGTGGAACCTCGGAAAGATCCGTTATCAGCTTCCAGTACGCCTCGTCGGTAAACCGTGAAGGCAGCGTGTCCGCCGCATGCGAGAACGTACTCGGTCCCAGCAGGGCTATGGAGAGGAGCAGCAAAATGACTCTGAATCGCACGCTTGTTTCTCCTTCACGAGAATTGTTCGGAAAGACTCCGCGCTTGCGTTTGATCCCAGTTGGGCCGGTTTCCTTGCACAAAATATGCGGTTGCCGGTTCTGGAAGGATTCACAACGGTCTGCCTTGCCTGATTCGAACGAGATCCTTAATCCAGGCCCGAATCAGCTTCAGCTCTTTGGTTGGGAAAAATCCGCGCTGCACCAGCCTCTCGTAGCACTTCATGAGATTCGTTGAGACTGCATCGAGGCCGCGTTCCAGAGGTTGCTCTTCCAGCGCTTTCACAAGTTCGTCGTTGCGCGAATATCCTGGTATCTCGTCTGCAAAGTCTTTCATCAGGTTATGCGGATTGCGGAGCTGCACGACTTCAGAAGTGTGAAATGACACCCGGCCTCCCATTTCCCACAAGCATCGTTGTGCGACAAAACTGCGCCAGATGTCCGTCGTCCGGAATGAACAGTAACTCGGCAGATACATTAGCGGGAATGCGTCGGACCACCACCAGGTGCTTTGACTGTTGAATGGACACCATACTCCGGGTTGAAGCGCCACCGAGTCCGCGTGATTAAAATGGATTGGCTCATCGAGGACCAGCCGCCATACGGCGTCTACAGCGGGACTCGAATCCGCCAGTCCCTGCTGAATGGGACTGTTGACTTCCGTCATGCGACCTCTTGCTCGCAGCTTCCCGGTTCCCGAAGTCCGAATTTTATCGAGTGGAAATCCGCGAGGCCAGATCAGGGAGTCCGTAAAGTTTCGATAAACATTGCACCATCTCGGCCCGTTGATGACTTTCGCCCGAATCATGCGATTCCGCATTTTCCAGGCGGCGTTGGGACGATTGTCATCGTCGGTCTCATAAATGCAACCCGCCCCGCGGCTCATGGCAACGAGATAACCGACGTTCTTTCGTGAATAGTGTTGGACCGGCAATAGTCTTGGAAGCGTCAGAGGGAGTCTGCACTGACGTTCGAGCGTGAACAGTTCCGTACCTTTCAAAGGGTAAACCTGCGGGCCCTTGCGATCGCCGCATACGAGCAGACTTCCTTCGACGCGTCGAAGCGCGCGCACGAGTTCACGCATGGAGCGCGTTGGAGCCTGAATCGTCGTGACAACCGAATACAGGCCGCTGTCGTTAGTGCGATCAATCATCGGATATCGAGTATACAACTCGTGCCGGCAAACGTTGTGTGACGGTCATCGCTGGGATAATCTCAAGGAATGTCGCGTCTTCTTCGAACGGTCACAATTCTCCTGGCGATGTGCCCATCCATGTGGGCCCAGCAGAAGCTGGTGATTAAAGCGGACCGTTCACGTGTGAAAGTGGGCGAGATCCTGAACGTGACTGGCACCGGCTTTACGCCCGACCGTGCCGTCATCTCCCATTTGATTCGACCGGACAAGACGGAATACAACACCCTCCGACTTCGTGCGAATGCCGCCGGCGAACTCGTTCACAAAATCGACACAGTGATGTTGGATATCGGCACATTCGAAATGTGGGTCGAGGATGAAGCATCCAGGACCACGTCGAACCGGATTCAATTCACAGTGGAGTCCGATTTAGACAAACGCTGAATCGGTATCCTTTTCGCCGCCAGTCGCGTGCTAGTTGGACGGCTTGCAGATGGGTGGCAGGATTTCATCGAAGTTCGCAACGATTCCTGTTTGGGTCGACATTTTCCTGTGGAGACGCTTGAGAGTCTCCCGGCCAGCGATCGGCATTGCTGCTTCATTGGAGTGTTCTTCACTTTGAAGAAAAGAATGGTGGGAATAAATCCAGGCGTGGCCAAGTTTATGGGTGATGTCGGCATCCGCATCGTCCTCGGTCGGTGAGTTCAGAAATGAATCATCGATCGACACAACGTAAGCGTCGCCCGGAAGAAGCGCCACGGAAACCATCTTGACGTTCATGCCGTCAATGCGAACGGTCACCGCTGCGCGGTCCTTTATACGATCGGCGAGTTCGACGGGAGCTGCGGAAAGACGGCTGGCAGGCTGTCTTACGTTGGCGGCGTGAAGTCTTCCCTCCAACGCCACTAACATCAGAAGGGATGCCAGCAGAGCGCTCCCGAAATCGAAGATCGTTCGCGGTTTCCTCATGAACCGATAGCGTAGTAGGGAAGTTGGAATTGTGGAATTGGGAGATCGCCTTAGGAATAACCCAGAAGTGCATTAGGCGACTGTGATCGGCCGGACAGGCTGCTCGTTGAATGGATGAAGTGGTCAACGGCCGGAGAGGACGTTATGATTGCGCCCATGAATCTCCTGAAAGTCTGGGCCGTAGTCCTTGTCTGGGGTGCGGCACAGCTTGCTTCCGGCGGATCGATTACGGGAACCATCCGTCTTCCGGGAGGCAGACCCGCTGCCGGAATGCGCGTGGCGGCTATGGCGGTGCCAGGTGTCGGACGATCTACAACCGACTCGTCGGAGTATGTGCGCATTACACAAACAGACACCAATGGCCGCTACCAGCTCGAGGATATTCCACCGGGACGCTACTTCATAGTTGCCGGACCCGTATCCGCTCCGACGTTCCATCCCGGAAAATTGGAGCAAACTGGAGCTTCGATTGTCACCGTTAGCAAGACGGGCCCCGCGCTGACGGGAATCGACTTTGGTCTGGAGGCAGACATTGGGAATTTCGCCTACGGCTTCGCACCCGGGCTCGCCGCTGCCGGGATCGGGGGATGTTGCAGGTTCTCAGCCCAGCTTGTTACAGAAGATGGAAGTCGTTTTCCCGACGTGCCCATGAAAGCCGGCAACCTTCGAGGCAGTTTGAATGCTGTTTTCGAGGGCAGCAAAGGCGTCTTATCCTTCGCGGTATCTGTCCCTATCGGCAGTACGGCCCAGTTTGACGTGGTGGGTTTGCCGCCGGGATACTTTCTCAAATCCGTGGAGTTGGGAGGCAGGGACGTTGGTCTCGGCCCTGTGGTCATCGATGGAAAATCTCTGGCCACACTCGTTTTGACGGCGGGTTATCTGCCGGTGTCCACGCTTCAAAAAGTCACAGCTCGGGGCAAAGTTGTAAATATCGCACGAGAGGTTAGAGTGACAAGTGTGAGCTTCACGTCAACGAACCCGACTGGCCCGACCCTCGTGTCGGAGCTTCGGCCAGACGGCACCTTCGAGTTTCCGAGTATTCCGATTGGCGTCTATCGACCCTCGCTCTTCAGTAACCTTCTCGTGATTCCCGATTCAAATCTGACGATCGACCTTCACAACAATCCTTTTCCTGAATCGGATCCACAGTCTGTTTTTACCGGCGGCAAAAAGACCACGATTACTGGCGTGGTTACGGAAAAACTCACCTTCAGCGGCCACGGATATTTTCGCATGAACGTGAAAAATGAGAGTACCGGGGCCGTGACGCCATGGGCCATTTACGTCGCGGCGGACTGGCTGGTTCCCAAAATCGTCGTCGGAGACACGTTGTCTGTTCCGGGAACCCTCAGCACCGATGGAACAAATCGCCTGAGCGCGGACGAGTTCTGACGAAAATTCCGTAGCGGCCACTTTGCCTGAATCTTCTCGACAGCCCTTCTCGATTCAGTATGATACTCGGCTGACAATGAGGAGATGGACTTGATCAACACACCGAAATTCCAGCTGGTTTTCTCTGTCATCGCGATGGTCATGATTGCGAACCTCCAGTACTCCTGGGGATTGTTTACCGAACCCATGAAGGAAGCGCATTCCTGGTCGCTGACTCAGATCGCGGTTGCATTTTCGATTTTCATCAATCTGCAGGTATGGGTGCAGCCGATGGAAGGCTGGTTCGTCGACAAGCTGGGGCCGAGACCTTTTATTACCGTGGCCGGCGTCCTGTGCGGAGTCGGATGGAGCCTGATGGGCCGGGCCAGTTCCTTGCCGGAACTCTACTTCCTCTACGGCATGGCTGGAATCGGTGCGGCCTTTGTGTACAGTTCCTGCATTGGGTCGGCGCTGAAATGGTTTCCGGATCGCCGCGGGGCTGCAGCGGGCCTCATTGCGGCGGGATTCGGCGGTGGCAGCGCGGCTTTCGTTCCACTGATCACCTATTTGATCAAAAGCTACAACTACCAGACGGCATTTCTCGTAACCGGTGTGATTCAAGGTGTCGTCATTACGGTGGTTGCGCAGTTCCTTCGGCATCCAGGACCTGAATTTTTGAAGGGCAAGCCCGTGCAGACCGCCGCCGCCGCGGCGAAATCCCGGAGGAACACGGATAATTTCACGACACCACAGATGTTCCAGACTCCGCACTTCTACATTCTGTATTTGATGTTCGTCGCCATGGCCACCGGCGGTCTGTTTGTCACCGCCAATTCGAGTTCTCTGGTGAAGTCGTGGGGGATGACGACAGCGGTTCTGACAACCGTCGTCGCGATGAACAACGTTGCCAATGGTGTGGCGCGAGTCTTCTGGGGATGGGTGTCGGATCGGATTGGAAGAGAAAACACCATGGTCGTGACCTTCTTCCTGCACACGGGCTGTCTCATTTCCGTGGTCACGCTGGGACGGACCTCCAGCGTGATGTTGACCACCACGCTGATCCTGACGTTCTTCACGTGGGGGCAGATCTACTCCCTGTTTCCGTCGACCAATGGCGACTACTTCGGCAGCAAGCACGCCACATCGAACTATTCCTTCCTGTATTCCGCCAAGGGCGTGGCATCGATCATCGGCGCTCCCATCGCCGCATGGCTCTTTGGAGTGCTCGGAAGTTGGGATGCTGTCATCTATGGAAGCGCATGTCTGGCATTCCTGTCAGGCTGTACGGCGTTGGTTCTGCGCACCCGCCCGCTGCCTCAGAAATCCGCGGTGGCCTGAGGCCGGAAAGAGGATTCGGTCGCAACTTGCTTCAACTGTCAGGTAAAATTCGTATTCATTTTTTCGTGGAGAGGTGATTCATGTCAGCGCGAAAGTTGGAAATCCGCAGTAATCTCGAGAGCCAGTACCCCGATGTTTTTACTCCGGAGGCTATTGCCGCATTGGAAGCCCTGGCCGGCCTGGACGCGGATCGTAAATCCGTGATGAAGGCGCGCATCGAGCGGAGAGCGGCGCGGGCTCGAAACAAGCAGCCGATTACTTTTCTGGATCCTCAGGCGACCATCGCGCGGACAAAGATCAAGGTTCAGGACGCGCGCGACGGAAACTTCGTTGGAAGCGAGATACCGAAGGATTTGCAGCGTCAGTGGATACAGGGCACAGGTCCGGCGGCAAAGCCGAATGCACCTTTGGAAAACAGCATCCGGAATGTCGCATACGCGCTGCTATCGGGCGCCGATGGATGGATGTTCGACGGAGAGGACGCCCTCGGTCAGATTGCGACGATGTCCCTGGACAATCACCGAAACCTCAAGCTGGCCATCCATCGCGATCCGGTGTTCATGAAGGTGGCCGAACAGGTAGCCGCGGAAATGAACAAGTGGGCGCTGGGATTCCTGGGAAAGCCGACGATCGCCGACTGGAAAAAGCAACTCGACTTCACCACGAAGATATTTCGGGCGCGCGGATTGCATCTCGACGATCGTCATATCCGCCACGCCAATGGTGAAAGTTTCTCAGCCACGATTTCCGACACGGTTCTCTTTATCGTCAATAACTACAAACGACTGATCGAGACGGGCTGTTCGCTGGCCCTTTATATGCCGAAGATTCAGACCGCGGAGGAAGCCGCGTTGTGGGGCGACATTCTTTCCGCGCTTGAAAAGCATCTGGGCCTGGCCGACGGGTCGATCAAGGGTTACGTGCTCATTGAGCAGGTTGAAACGTGTTATCAGCTGATGGAAATCCGCGCGGCTCTTGGAAAACATTTCCTCGGATTCAACACGGGCCGATGGGATTACATCAACAGCGTTTCCGACGCGATGGCCTGGGATCCGACGTTCATCAATCCGAATATCGACGCGATCACGATGACCTACGGCTACATGCGTATCTATGAAGACCGTGTGCGGCGTGCCTGTGCGACTCCAGACAAACTGGGACAGGTCGCGCTTTGGCAGGGCGGCATGGAACCCAACATCCCCGTCGGTTCGGAAAAAGGTGTCGCCGATGGAATGAAGCGCGCTACTGCAGGGGCCGAACGTGAACAGCGCGAGGGCGCCAACGGAAAATGGGTGGCGCACTGGAAGATGGTGCCGATCGTGAGACCGGTGTGGGAGAAAGTTGGCGAAGCCAATCAAATGGCTCGAAAATTCCCGCCGCTTACATACACAAAGGCCGATGCCGACGGACTGACTCTGCTTGAGCCCGCGCCTCGTACGGTTCGCGGCGCACGCGACCTTCTAAGTGTGGCTCTGCAGTATGGCAACGCGTTTGGAGTCGGCATGCAGGCCGCGGCGCTCAAGCCGGCAGACTACTTCGGTAACGAAGACGTGCTCTACCTGATGGAAGACATGGCCACGGGCGAAATCCGTCTGAGCATTCTCTGGGAATGGCTGCACAAGAATGCGAAGCTCACAGCCGACGACGAACAGGTGGGCGTGAAGGCCGGCGATCCGTTCACGGCAGATCTCTGCAAGCGGCTGCTTGCAGAGGAATACGAAAAACTCCGCAAGGCCAGCAATCGCGATGTACACGATTCGTCGAAGAACACCACGTTGCCGATCGCGCGGGAGATTGTCGAAACCTACGTGATGGATAACATCAAATTGCCGTGGTACGTCGACCTGCTGAACATCAACCTCGACAACCATGATCTGACTGAAGCAAAGCGTCGGATCAAGCTGCTTGCGGATGCGTTTCGGAAAGACGGAACGCGCATTACGGAGAATCTGGATTTTGGAGGAGCTCGGCATGTTGGGAACAAGTAAGTTCATCACTCTGGACGCTGCAAAGAAGATGGTCGCAGCAGGCGAGGCGGAAGCCGCAAAGAACGGCTGGAACGTTGCGATTACCATCGTTGGCGCAAATGGCGAACTGATCCTGTTTCACAGACTGGATGAAACGCAGCCGGGCAGCATCGCCGTGTCACAGGGAAAAGCCCGAACCTCCGCGATGTTCAAGCGGCCGACCAAGGCGATGGAAGAAATGATCGCCGGCGGGAAGACCGCGTTCCTTGCAGTTGAAGGGATCGTTCCCATCCAGGGCGGCCTGCCTGTCGTCGCCGATGGCAAAGTGATTGGTGCCATCGGAGTCAGCGGAGTGACTTCCGCGCAGGACGAACAGGTTGCCACCGCCGCGCTTGCCGCTCTGGGCTAGCTTTTAGCCTGGGACACACTGGTATTTGCAACCCGATTCCCCTCCTGGCACAGGAGGGGTGGCCGAAGGCCGGGGTGGTAGGTCAAATCCCAAACTAATTTTCTGCTTGAACTTGTCTACCCCCTCCTGTTCCAGGAGGGGAGTCGTGAAAGGCCCCTTTCAAACTGAGACCCGAAACGACACTTCGGACGACAGCTGTCCGGAGTTCAGAACGCCAACCCGTTGTCCGACCGAGACACTGCACCGACAATTGCGGCCTTGACACCACGATTGTTTACGTCATATTTTGCGCCCAAGATAATTTCGTAAAAATCACACGTCCGCACTTCTCGGGGGGGAACAATGCGAAGACTACTTGTTTTGGCGATGATGTTGGCCTGTGTTGTGTCGGTGAAGGCCATTGCTCAGTCCACGTATGCCACGGTAAGCGGAACAGTCACCGATAAGTCCGGCGCAGTGCTGCCCGGAGTATCGCTGACAGCGACCAACACCGCCACAGGCGTCGTGACGACAGTTCTCAGCAACGAGGCTGGCGCATTCAATATTCCCAGCCTTCTTCCGGGAGCCTACACGGTCTCGGCGGAGTTGACGGGTTTTCAAAAGGCGAACTATACCAACGTCACGCTTGGAAACGCTCAACAGGTCCGCCTGAACTTCACGCTGCAGGTGACGACGCAGTCACAGCAGGTTGAAGTTTCGGTTGCGGCCGACACGGCGATTGCGACATCGAGCGCGTCAATAGGTGAAGTTCTTTCGCAACAGAAGGTCAGCGATCTGCCGATCGTTGGAAACAACATCCTGAGTTTCCTCACGATGATGCCGGGCGTTCGAATGAACGACGATGGCGTTACCGGAACGTTTGCGGGTCTTTCCGCCGACAAGATCAACGTGCAGAGGGATGGTGTCGACGCCAGCGCTTCCGCTCGTTACGTACAGGCAGGAGCACAGACCGCAACCTTCGTTGCTCCCGACCTTGTCGGCGAAGTGCGTGTGATCATTGCGCCGGTCGACGCCGAAATGGGCCGTGGCAACGGCCAGGTTCAGTTCCTGACACGATCCGGAACGAATCAGTATCATGGCGCCGGAGTGTGGTTCGTGCGTAACACGGCGCTGGACGCCAACACCTGGAACAACAACAGGCAGGTCGACTCCAAGACGGGGTCATGGAAACCGACGACGCCCGACTGGGCGAACCTCCATCAACTGACGGGGAGCCTCGGCGGTCCGATCATCAAGAACAAGACATTCTTCTTCGCGTTGTACGACCAGTACATTGTCGGAGCACGCACCACGCAAAATCCCGTTGTGCTCACGCCATGCGCTCGCAATGGAATCTTCCGGTACTTTGACGGCTGGAACAATGGCAACGTGACCGCAGCGACGGTTGGGGGAGCCACGCCCACGACGGCAGTGGTGGATGCGCTCGGTAATCCTGTAGCGCCGTTGACGAACTCCACCGGCGGCCCGTTCACGGGCGCCCTGCGTTATGTGAGCGTGTTCGGTCCCGTGACGAACACTCCGACCCGGGCGGACTGTTCGGATGCGATCGTCAACCCTGGAACGAATTTCGATCCCAACCGCAAGGCTTTGGACACGACTGGGTATGTCACGAAGGTCCTCGGACAAATTCCATCGCCGAACAATTATGACGTTGGTGACGGCCTCAATACGGCCGGTTACCGTTGGGTGCGGCCGGAAAAGAACGGGACGGAAAACATTTTCGGCTTCAACGGAAATCTTGCCCGCAAGCAAATCAACACAAAGGTGGACCACACCGTCAACAACAAGAACAAGCTCGGGGTGTCCTACACCTACGAAGATTCCTCCGGCAACGCGAACTATTCGACCCTTCCGAATGGGTTCCAGGGCAGCGTCTTCCGGCATCCTCAAACGTTGTCGGCCACGTTCACATCGACCTTGTCGTCCACGATTGTCAACGAAGCGCGATTCGGCATGCGCAGGACCGGTTCGAATACCTATAACGCGATGAATGATCCTTCTACGGGAGCCGCCGCCACGGCGTTTCTGCCAAACTACAACGGATATCCCGTGCTGCCAGCGCTGTCTTCAGGCGCCATGAGCGGAAGCGGGTTCCTCGGTGGCGGCAGCACGAGTTCTTATCTGGACACGACCGTCCTGTGGACCTATGGCGACTCATTGAGCTGGACAAAAGGCCGCCACACATTCAAGGCCGGCGGGGAAATTCGTCGTGGAAACTCGCTCGGCTACGACGCGGGCATTGCTCCGACGACGGTGCCGCGCGCCGCCAGCGGCGATGCGCCAGGCGCTCCCGTTTCGACCGGGGCAATCAGTGGAACGACGGTCCCCGGACTGGCGGGCACCAGCACCACCGGAAATAATCTGGCGATGCGGCAGCTGTTGAATTTCATGTCCGGATCGCTGGCCAGCGTGACGCAGCTTCGTTTCATGCAGGACCCGGGCAAACTGGATACCTTTGATGATTACAAGACGTACCCATGGCGCGTGCGCGATTTTCACAATAACGAAGCCAGTTTGTATGTCAAAGACGATTGGAAAATTCAGAAAAGTCTGACGCTCAATCTCGGTTTGCGCTGGGACTACTTCGGAGTCCCGTATGAAACCCATGGACTAATGGCCGCCGCTGGGGGCGGCCCGGAAGCGATCTGGGGCATTTCGGGAACCGGATTTCAGGACTGGATGAAGCCCGGCGTTCGCGGATCCAATACAACGAGCGCCTATGTCGGGAAGAACTCTCCCAACTCCAGCACGCCCTGGTACGAGAACGACTACAACAATTTCGGACCGGCAATTGGATTCGCCTGGGAAGTTCCATGGTTTGGACAAGGCAAGACGACCCTTCGCGGCGGTTATCAGATCACGTACCAGATTGGCCAGTCGGGCAACAATATTTTCCAGGAGCAGGCCGTTCCCGGAAGTACCGACAGCATCACCTACGCGGGTGACAGCAGCGTGACATACATCGATCTGGCGAGGCTGCCGACAATCATTCCCGCACCGTCGACCCTTCTTCCAATGCAGCCGATTCCCACGACGTCCCGATCGCAACAGGTCTACAACCCGCAAAAAGGAGTCGTGACGCCCTACACTCAGAACCTGACGCTTTCGCTCACGCGAAGCCTGAGCAAATCCGTGACTGTGGACCTTCGATATGTCGGAACGCTGGCGAGAAAACAATGGAACCCTGTTCTCAATATCAATATCCCCAATTTCCTTTATAACGGACTCGCGGGCGCATTCGACGCGGCGAGGGCCGGTGGGGAGTCCGTGCTGCTGGATCAAATCTTCAATGGAATCAATCTGGGTGCGGGCACCGTTGGATCGGGTGGCTTCACAGGCGCCGCGGCGCTTCGCGCCGATAGCCGCTTCAATGCCAATCTCGCCAATGGAAATTACTCCGCGGTCGCTGCGACGCTCAACACCTTGAACTACACCGCAGCCTTGAACCCGTCACTGCCGGCCTTTGGCCCTGGCGTGCAGGGCATGGTCCTCAAGGTCAATGGATTTCCCGATAACTTTGTTGTCGCCAATCCCCAGTATGGAGTCGTGAATCTCATTACGAACGACTACAGCACCAACTACCATTCGCTCGAAGTGCAGACGACATTGCGTCCGGTGCATGGCCTAAGCATTCAGTCCACATGGACATGGAGCAAGAATCTCGGAACGGGTGGTCCGTTCGGACTTGGACCCACGTTCACCAATCCGGTAGACCGGCATGCCGATTACTCGATTCAAACCGATACTCGGGTACAGGATTTCCGAACCAACGGGACGTTCGCGTTGCCTATCGGTCCGAATAAGCTCTTCTTCGGTTCGAGTTCGGGAATTGTGGCTCGGATCATCGAGGACTGGCAGACCAGCGCCGTCTTCAATGTGAACAGCGGTGCGCCCTTGACGGTCACTGCCAACAATTCGCTTTACGGAAACGCCCGGCCCGACATTGTAGGTCCGTTCCCGACGGCTGACGCGAAAGTCACGTTCGAGGGAACGCCGGCAGCGAACGGGTCCTACTGGGCGCCAGGGACTTTCGGCACTGTCAAAGACCCCCAATGCTTGACGATCGCGACAAGTCTTCAGGCCAGTTGCTCGCTCAACGCGATCACCGATGCGAAAACCGGACAGATCCTTCTGCAGAACGCAAAACCCGGGACAGTCCCAACGATGGGTATCGGATCGGTCTTCGGTCCGGGCCGATGGAGGTTCGACATGAATCTCAGCAAGTCGATCCGGCTATCGGAATCCAAAAGCCTGCAGATCCGGCTGGACGCCGCCGATGTGTTGAATCATCCGGAACCGAATACACCGTCACTGAACCTTACCGGTGCATCGGCAGCGATCTTCGGCAATATTGCCGGCAAGAGCAATTTACATCGTCAATTGCAGGCTCAGCTTCGATTCAGTTTCTGAGTCCCGGATGCTGGACACTACGTTCGGTAGCTTTACTGCCCTCCTCACTGAGGAGGGCAGTTTGCTCGCCAGACTTCAAACCACGTCATCACAATTGCGCGAGTTGGTAGAATTCATTTATGGCCAACCCGATCCAGCTGGAAGTCTTCACCGACTTCGTTTGCCCATGGTGTTATCTCTGTACGCCGCGCGTGGAAAAACTCCGCAAAAATTTCGCTATTGAAGTGCAATGGAGGTTTTTCCCGCTGCATCCGGATACTCCGGCAAGCGGGCTCGCGCTGAAGGAATTGTTTGCGGGACGCATCGCGAACTTCGAAGCGGCGCAGGCACACCTGAAGACGTTGATGGATGCCGAAGGACTGCAATTCAACGAGAGAACCTACACCTATAACAGTCGGCTTGCCCAGGAACTGGCGAAAGCTTTCGACAACCTTCGCGACTCGCTATACAGGGCGTACTTCGAGGGAGGCCGGAACATCGGCGATATCGAAGTGCTGATGGACATCGCAGGCTCAGGCGGCGTACCCGTCGCAGAGGCCCGCCGCGTCCTTGCGGAACGCACGTTCAAGAATGCCGTCGATGCGGATTGGGAAAAGGCTCGACAGTACGGCATCACCGGCGTTCCCAGTTTCGTTGCCGGCGGGCGAAAACTTGTCGGCGCCCACCCGTACGAAACGCTCGAGAAATTCGTGACTCAATGAACCGCAGTCCCACACTGGCACTGTCACTCGTATTGTGCGTGACAACCCTGCAAGTATCCGCACTCCAGCAGCCGGAAGCTGCAGCGCCTGGCTTCTCGTTTTCGCAGCCCGATCTTCCGTCTCTGGCGGACATCGATGGCCGGAAGTATAAGACGGCAGTACGAGAGAACATGTATCTGCTGACCAACGTTGATGCGCATGCGACAAATACAATGTGCTGCAGGACGAGGCGCGGAAGGTCTATCAGGTTCAGGCCAAGAGCGGTCAAACGCTGTTCGAGGGGCCGATTGATGGAGTTCCGCGTTATGTGGCGTGTGTGGATATCGATCGGGACAACGATCAGGATGTCATCGTACAGGTGTCCGCCTTTGAAAATCATGGCAACGGCAGTGAGAGTTTCGTCGTGTTGCTAAGCGACAAAGGGCGTCTGACTCCGCTTCAAAATCCGATTCAATACATTTTCATTGGGGGACAGGAGGATCGCGCGGGAATGCTCAACTGGTATTCGCATCCCAACTCCTGCGCCACATTCACAGGCGAGATCGCAGACGTCTCCGGTTCGGGTTCGGCGGCGGATCCAATCCAGGTACGGCGTATTCGTCGAGTCAAAGAAGTATGGGGACATAAGGATGGACAGATGGTTCTGATTTCCAGTTCCTCAGAAGTCATCCAGAAACAAGACGCGAAATTCCTGACCTTCAGGTAATCCCTGATTTACTTCGGGAAGGGGATCGAGATAGTCAGGTTGATATCGATGGACTCTCCAGATTTCGCGGAAACGGAATAGCCCGACAATTCATTGCGCTCGACTTCATCCGGGTCATTCGTGAGTAACGAAATGGCGGTGTAGTTTCCGGGAGAGATACCCCGCAGGCTGAACTTTCCATTCGCATCCGTCTGTGTCAGACGAATCCTCATGTACCCGCGCCGTATGTTTTTTTCCGGAAGCAGCCAGACCGGTGCTCGCGCGACAGGTTTCCCGCTGATATCCAGCACGGTTCCCGAGATGGTTGCCGCCGGTCCAACGGTCAACTCCAGAGGATCGACCACCACGCCCGAAATCGAGAGCACGTTATTGACGAGCCTCCTGGTCCCCAGGCGCGCATCGAGGAGTGCCGCATCCGGAGACAGTTTTATGAGCTGAATCCAGTATTCACCTTGCGGAACATTGGAGATGGTGAAGTTTGAATTGGAATCGACAGTGACGGCGTCGAGTTGAATGGCTTCTCGAATGATCAATGGGAGATTTGTCGGATCTGCGTCGAGGTGTGGAGTAATCACCGGATCATTTGGATCTCTGGGCGCCGGAAACGTGATATGACCCCGAACCTCCACTCCCGGACGAACGGCAACAACTAAGCCAGTCACATCATTTGCTCCGATACTAATCAAAGTTCGTCCGAAACTGAATCGTCCGCCTCCTTCCTTCATTACTGCAAACAACGTGTAGTCTCCGGTTCGGATATCCTCGAATTCGAAACTCGGGTTCTCCTTGCCTGGAACCTGAACCACGGAGACAGATGGAGAGAAATTCTGAGGTGACCGGACTGCCTCCTTAGGCTCGAGAAAGACGCGGCCATCGATGGTGGCGCTCGATCGAAACGGATCGCTAATAGAACCGGAGATACGGACTTTGGTGGAGTGCTGCATCCGGAATGAAATCCCGGACCGAGTATCGCCTTCGCTGAGATTCAAGGGAATTGCGGAAGCGCGGTCGGCGACTCCGGGATAATAGGTTCTCACGGAGTCGGTCTCTGCAGGCGCATAGTCGGCGCTGATCACCAGCTGCCCCGGCTGCACCCTCAATTTGAAATCACCCTTTTCATCCACGCTTGCATAGCTGCCTTGCAATTGCCCGTCGCGAGTACGCACTTCAATCCGGGCTCCCCACGAAGGTTGACCATCCGGATCGATCACATGACCTTCAATGACGGTTTCCGGCGACATTGTGACGACGACACCACTGGACTCCTTGCCAGACTCAATGGTGACGAACATCCGTTCCGGTCTCTGGTCGGACATCGCTCGGACCATTCCGGAAGAAGTCACGTTGATGACGTAAGGTCCAGGCGGAACATCCTCAATAACAAAATGGCCGTCCTTGTCGGATGTTGCCCTTGCTGTCGTTCGAAATCGGCCAGTCGGGTCGTCGCGCGAATTCAGCACGACCTCTGCACCGGAGAGTGGAATTGCTTTTTCGGACAGCACTACAGTTCCCGATACTTTGCCGTGATCTGCCTGTGGTGACGGAGAGAGCAGCGCGAAAAAGACCACAAACAAAAGCGCTTTCATTGCGAGGAATTGTAATTCGAGTGGTTGAGCAGGGAGGAGAAATTCGGGGAAAGAGGGGACTTTCCCCTCTTCCCCGCCAGAATTTACAGCTGTGCCGGGCTGGAAAGCGTAAAGCGCAGATGCGTTTCGGGGGGATAACGCAGTTGTTCACCCTTGGTCGCCAGGACGACTCCGGTGCCGGCGCCGCCTCCAATTGCGGCACCCTCAGCGGCGCCTTTACCGCCACCGGCTATCGCGCCGACTACAGCTCCAACTCCTGCGGCGCCGCCAATGACCGTGGCGTCCTTCTTTTTCGTGGATTTCGCCGTACCGATATAGGTCTGCGTCTGAATTGGAACGGCCTTGCCATGGCGGTCGACAGAAGTCAGAACGAGCTTCATCATGGCAACACCCTTGACGCGGCCCGGCTCCTGGACGTCGACAATGCGTCCTTGAACGGTGGACCCTTTTTCAAGAACGGTGCGTCCTTCGACGACGACGGGCTCCGTCAGGTTGGCGTTGAACCGATCGCCGGGTGAACTCTTGTCTGTGCTGAGGCTGTCCTGTAACGCAACTCTCAGGTACGTGCCGGATGGCAATGTGACCGGCGCAGCTTCCTTCACCGCTGCTTTTGCCTTAATCGATGAATTGTCGGAAGAGACATCCGCAACATCCGACGTGTTTGCAGTGGTGCATCCGGCCAACCCCATCGAAATTAGAAGTCCAATTCCCATCAGGGCAAGTGCTTGTCTCATGTCAGTCCTCCTTATCTGCCTGCAGCGCCGCGATCAAACTTCGGAACTGCCGTAAAGCTCAAGCTTTCCACGGGGACATGAAAGACAGAAGCACGCAGGCTGCCGTCGATGGAGCCATTTGGGCTAAGTTCCAGCGAAAGCCCAGTTACCGCGATATCAGCCCGTGGTGGCCCTGGTGCCGGCCGGGAAAGTTTCCCGGAAGCGGTGGCTACCTGTCTGAAATAGAACCTTTCACGACTCCCCTCCTGGAACAGGAGGGGACGGCGAGCCTGGCGAGCCGGGGAGGTAGACAAGTTCAAGCAGAGAATTTGTTTGGTACTTGACCTACCACCCCGGCCTTCGGCCACCCCTCCTGTGCCAGGAGGGGAATCGGTTTGCACATTTTCATTTGACCCGTCAGCCAGGTTTCAAACTGAGACACTACCTGTCTGAACGCCCAGATTGCCAAATGGGAGAACGATGTGTAGAGTGCGTCGATCGAGGGAGACGTGCCGACATCTGAGGAAACCCTATCATTTTCCTTCCGACGACCTTTCATCGTTCTTACTGTCCTGTTGGCCATTTATGTCGCGTACGTGTTTATCCAATACGGACAATTGAATGACCTGAATCAGCGCGAGCTTGCCAATGCGGCAGCGGAGTTGAACAGTTCGATTGAAAACGCGCTGGTGACGGTGACAAACGCCAGAGACCAAAGTCGAGCGCCGCAGGCGAATGAATCCAGGGAATGCCTTTTCGACAAGGATCAGCCTTACCTGGAATTCTTTCCGGATTGCAAGCGGGCGGCCGACGCGCAGTTCCTGCAGACTCCGGACTCCGGTATGGAGAAGCCGACGGGACTGGCGATTGCGAAAAAGGGCACTGTCGAAATCCGTTTTCGTGCGGACGTCCTGCTGAGAGAGCTATCGTTTCCGGAATCCTTCCGGCTGCTTCTCCTCGTCGACGACAAGGGGCTGGTTCTCTATCAAGACGAACCCGCACGTCGCAGCTGGCGCCATTGGTTGCGCTGGGGAGAGCAGCGATTCACCGACTCCGCCGCAGACAAATCGGGCGGCATGCGGATTCAGAATCTTGCCGAAGCACTGCCCGAGGGCAAGGACGCGGAATGGAAAAAGCTCCGTTCGACATCAGCTCGCTCGACCCTCACTCTGGGTGGCGACTGGTACCAGGTGTACTCCCAGCCCGTGACGCTGGCAGGCGGGTACATGACTCTTGTTGGTGCTGTACCCACCGGGCAGCTTGTGCAGCAGGCCCTTGCCGTGGATACGCACTTCTTCGCGATGCTGGTGTTCCTGCTGCTATTGGGCGTCTCGGGAATTCCCTTCGTGAAGCTGATTGCGCTCGACAAACACGAGCGCTTCCGGTTGCGCGACGCGTATCTTCTCTATCTGAGCACTGGAGCACTGCTTGCTCTCCTCACCTTTGTCGCGGTTGGGGTGGACGCCTACCTGCGTTGGCGCGCAGTTGCCGACAAAGGTTTCATATCCCTGGCGTCAGGGATTAAAGACAGTTTTCAGCGGGAAGTGGGAGCGCTGCGGGATCAGCTCGTCGATTACGATCGGAAAGTCAGCGCACTGCCACCGCGGGATTGTTCAACATGGACCCCCACCATCAACTGGTACACAACGGAAGCAGCGCACTCGGAGTTCAACCTGCCTCTGCCCGGTAACGGGAGAAATATTCAGCTGGAAACGGTCGCCTGGGTTTCCCCGGGCGGGAAGCAGGTATGGAAAGTCACGGCCGACAAATCCACCAGCAAGCTTTCCGTGGGACAACGCTCCTACTTTCGCGCCACGCGTGATAATTATCTGTCCCAAATTAATGGTAAGGATGAGGTTTTCTTTGTCACTCCGGATCGCTCCATCAGCGACGGCAAATTCAAAACATTTGTATCTGTGCCTTCTGAAGTAAAAGCGGGATTTTGCAGCGACTCGAAGGAAGACGGACACTACACCGCGGTTGCCGTTGCGAAGCTGCTTTCGCTGGACCGAATGCCGCTTCCCGCGGGTTACGGATTTGTGGTGATCAATCGCGAAGGCCGGGTTCTGTATCACTCCGACGCCCGGCTCTCGCTACGCGAAGATTTCTTCTCCGAGATCCGCGATGGTTCGACCCTGAGGTCCCTGGCCTACGCGGGGCGGTCCGAGACATCGATACTGCGAAGCGCTTATCGGGAACGGCCACATGCGTTTTTGATCGAGCCTTTGGGAATCCAGCTCCAATCCGGTGATAAGACCGAAACCCTGAGCCTCGTCGTATTTCGTGATCTCTCTGTTGAAATCACTACGGTGTCTCACGCCCTGGTCATCGGCATTTCCGCAGCCTTTCTGTTGTTGCTCGCCGTGGTGCTCATTGCCATTCCACTGATTCCCGTGTTGAAGCGCCGAAGTGTATGGCTTTGGCCGCACGGTGGGCTGATGCCATTTCATCAGCGGCTCACACTCGCGTTCCTTGGAGTGCTGATTTTGGGGCTCGTGCTATCGCACTGGGCTGTTGGAATCATTTTTCTGATGCCCTTTGCTGCAGCAGCTGCAGGATTTGGTGTCGGCGTTTCAAAGCAGTGGCACGTGGTGCCGCGTGAGAAGATGTACTCCAGAATCTGGCAAAACACGGAAATTGTTCTGCTCTCGCTCTGCATTGTGATCGTACCGTCCGCAACGCTGTTCCGCCTCACGATGAACCACGACTTTGGAAGAATGATCGCCACGGAGAGGAAATGGATCGAGGACCAGAAGGAGGACGTCGGTCTGGCGCTCAGGGCCGAAGCCCGTGCAGAAGGGTTCCCGGAACCGGTCGGTACCAGCAGAGTCGAGGCGCGCAAAGCGTATTTTCTTTCGGATCCCGCGCCTTACGATAAGGACAATCAGGATCCGGCGACGTATTCATCCCTGGTGAAGCGTCTGCATGAATGGCTCGACCAAAGCCTTCCGGTGGAGAATGACACGATCGCGCGGTATCGCGATCAGGAGGCCCGCGGCTCTTACGCGCCCCCGGGCGGAATCGCAGGTTTTGGAATTTTCGGTCTCGCCGGTATTGCCGGGATCATTGGCCTTCTCCTGCTGTGGATTCGATGGAATACCTACGGCCTTTTCTTTGCCGACCTGGAGTCGTCTCCAGGCAAGCCTCCAATTTCCCCGGCGGAATGTGAGGCGGCGTGGGCCGGCGTGGAAAACGACGATGAGAGAATTCTGCTGATCCAGGTGGAGCGGGAACATATCGCGAACCCGCGTCAGAAGAGGCTGGTTAGCGATCTCCTGAGAAGAGGGTTGTTGAAATTCGCGCCGGACCTGCAACCGAGTTCGAAGGCGTTTGCGTCGTTCCTTCGCGGCAAGGCGCAGGAGATGCAAAAGAAAATGGAGGAGTCGGAGAAGGTTGCCGTACGCCACAGCTGGCGCTATGTCCGCATGGTCCTGTTCATTGCACTGGGTGGATTGGGGCTGTTCCTCGGCGCCACGCAACCTGGATGGCAGTCTGCCGTGCTTGGAATTGCTTCTGCGACTACGGGTCTGCTGACGACGCTTCTCAAACTGCAGGACAGCATTCTGCAGTGGATCAGGAAACCGACGACATCGGGGTAGGGTGAACCATCGCCCCTCCTGGCCATGAGGGGCCATCGCCTCGCTGGAATTTGCTCCGAGTTGACTATAATGCCCGGCATGAAACTCCTTTCCGTGACAGCGTTCGCATTTCTTCTCCTTGCCTCGTCTCCCGCGTATGCGCAGCTATCCGAGCCGAATGCCGCTGGAGTAGCCATGGGACACCTGCACTATCACGTGCGGGACGTCGAGGCGAACAAACGATTCTGGGTCACTCTTGGCGGGCGGTCGCTTCGGATCGGGAACGAGGAGGCCATCAAACTTCCAGGCGTATTTGTCTTCCTGACGAAGGGCGAGTCCTCCGGCGGCACCGACGGCTCAAGTGTCAATCATGTCGCCTTTAGAGTCCCGTCGCTGGCTGCAGTCGCGGCTGCAGGACTTCGCGTCGAGCCCGTTGCCGGATTTCCCGGCGTCGCCTCCACGTATACGCCCGAGGGCGAGAGGGTAGAACTGTTTGAGGACGCGGCTCAGAATCTGACGTTCACTCAGGATGCCGGCTTCAACGACGCTGCTGCACAACGCCACAACCGTCCCGTCGGAGTGCCGGTTGCGTTTCATCACATCCATATGTACGTATCGGAAACCGAAGTGCCCAAAGTAAAGGACTGGTACGTGCGATTGTTTGGCGGGATTCCGGGAAAACGCAGCCAATACGACGCCGTCGATCTACCCGGCATGAACCTGAATATCTCCGGACCCGCTCGAGGGTCCGCGCCCACGCGCGGCCGGATGCTGGACCACATTGGGCTGGAGATCAAAGGCCTCGAAGCATTCTGCGCGAAGCTCATCGCGATGGGCCTGAAACTCGACACCCCTTACGCCAAAGGCACAGCAGGTTTTTCCACCGCGACTTTGACGGATCCCTGGGGCACAACGATCGAGCTGACCGAAGGCCTTCGTGGCTACTGATTGCGAAGTTTCATCCACGTAGTTGATTTAAACGACAGGACTCCACAAGGTTCACGCACCGCCTAAGCCCCACAGAATCAAACACTCCACTTTCCGGAACGCAGAGTGCAATGGATGGCCTGACAGACCCCCCCAGGAGGGCAGGCATGAAATCCCAGGTCAGGTTCAAGAGCGTTTGGATTCTAGTTGTGGTTATCGCGTTGGCGCCGACCGCTATGTTCGCGCAGCAGGACAGTGCTTCGCGCGGACTGGATGAACAGGTTCAGGAAATTAAATCGGACGTCCTCAGCATTGCTGCGGAAATGAGTCAGCTTGAGGAAAAGCTGCTTTACCCGTCAGGCACGCAGGTGGCGATCTTCGTCTCGCTGGCAAAAGGCGATCAGATGCGCCTTGACGCCGTGCGGCTGCAGATTGACGGACGTCTCGTCGCGCATCACATCTACAGCGCCAAGGAGCTCGAGGCCCTGCGCAAAGGTGGCGTGCAACGCATCTACGTCGGAAATGTGGCGACCGGAGATCACAAGCTGGACGTGCTCATGGACGGCAAGAGCATCGCTGGCGCGGATTTCAGCCAGACCGAACACTTCAATGTCCGCAAGGAAGTGAAGCCCAAGATGGTGGGACTGACGCTGGCCGGACCCGGTTCGACCGCTCCGATTGCTCTTGGAGAATGGTAACCGATGCGAGCCTCACGCTGGCTTATCGGATCCGTCCTGGCTCTTGGACTCGCCACCCTTCCCGCGGCGGGCAGCGATCTGAAGGACCTCTATTTCGGTGAGGCCCTCTTTCACGCGTTCCAGGGGCAGTATTTCGACGCACTGCAGCGGCTCGATACCGAGCTGGCAATGTATCGTGGTCTCGATCAGCCCAATCTCGACACGCTGAACTATCACATCAACAACGCCGAATTCTCGGTTGGAGACTTCGAGCTCAACTACCGCATGCATCTGCGCGCCGGCCGCGCGATCAAGGCGGTGCTCGACGGCGCAGTCGATGAGCCTGTAAAGAACGAAGCCGCTTTCCGACTCGCGCGCATTCATTTTCAGAAGGGGCAGTTCGACGATGCGCTCCACGCGCTGGACCGTATCCAGGGCGTCGTGCCCGACTCCATTAAAAACGAAATCGAGTACCTGAGGGCGAACCTCTATATGGCAACGGGCCGGCCCGCCGAGGCGGTCACGGTACTCCAGCAGATTCGGAGCATTGGAACTGACGGCGAGAAACTGGCCGGATTTGTCGCCTACAACATCGGAATTGGATTGCTCCAGTCCGGTCGACGATCGGAAGCGATCGAGCAACTGGATAAGGCCGGACGCCTGATGCCTGCGGATCCCGCCGGCCTCGCCATTAAAGACAAGACCAACCTGGTGCTTGGCACCCTGCTTTTCGAAAACGCAAATTTCGAACGGGCGAGACTGACTCTGGACCGCGTTCGCCTGGAAGGACCTTTCTCGAACCAGGCACTGCTGCGGGCAGGGTGGTCTGAGGCTCAGTCCAAACACTACGACAGCGCGCTTGTTCCGTGGAACATCCTGGTGAATCGCGAACCGACCGATAGCGCAGTGCAGGAGGCGATGCTCGCCGTTCCGCATGCATACGCCAGCCTGAACCTGCACGGCCGTGCCGCGATTACCTATGGTCACGCGCTCGAGCTGTTCAGCAACCAGATTGAGCGTCTCGATGCATCGACCAAAAGCATCAAGGATGGACGGTTTCTCAAGGCGCTGATCCGCGAGGAGAGCCGGGAGGACGACACCTGGGTCATTCGGCTGCGCAGTTTAACGGACGCGCCGGAGACGTACTACCTGATGGAATTAATGGCGTCCCACGACTTCCAGACCGCGTTGCAGAACTACCTGGACCTCGAGGACCTGCGATCGAAGCTTGTCGAATGGAAGACCAGCCTCGATGCGTTCGACGACATCATCCGATTGCGTGGAGAGAACTACGACCCGCTGCTGCCGGGCGTCGATGCACAGTTCCGGGAGCTGGATACGCGCATGCGCCTGCGTCTCGAGCAGAGAAAGCAGCTCGCCAGGAGCGTGCAGGCGATGCTGACGGCGCCGCGTCCGGATCTTCTGGCGACCGGTGAAGAGCGGCTCGCTCTCGAGCGCATCACCCTCATGGAGAAACAAATTGGAAACTCGGATAGCCCCGAATCGCTGGCGCTTCGGCAACGCGCGTCCTTTTTACGCGGCGCGATCCGATGGCGGCTGGAAACGGAGTACAACGATCGGCTGACGGCCGCGCATACCCACTTGAAGGAATTGAATCTCGAGGTCGACAAGCTCACCCAGGAGTACGAGGCCTTCGTCCGGACGAGACAGGCGGCGACACTCAGCTACGTCGGATACGACAAGCAAATTACAGAACTCCGCGAGCGTGTCGAAAAGGCACTGCAAGGCGTCGACAGCCTGATGGAACGGCAGGGACACACCATCGAGACTGTCGCCATCAACCGCCTTGACGCTCGCCGCGAGCGTCTGGTTGCCCAGCAGACCGAGGCGCGCTTCGGTGTTGCAGATAGCTATGATCGTGCCGCGCGCGAACAGATCGGTTCGGAGGGACACTGATGCGTCGCGTCACCACATTCGTCATGTTGTCAGCCGCCATTATTGCCGGCTGCAACAAACCTGTCAGCAAGCCTGTGACAACTCCGGGAACATTGGCGGAGCTGCGCAGCCTGCGTCCGGATGTGCAGGAGATGAAGGTCGAGCAGGGCCTGGAGCAGGCCATGCTGCATTACCGGCGCTTTCTCGAAGAAGCACCGGAAACTCCAATGACACCGGAAGCGATGCGTCGTCTCGCGGACCTGGAAATCGAGAAGCAGTACGGTCTCCGCATGGGCGACGGCAAGATACGGGAAATGGCCGCACCGGAACGCGCCCAGGCCGTCGCAGTCTCCACGGCCGCGCTCAAACCGGCTTCGCCCGATTCCAAAGCGGTCGCCGGCACCGGTGTGGGTGAATCCGACCAGGATTTTGAGAAACGCGCGAGCGCGGCAATCGGAGTCTCGGGCAGCAGCGCCGGCGCATTGCCCGCAGGAGCGTTGGGCACGGAAGAAGTCCCCAAGGGACCTCTTGAAGCGATCGCGCTTTATAACAAACTGCTCTCCGACTATCCCAGCTACAAGAACAGCGACCAGGTGCTCTATCAGATGGCGCGCGTGTACGACGAACTCGGCCGCAGTGATGAAGCCATGGAAACCATGGAACGCCTGATCGGCGCGAATCCGAATTCCATACACTTCGATGAGGTGCAGTTCCGTCGGGGTGAATACTACTTCACGCGCAGGAAATATCGCGATGCCGAGAACGCCTATTCCGCGATTATCGGAATGGGGACCAGGTCTTCCTACTACGAGCTTGCGCTCTATAAGCTGGGATGGACGTTCTACAAGCAGGAGCTCTACGATGAAGCCCTGCAAAAGTACATGGCGCTACTCGACTACAAGGTGTCGAGCGGTTACGACTTCGATCAGACGCACGAGGAAGAAGACGAACGCCGCGTTGCGGATACTTTCCAGGTCATCAGTCTGAGCTTCAGCAACCTGGGCGGACCGGATATCGTCAAGGAATACTTCTCCACCTCCGGGACTCGCTCCTATGAGGATCGGGTATACGGCAATCTCGGCGAGTATTACCTGACCAAGCTGCGATACGACGACGCGGCGAAGGCCTACAGGGCTTTCGTCACGCTTCATCCTTTCCACCGGACGGCGCCGCGCTTCAGCATGCGCGTGGTCGACACGTTTACCAAGGGCGGTTTTCCGAAACTCGTGCTGGAGTCGAAGCGGGATTTTGCATCGCGGTACGGACTGTCGGCCGACTACTGGCAACACTTCAAACCTGAAGAGTCGCCGGAAGTCATGGCTTATCTGAAGACGAACCTGAAAGACCTCGCAACGCACTACCACGCTCAGTATCAGGGCGCGGACAAAGCCGACGAGAAGCTCGCGAACTATAAGGAAGCCACTCGCTGGTACGGCGACTATCTGAAAACCTTCCCGACGGATGTCGATTCGCCGCCGATCAACTACGAACTTGCCGACCTTCTCTTCGAGAACAAGGATTTTGGCGAGGCGGCCAGACAGTACGAGCGCACGGCCTACGACTATCCGGTGCACACGCAGTCTGCAGCCGCAGGCTATGCCGCAGTGTATGCGTATCGCCAGCAGTTGAAAACCGTGAGCGCCGCGAGCCCCGTGAACGAACCACAGCAACTCTCCGTCAAGCGCGATACGGTTGCCAGCTCGATCAAGTTTGCCGATAAATTTCCGGACCACGCACAGGCCGCGTCGGTGCTGGGAGCGGCTGCCGACGATCTGTACAACATGAAGGACTACCGCGCCGCCATCGAATCGGCCCAGCACGTCATCGATACCTGGCCGGCTGCGGAACCGGACATCCGGCGCTCTGCCTGGATCGTCGTTGCGCACGGTTCGTTCGACGTTGCCGAGTACCCGCAGGCTGAGAACGCATATACACAGGTGCTGAAGGCCACGCCGGAAACGGACAATTCGCACGCCGCGTTTGTCGACAACCTCGCCGCATCCATCTACAAGCAGGGTGAGCTCGCAAACGACGCGGAAGACTATCGCGCGGCTGCCGACCACTTCCTGAGAATTCGTTCGGCAGCGCCCACGTCCACGATACGAGCGTCGGCCGAGTACGACGCCGGCGCTGCGCTGATCCGGCTGAAGGACTGGCCGGCGGCAGTCAGTGTGCTCGAAGCGTTTCGAAGCACATTTCCGGAACACAAGTTGAAGCTCGAGGCCACCAAGCAGATCGCATTCGCGTATCGGGAGAACGGGCAGCTGGAGAACGCCGCCGGGGAATATAACAACATCGTCTCTCAGTCCACGGATCCGGCATTGCGCAGCGAGGCGCTGCTCGTCGCAGGAGACCTTTACTCACAATCCAATTCCCGGGATCGCGCACTCGACGCCTATGTCCGATACGTGAACGAGTTTCCAAAGCCGATTGAGACTGCCCTCGAGACTCGCTTGAAAATTGCGGACATGTACAAGGCATCGCACGACGACTCGCTCTATCAACAGGAGCTGAAGCAAATCGTGCGCATCGATGCCGGCGCCGGGAAGGAAAGAACCGGCCGTACTCGGACGATCGCCGGAGGTTCGGCGCTGTTCCTTGCCGAGCAGGTCTACCGGGACTTCACGACCGTGAAGCTGCGACAGCCGTTTGAGGCGAGTCTGCAGGAGAAACAGAAGCGGATGAATTCCACGATCGACGCCATGGACCAGCTGGTCGACTACGAAATCGCCAGCGTGACGTCAGCCGCCACCTATTACATGGCGGAAACGTACTTCGATTTCAGCAAATCGCTGGTGGAGTCGGAGCGGCCGACGGATCTGAAACCTGCGGACCTGGAAGAGTACGAAATGGCGCTCGATGAGGAAGCGTTTCCGTTTGAGGAGAAAGCCATCGGCGTTCACGAGAAGAATATGGAATTGCTGCACGCCGGCGTCTTCAACTCATGGACCGAGAAGAGTCTCGGCAGACTCGCCGACTTGATGCCGGGGCGGTACGCGAAACATGAAAAGAGCAGCGGCTTCGTCGTGCTCGAAAAAGAATTGGACGGATCGGCGGCAGAGCATTTCACAGATGAGATGTTGGACGGTGATGGGTTCGTGATTCCTAGAAACGAACTCGTTCCCTCCGCAGTGCGCGCGGACTACGAGACGGCGGTAACGATGCTGGAAGCCGCGAACTACGCGCAGGGAATCGCATCGATGCTCCAGCTCACCGAACTGGCGCCCGCGATGGCGGAACCGCACATCGATCTTGGTATTGCCTACGAGCGCACCGGAGATCTGGAGCGTGCCGAAGTCAGCCTGAACAAGGCGCTCGAATTGAACCCGCAGGAACCTGTCGCCTGGACCGAACTCGGCCTGGTGCAGCGACGCAAGGGAGAGTTTGCCAAGGCGCGCAACAGTTATGAAGCGGCGCTGAAACAATCGCCCGAGTTCCAGGATGCGCACAGGAATATGGCCATTCTGTGCGATTTGTATTTCGGAGATTTCACCAGCGCGCTGCAGCACTACGAAGAGTACAGCCGGCTGGTTCCGACCGATACTGAAGTCACGAAGTGGATTGCCGATCTCCGCAACCGCGGTAGCAAACAAGCGAAAAAGTAATCCTTCTCCTGAAGGGAGAAGGTGGCCCGAAGGGCCGGATGAGGGGTGAAGAGACGGCACCGTCACTGCACCCCTCACCCGCCGCTTCGCGGCACCCTCTCCCTTCAGGAGAGGGACTCGCCGGGAGAGTTTCCCGCCTCCCGTTACGCGGGATTTGCATCTTTGTTGTTTCACCTATTAAGTTGCTTGAACGGGAAGCTCCCCACAACCTTTAATTCCGCCTAAGTGATTAAATCTAAATGGTCTTACCTGCTGGCACCTGGAGTGCAATGGAATGCCTGTCAGTTCCAGCGAAGGAGGGAAAAATGGGAGCCCGGGCCAGTTTAAGAAGCACTCAGTGGATATGGATTGCGGTGTTCGCCCTGTCGCCCATGGCTCTTCTCGCGCAGCAGGAAAAGGACAAACCGGAAGCCGCGCCGGCAAAGACAGAGGCACCAGTAAAGGCCGATGCTGCGACGGCAAAAACGGACAAAGACGACAAGGTGGTTTCCGGCATGTCGATCCTGGGTAACCAGGACGCGCCCAAATCTCTGGTGATCGTTCCCTGGAAGGGTTCGGAGCTTGGCGATTCGGTTGGCATCTCAACCATGCTCGACGATTCGAGGTTGCCGATCGACAGGGAAGTTTTCATGAGGATGCTTAGTTATTACGAAATCAGGTCGGAGAAGGCGCGCCCGAGCGCTGCACCCGCCCAGGGAAATGCGGCGCCTCCCGCTGCCGCGCAAAGGAGGAAGTGATGAGTTTCACAGAGCTGTTAGGAAACGTCGGACTGTTTGGAGCTGGGGTGATGGCATGCCTGGCCCTGCTGTCCGTCATTTCAGTTGGAGTGATCGTGGACAAGTACCGGAAATTCCGCATGGCATCGCGCCAGACGCAGATGTTCAAGTCCAGGTTTGGGGACTTTCTCCACGGCGGAGATGTGGATACGTTGATCACTTCCATGCGCACACACCAGAATTCCCACGTGTCGCAGGTGGTGTCGTCCGGTATTCACGAGTATGAGGGCGTGCGTCAGAAGGGCGGCGATCCTGTTGCATCGCTCGAGCTTGTAACCAGCGCGCTCGAAGACTCCACGGCGGAGACGCTTCTCCGGCTGAAGAGTGGTCTCGGGTTCCTTGCAACGATCGGATCCACGGCTCCGTTTATCGGTCTGTTCGGTACCGTCGTCGGAATCATCAACGCTTTCCGAAGCATCGCGTCGGCGGGTGCCGGCGGTATGGCTGTGGTGTCGGGAGGTATGGCCGAAGCGCTGGTATCGACCGGCCTTGGTATCTTCGTCGCGATCCCGGCCGTTGTTGCATACAACCACTTCACGGGTAACCTTGAGAATTTCCGCGTCGAGATGAACCGAGCGTCCACACAGCTCGTGAACCACCTGTTCAAGTTCCCGGAACTGATGGCGAAAGAATCCAGGCTGCAGGAGTCGGAGATCGTCGTGCGAGAGGAGGCCTATGCGCGTCGGTGAATCGGGGAATATTAACGCGGCGATCAACGTCACGCCCCTTGTCGACGTCGTGCTCGTACTGCTGATCATCTTCATGGTGATGGCGCCGGAGATGCGAAAGGGACCGGACGTCAACGTGCCCAACACAACGAAGCCGGCCGAGCAGGGCGATGAGAGAGGCAGGATTCTGGTCTCCATCGACGACGGCGGCAAGTTGTGGATCAACGATAAGCAGGTTGCGCCCGAGAATTTCGGTCAGGCCCTTCGCACAGAGGTGGGAACCCAGAAGGACCCCAAGGTCGTGATCCGTGGTGATGCCAGGCTCAATTTTCGTGAAGTTCGGCAGGCCATGATCGCGATTGAGGATGCCGGATTCCGCGGAGTCGGTTTGATTGCCAAAGGCGAAAAGGCCAAGGCAGGAGGCGACTGACCATGCAACTCAGCAGCGGCGATTCCCGCAATACTCTGCAGTCCGAAATCAACATCACGCCGCTGGTCGACGTGGTGCTCGTGCTGCTGATCATATTTATGGTCGTCGTTCCCCTCATGATGGAGGGCTACAACGTCGACATTCCAAAAGCGTCCGCCGATACCGGACCCGCGATGGCACAGGAGTCGCAGCTGGTTCTGGTTGTCGGGCCTCCGGCTTGCAACATTGTTGCGCCGCCGTCAGGCAAAGGGCTCCCGGCAGATTGTCGGGTGAACCTGGCGGATAAGGAAATTCCCGCAGCGGAATTGCCCGCGCGGATCGCAGAAGTTCTGGGCGGTAAGCCCGTCGAAAAACGCGTGCTGTTCCTGGCCGCCGACGACAGATTGAACTACGAAGGCGTATTGCGCATCGTCGATCTTGCGAAGTCGGGCGTCGAGGATTTGAAAATTGAATTTCTCACGAGCAATTGAGGTAGTGGCTTGGTGACAACCATGAAAACGCAAACGAGCATGTTCAAACCATCCGGAGCTTTGTCGAGCCGGAGCATGATGACGAGTCTCGCGATCCACGCTGGAGTGCTGGGCTTGATGATGCTCGTGGCGTCGCAGACGGTGCTCAAAAGCGCGCCTCCCGAAAAGGAAGTCGAAATCGTCTTCTATCGTCCGCCGGAGATCGCGATCCCCGTACCTGCAGTCAAGCTGGATATGCCGCGAGTGGCCTATCCGGATGCAGCAGGACTGGGGGCTCCCGCACCCGCGGCGAAACCGAGAGCAAACGCGCCGGCAGGTCCGGACGGGCCGGGGAAGCCGGATCTCCCGTCAGGTCCTGAGGAGGGCTATCGCGCCGAGGCGGCGCCTGAGCCGAAGGTAAAGGTGGGTAGCACCGGGATACTGGCATTCAAGGACAAGATCGCGAGCCTGGCACAGGACAAGATTGCGCCCCGTCTCGGAGCCGACGCGAAGTTCGGCGCCGTCGATGAAGTGGGCAAGCCGTCGTCACGTTCGACGCTGATGACCAGTTCTGCCGGATCCAGCGGCGGTATCAATACAGCTTCGCTGAACCGCAGTGTGGGTGGTGGCGGTGGTGGAGGCGGCGCCGGCGGCACCGGAGGTGGCGGCCGAGGCGGAAGTGGCAGCGGCAGTGGCGGTGGTAATGGTGGCGGCGGAGGCGGCATGCCGCTAACGCGCGCGACCAGTCCGATCGCTTCGATCGGCGGTGGAGACAGACCCCTGGCGAAGAATGGTCTCGGGCCCGCCCGCACCGACGAAGAAATTCAGATTGTTTTCGATCGCTACAAGTCGTCGTTCTATCGGCTCTACAACAGGGAACTGCGGAATAACCCGACCCTGAAGGGCCAGATGGTGCTGCGGCTGACGATCGAACCCGACGGCAGCGTGTCGATGTGCAAGCTGCAGTCGTCCGATATGGACGCGCCGGCTCTCGCGACTCAGGTCGTGGACCGCGTGAAGACGATTAATTTCGGCCCGAAGGATGGCGTCCCGGCCGTGACGATTGTGTATCCGATCGACTTCCTGCCAGCGGGATGATGCTGGAAGTTTTGGAGACGTTGAGATTTTGATCCGATAGTTTCGCGATTTTGAAAAAGGCAAAGCCATCGAAAGATGGCGACGCAAAGTTTCCGGTCTAACGGGCCCAGATCGAACTGGGACCCCACGACAGCGGGACCGCCGAAATCCAGTCCTGTGTGGCTGCCTCGGTCCCGTGCGACGAAATCGCCAGGTGAGTGGAACGAGGGCATGATGATTTCCAGTAGTACAAACAAGGCGCGCCGGCAACATACGTCACGCATTATCCTCAGCGCGCTGGTGACTGCACTGATCCTTCTGGTCCTGACCGGGACTGCGTCGGCCGCTCAGATCACCATCGTCTCCCTTTCCGGAAACTGGCATGACCCGACGGACAACGTCCCCGGAAATCAGACGGGCCAACCCGTCATCGTTAACGGCGTACCCACGTCGAGCGTCAATTGGGGCGTCACGAACGGTTCACAAAGTGGCTACGACTTCACCAGAACGATCCCGGGACCACAGACGTTGCCGCCTGCTCCCACGCCTTTCTTTCCTCTCGGTACATTTACGCACCGGAATTTTCCGGTCAGCGATCCTTCGCTGACCTCCATTCAGCTCGACGTTGTTCTCTTGTTGAATGTGAATGGTGTCCAAACCGGTCCCTTGAATTTCACGTTTACGTTCAGTCACGTTGAAACGCCGAACAACACCTTGCCTTGTCCCTATCCCACGCCATCTGGAGAAGGTTGTACCGACCGTGTGACCTTTGTCTCCGCACCTTCGCCCACGACGTTCAACGTCGGTGGCGTGGATTACACGTTGTCCATGAGCTTCGTCGTCAACGGTAATCCGGTGTCCGAATTCATCACACGAGAAGGCCTCGTCAACACCGCGAGCCTGGTCGGACAATTTACGTTGCCGCCGATGGCGATTCCCGAACCGCTGCTCATGGTGACAAAGACGGGTCCGGCAACCATGAGCGCAGGACAGTGGGGCAATTTCGGTATCGACGTCCTGAACACCGGAAACACCGACGCATGGCATGCCTCAATCCGCGACATCCTTCCGAATGGCCCGACAGGCGGCATGTGCAACATGACGCCGGAAATTTTGAGCGCGCGCGTCTTTGCAGCCGACGGAGTGACGCCGGTTCCAGGCAAGGGTCCGCTTATCCAGGGAACCGACTACCTGCGGAACTATACCGCCGCACCCAACTGTCAGCTCGATCTCGCGTTCCTGACCGCAGCGGGAAGAATTGCTCCGAATGAGCGGCTCGTCATCCAATACCGGACGCAGCTCGACGCCAATACGCAGGACGGCATTGGGCTCACCAATATCGCCGGCGCCATTCAATGGTTCAATGACGACACCAGCAATCCCACGCGCACGACGTACACCCGCACGCTGACCAACGGTACGGTGGGCACGCAGGACCACGAGGACGCCCACACCGTGACGGTGGCGCTCACGGGTTACTTCTTCGATAAGACGGTCGCGAATCTCACCAGCGGTGTGAGTCCCGCATTGAATGCCGCCCCTGGCGACAGGCTTCGCTACACCCTGCGTTTCCGCGCGACCAATCAGTCGCTGAACAATTTCAGAATCTTCGATGAGCTGGACGCTCTCAATTCAACGGCGGCATTTGCACCGGGAACTCTCGCTCTCGTCGCATACCCGGCCGGCGCTGATATCAGCAACACCAGCAGTACGGGAGGAACAAAGGGCACCGGCGTCATCGACATTCGTAGTCTGAACGTCGCGTCCAACGCCGAGGTCGTGGTCCAGTTTGATGTCACCCTGGCATCGCCCCTGACCAACGGCATTGTCGTTGCCAATCAGTCGACGCTTCGTCTCGCGAACGGCACGGTCTTTGCTTTGAGCGACGACCCGAACGTCAACGGCGTGGCGAATCCCAATGTCGCGGGCGACGAAGATCAGACGAAGGTCACGATTCGGTCGGCAGTGTTTCAGTTGCAGAAGACATCCACCGATCTGACCGGAAATCCGAGCCTGCTGCTCGCCGGAGAGACACTGCGCTACACGATCACGGCGAAAAATATCGGAAACAGCGATGCGGTAGATGTCCTGTTGAGAGACGTTGTGCCGGTGAACACGAGCTATGTCGCGGGCAGCACCACATTGAATGGTGCGGCAGTCGCGGATTCCGGCGGACTGTCGCCCCTCGTGAACGGCATGCTCATTAACTCGTTTGGCAGCGCGCCAGGCGCGATGCCGGCCGATGCATCGAGTAACCCGGCCAATGTCGCAACCATTACTTTCAATGTGACGGTTTCACCGAACCTCATCAACGGTACGGTGATCTCGAACCAGGGCTTCGTCACGGCAACCGGCAGCGGAATCGTCGACCAGCCCACGGATGATCCGAGCACACCGATCGCGAACGATCCGACGCGCAATGTCGTCGGACGCCTGCCGCTGCTCTATGCCGATAAACAGGTCACGCTGTTTTCGGATCTCAGCTCTCCGGGCATCGTCGATCCGGGAGACGTACTGCGCTACACGATCACCGTGCGGAATACGGAGACCGTCGCGGCGACGGGCGTCATCATCCGGGACAGCGTCCCGGCGAATACAACCTATGTTGCCAATTCCACCGTGCTGAATGGTGCGCCTTTCGGTCAGCCGGATAGTGGCGTCTCACCACTCGCTTCGGGCGCCAATGTCGGAACGGTCGCGGCTGACGGCACGGCAGTACTTCAATTCGATCTGCGCGTGAATGCGGGCACGGCCGCCGGCACGATCATCCGCAACCAGGCCGTGGTCGAGAGCATCGAACTCGCGGACGTCCTGACGGATGGCGATGGCAATCCGGCGACGGGTCCGGAGCCGACCTTCGTCGTGGTGGGTGTCGCCCAGGAACTTTCCATTGCCGCCCAGGTTTCAGTGGTGGGTGGCGGTGCTGCAATGCCCGGCGCCACGCTTGAATACACTCTACGCATCACAAATATTTCGCCGGTGCCTGCGACGAATATCGTCCTTACCGACAACCTCGATGCCGCACAACCCGGTCTGCTTGCCTACGTGGCAGGCTCGGGTACGCTGAATGGCTTTGCGTCGGGCCTCAGCTTTGCCGGATCGACGCTCACGGCCAACTACGGTTCTGGCGGCGCAACATTGGCTCCGGGCGGAGTTGTGGTGATCCGGTTCCGAACCGTTCTGAACCCTTCGGCATTGCTGGGTGCGCTTGTCCGGAACACCGGAGTGGTCTCCTGGAACAATCCTGCGCAAACGGCGAGTGCAAGCGTGTCGCTGTTCGTGGGCGGTATCCCCGGCGTTTCCATCCTGAATGGCATTGCGTTTCATGACTCCGATTTCGACAACACCCAGGATGCCACGGAGCACGTGCTGCCCGGCTGGACTGTGGAGCTTTATCAAGGTGGTCAGCTGGTCCATACGACGGTAACCGACGCCACCGGTGCGTATCACATCATCGGCATTGAGCCGAACGACACCGGCGGAAGTCCGTACGAGCTGCGGTTCAGCGCTCCGGGCGCGACTGCGACCACGGCAACGCTGGGTGTCCCCACGTCGCCGTTCACGAATGGACCGCAGCAGATTTCGAACATCGTCGTGACATCCGGCGCCAATGTTCAGAGCCTGAACCTGCCGATCGAGCCAAACGGTGTCGTTTACAATTCAGTCGCGCGCGCACCAGTTGTGGGAGCGACGCTCACCATGCTGGATGCCCTCAGTAACGCGCCGCTGCCGGCGAGTTGCTTCAATGATCCAGCCCAGCAGGGGCAGGTTACGCTCGCGGACGGTTACTACAAATTCGATATCAACTTCAGCAATCCGTCCTGCCCGAGCGGTGGTGAATACATCATTGCGGTGACCGCGCCGGGCGGGAATTACATTCCGGGTTATTCGCAGATCATTCCGCCGGCAGCTTCCGCGTTCTCCGTGCCGGCCTGTCTCGGAAGCGCGAACGATGCGATCCCGGGCACGGCTCTATTCTGCGAGGTGCAACCCTCGGAGTTTGCGCCGACCGCATCGGTTCAGCCGCGCAGTGCGGGCACGGTCTATCACGTCCTTCTGAGGCTGGACAACAGCCAGATGCCCGGCTCAAGCCAGATCTTCAACAACCAGATTCCGCTGGATCCGGAACTCAGCGGCACGATCGCGATCACGAAGACGACACCGATGCTCAACGTGACCCGCGGACAGCAGGTTCCATACTCCATCACGATCAACAACCGTGGCGGCATGTTGCTCACGGATGTGAGCGTCGTCGATCGTCTGCCAGCAGGTTTCACATACGTCAAGGGCTCCGCACTTATCGATGGTGTGGCAACCGAGCCCACGGTTGCGGGTGGAACGCTCAATTGGAGTGGCCTGTCGCTCGCACTCGACCAGGTGCGCACCGTGAAACTGCTGGTGATCGTTGGCGCCGGAGTCAGCGAAGGTGAATTTGCGAATCGCGCGCAGGTCATGAACGGAGTGACCGGCAACCCGATGTCCGGCGAAGTGACTGCCACCGTGCGCATGGTGCCCGATCCCACGTTCGATTGCACCGACGTCACCGGCATGGTGTACAACGACACCAATCGAAACGGCCGGCAGGACGGCGGCGAGTTCGGACTGGCCGGTATTCGCGTGATGACCCCGGGCGGACTGGGAGCGACAACGGATCAATTCGGTCGATACCACATCACGTGTGCAATCACGCCCAATGAAAGTCGAGGCAGCAATTTCATCCTGAAGCTCGATGACAGGACGCTGCCAAGCGGCTTCCGTATGTCGACCGACTCGGTCATGGTCCAGCGGGCAACGCGCGGCAAGAACATTCAGCTCAATTTTGGTGCGTCTATTTACCACGTCGTCGGCGTCGATATTTCCGATGCGGTGTTTGAACCGGGGACGACGGAAATACGCGCTCAGTGGCGGCCGCGCATCGATCTGCTCCTGGCGGAGTTGCGCAAATCCCCTGGTGTGCTGCGGCTGTCGTATGTCGCCGACATCGAGGACAAGGCACTGGTCGATCGTCGAATGGAAGCCATCAAGCGGCAGCTGACGAAGGAATGGGAAGCCTCGAAGTCCGGTTATGCGCTCAGCATCGAGCCTGAAATCTTCTGGCGCCGTGGAGCGCCGGTCAAACGGCCCGACGTGCGTGTGCCGGGGAGCAAGTGATCATATGAGAACGCAACATCGTCTGACTCTCATTCTCGGATTTGTGCTGCTGACTGCTTCAGCAGTCGCCGGTCAGATCGGCACAGTGACGCAGAGCAAGCCCAGCCAGTCGGGCGAACGGCATTTACCGGTCGACACGAAGTTCCAGCAATGGGCACGCGATGTGGATCGCAATGACGACATCAAGCGAATCAAGGTGTGCCGCGCGGAAGACGTGTGCCGGATGCGATTCAAGGAAGGCGAGACGCCGCGGACTCGTGTGAAGAACCTCGTCAAGCCAATGTCGTATATGGACCAGTCCACTCCGATTTCCAAAGACTTCACCAGGCAGGTGCGGCAGGCGCTGGATAACCTGCGCGACAGGGAAGGCCTGTCCGTTCGGTTCATCGGCTACACGGACGATACACCGCTGGCTGGCGGCGACGCGGCCACGTATGGAGACTATGTGTCCTTCTCGAAGGCAATGGCGCAACGCGTCGCCATCGACATGCGTGAAACCCTGACTGTACCAAACCTGGAGATCGAAACCGACGGACGGGGTGCATCGCACCCGGTTGCATCCAACGACACCGCCGACGGACGCGCATTGAATCGCCGCATCGAAGTGGAGTTCTGGTATGACGATCCGCTCCAGGCGTTGGGAGACGAACCGCAAATCTGTCCCGACAACACCCAGGAAGTGGTGACCAGAGTCTACGACCCGCCATGGGGCAAGATCCCGACGCTCGAACTCGCGAACGGCCAGCCGGTCATTCCGGCCGAATTCGCGTCGAGCCTGCGTCGTGCGCTCACGGACATTGCAGGCAAGCCCAATGTGCGGCTGCGGTTCATCGGTTACACGAAGAACGAACGACTCGATCGCCGCACCGCGTCTGTGTATAGCGACGACGTTGGACTTTCCGCGGCCCGTGCACTTCGCGCCAAGGAAATCGTGATGAAGGATCCGCTCCTGTCTGGTGCGCGTTCCGAGCACGAGGGTCGCGGCTATGTTCAATCCGACGACGTTGTAAACACCGGTTTCACGCAGGGTGAAGACTCGTTTGTTCGCGTGCAGGTTGTCTATGACGAACCGCTGCAGCTGGACAATTACGAGGGTGTGGAGATCACACGTCTTTCTCAGGAGATTGCTCCAAAGAGCCCCTACGAGCTGAACGTGATGCACATCACCGTGGACGGCAAACCCATTGACGACCCGGCCCGCAGCTCTTCCGACGTTCAGCGCTGCACCGACGTTGCACTTGACGATGCCGGCATGAAGTTTCATTTCGACAATCTCGAGTCGCGGCCGCGACTCAGCGTCGCAGCGTTTCCCGTGTCCGTGGCGGTGAGCGAGGTGGACAACCATCGTGTCGCATCGGTGGTTCGTTTCCGGATGTACAACAACTATTCCGGCTTCATCAAGCGCGCCGAAATCCGAGTCTTCGAACAGGAGCAGTCCGTGCAGGATGCGCCGATCGAAATCATCGCGGTCAACGATTCGGATCTTGCGGAATGGAATCCGGCCGAGGAAACGATCGCGGGACCGGCTCGCGAACTGAAGTACCTGCTGCGCGCCTATGACGCGAAGGGCAACTTCGACGAAACGGATTCGCGATCACTCTGGCTGTATCACGAACCGCTGCCTGGAAAACTTTTGACGTCGGATGGACCTCCGCCGCGAGAACTGCTGGCGGCCTACGGTCAGAACGATCTGACTCGTCATCAGATTCCTCTCGGAAGCGGCACGGTGAAGGTGCAGGGAAGCGGCATTCCGGCGGACTACAACGTCTGGGTCGCGGGCCGTCCGGTTCCGGTCGATCCTCAGGGCAACTTCGCCGCAGAGCAAATCCTTCCCGATGGAGCGCACACCGTCGAAGTCGCAGTTCTTGACGTCTCGGGTAACGGTTCGCTTTATCTTCGTGACCTTGAGTTCAAGAGCAGAGACCTGTTCTTCTTCGGCGTCGCCGACATCACGGTGTCACAGAACCAGGCGAAGGGCGTGCTGGCTCAGCTGCAGGGAGCAAATCCGACGCAGCCATACGATTCTCCCGTGGATGGACGCGTCGCGTTCTACATCAGCGGAAAGGTCATTGAGCACTGGCGACTGACGGCAAGCGCGGACACACGCGAAGGCCGGATGAAAGACCTGTTCGGCAACTTCCTCGACAAGTCACCCGATTCGTTGTTCCGGCGCATCGATCCCGAAAAACATTACCCGGCATTCGGCGACGACGGTGTCGTTGAAGACATGGCGCCGACACTGGGCAAGTTCTACGTCAAGCTGAACCGCGGAGAGAACTACGGGATGTGGGGCAACTTCAAGGTCGGTTATGTGGAAAACGAACTGGCCCACGTGGATCGTGGTCTGTACGGAGCCAACGCGCACTTCGCGTCCGGAGCCACCACCAGTTTCGGCGAGCGTCGACTGACTCTCGACGGGTTCTCTGCGCAGGCCGGAACGGCGGGGAGCTATGAGGAGTTTCGCGGAACGGGCGGATCGATTTACTACCTTCGCCACCAGGATCTGTTGAACGGGTCCGAGCGTGTGCGTATCGAACTTCGCGACAAGGATTCGGGAATCGTCACCGGAGTCGTCAACCTGAGGTACGGAACGGACTACGACATTGACTACCTGCAGGGACGGTTGATCCTCACCGAGCCGCTGTCATCGACGGGTGCAGACAACCTGATGGTCCGCAGCAGCGGATTGAGTGGAAATGAGGCCTACGTCGTGGCGCGTTACGAATACACGCCGGGTTTCGAGAGCCTGGACACGGTTGCCATGGGCGGCCAGGGTCATGTGTGGTTTGGTGACCATGTAAAGCTTGGACTGACGGCGAACTCGAACGACGGCGATGCCACCAGCAAACTTGGCGCCGGCGACCTGACGTTGCGGTTGCGTCCCGATTCCTGGTTCAAAGTCCAGGCGGGCCGAAGTGAGGGGCTTGTCTCTCCGACGCTGAGGTCTGACGATGGCGGATTCGGTTTCCATGGTCCGGACGATGCGTCATTCACGGATGCAGCTGCCACCGCATATCGCGCCGACGTCAGCGTCTCGCTGGCCGATATCATTGCCGGCCACTCGGGCCGTTTCACTTTCTATAAGCAGAATGTCGACGCCGGTTACTCGGCGCCGGGTCAGGCGACCATTAAGAACACCGGCCAACTCGGTGGCGCATTCCAGTTGCCGGTGACGAGCCGATTGAGCCTCGCAGGCAAGGGCGATCAGAGAGTTGAAGACCAGGGACTCGAGACGCGCGCCGTGGAAGTGGACGCTACGTACAAGCTGACGGAATTCTGGAGCGCCAGCACGGGAGTTCGGAACGATTTCCGTAGAGACCGTTCACCGATCGTGCCGCTGACTCAGGAGCAGGGCGAGCGCACGGATGGCGTGGCGCAGGTGACGTACGATCCCCACGACAAATGGCGTGCCTACGGCTTTGCGCAGGGAACGGTTGCGTCGACTGGCAATCGTGAGGGCAACGGACGTGTCGGCCTGGGCGGCTCCTACCGTCTGATGAAACGATTACGGCTCGACGGAGAAGCCTCCAGTGGGGACCTCGGGATCGGCGGGAAAATCGGCACCACGTTCCTGTATTCGGAAGGGTCCAGCCTTTACATGAACTATGCGCTGGAAAACGAGCGCACGGACAACGGTCTTCAGGTTCGTCGGGGAAACTTGATCTCGGGTATGAAGCGAAGACTGTCCGACAGTTCCAGCGTGTATGTTGAGGAACGTTACCAGGACGGCGGATCGCAGACCGGTCTCACGCATGCGACCGGCGTCAACCTCGTCGCGAGAGAGCGGTGGAATTTCGGAGCCAACGGGGAATTCGGCGCGCTGCGCGATCAGCTAACCTTCGCGAAGACCGACCGAAAGGCCGCCGGACTCCGCATCGGTTATGGCACGGATAGAATGCAGCTTTCGAGCGCCGTCGAGTTTCGGAATGACAAAGCCGAGCAACCCGATACAACGCGCACGGAACGAACGGCGTTGCTGTTCCGCAACAGCGGCAAGGTTCAGCTGGGTCCGGACTGGCGTCTTCTCGGAAAGCTGAACTATTCGATCAGCGACAGCTCACTGGGCGACCTTTATAACGGCGGATACACCGAGGCCGTGGTGGGCTATGCGTATCGTCCGGTGCTGTTCAACCGCTTCAACGCTCTGGCCAAGTACACGTTCTTCAATAACGTTCCGACGACGGATCAGGTTGGAATGCAGAACACCGCAGCCGAGTTCATTCAGAAGAGCCACATCGTGGCGTTCGATGTTTCCTTTGACATCACGCCCACCTGGTCCATCGGCAACAAGTACGCGTATCGCATGGGAGAAATGAGTCTGGATCGCATCAAACAGGATTTCTTCAGCAGCGCGGCGCAACTTGGCGCGATCCGTGCGGACTGGCGCTTCCTTAAAGGCTGGGAGAGCATGATCGAAGTGCGAACCCTGAGTCTCCCGGATGCCGATCAACGCCGCCGCGGCGCACTGACGACGATCTATCGCTACATTGGCAAGAACATGAAGGTTGGCGCCGGCTATAACTTCACCGACTTCTCCGACGATCTGACGGACCTGAAGTTCGACCACAAAGGCGTCTTCTTCAACTTCATCGCAACTCACTAAAGAGGGGTCTGACGGGTTTGACCCCTTTCTTGAAGGGCAGGATGTTGTTCCGCCAGAGCGTATTGCGACGTTTCGGATATCCCCTATAATGACGTCGTGCGAAGGAAATCCGCCATTAACGAAGAAAAGAGGCTGCGATTAGTCGAGCAGGCGCGCCGAATGACGCCTGCTGAACGCCTCGAGGTATGCGTCCGACTTTCGGAAACCGTCGCGGGAATCCATCGAACCGGGAAACGCGAGCGCGACGGTACCAGTTCCAATCGCAGGTCATGAGGGCAACCCGGCCGGGCCAGCCCGCACATCTGCTCCTCGATGTCGTCGAATGTCTCAACGTACTCGGTATTCCTTACATGGTGATCGGAGCACTTGCCGTTTCCTACCACGGCGTCCCGCGCGCCACAAACGACAGCGATGCGGCAGTCTGGCTACACGGCACCCGAACGACTGAAGCGGATCTGGCAAAACGAATTTCTGAAGCCGGGTTTCGAGTGGAGATCAAGCTCGGCGACATTGAGGATCCCATCGTCGGCGTTATCGCGGTTCAAGACCGCTTCGGCAATATGCTCGATCTCATTCTTGGCATTCGCGGCATGGATCCCGCTGCCTCTCAGCGCGCTGTGGATACCACCCTTTTGGACGCTCAAGTTCGTATCGTAGGGATCGAGGACCTGATTGCCATGAAACTGTTTGCAGGCGGAAGTCAGGATTTGGACGACGTCCGCGGGATCCTGCAAGTTGCTTACGACAATTTGAATCTCGCGCTGGTCCGTAGTCTTGCTGGTCGATACGGCGCTACAACACAGCAAGCGTTAGAAGCAGTTCTGGCCGATTTGCCCGATAAAAAATAGCGCTGTTCACGTTTACTATTTCTGGACATCCAACGACGCATCGGCCGACTTCCTCGACTGCGGAAAAAACAAACTCAACGTTCCCCGATGAGGGCCACATGTGGCATTCCCGTTTTTGCATGGGCAAAAAAAGGTAATGACACGTCTGGCCCGTTTTCGATTCGGTGACCACAAGATTCCCCAGTTCGACCACAAAGTGGGCCTCTCCATCCTTCCTATGCTCTCCCGGTTCCAATTTCAGCCGTGGCTCGAAACATGCTCTCTACGCATGTGGGTTCTAATTTGAACTTCAGGAGGTATGAAATGAAAAGCAGTCGATGGACTCAGGCTGTAATGTTTGTTGCGTTGGGGAGTTCCGCCATTCTAAACGGTCAAACTCCGGGCTCGCAGACGCCGGCACCGGACAATACCAGGACCAATAAAACAGAAACCGCAAAGCCCACTGCGGATGACCAGAAACAAAATGACAGGGATGTGGAGATCACGCGGCAGATTCGCAAACTCGTCACGGATGACAAAGGTCTTTCGACCTATGCGAAGAACATCAAGATCATCACTCAGAACGGCAGCGTGACGTTGAGCGGGCCTGTGCGATCCGAAGTGGAGAAGAAATCGGTCGAAGCAAAGGCAGTGCAGGTCGCAGGCAACACCCACGTTAAAAGTGAAATTCAGATTGCCGCCGAAGACCCATCCAAAAAGTAAAACCTGATTCAACATTCAACGATCGAGAGAAAAGGAGTACATCATGGCTGGAAAAAATACAGCAGCATTTGGCATTTACGCGAATCGAATGGGCGTGGAAAACGCCGTGGATCGTCTGCGAATGGAGGGGTATCGCAACACGGACATCTCCGTTCTGTTTCCTGAAAATGTGGGTACAAAGGATTTTGCCCATGAAAAGAACACCAAGGCTCCGGAAGGCGCAACAACCGGCGCAGGGGCTGGCGTGGTGCTCGGAGGAGCGCTGGGCTGGCTCGTTGGAATCGGGTCACTTGCCATTCCCGGACTCGGGCCCTTTATTGCCGCCGGACCGATCATGGCAGCCCTTGCGGGCGCCGGCGTCGGTGGAACGCTTGGTGGAGTTGTCGGTGCCCTGGTCGGAATGGGCATACCGGAATACGAGGCGAAGCGGTACGAAGGCCGAGTGAAATCCGGAGGAATTTTGCTTTCGGTTCATTGCGATGATTCGAAATGGACGAAGAAGGCAAAGCAGATATTGGAGTCCACAGGTGCCGAAGATGTCTCATCCACCGCTGAAGCGGATGCCGATTTTGCGCAGTCCGATCGGCCAATGCCGCGCACCGCTAGCCGTTAATCGGATTACGGTTTGTGGGGACAGGCCCACGCATTCCCGGAATTCCGGGAATGCGTGGCCTGTCCCGACAACGCCGCTACTGGGCCGTTACTGAAAGGTGTTGCACCCGGAGATCGTTCCGCTATCGAACCCCTGCCTGAACCATCGTGCTCGCTGTTCCGCCGTGCCGTGAGTGAAACTTTCGGGAACGGTATAACCCTGGGCCTCCATCTGCAATTTGTCGTCGCCGATCATGCTGGCTGCTCGCAATGCTTCCTCAATGTCTCCCTTTTCGAGGAATTCATGCGCCTGTGATTGCTCTCGCTGCTGAGTATTGGTGGCCCAGACTCCTGCGAAGCAGTCGGCCTGCAACTCCAGTCGAACCGATGCTTCATTGGCATCCGCTTTGCTGGAACGGTTTTGGATTGCTTCCACCTGGTCTGAAATATGGAGAAGCTTTTGGACGTGATGCCCGATTTCGTGGCTGATCACATACGCTTGTGCAAAATCGCCGGGAGCGTGAAAACGGTCTCGAAGCTCCTGAAAGAATGAAGTGTCGAGATACACACTCCGATCACTGGGACAGTAGAATGGACCCATGGCAGCCTGGCCGAACCCGCATGCCGAATCGACTTCGCGAGTAAACAAAATCAGTTTGGGTGGTTGGTACTGGCGACCGTCACGCCGAAAAATGTCACTCCAGGTATCTTCGGTGTACCCGACGACGGTCTCGATGAAGTCCTTCGTACTGTCGTTCACTGGAGCGGTTGTGGCAGCAGGTTCATCGGTGGTTTCGATTAGATTGCGCGGATCGACTCCCAGGACCAGGCCAATCAAAACCAATACGATAGAGCCCAACCCGCCCCCAATGAGCGACGGTCCGAGTCGCATTCCTCTCCGGTCTTCAACGTTCGTGCTACGTCGGCCACCATTCCAAAGCATAGCCACCTCCGTTGCTCAAGTAGCAACTGCAGTACCCTCACGAATATTTCGAAATTATTCGCCACAGGGGGAACCATTCAGTTCGGATGGCGTCTAACACGTGGCCCCACCAAAAAGCAGGAGGACCCCCCAATGAGCGATGATCCAGGGCGATATTTCCGGATTCCCGCGATCTTGTTAATCCTTGCGTTGGCCGCGATACCTTCCTATGCAGCAGGAGCTCGGCTGGAAACGGCCAAGCCGGCCGATCTGCTCGCGAATCGTGTCAGCAGCATGCAGCCGATTTCGCTTCAAAACATCACCATCGGCAACTTCGGAGTTGTGGACGGGCGTATTTACCGGGGAGAACAGCCCGGTAAAAAAGACTATTCGGCGCTCGCCTCTATCGGCGTCAAGACCATCATCGACCTGCGTGACGATGCGTCGCAGAGCTCTGCAAAATATGCGAAAGCTGCGGGACTGAACTACGTCAATATCGCGATTGATGGTCACGGCACACCGACAGATGCCGAGGCTGCGGAGTTTCTGAGAGTTGTCAATGATCCCTCCAGCGGCGTGGTTTACGTACATTGTGCCGGAGGCCGTCACCGGACCGGATCCATGATTGCCGTTTACCGCATGACGGAAGATGGGTGGACGATCGATCAGGCCTATAAGGAAATGCTCGCATACGACTTCTACACCGGCGGTGGTCACGAGGGGTTCAAGACCTATGTGTTTGATTATTTCAAACGCATGACCTCTGCGCCGACTACGGTCCCGGTCGTCTATCACGCTCCGGAAAAACTGATCGTCGCCGAAAAGTAGGCCTGATGACGGCGAATTCAAGCGAACTGCCCTCCTGAGTCAGGCAGTTAGTGGTCTAGTTTGAAATTCAGGCTCCCCTCCTGGGACAGGAGGGGTGGCGCGAAGCGCCGGGATGGTAGCCACGTCGTAGAAAAATTTCCTTGCCTGCAGCTACCACCCCTCGCGGGATCCGCTTCGCGATCCCGCTGCCCTCCTATCCTAGGAGGGCAGTCTTTTCGCCTCAATTCAAACTAGACCAGTACCGGAGGGCAGTTCGGCTAACTTCGACACTTCCACTCGCAGTATACTCGCGGCCAGACCCCTCGAAAGGATGGCCCGACATGACGCGCATCGCATTTATCGCCCTCATTGTTGTCTGCTCGATGACCTCTCCCATTGCTATTGCCCAATCTCCGTTGACTGCGCTCGACTACATCGAGATTCAGCAGCTCGTGGCGAAATACGCGAAGGCAATCGATACTTGCTCCAACAATGGTTACGACTATGCGGATCTGTTCACTCCCGACGGTGCGTTTGTCCCCTCCTTCGACGGCAAGCCTGGAACGCCGATCCAGGGACGCGAAAAACTGGCGGAGGTTTCCGGTGGCGGGTCACGCGGTTGCAAGAACGTCGGCTGGATTGAACAGGGCGTCCGTCACCTTTACGTCAACCACATCATCACACCCACGGCGGAGGGCGCTACAGGAACCGTCGACATGCTCATGATCGGTCTCGGTGGCGATCCCAACAAGATCCAGTACGACGGCTACTACGAAGACACCTACGTTCGAACGGCCCGCGGATGGCGCTTCAAGCAGCGACTGCACCATGCGTTGTACCGGGCAGGGAATCCGACTCCGGCACCTGCCGCGAAGTAGCGTTTCAGAAAAGTTCTCACCGGTGTCGTTGCCGGACGATGCGAGCGGCATTGGCAGCAATCCAGCTTTTGACATCCTCCGCAATCTGCGTTGCGCACGCACCCCAGCCTCCCGGTTCATTGCTGTAGCCGGCATTGATCTGCTTTTGAAACTTTCCAAACTGCATCACCGCGGTGACCCACATTCCGCTCGAATAGATGTCCTGTCTGGTGACTTCGGTGCGGCTGCTGGTTTCCGAATCATAGTAGTTGGTCGTCACTTCGGTCTGTCCTGTCCGTTCATAGTGGATGCCGCGGCCGATGATGGTCAGCACAACATCGGCACGCGCCGGATCGTCGACGATGGCGATGCGCTTGTCTTTGGCGAGCCGCTTGCGGACGTCCTTGATCGAGTCCTGGATGCCCTTATTGGTATCCACGAAGCCATCCTTTGTCGGCGCTGCCAGATAGATCGAAATCTTTTCGGTTGGCTGCGGAGCCAGGAGAATCAGCATGAGCAGTGAAGTGATCATGCACGGTTGGACGTGCAGAGAATTAAGGAATGCTTAAAGACGGAATTTCTTTTGCCAGGCCTGCGCGCAGAGTACGATGTGCGGCAGGTATCCGACGAAATGATGATCGTACTGTATCTGCTATCCATGCTCCTCGCGCAGCAGCCCCAGCCGGAGTTCGGCTCGCTCAGCGGTCAGGTTCGCGGCATGGGTGGCGAGGTCGCTGCAGGAATTCGCGTTGCAGCGGCGCCAGTGACAGCGGGTGTGGCGGTCAGCCCGGCTTCCATCGAGTTGAGCAACATCGTGCAGACCGACGGCGAAGGGCGCTATCGTTTGGAAAACGTCCGGCCTGGCCTGTATTTGATTGTCGCCGGTTCGATGACTTCACCCAGCTATTACCCTGTCGGAACAAGACCGACTGAAGGGATGGTTGTCGCGGTCGCTGCCGGACAGGCCATCACGAAACTGGATATCACGATCGCGCCTTCCAGCGTCCCACTGATCACCGGAACCGCTCGATTCGATGACAATACCCCGGTGACGAATGACGCACTGTATCGGACTGGTCTGCAGCTGCGATTCACCAGGACCGGGAGCGATCGGAAGGGAAGCGCCAGCCTTGATCGTCTGCAGTCCCAGCCCGGAGTGTTGGTATTTTATGGAATCGATTCGCCCGGAACGTATGCCGTTACGGTGGACCCGCTTCCATTAGGCTACTTTGTGAAGTCGATGACTTACGGCAGCACGGACCTGACCAGATACCCACTGGTTCTGACGGCAAAGCTGGGCAATCCAATTGTGGACATCGTCTTATCGAAGACTCGTCCGGCAGGTACGCCTCCCGGAGTCAAAGTCAGCGGCAGGGTCGTCATTCAAGATCCGGCCGGCCCGAAGCCTTCGCGCTTGATCAGCCTCTTCAGGCTTCAAGACAATACCTATGTTTATGTGGCCCTGGTCGACACCATGGACGATGGCACTTTCGAGATTGATGGCGTGCCGCCGGGCAACTATGCGATGGCACCGAACCAGCCTGCCAATCTCCAACCCAACCGCCCCAGGTTCAAGGGCACGATATTCGATGTCGGCGGAAATGATGTTCGCAACCTGGAAGTGAAAATCGGCCAGCCGGAATATCCCATTACGCTGACATCGGGCAAGACAGGTACGGTTAAAGGTTCGGTCGACATCGCCGCGATTCCGGGCGGTACCATTCCGGAGTTTGAAATTCAATTTGTTCCGACACGCGACGGAGACGAGACTCGCGTGGTGAAGATCTCAAGCAGGGAATTTTCCGCACTTCTCCCCGAGGGCGCCTATCGGGTGCGCATTTCGGGACTTCCGACGGGCTACACCGTCGAGTCCGTGATTGCCGGCCCGATGGATCTGACCGAACCGTTCCTCGTCACTGCCGCCGGAATTGCGGATCGGCTTACGGGTGTTCGGATCAAGTCCGACGGAATCGCAATCAAGCTATCGAGTCCGCCAAAGTAATTACTTCTTACCTCGCCGGGCTGCCTCGATGGTGGCGACATCAATCTTCTTCATCGGCATCATCGCCGCAAACGCACGCTTTGCCTCACCGCCACCCGCCGCCATCGCATCGATGAGCACGCGCGGTGTGATCTGCCAGGAGATGCCCCAGCGGTCTTTGCACCAGCCGCACTGGCTTTCCTGACCGCCATTGCCGACGATCGCGTTCCAGTAGCGATCCGTCTCTTCCTGATTTTTTGTCGCGATCTGAAAGGAAAACGCCTCGCTGTGCGTGAACGCCTTGCCGCCGTTGATACCAATACAGGGAATGCCTAGAACGGTAAACTCTACCATCAACTTGTCGCCCTTCTTGCCACCCGGGTAGTCACCCGGCGCTTTGTGAACAGCAGTCACTTTACTTTTTGGAAAGGTGGCAGCGTAGAAGCGCGCAGCCTCATGCGCGTCCTTGTCGAACCAGAGGCAAATTTTGTTCTTGGACTTCATCTTCGTGTGCTCCTTCTTCTTGATCTGTGCGAATTCGAAAATCAATTCTATCGCAACGGGAATTCGACTTGTTGCACACGAAAGCGATAGGATGCCGGCGAGATGAAGAGGGGCCTGCCATTTGTTACCGCGGCATTACTATTGTGTCTGTTTCAGACTTCGCGCGCTGGCGGTTCTCAGAACCAGAAAGGCTCCCTTCAAGGCGTCGTCCTGCGCGGAAGCACCGATGCACCGGCCGTTGGCGTGCGTGTGTCGGTATATGTGGGGGCGGGCGATGCGATCGATTATCCCATCCGAACCACGACTACAGACAGAGACGGTGTGTTCAAGGTGACCGCGCTCGACCCTGGGCCATATTCGCTGCGATTTTCCAGAGAAGGTTATGCGGAGAGCATATTGGGCGAGCGTCACACCAATCGTGGGACCTTTGTAGGGATCGTCACTGTCGCCGCGGGGCAGACAACGAACAATATTGTCATGCACCTGGCTCTGACCGGAAGCGTGAGTGGAACCGTTCGTACCAGCACCGGCGAGCCGGCTGTTGGAATTTCAGTCAGGTTGTCTCGTTCATCCTACGGTGACGACGGCGAAATAATGTGGATGGATGCCAATTCCGCAAATACGGATGACCGCGGAGAATATCGGATCTTTGGTGTCGAGGCGGGGCACTACTATGCATTTGCGGGAGGAGATTCCCGGAGAATCATCAAAGGGAATGAATCCGTGGAACCCTATTCCATTTCGTACTACCCAGGAGTCGTGGATATGGCGCGTGCCGGTGCCATTGATCTCGCACCTGGTGGAAATATCGAAAGAATTGATTTCACGCTGAGGCCTCCGCAACTGTATCAGGTTCGCGGTCGAATCATTGAGGCGGCCACGAACGCGCCGCCGCCCTCGCCGCAGATTTCGACAAGCAGGGACAGGTTTGGGGTCAATCCGCAATACGATCCGCGAACCGGCGACTTCGTGATTGGGGGGCTCGCCCCTGGCGAATTCAAAGTATCGGCGTGGATTCCGGGTGCTGCCTGCGGGGTAACCGGCTTTGTTGCCGAACAACTATCCACGACAGATTCGGATGGCGTATCCAGTATCGCCGGTGCCGCCGGCACCACCGCTGTCCGGCTCGGTGAGAGCGACGTGTACGACGTCCTGATAGTGATTCGAAAACTGGGATGTCTGAAGGGAAGTGTGGCAACGGAGGGGAAGCGGTTGCCGCATTGGTTTCCGTTACAACTCCGAAAAAACGACGAGAAACAGCATCGCACCATTGCCTCAATGACCGATGACGGACAATTCAAGGTGGAAGGCCTCCAGTTCGGGAAGTACGATCTGCTCCCGCTCCGCTTGCCCGATGGCTTTTATTTGAAAGCGGCAACGTATGGCGGTGCGGATGTATTGAACCGACCTTTCGAATTTGAATCAGGCGGAACTTCAAAGCTGGAGATCCTTCTCAGTACGAGAGTGGCTCACGTCGAGGGAGCCGTCACAACTCCGGCAGGCAAGGCCGCTTCCGGCGTGATTGTCGCTCTTGTTCCTGCTTCCAGGGATCGCTATGACCTTTACCTGACGGAGCAAACGGACGAGCGCGGCAAGTTTGTCTTCAACGAATTGAATCCCGGCGACTACACCGCATTCGCCTGGGAATCCATTGAAGAGAACGCATGGATGAATGCCGATTTTCTCAGCCGATACAAGCAATTCGGTCGGCCAGTTCATCTTGAAGAAGAATCAAAAGAGATCTTGAACCTGCAAGTCATCCCAATGGATCGTGCGAATTGAAATCCTTCGCTGTTTCACTTTCGATTCTGCTCCAGCTGCTGGCGGTGCCGGGTGCTGCGGTTCAATCCGGCAAAGCGAGTGTCGAAGGCATCGTTGTTTCAAAGCCAGATAACACCCCGGTCCGAGGCGCGCGCGTCACGCTGAAGATCGATCGCGAAGGTTCCTCAAGAACGATCGTGAACGTCAATGGTCTTGCCGGAGAGCCGGAGATGGATACTCCGGGTCTTTCGGCGACTACGGATGAACAGGGTAAGTTCGCAATTTCCGAAATCAATTCCGGTGTGTCCTACCGATTAACGATTGTCGCCAACGGCTATGTGCGCCAGGAAAACGTGCGGTTGTTTCCAGGGACCCGTCAAGTCATCGCTCTGACTCCAACAGGTTCAATCGAAGGCATAGTGCGCGCGGAATCCGGAGAGCCGCTGCAGGACGTCCGGGTTCGATTGATGCGATACGTTTTCACCGTTGATGGCAGAAGACAGATGAAGCTGGTCGCCTCGACCACAACGAATGACCTTGGAAAGTACCGGCTTTATTATCTGACTCCCGGGCGCTACTACCTGCACGCTGAAAGAATTGGCGTGCATGCGGACTTTTCGCGTCGTTCGGTGACGCCTGTAGGGCCGTCCTTTTATCCCGGTGTGCCGGATATCGCGCACGCGTCTGTCATCGACATTCAGCCTGGTATGAATCGAAGCGGATCGGATTTCACTTTGTCTGGAGAGCGGTTGTACAGGATTCGAGGACAAATCGTCGACGGCACCGGGCGCGCTCTGAAAGGACGGACCGAGCTTCTGTCTCTTTTTGATCTCGGGCCGTACGCACTGCCGGGTGGTGACATCGGCAGCTTTGGTGGAGGGCTTCTCAAGTCGACGTATTCGGAAGACACGGGAGAATTCGAATTCCAGGACGTCCCTCCGGGAACCTACGGTATTGCCGGCGATTCTCTGGACGCTGGAAAGGGCGGAGGCTTGAAGATCGTTCGAGTGGATTCCGATCTGGTGAACGTCGCATTGGCGTTCGGTTCCGGAGTTGAGATATCCGGCACACTGCGCGCCGATGGGCGGATTGATTTATCCAATGTTCAAATTGCGATCCGGCTCGCGCTGTCAGTAGATGACGGAACTGACGAAAGCAGTCTTGAAGATGCCGCCGGCCTCTCGCCGGATTTCGAAAACATTTCCGACCGGTCGTTCAAGATTCGAAACATCTATCCCGGGGAGTACCGCATTGATTTTCGTGATTCCGACCTTCCGGAGGACTCCTATATAAAGGAGGCGCGTTATGGAGGAATCGATGCGCTGACTCAACCCTTCCAGGTTCAGCTTTCCGATTCCCGCAAACTGGAGATCGTCCTGGGGGTGTCAGGCACCATTGAGGGGCGAATCGTGAATGACAGGATGATTCCCGTCGAAGGGGTGACGGCAGTGCTGATTCCCAACCGATTAAGGACCCGCCCGGACCTTTTTAAGAAAGCCGTTGCCGATAAGGACGGCCGATTTGTCCTGCGCGGCATTGCCCCTGGCGACTACAGGCTATTTGCATGGGACGGCCTCGAACCGTACTCGTGGTTTGATCCGGAAGTTGTCCGGCCATTTGAGGCGCGTGGCGTGGCGGTTCACATTTCAGAATCTTCGAAACAATCCATCGAAGTGAAAGTCATCCCTATTCCATAATGTTTCGCGTGCCGCGTCGCCGGCCACCCACCTGTCATTCGGTACGTCCATATTTCGCTGAAGGACGTTCGCGTTCAGTTGGCGGGATCCCCGTAATATCCAGGCCGAGTCCACACTGTTGCATCGGGTCGCTTGACGCGGATTTCCAGATCATTCCAGCTTCCGTCCATAATCGCAGTGGAATAATAGCCAATGTTGTATTGCCCACGTATTTCATCGAAGAGCAGTCTTGACAGGAAGGCAAACTCGTAGCTTCCGTCCGTAAACAACCGGAACGACCGGCCACCACTACTCTGCGCCATCTGAGTTAAGAGGCGTTGACCCGACTGGTAGAAGGCTGGCTGCGGGTTTAGGGGATTGCGAGAATCCTCTCCAAAAGTCATGGTGTAAATCTGGGCCTGTGAGCGCGCTATCAGTTCCAACGCCTGATCCGATACGAGTTTGCTGCGAGTGTCCGGGCCGTCGGTCAAAAGTATCAGGACTTTTCTGGAATTCTTCGCGTTTTTCATCTCGCTGAGCCCGACGCTGATCGCGTCAAGCTGCGCTGTATCTCCTGCCGTTCGAATTCCACGAAGCGCGGCCTCGATTTCAGACTTGTCCTTCGTGAATCGCTGCGGCACATCGACGGTAGAACCGAAAGTGACGATCATCATCTCGTCGTCCGGGGCTGCTGCAGCGGAGAGCGCACGAACGAGTTCCAGTTCCTGCGCAATGAAGTGACGCATGCTTCCGCTTCGATCGATCAGTATTCCCAGACTGACCGGGATTTGCGTGTCCGCCAAAACAGAGGAGACCTCCCGTTCTTCACCATTCTCGAACACCTGAAAGTCTTCCAGCTTGAGGTTGTCGATGCGGCTGCTGTTCGAGTCCAACACCATGGCAATCCGGTTCACAAGGTGTCGCTCCACGGCAGGTTTCAATTGGGAATCCACCGCGGGCGTTGGAATGTCCTGCGGTTTCGGTGCCGGGTCCTGCGCAGCCGGAAGAACCTCCGGACTAGTTGTCGCAGCCGGCGGTGGCGGAGTCGTTGATGGCTTGCTTGCGACCGCGACCACGCCACGCGCTCCCGCAGCGGTCAGCGAAAGACAAACCAGGAATAACGTCAGAATTGCAAAGCCCGCCGGGAGAAGCTGGGTTCGAGAATTACGCCTGAAATCCAGGATGGCATCAATTCTTCGCGAAAGATCGGAACGATGACCTATGACGGTAGGTGCCGCCAGTTCCTCGTCCGACAAACTGCCAAGTTCGGCTACTCGTGTCAGGAATGAAGCGTAAGTGCGGGACTTGCGCGTGGCCTGGACCACAAAATCATCGCACGCTATTTCCCGTTCCAGATTGAGCTGGCCCCCGACCCAGCGTACGGCTGGATGCCAGGGGAGCAGCGCCTCGATGACGCGTTGGATCAGCAGCGTTAAATCGTCCCAGCGCGCAAGGTGTGCGCTCTCGTGCAGCCCCATCTGATCCAGTTCCGCGTCCGAAAATTCATACAGGTAGGCTGTTGGGATCAAAATGGATGAGTGGCGGAAGCCAATGGCAATCGGCGTCTTGATTTCATTTGAAAGCGCAACTCGAAGGCGCCTGCGCGTTCCGCAACGCGCTATCCAGGAATTTGCACATTGTCGAAGCGACTCCGGTGCGTCCGTCGCGCGCGCACAGCGTGCTGCAAGCAAGGTATAGCTCCATATCAATCGTGTCAGCATCAACAGTGTGGTAAGCATCCATGCGGCAAGAGGCAATGCAATCCACGGTCCGGCAGTGATCCGGAGTGGAAATGTCCGTAAAAGGGAAGCGCCTCTCCGGGCAAGGATCGATGGGCTGTAGGGAGCAGACTTTGGGAGAGCTTCCACATTGCCGAAAGATTCGGGAATATTGCCTTCGTGCTGCGGAAGTGCAGAACGTGTTGCAGACGGATCCTCCGTACGCTCCGGGCTCTCCAACTTCCGAGGTTGAGAATGCGAACCCGAGAGATAGACCACAGGCAGAGCGACGGCAAGCGCGAGAGCGATCCACCAGCCGGCATAGCGCGTCGCGGCATTCAACGCGCTGCGTGACACGAAGTGCAGCAGAATCCGGAGAGCGATCGCCACTCCACTGCTGAGGATTGCGCCGTTGATCAGTGCGGCCAGAATGGTATTCGTCATTTCGACTCCGAGATGATTTTGCGCAGTCGCCGCAGTTCGGCCGGGTCAATCCTCTTTTTTTCCACCAGGTTCAGTGCCAGCTGCCCATGCGACCCTCCGAAGAAGCGCCGAACCAGATGCGCCACCGCGTTTTCACAAGCCTCCTCCCGTCCGACCGCGGGTTTATAGATGAATGCCCGCCCATCCTTGACATGCGTCAGGTATCCCTTCTGCTCGAGTATGCGCATCGTTGTCAGCACCGTGGAATACGCAAGAGGGATGCGCTTCGGCAATGCTCCCACGACATCGGCGACCGTCGCCGAGCCCTTTTCCCAGAGCACCTCCATTAGCTTCAGTTCCGCTTCCGTCAGGCCGGTGGTTTTCTTTCTGGCCAAGATGCGCCTCCATCTATTATTGAATTAGTTGCTGCATACTAGGTTCGATGTGTTCGTCTGTCAATTATTAAATTAATAATTGATTTGCTGAAAAAAGGGGAATGACCCGTCTGGCCCCTTTTTCCCTGAACCCGATGTGGCAGGCATCGAGCGTGATAAAGTAGGTTTACGTTGCCATCCTGAATCGAGGGGGACTATATGCGTAGACCATTTCATCTCATGTTTGTCATTGCGCTACTCGCCGCAGGACTGTGCGCGATTTCCTCGCAGGCCCAGACGCCTGCAGTCAAAACGCTCCGTCTGGCGTCGACACCCTGGTCTCCTTTTACGAATGAGCCGGGCAAGGCGCGTTTTGCGCTGGACCTGGTCCATGCCGCGCTTCAACGCGCGGGTATCGCCGCAAGCACCACGATCGTGGAGGAAGGTAAGCTCAGCCCCGCACTGCTTAAAGGTGAATATGACGGCAGTGCTGCGCTCTGGAAAGATGCCGAACGTGAGAAGACGTTGCTGTATTCACAGCCATATCTCGAAAATCGTTTGATCCTTGTCGGCCGCAAAGGGAGCGATGTTTCCGCGACCCAGTTGTCCGCTTTGAAAGGGAAGCGAGTCGCGCTGGTGGAGACCTATGCCTATGGCGATACTGTTCGCGATTCTCCCGGCCCCGTCTATGTGAAGTCGACCAGCGAGGAGGATAGTCTCCAGAAGGTCATCTCCAACGATGCCGCCTACACGCTGGTCGACGAACTCGTGGTGGAATACATTCGGAAAAACTATCCCGATCAGGCGAAAGCCTACCTGGCTTTCGGTTCAAAACCGCTGCTCGTACGCACACTGCATTTTGCGGTCCGTAAAGATCTTCCGGACGCAGCTTTGATCATTGACAAGTTCAACTCGGAACTACGAGGCCTGGTGGCCGATCGTACGTACAATCGCTTGCTCCAGCTTGACTGGATTCAGGCGGACGTCGCCGGGAATGGCCAAATGGTAAACATTCCCAGCAGCGATCAGGCCGGCGTCACACCTCCGGACCATACCTACAAACTCTATACGGACGAATCCAGTTCGGGCAGTGCCACGGGATTTTATGTCGGCGGAAAGGTGTACCAGAACTGGTCGACGGTCCCGGATGCCTTCAAGCTTGCAGGTCCCAACGACACGCTGTCGGGCGGGACGAAGTTCTCGATATTCAGCTTCAGGTTCTAGAAGTCGAATTTACGTAGGGATGGCGAGGACCGGGCAGCGCGCACCTCGAAGCACGCGTTCGGTCGTGCTTCCGCGCAGTGCATCGAGAAAGTCCCGATGACCTTTCGTTGCCAGTACCATCAGGTCCGGAGACCATTCCGCCTCTTCGTGCAGGATTTGTTCAATGACTTCTCCATGTGCCAGGCGCTTTTCAAATGTCCATTCCGGACGCTGTGGAAGTTCAAAAGCTGGCATCTCTCTGCCGGTGCCCACGTGCATGATCCTGAATTCCACCGGCGAGCTGCCCAGTTCCGCTGCAAAATAGATCGCCTCGTTCAGTGCGGTTTGCGCGTCGGGCATATGATCGACAGGTATCAGAATTCGCCGCAGGGTCACCTCGCCATTTTCATCGGAGATGAATCCCTTTCGGTCCTGGGGAACAAACAGCGTCATCGCGCGCGATCGTCGCGCCAGCGGTTCTGCTACCTCTCGGTGCAACAAACGCCCAAGGCCTTCTCGGTGGTGCGTCGCCACCACAAGAAGATCGGGCGGATGCCGGTGGCAGTAAAACAGCATGGACTCGACCGGGTCCTTGCCTTCGAGAACAATCTTTCGCACATCGACACCGGTCTTTGACACGTCTTCCCGATCGGCTCCGGTCGGCAGAACACCCCAGCGTGCCAGAGTCGCGCGGATGCCGGGGAAATCGGTCCAATGATTGTCGGCATCGTTCCCGGCAAGGTGCCGTGCCACATGGGCAATTTCGAGCACTGCCTTAGCCGCAAGCGCAATCTTGAGCGCGTGAGCGAAAGCCACTTCACTCATCGGAGTAAAGTCGGAGGGATGGAAAATTCTCTGCAGCGGAACTGCGGAGTGTTCACTATTGATGGTCATGCCGTCAGAATAACGCGGCACCATCGCTGCTCTTGAAGGAAATCGCGGTAGAATTCCGAATCGAAATTCCAGGAAGGTACCTTTGAAGACCATTTTCCATTCGGCCGTTGCCTTTCTATTGCTGGCAGGGTTGACGTTTGCGCAGGGGCAGCGCAGCGCGCCGCAGCCAGTGCCGCTGCCTCCGGCGATCCAGGCGCCGAAGGACATTCCTTATGCGGGAGTGATCCGGCTCGAAGTGGACGCCACGGACCTGGCTCATCGGGTGTATCACATCCGCCAAACGATTCCTGTCGCAGGCGCCGGCCCAATGGTGCTGCTGTATTCGCAGTGGATTCCAGGCACGCACTCGCCGGACGGGCCTCTGCATAATTTTGCGGCACTTCGCATCAGTGCAGGTGGGAAGCAGCTGAAGTGGACGCGCGACACCCTCGATGTCTATGCATTTCACGTCGATGTTCCGTCCGGAGCCAAAACCCTGGACATCGAGTCACAGTACCTCACTCCCGTCGAGAACTCGCAGGGTGGGCCGGCGATCACATCGGAAATGCTGCGACTGGATTGGTACGCGACGGCTCTCTATCCCGCTGGATATTTCGCGAGGCAGATTCAGTTCGATGCCAGCCTGAAGCTGCCGGAAGGCTGGCAATTCGGCACGGCACTGGACGTTGCCTCGGGGAATTCCACGAACGTTCGCTTTAAGACGGTATCGTTTGAGACCCTGGCGGATTCGCCAGTCATCGCGGGCAGGAACTTCAAAAAAATCGATCTCGATCCTGGCGGCCGCTCTCGAGTGACGCTCAACGTGATGGCCGACGATCCGGGATTGCTCGAAGCCAGTTCAAAAGTTGTGGAAATTCATCGCGAACTTGTACGGCAGGCGGACAAGCTTTTTGGTGCGCGGCATTTCGACCACTACGATTTCCTGCTGTCGCTCAGCGATCGGCTTGGAACAAAAGGGATCGAGCATCAACGCTCCAGCGACAATGGTACCGGGCCAAAGTATTTCTCCACGTGGGACACGGCTTTTATCAGCCGCGACCTGCTGCCCCATGAATTCACTCATTCATGGAATGGGAAGTATCGGCGTCCTGCCGATCTGTGGACGCCAAACTTCAACGTGCCGATGCGGGACTCCCTGCTGTGGGTGTACGAAGGACAGACGCAATACTGGGGGCAGGTGCTCGCCTCGCGTGCGGGCTTCCTGACGCGGCAACAGACAATGGACAACCTTGCCGGTGTCGCGGCGCTGTACGACGCGCGCGCCGGCCGGCTGTGGCGCCCTCTTCAGGACACGACCAACGATCCCATCATTGCGGGAAGGCGCGCCATTCCGTGGACCAGCTGGCAGCGCAGCGAAGATTACTACTGGGAAGGGCTGCTTCTCTGGCTGGATGCCGACACGCTGATCCGCGAACGTTCCGCCGGCAAACGCTCGCTCGATAATTTTGCCCAGGCCTTCTTCGGAGTCAACGATGGCGACTGGGGACAACTCACCTACACATTCGATGATGTCGTCCGCGCCCTGAACGCCGTGGAACCGTATGACTGGGCCGGTTTCCTGCGTGCGCGTCTGGATGAAATTTCCCCACGTGCTCCGCTCGATGGTTTTACGCGCGGCGGATACAAGCTGGTGTACAGCGAAACGCCAACCGACTATGCAAAGGCAGAAGAAAGCCGTCGTAAGGTAACGGACCTTTCGTATTCACTGGGCGCGACTGTAGACGGTTCTGGAAAATTCACTTCAGTTCTCTGGGATGGCCCCGCGTTTCGTGCCGGATTCACAACCGAAGTTCAGATTGTCGCGGTCAACAACATCGCGTTTGATGGGGACAAGTTGAGGGCGGCCGTGAAGGGAACGAAGGGGAATGGACCCGCAGTAGAGTTGCTGGTCAAGCAGGGGGAGCTGTACCGCACCGTGCGTCTCGACTATCGCGAGGGTTTGCGGTATCCGCGTCTGGAAAGGATTAACGGAACGCCTGCCCGTCTGGACGATATCCTCACCCCGCGGTGATTGGATTATTCACGAGATCCAGCAACTCGTCGCGCAGAACAGGAGTTGACGCCAGCAGATAGGAACGGGTCAGCAGATCCCATGGTTTTCCCGTTTCAAGGTCCATGACAATCGCCCCCGCTTCACTGGCAACCAGACAGCCTGCGGCAAAGTGAACGCTTCCGGCTCGTTCTTTTCTTGGCGGTCCGAGATGAAGAATTCCGGCGATACGGCCGTCTGCGAGGTGAGCAAGAGACAACGTCGTCGAATACATCCACACATACCAGCGCTTCAGGAGAATGGCCTGACGCACGACGTCGGCAACGCGTGGACCGCCATCGATCCAGATGGCATGGCTCTGGTCGGATACGGAAAGTCGCCGTTCGCCATCCGGCGTTCGAATCCATCCACCTTTGTCTTTTTCGGCGAATAGAATTTCGGAGGAATTGCCGACCCCAATCGCAGCGACCGAAACCTCGCCATTTTCGACAAGCGCAATGTTGTGACAGTAGAGAGGAATATTCGACGCGAAGTGGCGCGTTCCACAAATCGGATCGACCAGCCAGTAAGGTCGCCCGGCGATGGGCGTCCCGCCGCGTTCTTCGCCGATGACCGGATATTCCGGAAATTCGCGCAGCAGCTCTTCTCGAATGGCGTCTTCACACGCGATGTCCGTCGCGGTCACCAGATCATTCCCGCCTTTCGACGTGATTTCTGCTGCGCCTGCACGCGAATCCGCGAGTCGCTGGGCGGTGTTCGCCGCTCGAATTGCAACTTCGGTTTCAAGCCTCACCGTCATATTCTGCGGCCCACCTCCGATATTCTCAATCGCGATCGTCAGCCCCGAAGAGGCGATTTTCTCGAATTGAGCAGCGCATGCGGCAGATGGCAGCGTCCGAAACGGCGTGTTTCCTTGAAAAATGAATTTCGGGGAGATACTTGCGAAGAATGTAGTCCGGTTAACCAAACGGGGTGGAGCCGCGTAATGCTTTGTAGGAGGCTTCTGTGAGAACTCTCAAAGTGTTGATTGTCTTTCTCGCGCTGCTCGGAATCGTGTTGGCCGGGCCGCTTTACGCGCAGAACATTGCGGGCGATTGGCAGGGGACAGTCAAACCAAGAGACATGCGCGTGATCGTACGCATCTCGAAGCAGCTGGACGGCAGTTTGCAAGCCAGGATCCAGAGAATCGATCAGAATCCGGTCGATTGGGGTTCGGGCAGCCTGGCCAGCTCGGCATCCCTCGAAGGCTCCGAATTCAAATTCACGGTCGACTCGGTGAAGGTTAGTTACTCCGGAAAACTAAGTACCGATGGAACCTCGATTACCGGAACGTGGTTACAGGAATCGTCTTCGCAACTCGACCTGTACCGCCCAATCAAAGAAACCGAATGGCGTGACCCGGCTCCGCACAGGGATCAATTCATCACGGTGGATAAGGACGTACAGTTGGAAGTGCTCGATTACGGCGGTTCGGGACGGCCACTGGTTTTGCTCGCGGGATTGGGTAATACCGCGCATGTATTCGACAGGATTGCACCAAAGCTCATCGACCAGTTTCATGTTTACGCTATCACACGGCGTGGATTTGGGGCATCCAGCGTTCCGCCATCCGGCTATAACGCCGACCGGTTGGCCGATGACGTCCTGAAAGTGATCGAAGTTCTGAAACTCAATCGTCCGGTCGTGGGCGGTCACTCCGTTGCCGGCGAGGAGCTGAGTTCCATTGGATCCAGGTATCCGGAGAAGGTGGCTGGCCTGGTCTATCTCGACGCCGGGTACTCCTACGCGCTCTATGATCCATCCTGCACCACCCCCGAGATTCTTCCCCCTCCGGCGGGCGGACCGAAAAACGTGAACGTTGCGATTACGACGGGAACGCAGAAATACTCGGACATCAAGGTTCCGTCGCTCGCCATTTATGCTACACCCAAGGAATTCGACACGGTCGACGCTGCCGCGCTCGAAAGAGAAGGCTGTGCGAAAGCGTTCGAAAAGGTGCCTTCGTCCCGCGTCGTTCGACTGCCCGGGGCGGCGCATCAGGTATTCCTCACGAACGAGGCGGACGTGCTGAAGGAAATACGAAACTTCGTCGCAACTTTAAAACAATAGGGAACGACTTCGAATTCAAGTCTGCTGCAGAATACCGCTTCGCTCCGGTGCTCCCTTGTGATTAGATTTCGGGTCAGCACGGGCATGACACTGAAGCACCTCACGATAATCCTCGCTATTGGTCTGGCCGGCGCGGCGCGGGCCGGGCAGCCCGGAGCCGCACCCACTCCCAAACCCGCACCGGCTGGCGAAACCGCTGCTGTCGTGAATCAGTACTGCGTTTCCTGCCACAACGAGCGACTCGTGACCGGCAATCTCGCGATCGACCGCCTGAACCCCGAGAAGGTTCAGCAGAATCCCGAGGCGTGGGAGAAAGTGGTCCGTAAGTTGAGGACAGGTACCATGCCTCCTCCGGGGAGCGCGCGACCGGCACCGGAGGTTTACAACGCGACTGCCGCGTGGCTGGAGTCCGAACTGGACCGGACGGCTCAACCGAATCCCGGCCGGCCGGCGCTTCGAAGACTGAATCGCGCCGAGTACGGTAACGCGATTCGCGATCTGCTCGATCTTCATGTCGATGTCGAATCCCTGCTCCTCCCGGACGATGCGGCGTTCGGCTTTGACAACATCGGCGATCTTCTCGACGTCTCGCCCTCCCTTCTCGAACGCTATCTCACGGCTGCGGATCGCGTCAGTGCGCTGGCCGTCGGAGACATTTCAACGCCTGCGGGGTCCCAAACCTTCAGTGCGCGCGGCGATCAGTCCCAGAACATCGACCGCGAGGGAATGCCGCTGGGCACGGTCGGCGGGTTACGGGCAAACTTCAATTTTCCGCTGAGCGGGGAATACGAGTTCCGCGTCGCTCTGCTTCGTAACAATCTCGAAGGTATCCGCGGACTGGAACATCCACATCAATTGGAAATTTCGGTGGATGGCGAACGCATCCTCCTGCAAACGGTTGGCGGCGACGCTGAAATCGGTCGTCCGGGAGCCACGATCACGGACAAGTCCGACGTCACGGACGCGAGGCTCCGTGTACGTGTACCCATTCAGGCAGGCCCCCGGGAAGTGGTCGCAACGTTCGTGCGTAAGGTCGGCGAGAGCACCGCGCGACTGCGTCCATTCGATCGCAGCAACGCCGACACGTACGAGTCTATTGGCCGGCCGCACGTGGAAAGTCTGACCGTGATCGGTCCCTTCCTGCAGACCGGTGCGGGGGACACGCCGAGCCGCCGTCGCATCTTTACCTGCAAGCCCGACAACCGAAATCAGGAAGAAGCCTGCGCCCGAAAAATTCTCTCCACGCTTGCGCAGCGTGCCTACCGGCGACCGGTAACGGCGGGGGATCTGGACCTGCTGCTTCCTTTCTATAAGGAGGGCCGCCAAAAAGGATCGTTCGATTCTGGTATTCAGTTGGCACTGCGCCGACTGCTGGCGAGTCCCACATTCGTGTTTCGGACCGAGGCGGATCCCCAGCGCGGGGACCGAATCAGCGATGTCGAACTCGCGTCGCGGCTGTCGTTTTTCCTTTGGAGCAGCATCCCGGACGATGTCCTGCTGGATGTGGCATCGCGTAACCGGCTCCATGAACCCGCAGTTCTTGAAGCGCAAATGCGCCGCATGCTGGCAGACCCGCGTGCCGATGCGATGGCGGAGAATTTTGCCGGCCAGTGGTTGCATCTGCGCAATCTGGAAGGGATCAATCCCAACACCGACGAATTCCCGGACTTCGACAACGACCTGCGGCTGGCCTTCGAAGAAGAAGCAAAGCTATTTTTTTCCAGCATCATGCGCGAAGACCGCAACGTCATGGACTTTCTCACTGCCGATTTCACGTTCGTCAACGAACGTCTCGCCCGTCATTATGGAATTCCTCAGGTGTACGGCAGCCGATTCCGGCGCGTGACGCTGGGTCCGGAATTCGATATGCGGCGCGGTCTGCTCGGCAAGGGCGGTGTGTTGATGTCGACTTCCCGGGCGGACCGCACGTCGCCGGTCCTGCGAGGCAAGTGGATACTGGAGAATTTGATTGGATCGCCTCCTCCTCCGCCTCCGCCCAACGTGCCGCCGCTGGAAACCAAGCCCGGAGCGAAGCCGCGCACCATCCGCGAACGGATGGCCACACACCGTGCACCCGGCTGCGTGAGTTGTCATCAATTGATCGATCCGCCCGGCTTTGCCTTGGAGGGATTCGATGCCGTCGGTGCCTGGCGGACGCAGGAAGCCGGTGCCCCCGTTGACGCTTCGAGCCGACTGGCAGATGGCCGGGCCGTGAACGGCGTTGCGGACCTGCGCAACGCGCTGGCAGCGCGTCCGGAGGCGTTCGCCCAGGTGCTGACAGAAAAATTGATGACTTATGCTCTGGGACGCGGGCTTCAGTACTATGATATGCCGGTAGTTCGAGCCATCGTGCGTGACTCGAAGGCGAAGAACTACAGCTTCACTTCGGTGGTGCTGGGAATCACGCAAAGCGTTCCGTTCCAGATGCGGGCCGTGAGCGGAGCGAACGCGAGCCCGGCAGGGCGAAGCCGCTAAGGAAAGGCAAATTAAGAGGAGATTTCGATAATGGTGATCGCTAAAAGGTCGTTGCCGCGCCGAACATTCCTGCGTGGAATGGGCGCCGCCGTCGCCCTGCCGTTCCTGGAATCGATGGCCCCGGCGATGACGCCACTGGCGCAGTCTCCGGGTAAGTCGCCCCTGCGTTTCGGCGCGGTGTATCTGCCCAATGGCTGCGTCATGGATAACTGGACGCCGAAGACGACCGATGGGAGTCTGGAGATCCGGCCGGTCCTGAAACCACTGGAAGCGTTCCGTGACCAGATGACCTTGATCGGCAATCTCACGCGCGCCGGCGGAAAGAACTCCACCGATCACGCGGTGAGCTCGGCCGGTTGGCTGACCGGCGCACTGGCAAAGCCAACGGAAGCCGAAGATATTCGCGTGGGCGTCGGCATCGATCAGATTCTTGCTAAACACATCGGGCAGGAGACTCCGTTTCCGTCCCTGGAATTCGCAACCGAGGATTTCTCAGGCTACGTCGGTGGCTGCGTCCCAGGCTACGCCTGCAGCTACATGAATACGATTGCGTGGGCCTCCGAAACGCAGGGCCTGCCGATGGAGACCGATCCCCGCCGGGCGTTTGAACGCATGTTCGGTCGCGCCGGAAGTCCGGCAGATCGCCAGGTGCGCCGAAGCGAAGATCGCAGTATTCTCGATTCGATTCTCCTGGAAGCGAACTCACTCCGAACGAAAGTCGGCACACCGGATCGCGTTCGACTCGATAACTATCTTGCCAATATCCGGGAAATCGAGCGCCGAATTCAAAAGACGGAGGCACGCAACGCCGCGCAAGGTACCGCAGCCACAACTCTAAACGCGCCGCTCGGTGTTCCGGAATCGTTCGAAGACCACATGAACCTGATGTTCGACCTTCTTGTCGTGGCGTACCAATCCGACATGACCCGCGTATTCAGTTTCATGACCGGACGTGAGGCCAGCCAGAGAACATACCCGGCCCTGGGTTACAAGGAAACGCACCACGACATTTCGCATCACGCCCGTCAGGCGGAAAAGATGGAGCAGCACACGAAGATCAACGCGTATTTCGCGCAGCTGTTTGGACAATTCCTGCAGAAGCTCCGCACTTCGCCGGAGGCCGACGGCTCCGTCCTGGATAATTCTCTGATCGCCTTCGGAGCCGGCATGAGCGATGGCCAGGCTCATAACTCTTATCCTTTGCCGTTCTCGATGATCGGTGGCGCCGGCGGGAAAATGAAGGGCAATCGTTTCATCATCGCGCCCGAGTGGACCCCCATCGCGAATGTATGGCTCGGCGTTGCGGGGCTGTTTAACACTCCGCTGGAGCGCATCGGCGAAAGCACGGAAGCATTTCAGCTGTGAAACCTGGAAGAGGGAAGCGCATCGCCCCTCCTGGACAGGAGGGGTGGCCCGAAGGGCCGGGGTGGTGGTTCAAGTTCGATAACGGAATTTTTCGATCTAGAACAACCACCCCTTCCGCTCCCTTCGGTCGCGTCCACCCCTCCTGGCCAGGAGGGGCAATGCGCTTCGTTGTACTTTTACTGATCCTGACTACCTTTGATTCCGTACTGGCCCTCCGCGCAGCCGACAGCGCACTCATCACTGCCGTCAAAAAATCCGACTCCGCGGCGGTGCAACAGCTTCTCCAACAAGGCGCATCCCCGAACCTTGCCGGCGCCGATGGCACGACAGCCCTGCATTGGGCCGTGGAGTCGGACAATGCTGAAATGACGCGCGTGCTGCTGAAGGCAGGCGCCGACGCGAAGCGCGCCAACCGCTACGGAATCACGCCGCTGCATCTTGCCGCCGTGAACGGTAATGTCGCACTGATGCGCGACCTGCTCGATGCCGGAGCGGACGCCAATGCCGTTCTTCCCGAGGGTGAAACCGTTCTCATGACCGCGGCACGAACGGGTTCTGCCGAATCCCTGAAGCTGCTCCTCGATCGCGGTGCGAAAGTCGATGCTCGGGACAAGTGGTACGGCGAATCCGCGCTGATGTGGGCTGCCGCGGAGGACCACGGCGACGCCGTGAAGGTTCTGATCGCGCACGGCGCTCCGGTAGATTCCCGATCCACGTTGCAGAAGATCACGAATCGCAACGCGGGGCAGAGCATGCTCTCGCTTGGAAACTGGGCACCGCTGATGTATGCGGCGCGGGAAAACGCACTCGACTCCGGACGCGCTCTGGTGAAAGGAGGCGCGGGGCTGAACCTCACCGATCCGGATGGCGCAACCGCAATGGTGATCGCCATCATCAACGCCAATTATGAATTTGCCGCGCTGCTGCTCGACGCCGGTGCGGATCCGAACATCGTCGACAACGATGCCGGAATGGGAGCGCTCTACGCGACTGTCGACATGCACCGGCTTGCCGTCGGTCATGGCCGGCCCAATCCAAAACCGGTCGGGCTGATGACCGCTGTCGATCTTGCGAAGAAACTGCTCGAGCATGGAGCGGATGCCAACCGCCGTTTGAAAAAACCGATTCTGAAACGTCATCACACGGCCGGCGATTCCGCCCTTGGCGAAGGCGCGACGCCTTTCCTTCGCGCCGCGAAATCCGGCGACATTGAAATGATGCGCGCGCTGGTTGCCGGAGGAGCGGATCCGAAACTCACCATGCCGAATGGCACCAACGCAATGTGGTTTGCCGCCGGGTTGGGCTGGCGTAACGGCAGTCCTGCTGCCCCGTCGTACGATCAGGGGAGCGATGAAGAGGCCGTCGAGGCTATCCGGTTTCTGACTGGGCTGGGGTTCGATATCCGCGGAGCGAACGACGCTGGCGATACGCCGCTTCACGTCGCTATTTCCGGACGCGGATCCGAAGCCATCATCAAATTCCTGGTCGACCAGGGTGCCGATCCCGAAGCGAAAAACAAACGCGGCCAGACGCCCCTGTCCCTCGCGACGACGAAGGGCAACGACGCCATCACCAGCCTGTTGAGCAAACCGGAACCCGGCAAGCGTTAAGCTGCAAGCGCCCTCAGCCGTGCGGACATCGGCTACTTTTTGAGGAACACGGATAAATCCATCGCGTCGGCCAGGGCTTTGTGACCGCGGTCATTGAGCAGCGATACTTCTCCGGTTCCGGCGCTGTTAATAAGAAGTTCAGGGTTTACCTTGTCGGATTTGGCCGGGTCTCTTGTAATGGCATCGAAGTCGATCAGGCTCTCGAAGACGCCGCTGGATCGCATCCATGCGTTTACCGCCAATCGGATGGATTCCTGATCTTTATTCGGCCGTCCCACAGGTGGCAGTGTGCAGCCAATGACCGATATGCCGCGGGAGCCGGCGAGGTCTATCACCCGCTTGAACATTTTGATCGTGCGATCTACGGCGGAGATGTCGTTATAGCCCTCGACCTGACCGACCAGAAAGTCACGAGGCAATGCCGGGATATCGGTGCAGAGCATTATCTTCCGCACGCCGGCGTGGCTCGTAACGATGGCGTCGAAATTCCGGAACCGGCTGGGGGTGGGGTCCATCAGACTTTCAGCGTCTCCGCTGATGATAACGGAAATGTTCTTCGTGTCGTTGTTGGACTGAAGGCGAGCGTCCAAAAGTTTGGGCCATCCCCCATTTGGCGGAGAGGTTTCGCGATCCTTGAAGGCATTCGGGCCTCCCATGACCAGAATCACGCCGGCATCGGAGGGACGGAGCACCTCAATGCCCGCCAGCCAATACCGGCCTGGAGTAAGTTTGGCGCCAATCAAGCTGGTGGAACTTGCCTGATTGCCCGAGACCACGTATCCGGATCGAGGTCCGGATACGCCCGTTACGAGGCCCGTTTCGTTCGGAGTGTAAATGCTGACGGAGAGGTCGGCCATTGCTGGAATATCCAATTTGACCGGATCGCTGGTGACGGATTCGCCAACCGGTATCTCGACGGATGCCCTGCCGCTAAACGACAATGGCCGGTCCGATCCCGCAATAATTTCCGAACCGCGATCGTGCAACGCCACCCGTACCTGCCCCAGAAAGAGGGGCGTTCTGCCATTCTCGTTGGACAAGCGCAACCGCACCGAACTGCCGCCCACACTGACTCTCATAACCATCCGCACCGTTTGATCGTTGCAGCATTCAGGAAAGTTTCCACCCGGGCCGATAGTTCCGGTGTTGAACAGACTCCATGGGAATGCGGTACCCCACGTTGTGATCCAGCGTTCTCCAATGGAAGTCGCTTGCGGTGTTTGAGCAGTGGCAATAGCCGCAATTGCACCGACCGCGGATTCCAATGACGACGTTACGGTTGACGGCGGAAGAGCGGCGGATTCCGGAGCGGCCGATACTGGTGCGATCGCAGGCCTGGTCGAGCTCGCAGCCATCGCCACTGTTTCGCTCTTCCACATACCGAATACGACGCATGTGACCAGAATCAGCAGAGCTACGGTAGCCGGCTGCCAATCCCGATTGATGTGTTCTGCTCCCAACAGCCGCCGAATCCGTGCCGTCAATCCTCCTGTTGCAGGAATGGCCAATACCGGGGTGACGGGACGTGTCCTCTCCAATTCGAGCAACGCCTCTGCATATGCGAATCGATCCCCACAAACTCGGACTGCCAGGTCGTCGCAGCAGAGCTCGCGCTCCGCACGGATTCTCGCCGAGAGCCACCATACGGCCGGATGATAGAACAGCAGCGACTCCACAAATCGCTGCATGGTATTCACCAGGAAATCGTAGCGGCGAACATGCGCCAGCTCATGTGCCAGTACAGCCAGCAACTGCGCTTCGTTCAGTCCCGTCACTGCGGTTGCCGGCAACAGAACGACGGGGCGCAGCCAGCCAAAGACAACGGGACCTGTTATACGGTCTCCAATCAATAGCCGCGCCGCCTTTCCCTTAGAGAGAAGGGCAGACTGTGCCTGTTCCATCAATTGGTTCAGCGCCGGAGGGACGGCCGCCTGAGCCGAGCGAATCAAGCGAAGTGATAGCACCCAGCCTGCGATCAGTCGAATCGAACACGCAGACACTCCGGTCGCCCACGCCGCCACGATCCACCAGGTCCACTGCGTCGCGCCTTCCGTTCCGGGAAGGGAACCGGCTTTGCCGACGGAATCCGCGAATACCTGAATGACGCGAGAGGCCGCAGCTCCCGTTTCCGGATAGAGGAGCACCGTGATACATGGTGCCAGCAGCATGAGTCCGAAAACGACCACTGCCACTGTGTAGCGCAATGCAGCCGATCGATGCGCCAGAAGATGAAGCAGTATTGAGGCGACGAATGCCAGAAGGGCACCCTGCCACACGAAATGCAGCAGCGAACCTGCCAGCCGCTGCAGCCACTCTGCGGAGATTCCGTACTCGGTCATCACTTCCTCCTCTTCGTCCTGTCTTCGATCAACAGTCGGAGCTCTTCGAGTTCTTTCTTCGATGCCGGCCTTGCATCCAACGCACCCAGCAGCAGGCTGCCGACGGAACCTTCAAAGGCGCGATCCATGAGGCGCCCGACAAGTTGCTGCTGGGTTTGCTCGCGGCCGATCGCCGGCCGATAAACATGAGACTTCTCGCTGTCATCCCGATCCAGCAGGCCTTTTCCCGCCATGATCTGCATCAGCTTCAACGTCGTGCTGTACTGCCAGGGTTTCACCGCGACAAGCTCTTCATGGGCTCTGCGCACCGTCGATGGTCCGAGTCGCCACATCACATTCAAAATATCGAGCTCGGCATCGGTGGGCCGCGTCAATTCCAAAAGCGGTTTCTTTTTCATGTAGGAAGCTTTTACTAGGAAGGTCTTCCTATGTCAAGAGTGATTCTGAATTGTGTGCTGGCTTCCTGTAGAAGGCGCAGTCTGTGACCAGAACTGTCCAAAATGGAAAAATGTTTGGAACGAATCCGTCTCCTGAAGGGAGAGGGAGGCACGAATACACGTCTCAATTATTTCAA
>Ga0184628_10000018_pt1 | contig 74852 bp, 74 predicted proteins | sample PLM4_5_b1_FD_133149 | JGI IMG/M metagenome (GOLD analysis project Ga0184628, IMG submission 133149) | Groundwater sediment microbial communities from an aquifer in East River, Colorado, USA - PLM4_5_b1 | ecosystem: Environmental > Terrestrial > Soil > Riparian zone | place: USA: East River...
AGTCCCCCGGCGAGGGCGAGCAGGATTCTCTTCATTGTTTCTCCTTCATGTGGGGTGCGCCGGCCGGAACCGCGCCGCCCGGCGCCGGCCTGGCGCTGCGCTTGACCTCGTTGTACCAGAGTTCGTGGTGTTCCCTCGCCCAGACCTCGTCGGTGACGCCATCAGCCATGTTGCGGTAGGCGCCCTCGACGCCGATCGAACCCATGTAGATATGACCGAGGCCGAACCCGATCACGAGAACCGACGCAATCGCATGGATGATGTTCGCCAGCTGCATGGTCGAGCGCACCTGGTCGAAATTCGGGAACAGCAGGATCAGCCCGGTGACGCTCACGATCAGGCACAAGACCACGACGCCGACCCAGAACCACACTTTTTCTCCGGCGTTGAACCGGCCCGAAGGCAGGTGCATGCCGCGGAAAAACTTCCAGCCGTTGGCGAGCCAGGTTGCGTCGCCCTTCTCTGGCAGGTTGTCCTTCGCGTACATGATGATGAAGACGAGCAGGCTCACGATGAACAGCGGCGCGACGAAGTTGTGCAGGTTCTTGGCGAGCGCGGTCAGCCAGGCGAACAGCGTGTAGCCGATGACCGGCAGCACTACGAACTTGCCGAACAGGATGATGAGGCCGGTGATGCCCAGCACCACGAAACTGATGCCCATCACCCAGTGCGCCCAGCGTTCGGCGAGCGTAAAGCGCGCCATGAGCCGTCCAGTGGGCTTGTCGTGCAGCTTCACCGGTCCCATGCCGAAATAGATCGCCGCGAGCACGACAACCACCAGTACCACCAGCCATCCGCCGTAGAAGGTGATCGGGCCATTGCGCATCTGGCGCCACGTGTTTCCCGCCGACTGCACCAGCACGTTGGTTTCCCGGCCCTTGATGCTGGTGTAATTCTCCTGGCTGCCTTCCTTGCGCACATCGCGCCAGACCGGCGCATTGTTGCCCGGTTGCTCGAGTTGGCGCTGCTTCTGCTGCTGCTGCTCTTGGCTCTGCGCCTGGGCAAGCCCGGCGGCGGTGAGCAGCGCCAGTGCCAAGCAAAGTTTCCACAGCTTGGACATGCTCATCTCCCGGTTGTGTCGCTCTACCCTGTTACTGGTAGATGCGCTTGTGCTCGTGCTGCGCGAGCTGGCGGTTCTTGATCTGCGTCTCCCAGCTCGCGCGGTCGCCCTTGGTCCAGTTGCCGCCGCGCTGCTCTGCGGCGAGCGGAGCGCTGTCCCAGGCGTGAGTGTCCGGCTTGCCCTGGTACTTGCCCTGCTTGTAGACCACCACCTGCTCGCTCTCGCCGCAGCCGGCGAGGAAAAGTGCCGCGCCGATGGCAGTCCCCAGCGCGAGGCGCCTCATGACTTGGCTCCCGCGGGCGGTTGCGCGCCCGGCTTGCCCGGGCCGTAGGCCGTACCCCAGCCCCAAACCTCGGAGCCCTTGCCCCGGCGCAGCACCCGCTCGCGGTAGATATCGGCGATCACGTCGCCGTCACCGCCGAGCAGCGCCTTGGTCGAGCACATTTCCGCGCACGCCGGCAGTTTGCCCTCGGCCAGCCGGTTGCGGCCGTACTTCTTGAACTCGGCCTCGCTGCGGTCGGCCTCGGGGCCGCCGTTGCAGAAAGTGCACTTGTCCATCTTGCCGCGCAGGCCGAAGGCACCCGCCTGCGGGAACTGCGGCGCGCCGAAGGGGCAGGCGTAGAAGCAATAGCCGCAGCCGATGCACAGGTCCTTGTCGTGCAGTACCACGCCGTCGTCCGTGCGGTAGAAACAGTCCACCGGGCACACCGCCATGCAGGGCGCGTCCGAGCAATGCATGCAGGCGACCGAGATCGACTTCTCCGCGCCGATGACGCCGTCGTTGATCGTCACCACGCGGCGCCGGTTCACGCCCCAGGGCACCTCGTTCTCGTTCTTGCAGGCGGTGACACAGCCGTTGCACTCGATGCAGCGCTCGGCGTCGCAGAGGAACTTCATTCTGGCCATGGCGTTCTCCTTATGCCTTCGCGACGTTGCACAGCGTCGTCTTGGTTTCCTGCATCATGGTCACGCGGTCGTAGCCGTAGGTGGTGGCGGTATTGACCGCCTCGCCGCGCACGATCGGCGCAGCGCCCTCCGGGTAGTAGGGCAGCATGTCCTCGCCCTGCCACCAGCCAGAGAAGTGGAACGGGATGAAGCAGGTATCGGGGCCCACTCGCTCGGTGACCTGCGCCTTCACCTTGAGCTTGGCGCCGTTTGGCGAGCTCACCCAGACGTACTCGCCGTTGCGGATGCCGCGGTCGGCCGCCGCCTTCGGGTTGATCTCGACGAAGTTGTCCTGCTGCAGCTCGGCGAGCCAGGGGTTGGAGCGCGTCTCCTCGCCCCCGCCCTCGTACTCGACCAGGCGTCCGCTGGTAAGGATCAGCGGGAATTTCTCGTGCATCTTGTCGGCCACCGCCTTTTGCTGCACCGATTTGAACATCGTCGGCAGGCGCCACAGCACCTTCACGTCGTCGTGGGTCGGATACTTCTCCACCAGGTCCGGGCGCGGGCTGTACAGCGGCTCGCGGTGCTGCGGGATGCCGTCCGGGAAGTTCCACACGATGGCGCGCGCCTTGGCATTGCCGAACGGATGGTTGCCGTGCTTCATGGCGACGCGCTGGATGCCGCCCGACAGATCGTTGGCCCAGGTCTTGCCCTCGGCCTCCGCCTTCTCCGCGTCCGTCAGCTCATCCCACCAGCCGAGTTTTTTCAGCAGCACGTGGTCGAACTGCGGATGGCCGGTGGTGATGTCCGCGCCTTTGGGGTGCGAGCCGTCCTCGGCCAGCAGATTGACGCCGTCCTTCTCCACGCCGAACAGGGCGCGGAAATTGCCGCCGCCGTCCATCATGTGCTTGGAATTGTCGTACAGGTTCGGCGAGCCCGGGTGCTTGAGCGCAGCGTTGCCGTAACAGGGCCACGGCAGCCCGAAATAGTCTCCGGTGAGGTCGTAGCCCGTCTTGGCGTCCCTGCCGCCGCGCGCGCGCAGCGTCTTGACGTCGAACACGTGCATGTTCCTCATGTGCGCCTGGATGCGCTCGGGCGACTGGCCGGTGTAGCCGATGGTCCACGCGCCGCGGTTGATCTCGCGCAGCGTGTCTTCCATCGACGGTTCTTCCATGCCCGCCTTGGCTTTCACCAGACGGATGTTCTGCTTGCCGTCCTTCTTGCCCACGAGCTGGTCGGCGAAGCCCAGCTTCTGCGCCAGCTGGTACATCACCATGTGGTCGGTGCGCGACTCGAACACCGGGTCGATCACTTTCTCGCGCCACTGCAGGGAACGGTTCGACGCGGTGGCCGAACCTTCGGTCTCCAGTTGCGTGGCGATCGGCAGCAGGTAGGCACCGTCCTTGCGCACTTTGGCGAACATCGCCGCGCTCGCGGACGGATACGGGTCCAGCACTACCATCAGGTCGAGCTTCTTCATCGCCTCGAGCATTTCCAGCCCGCGCGACTGGCTGTTCGGGGCATGGCCCCAGAAGAAAATGGCGCGCAGGTTCGGGCCCTGGTCGATCGCTTCGTTCTTCTCTGTCACGCCGTCGATCCAGCGCGACACCGTCATGCCGGGCTTGCCCTGCATGCCCGGCGCGTAGCGGTCGGCGATGAACTTCGGATCCACGTTCCACACGCGCGACCAGTGCGCCCAGGATCCGGGCACTGCGACCGGGTAGTAGCCGGGGAGCGTATCCGGGTTGGGGCCGATGTCGGTCGCGCCCTGCACGTTGTCGTGGCCGCGGTAGATGTTGCAGCCGCCGCCCGAGCGCCCGACGTTGCCGAGCGAAAGCATCAGGATATTCGAGGCGCGCACGATGGCGTTGGCATTCGTGTGCTGCGTCTGGCCCATCGCCCAGATGATGAAGCCCGGGCGATTTTCGGCCAATGTCTTCGCAACGTTGGCAATTTCGGCTTCGCTGCAGCCGGTGGCTTCCGTCACCTTGTCCGGCGTCCACTTGGCCATCACTTCCTTCTTCACCTCGTCCATGCCGTACACGCGCGTGCGGATGTACTCCTTGTCCTCCCAGCCGTTCTTGAAGATGTGGTGCAGGACGCCGAAGAGCAGCGGCACGTCGGAACCGGAACGGAAGCGCACGTAGATGTCGGCTTTCGCCGCGGTGCGCGTGTAGCGCGGGTCGGCGACGATCACCTTGCAGCCGTTCTCCTTGGCGTGCAGCGTGTGCAGCATCGACACGGGGTGCGCCTCGGCGGCGTTCGAGCCGAGAAAGAACAGGCTCTTGGAATTCTGCTCGTCGTTGTACGAGTTGGTCATCGCGCCGTAGCCCCAGGTCTGGGCCACGCCGGCGACAGTGGTCGAATGGCAGATGCGCGCCTGGTGGTCGCAGTTGTTGCTGCCCCACAGAGACACCCACTTGCGCAGCAGGTAGGCCTGCTCGTTGTTGTGCTTGGAGGAGCCCACCACGAACAGCGCGTCCGGGCCGCCCTTTTCCTTGTCGTTGCGGATCTCGAGCAGCTTCTTCGAGATTTCGTCGTAGGCCTGTTCCCAGGAAATCTTCTTCCACTTGCCGCCCTCGAGCTTCACCGGGCTCTTCAGGCGATGCGAGTCGTGCAGGATGCCGTGCTCGCGGATCGAGGCGCCCTTGGCGCAGTGCGCCCCGAGGTTCAGCGGCGAATCGAACACCGGCTCCTGGCGCACCCATACCCCGTTCTCCACCACGGCGTCGATGGCGCAGCCCACCGAGCAGTGCGTGCAAACAGTGCGCTTCACTTCCACCTTGACGGCGTCAGCCTTGGCTTGCGCCTCGCCGATCATGTTGAACGGCAGTTGCGAGGCAACGGCGCCCGCGCCGAGCGTGACGCCCGAGCGGCGCAGGAAAGCGCGGCGGTCCATCGTCTTGGCCAACGCGCCCTGCAGCCCGCGCGCAAGGCGCGACTGAGGCATGGCACCGGAGGCGGATTTTCTGGTTAGCAGCATGGCGGCCCCCTCAGACCTTGGTGGTGCGGTAGTAGTTGCGGATGTGCGCAGACTCGGCGTAGCCGGCGCCGGAGCGCTTCGATTTGTCGGGCGCCGCCGCGGTGGGCACCTTCTGCGCCACCACTGCCGCCGCGGTGGCCGCACCGCCTGCAGTCACTGCCAAGAGGAAATTCCTGCGGGATTTTCTGGACACTGCTTCGGACATGACTGCCTCCTTATTCCCTGGCCGGCTGGCTTAGGAATTCTTTTGAATGCTTCTCAACTTCCGTGCGAAGTTACCCTTTAATTCCCTATGAATCAACGTGCATAGCCAAGATTGACGGGAAGGGCTCCCAACATCGCCCCCGCAAATAGACCTTTGATGAGAATGCCTATTAGCTGGACAAGTCAGTCGATCGCGAATGCCTTGTGCTCGACGTTCAGAAGCGCCTGCAGCAATCTTGCCGGAAAACGATAAAACTTCGCGTTGTCGCAAGCGCTTACCGCACTGCAAAAACGCGAACCGCCGGTGTGCAGGTACTCATGGAAGAACCGGCGTTGCACATCGAGGCCCGCCTTTCGCCCGACAATCAGCCAGCGCATGGTCTCGCACAGCGCCGACAAGTGGTCCTCGGGCTCCATCGCCGTTTCGCGCCTCGCCAGGCCCCATTCGGCGAGCTGGCCGCGCAGGCGCGCGAGCGGGCTGTCGCTTTCCGAACGCACCAGGTAAGCCGACAGGTAGGGCGTCACCTCCGCCTTGCCCACCCCCACGAAGAGTTGCAGGTGTTCTTCCTCGAGCCGCGCGGGAAACGCGCTGGAGCAAGCCTCGGCCAGTTCGGCCCAGGCCGCTCTGAGCGCCTCGCCTTCGGCGGTGAGCGGCTCGCCGCCGTCCGGCGGTGGGGCGGCAAGCCGCAGTTCGCTGATCAGGTTGGCATCCGGCGGCGCGTAGAACAGGCGCGCGAGCAAGCCGTACAGGTCGGCGCGCGCCTGGTCCTCGGGGGAAACCGGCGGCATGAACTGCATGGCGATGGCTTCGCTCACTTGCGGAAGTCGTGGATGCTGGACTCGTCCTTGGCGTTCATCATGTCCACCACGCGGCAGTCGGCGCACATCTGCAGGCGCTTGAGCGCCCCGCCCCCGGCGAACATCGAATGGCCGCCGACTTTGACCAGCATCGAATCGATCATCGCCTTGGTGCTGAAGGGGGTGCCGCAACGCACGCACTTGAAGGGCTCCGCTTCGTTCAGCGTCACTGGATTCTTCGCTTGCGCGCCAAGGAGCAGCCGCGGCACCAGCCGGATAGCATCTTCAGGACAGGTATCGGCGCACAGGCCGCATTGCACGCAGTTGCGCTCGATGAAGCGCAGCCGCGGAGCGTCCGGGGCGTCGAGCAGCGCCGCCTCCGGGCAAGCACCAATGCAGGCCTTGCACAGGGTGCACGTGTCCTTGTTCACTACAAGCGCGCCGAACGGCGCGCCAGCGCTCAGCGCGATCCCTTCCGGCGCGTGTTTTGCGTGCCTGGCCAGGTGGTCGAAGACGAAATCGAGCGAAGTGCGCTTCTCTGCGGAGAGGTTGTAAGTCGCCGGCTGCGCCGGCGCCGCAGCGGGCTGCATTCCCCAGAGCCGCGCCTCGAGCGTGTCTTTGCCAGGCAGCGCGAAGTGTTCCCCCGGATAACCAAGTCCATGCAGAATCTCCTCGGCAAACTCCATCTGCTGCCTCAGCGCGGCGGTGTAAGTGTCCGCGGTCTTCTCCGTGGTCACCAGGCAAACCTGGCTCGCGCCGTAGGCGATAGTGCCGAGCATCAGGTCGATGCCGATCGAGGCAATGTGGAAGCATTCGACCGGGATCACGCGCGCCGGCAGGCCCTTGCCCCGGCGGCCGAGTTCGAGCACCGCCCGTCGCCCTTCGAGCGCATCGTGGAACAGGAGGCAGGCGTCCTTGCCGCCCGCGTCGCGATAGGTATTGAGCAGTGTCTTGACGCGCGCACCGACGTCGGGAACCCGCAAGTAGGCGTAGGTCATGGCGCCGGACGGGCACACCGTGGCGCAGCCGCCGCAGCCGGCACAGAGATGCGGCTCGACTTTCACGTTGTCGCCGTCCGCCGTGATCGCGCCGCTGGAGCAGACTTCCAGGCACAGGTCGCAGCCTTTGCGCCCGGAACGGCTGTGCGCGCAGATGCGTGCCGCGTAATTGACGAAGCGCGGCTTCTCGAATTCGCCGACCAGCGCCGCCAGCGCCTGCGCGGCAAGCGCCTGTTCAAGCGGATCGTCCCCCGGTGCGGCGTAACCCTGCGGCAATTCGGGCAGTCGCACCAGTGGCTGGCGCGAGAGATCGAGCACCAGGTCGAAGACTTCCTTGCGCGGCGCAACCGCGCGAGCAAAATCGATGGCGCCGATCGCGCCGCAGGCCTGCACGCATTCGCGGTGCGCCTTGCACTTGTCCATGTCGATCTGGTAGCTGTAGTCGATCGCCTGTTCCGGGCAGCTGCGGATGCACGCGTTGCAGCGCGTGCAGGTCTCCAGGTCGATCGGGTTCTGCTGCGTCCACTCGACCTCGAAGGCGCCCAGCCAGCCGGCCAGGCGCTCCACCTTGCCGGACCATACCGGGTACCTGCGCTCGAGGGGCAGCTCCGCGCCGCGCGCCTCGGTGACCAGCACGTTCACTTCCAGCGTCGAGCACAGGCGCTCCGCCCAATCGAGCGCCGGCGCCGCCGGACCGATGATCAGCAGCTGGCCACCGGACTTGAAGCTCACTGCCGGCACCGGTTCCGGTTCGGGCAGCGCGGCCATGGCGACCAGCGCGGCGATCTTGGGCAGCGCCTGAGCGCCCTCCCCCGACCAGCCCGCCTGCTCGCGCAGATTGACGAACTTGAGCGCGGGACGCGCGCCGGCGGCCTCGGCAATTTCGCTGAACAGGGACGCCTCCTGCGTGCAGGCGACGATCACGTCCGCGTCGCCGAGCACCGCCTGGTAGGCGGCCGCATCCTTGCGGCACAGTTCGCTGTGCACCTGGATCGGCTCGCCCGCCTTCAGCGCCAGGGCGAGCGCGCGGCCGTCGATGGCCACGGTCTTGTTGCAGCTGCAGACCTTAAGCGTCTTGCCTTGCAGGCCCATCGTCTTCCTTCGGCTTGTCCGCCGCGAGCGCTTGCGCTTCGGCGTCCTTCTGCTTCTGCTCTTCTTCTTCGCGGAACAGTACCGTGCGCGCCTGGTTCAGCGTCTTCAGCAGTTCCTCCGAGATCGGATCGCCGCCGGTCCAGTCGCCCGAATACGCCTCGTAGGGATCGGGCACGTTGAAATGCGGATCCAGGAACAGCTTCTTCAGCGCCACGCGGCGCAACGCGTCGCCCACTTTCGGATGCATGAACGGCGCGAAATCCGACGCAGGCGTGAGCGATTCCGTTGGCGGCAGCGCAGGTGCCGGCACTTCCTTCTTTTCCTCCGCCAGCGGCGCCTCGCGCGCCTGCTCCTGCTTGAGACGCGACCAGCGCGAAAGGAAGGCTTCCTTGTCCTCTGCGGCCATCAGCCGGCGCGGTGCTTGGGATGCACGAAGGAGCGCGGCTTGATGCGCTTCTTCGGTTCTGGCCGATAGTTCTGCTCCACGTACTCGCCCACCCAGGCATACACCTCGGCCGGCATGGCAACGCCGTCCACGCTGTTGCCACCGTCGAGCCAGCGCCCGCCCTCGTTGTAGCTTGCCGTGACATCGAGCGGCAGGCCGGCCTCGCCTTCCATGCGCCAGAGCACGAATACGCGCGCCCCCGGGACGGAGACATTCAGGTAATAGCCTTCGGTCTCGTCGCGGTGCAGCACCAGCGCGAAACCCGTGTGCAGCCATTGCTGCGTGCCCGCCTCGTCGACCAGCAGCCGCGGCTCGCCCTTCGGCTCGACACTCGGGATCACGCTGCGCGGCTCCCAGGCCACGCTCTGCCACCGGTTATCCAGCTCGCGGCGCTGCATCACCACGGCCACCGGAAACCTCGGTTTTTCCATCCTGGGAACTATAGCTCATATCCCGCGCCTGCTATGATCCAAGGTCGAGAAACACCATGATGCAAAAGGTTTTTCCCATCCGGTCGGCGAGCGCGCCGGCACCCGAGCACGACGGCCTGCCGCTGGCGGATACGCTCGGCCGCGGGCTGCGCGACCTGCGCATCTCGGTCACCGACCGCTGCAACTTCCGCTGCGTGTACTGCATGCCGCGCGAGGTATTCGACCACGACTTCAAGTTTGTCGCGCACGACGAGGTGCTCTCCTTCGAGGAGATCGCGCGTGTGGCGCGCATCTTCGCCCGCCTGGGCGTGAAGAAAGTGCGCCTGACCGGCGGCGAGCCGCTGGTGCGGCGCGACCTGCACCGCCTGGTGGCGATGCTGGCGCAGATTCCGGACCTCGACCTGACGCTCACCACCAACGGGTCGCTCCTGCCAAAGCAGGCGGTCGCCCTGGCCAAAGCAGGCCTGAAGCGAGTCACCGTGAGCCTCGACTCGCTCGACGACGCGACGTTCCGCGCCGTCAACGATGCCGATTTCCCGGTGGCCCGCGTGATCGAGGGCATCGAGGCCGCGGCGGCCGCCGGCATGGCGCCGATCAAGATCAACATGGTGGTGAAGCGCGGCGTGAACGACGCCCACGTGCTGGCGATGGCCGAGCGCTGGCGCGGCACCGGCCACATCCTGCGTTTCATCGAATACATGGACGTCGGCAGCACCAACGGCTGGCGCATGGACGAGGTGGTGCCTTCCACCGAGATCGTGAAGATGATCGGCGCGCGCTACCCGCTCGAGTCCGCCGACCCCAACTACACCGGCGAAGTCGCCGAGCGCTGGCGCTATGCGGACGGCGCGGGCGAGATCGGCGTCATCTCCTCGGTGACGCAGGCCTTCTGCAGCACCTGCAACCGCTTGCGCCTGTCGGCCGAAGGCTCACTGTATACGTGCCTCTTCGCGCAGGAGGGCCACCCGCTCAAGCACCTGCTGCGGCAGGGCGCCGCGGACGAGGCGATTCGCAACGAGATCGCGGCCGTTTGGCGTGCGCGCGGCGACCGCTATTCCGAACTGCGCACCGCCGAGACCGCCAAGCAGCGCAAGATCGAGATGTCCTACATTGGCGGCTAAGCGCTATCGCCCGCAGCTGACCGACGCCGCCAAGCCGGCCACCTTCGAGGTCGAGGCGGTGAACGAGCGCGGCGAGATGGTGCCGACCGCGGTCGCCGGCGAGCACCCGCTCACGCTGTACCTGGACAAGATGGAACTGGTCACGCTGATGACGCTGGGCCACGCGCCCGAGGCGCTGGCCATCGGTTACCTGCGCAACCAGCGCCTCGTCGGCGCGCTGAAGGACATCACCGCGGTGCAGGTGGACTGGGAGACCGAGTCCTGCGCCGTCACCACGCGCAAGGGCGTCAAGGACCTGAAGCAGAAGACCGGCAAGCGCACCGTCACCAGCGGCTGCGGCCAGGGCACGATGTTTGGCAGCCTGATGGACGAGATCGACCAGGTGAAGCTGCGCAAGGACATCACGCTTGCCGACGAGCAGCTGTTCACGCTCATCGACAAGGTGCGCAAGTACGAGACCATCTACAAGCAGGCGGGCGCGGTGCACGGCTGCGCGCTCGCCTCGCGCGAGGGCGAGATCCTGATGTTCGTCGAGGACGTCGGCCGCCACAACGCGGTGGACGCGATCGCCGGCTTCATGTGGCTGGAGGCCATCGACGGCTCGGACAAGGTGTTCTACACCACCGGGCGCCTCACCTCCGAGATGGTGATCAAGTGCGCGCAGATGCGCATTCCGTTCCTCGTGTCGCGCTCGGGGCTGACGCAGATGGGCTACCAGATCGCGCAGAAAACCGGCATCACCATGCTCGGCCGCGCGAGCGGCCGGCATTACCTCGCCTTTACCGGCCGGCAGCGGCTGCTGCGCACCGCGCCGCAGCCCACGGCGTTCGCATGACGTGCCTGTACGGTGGGCCATTGGCCCACCCTACAATCTAGGAGGAAGACGGCAATGATCGAACTGTACTTCGCCCCCGGCGCCTGCTCGTTCGTGCCGCATGTCGGCCTCGAAGCCATCAAGGCCGCCACCGGAGAAGACTTCAAGCCGAACCTCGTCAAGCTGCACAAGGGCGAGAACAAGACGCCGGAATATCTCGCCATGAACCCCAACGGCCAGGTGCCGGTGCTGCTGGCGGATGGCAAGCCGCTAAACCAGATCGTCGCCATCTGCGACTTCCTCGACCGGCGCTTTCCGCAGGCGGGGCTGCTGCCGACCGAATCCTGGGCGCGCGCGCAGGCCATGTCGCAGCTCGCCTGGTTCAACAACACCGTGCACCCGACCTTCACGCGCTGGTTCCGCACCAGCACCTTCGCCGAGGGCGAAGCCGCACAGTCCGAGGTGAAAAAGCTCGCCGCCGCGCAATTCCGCCAGCACCTGGAGCGCATCCAGCAATGGTGCAAGGCGGCGGCGCCGCTGTGGTTCGGCGCCAGGCCAAGCTTCCACGATGCCTACGCGTTCACGCTGCTGCGCTGGGGCGGCTACGCCGGGATCGACCCGGACGCGCTGCCGGCCTACCAGTCGTACATCGCACGCGTGGTGCAATCGCCGCCGGTGGCGGCCGCGCTCGAGCGCGAGCGCATCAAGCTGGACACTTACAAGAAAGCGGCCTAGGCGGCCGCGGCAGGCTCGGCCGCGCGCAGCTTGCTCGCGGCAAGCGCGTCGCGCGAAGGGAAGAACAGGCTCGCCAGCACCATCGCCGAGGCAAGGAAGGAAAGCACCAGGAACACGTTGGCGAAGCCGCCCGCGGTGCGGTGCAGGACCGCGATCATCGGCACCGCCACGGAGGCGACGCCCAGCGAAACGACGTAGCGCACCGACAGCACGCGCGCGCGATACTCGTCGGCGCAGTACCGGCCCACGATGGCGTCGTTGAGCGGGATCTGCCCGAATACCGCCAGCATCATCAGCACCGCGGCGCCGAGCATGGCCCAGCCCTGGGTGTTCGCGGCGAGCGCCAGCAGCGGGATCTGGATCACCGCCACGCCGACCAGCAGGCGCTTCAATTCGAAACGGTCGATCAGCGCGCCCATCGCCACCTGGGCAAAGGCCGCCACCGTGTAGACGATGGCCACCAGCACGCCGATGCCGAAATTGGTCTGCGTCAGCGCCTGCAGGCGCTCGTCGAACACCTTCGGCATGGAGACCGTGGTGGAATTGAAGATGATGCCGCCGCAGGCAGTGGCGATGAGCAGCACCGCGAAGATGCGCGCCATCGTGCGGCCCTCGATATGCAGGCCGATGGTCCTGGAGGTCTTCTTCACCTTGCCCGGGTCTTGCACCAGCAGGAGGAAGCCGGCGCCGGCGGCGATGCAGAGGAGCCCCGGCACGAAAAAGGCTGCGCGCCAACCGGCGAAGTCCACCAGGGCCCCGGTGAACAGCGCCGCCGCCGCCAGGCCCAGGTTGCCCCACAAGCCGTTCCAGCCGAGGGTACGGCCCATGTTCTGCGGCTTGGCCACCAGCATGGCGATGCCGACCGGGTGATAGATCGCGGCGAAGGCGCCGGTGAGCATGAGACCGCCTGCGATGTGCCAGGGCGACTGCGAAAACCCGGTCAGGAACAGGGAGGCGCCGATGCCGAAATAGAAGATCACCATCGTGCGGTAGCGGCTCCAGTGGTCGGCGAGCCAGCCGGCGGGAATGGCGAACGCGCCGAAGGCGATGAACCCGCCCAGGGCGAGGGGCAGGAGCTCCGAGTAGGGCCGCCCCCATTCGCGCCCGAGGGCAACGACGGCGGTTGGAAAGACCAGCATCACGAGATGGTCGAGCAAGTGCCCGAGGTTGAGGAACGGAACCAGCCACCGGTTCTGGGTCATGCGGATAGCTTACCTCGTAAAATTCGCGGCATGGATCGTGTTTCAGGCATCGTGCTCGCGGGCGGCCAGGGCCGGCGCATGGGGGGCGTGGACAAGGGCCTGCAGCTACTGCGCGGCAAGCCGATGGCGGCCTGGGCGCTCGAGCGCCTGGCGCCGCAGGTGGACGAAATCATCGTCAATGCCAACCAGAACCCCGAGGCCTACGCCCGTTTCGGCTATCGCGTGGTGCCCGACGCCATCGGCGGCTTCGCCGGGCCGTTGGCCGGATTGCACGCAGGCCTCACTGCGGCGGGCCACCCGCTCGCCGTCACCGTGCCCTGCGACTCCCCGTTCCTGCCGCTCGACCTGGTGGCGCGGCTGCGCAAGGCACTCGGCGACAACGACCTCGCCGTGGCGAAGACGGGGGACCAGCCGCATCCGGTGTTCTCGCTGGTGCGCCGCTCGGTCCTCGATCACCTGGGGAAATTCCTGTCCTCCGGCGGCCGCAAGATCGACGCGTGGTACGCGACCCTCAAGGTGGTGGAGGTGCCCTTCGACGACGAGGCGGAAGCTTTCCGCAACATCAACACGCGCGAAGAGCTGAAGGACGCATGAGCCGCATCCTCCAGATCGTCAGCGCCATCGAGGGCTACGACCCGGACGCGCTGCACGTGGAAAAGGCGCGCGCGGCGATCCGCGCCTGCCTCGCGCCGGTGACGGAGTTGGAGCGGCTGCCGGTGCGCGAGGGGCTCGGCCGCGTGCTCGCCGAGGACATCGTCCCCGCGATCGACGTGCCGGGCCACGACAACACCGCCATGGACGGCTACGCGGTGCGCTTCGCGGACCTCGGCACCGGCGACACGGTGCTCGAGGAGATTGGCGCCGCGCTCGCGGGCAAGGCGTTCGGCGGCGCGCTCGGCGCGGGGCAGTGCGTGCGCGTGACCACCGGCGCGGTGATGCCGGCGGGCGCGGACACCGTGGTGGTGCAGGAAGTGGTGAAGGTCCGCGGCGGCAAAGTGACGATTCCCCCCGGGCAGCAGGCGAAGCAGCACGTGCGCTATGCGGGCGAGGACCTGAAACAGGGCGTGCCCGTGCTCAAACCCGGCCAGTGGCTGCGCCCGGCGGAGTTGGGCCTCATCGCCTCGCTCGGCATCGGACAAATCGCCGTCAGGCGCAAGCTGCGCGTCGCGTTCTTCTCCACGGGCGACGAGCTCGCCTCGATCGGCACCGCGCTGAAGGAAGGCGAGGTCTACGACTCCAATCGCTACACCCTGCACGGGATGCTGTCGCGCCTTGGCGTCGAGATCCACGACCTCGGCGTGGTGCGCGACGATCCCGCGCTGCTCGAAGCCGCGTTGCGCAAGGCCGCTGCGCGCGCCGACGCGATCATCACCACGGGCGGCGTGTCCGTGGGCGAGGCCGATTTCGTCAAGCCGATGATGGCGAAGCTGGGCGAGGCGCTGTTCTGGCGCATCGCCATGCGCCCGGGGCGGCCGATGACCTTCGGCCGCATCGGCAACGCGTTCCTGTTCGGGCTCCCGGGCAACCCGGTGGCGGTGATGGTCACCTTCACCCAGTTCGTGCGCGAGGCGCTGCTGCACCTGTCCGGGCGTACCGGCGATCTCTGCGTGCCATTGCTGAAAGTGCCGGCCGCCGTGCCGCTGCGGAAAGTCGCCGGCCGCACCGAGTACCAGCGCGGCGTCCTGTTCCGCGACGGCGGCGACTGGAAGGTGAAGCCCACCGGCCAGCAGGGCTCGGGCGTGCTGCGCTCGATGTCGGAAGCCAACTGCTTCATCGTGCTCGAGCACGAGCGCGGCAAGGTATCCGCGGGCGAGCCGGTGCAGGTGCAGCTGTTCGAAGGGCTGGCGTGAACCCGCGGCGCGGCGCTACTTCTTCGCCTCGCCGCCGGTTCCCGCGTCGATATTCAGGGGGCCAAAGCGGCTTTCGTATTCCTTCACCACGTTGCCCAGGAGCATGCTGAGCCGCTTGGCGGCGAAGGGGCTGACGACGATCCGGTCGGTGAGCTGGATGGTGACCTCCTTCTGCCCGCGGTTCCATGCCTGGTTCATGCCGAACAGCATCACCACTTCCTCCCGGGTGCTGGTGACATTGCAGACATTGGCGTAGGAGCTCTTCATGCTCGAGTCGTCCCATTTGACCTTCATTGCCGCCACATCGCGCCGCAGTTCGGGGGTCTCGGGTGTCTTGGTTGCCATGATAGTGCTCGTCTCCTGCTTCTTGTTGGCGGAAATCCTGCTGGCCGCAGGCGCGCTCAGGCGCTCGCAAGGCAATGAACCTTTCGGGCATGTTACCGCCAGTCGCGGGCGGCCGCGAGGTCCCCCAGGCGCAAGACCTTGCGTTACCGCGCGCCGGACTGCAGCTCACATCGCCAGCACCCGCGCCAGCTCGACCAGCGCGGTGTCAGCCGCCCGCGTGCGGCCGGCGATCTCGGCGAGCGGCGTCGCGGCGATCTCGCCGCGCAGCATCCCCAAGAGCACGCCGTGCCGGCCGGCCGCGAGGCTGTCGACGGCGGCCGCGCCCAGGCGCGTGGCGAGCACGCGGTCGGCCGCCGTCGGCACGCCGCCGCGCACCACGTGGCCCAGGCGCGTTAGGCGCAAATCGAATCCGATCGCGTCGCGCTGCTCTCCGTAGTGCTTGAGCAGGGCTTGCACGCCGTGCTTTGCACCCTCCGCCACCACCACGAGCGCGTGCGTCTTGCCGCGCCGGTACGCTGCGCGCAACCGTTCCGCTACTTCCGCGGCCTCCACCTCCCGCTCGGGAATCGCGATCACCTCGGCGCCGCCGGCGATACCCGCCATCAGGGCGATGTAACCACAGTCGCGCCCCATGGTTTCGACAACGAACGCGCGCTGGTGCGAGGAAGCGGTGGTGCGCAGCCGGTCGATCGCTTCCAGCGTGACGTTGATCGCCGTGTCGGCACCAATGCTGAAGTCGGTGCCGTAGACGTCGTTGTCGATGGTGGAAGGCACGCCGACCGCGGCGAAACCCTCGCGCGCCAGCGAGGCGCTGCCGGTCTGCGAACCGTTGCCGCCGATCACCACCAGGGCCTCGACGCCGCGCGCGGCGAGGTTGCGCAGCGCCTGCGTGCGCCCCGCGGCTTGCGCGAACTCCGGGCAGCGCGCGCTGCCGAGGAAGGTGCCACCGCGCTGCACGATGCCGCCCACGTCGCGCGCCTGCAGCGGCACGATGGTGTCGGTAAGCAGCCCGGCGTAGCCGTTGCGCACGCCGCACACTTCCCAGCCGCGCGCGAGCGCGGCGCGTGTCACGGCGCGCACCGCCGCGTTCATGCCGGGGGCGTCACCGCCGCTGGTGAGGACCGCGAGGCGTTTCATTCGCTGGCCTTGCCGTCGCGGTTCGCATGCGGCGCCACGCTGCGCATGAGCTGCGTGAACCGGCGCGCCTCGTCCAGCCAGCGCAGCCTGTCGAGCGGCGAACGTGCAAGATGCTCGCGGATCTGCTCGTCCGTCACCTCGTACCAGTAGTCCGTGATCGGATACGGATTCGGTTCAGGTTGCATAGCGTGCCGGCTCCATGCGCAGCAATTGCTGGAGGGCCTTGATGTCCGCCTCGTCCTTTTGCCGGCCCGTGCCCGTCTTCAGCCGGATGATGTCTTCGACCGACGCGATGGGAACCTCGATCCCCTCGACCGTGCGCGAAACCCTGTGCGCCCAAGCCTCGTCGAACGGCACGATGGGCCTGACCAGAACATCCACGGTCGGCGTCGCCGGGTCCGACGAGCGCAGCGCGAAGGCGAGCATCCCCTTGTCCCTGATCCATTCCGCGACTTTCGCGGCGTCCGCGAAGTCATCGAGGTGCACCGGCACTACCGGCTTGAGGGGAAACCTGTGCGCCACAGCGACAAATCGCCCTAGATTAGCGGCGTCCAGCGCGAGCATCAGGTCCACGTCCACGGTCAGGCGACCAATGCCGTGCAGGTTCACCGCCACGCCGCCGACCACGAGGTAGCGAACCTTCTCCACCTGCAGCGCGCGGAACAGGTCGAGGTAGAACATGGCTCAGGGCTTGCGCCCGTCCTCCAGGCGCACCACCGCGGCGGCCGGCTTTTCCTCCAGCTCCGCCGCTTCGATCCGCTGGAACTGCTGCGCGATCTTGCCGCCGGTGATCTGGATCTTCTCTGCGTCTTCGTGTGCCTGGCGGATATGGTCCGCGAGCTTCCTCAATCGGTCGTCGAACCTGCCGAATTCGACGGCCAGGCGTCCGAGCGCCTCCTTAATGACGTGGATCTGCTTGCGCGTCTCCACGTCCTTGAGTACCGCGCGCGCGGTATTGAGCACCGCCATCAGCGTGGTCGGCGACACTATCCACACCCGCTTGCCGATCGCATAGTCCACCACCTCGTAATGGTAGGCGTGGATCTCGGCGAACACCGCCTCCGCCGGCACGAACATTACCGCCCCGTCCGAAGTTTCGTTGTCGATGATGTATTTCGACGCGATGGCATCCACGTGCCTTCTCACATCCGCGCGAAATGCCTTCTGCGCAATCGCCCGTTCGACCTCGCTGGCCTTCGCGTCGAGCATCAGCTTGTAGTTCTCGAGAGGAAACTTCGAGTCCACGCACACCAGTCCCGTGGGCGGGGGCAGCTTCAGCGCGCAGTCCACGCGCATGCCGTTGGACAGCGTGTACTGCATCTCGAAGGCCTGGTTCGGCAGCACGTTGCGCACCAGCGCCTCGAGCTGCACCTCACCGAATGCGCCGCGCGAGCGCTTGTCGCCAAGCAGCTCCTGCAGGCTCACCACGCTGCCGGTCAGCGTCTCGATCCTCTTTTGCGCCTCGTCGATGGTGGCGAGGCGCGACATGACGCTGACGAACGTCTCGTTGGTCTTCTTGAAGCCCTCGTCGAGCCGCTCGCTGACCTTGGTCGAGATCTGGTCCAAGCGCGCGTCGAGCTTGCCCGCCAGCGCCTCCCTCAGCTCCATCAGCTGGCTGCCGAGGCGATCGCCCTGCTTCGTCAGCCCGTCGTGCAGGTCACCGAGCATCTCGCGGTGCTTCTTCTCCGCCCCGCCCTGCAGCCGGAGCGCGAGCCAGACGACCGCCGCAAGTGCGGCAATCGCGGCAAGCGCGGCGATTTCGGCCATGCGCGATTCTAGACCGAGTCCCTCAGCGTCAGCGCCGGCGACGCCGAGAGCACCTTGCGCGCCGAGAGCCAGGCATTGAGCGAGAGCAGCACTACTCCGGCCATCGGCCCCGCGATCCACAGCTCGGGACTCGGCGGCAGGTCGAGCTCGAACACCCGCCGCGCCAGCAGCTGCCCGATCGCCGCCGCGCCGAGCGTAGCGAGGATCCCCGCCACCAGCCCCATGGCGAGGAACTCCGCGCGCTGACTGCCGGTGACCTGCTTGCGCGAGGCGCCGTACACGCGCATCACCGCCGCCTCGCGCCGGCGCTCGTCCTCGGTCGCCACCAGCGCCGAGTACAGCACCAGCAGCCCCGCGCCGAGCGCGAACAGGAAGACGAACTGCACGGCGTTGATCATATGGTCGATGATGCCCTGCGCCTGCTTCACCGCCGCGCCGACGTCCACCAGCGTGAGATTGGGGAAGCGCTTGATCAGCTCGTTCAGCGCCGCTTCGTGCTGCGGCTCGGCATGGAACGCGGACACGAAGCTCGCCGGGAAATCCGCGAGCAGCGCGGGCGGCGCAATGACGAAGAAATTGATCTTCATCGAGTCCCAGCGCAGCGTGCGCAGCGAGGTGATTGGTGCGCTGAAGCGCTCCGCCCCCACCGTGAAAGTGAGTGCGTCCCCAAGTTTCCAGCCCAAGGTCTTGGCGATGCCCTCTTCCACCGAGAGCTCCCGCGCTCCGGGTTTGAACCAGCTTCCGGCAACCAACTGGTTGTGGGCCGGCGCACGCTCGGCGTAGGAAAGGTTGAACTCGCGCTCCACCAGGCGCTTGGCGCGCTCTTCGCCGAAATCCGCTTCCGTCACCGGCTTGCCGTTCACCGCCACGAGGCGTCCGCGCACCATCGGGTTGAGTTCCGGCGCGGCGATGCCGCGCTCGGCGAAGAAGCGGTTCAGCGCCGCGAGCTGGTCGGGCTGCACGCCGAGGAGGAAGCGGTTCGGGGCGTCGGGCGGCGCACTGCGCCGCCAGGCATCCACCAGGTCGTTACGCGTGAAGGTGAGCAGCAGCACCGCGGTCAGGCCGAGCGCCAGGCTCGCGACCTGCACGGCGTTGCCGCGCGCGTGACGCCTGAGGTTGGCAAGCCCGTAGCGCAGCGCCATGCTGCGTGCACCGAGCCGCCGCGCCACCGGCGCGGCCGAAACCAGGCGCAGCGCGGCCCACGCCACCGCGGCGAACACCAGCACCGCAGTGCCGAAGCCGCCGATCACCGTAAGCCCCAGCTTCGCATCGCCCGCCTGCCAGATGAGCAGGCCGCTCAAGGCGGCGACGCCCGCGGCATACACGGCAAGGGAACTCGAATTCGGCGCGCCCGCCTCCCGCCGGATCACGCGCACTGCGGGCACGTTCTTCAATTGCACCAGGGGCGGCAGGGCGAAGCCGAGCAACAACACCAACCCGACGAGGAAGCCTTGCAGCGCGGGCAGCAGCGCAGGCGCGGGCAGAGACGCCTGCAGCAGTTCGCCCAGCGCCGCAGCGATCGCGCCCTGCGCGACGTAGCCCAGCGCGCACCCCAGCGCGCAGGCGCCCGCCCCGAGCAGCAGGAACTCCGCCGCGTAGAGCGAGAGCAGCCGTCCCTGGGTGGCGCCGAAGCAGCGCATCACCGCGCAGCCGTCCAGGTGGCGCTCGACGAAACGGCGCGTGCCCAGCGCGATGGCGACGCCCGCCAAGATCGCCGCGAGCAGCGCGGTAAGGCCGAGGAAGCGCTGCGCGCGCTCGATCGAGGCGCGCACTTCCGGGCGCCCGCTTTCCAGGTTGTCCACGCGCTGGCCGCGCGCCAGGCGCCCGCGTGCCCAGCCCTCGAACGCGGCGATGGCCGCCGGGTCGCCCGCGGCGTAAAGGTAGAACCACACGCGGCTGCCGGTCTGCACCAGTCCGGTGGCGGGCACATCCGCTGCATTCATCATCAGGCGCGGTGCGATGTTGAAGAAGTTGGCGCCGCGTTCGGGTTCGAGGGTGAGCACCTCGGCGACGGCGAATTCCGCCGCCCCCAGCTTGAGGCTCGCTCCCACCGGCGTTCCCAGCGCGCTCACCAGGCGCTCTTCCAGCCATACGGTACCGCGCGCAGGGCCCCGCTCGGCCGGCGCGTCGGTCGCGTTCGGCGCGGGCGCGATGCGCAGTTTGCCGCGCAGCGGGTAGTTCTCCGTCACCGCCTTGACGCCGGCGAGCACGCTCGCCTCGCCCGCGCGCGCCATGCTGATGAAGTTCGCCGCCTCGGCGCGCTGCAGGCCGCGGCGCGCGATCTCGTCGGCGACGTCGCGCTGCCACGGATGGTCGGAGACCAGGACCAGGTCGGCCCCGAGCAGCTGGTGCGCGTCGCGCACCAGGGCACGGCTCACGCGGTCGGCGAAAAAGGACACGCTGGTGATGCTCGCCACCGCCACCACCAGCGCCGCGGCGAGCACGCGCACTTCGCCCGCGCGCCAGTCCCGGGCAAGCATGCGCAGCGCCTGCCGGATCAAGCGACGATCCTCCCGGCGGCCAGCCGTACCGTGCGCGTGCAGCGCTGCGCCAGTTGCTCGTCGTGCGTCACCAGCACCAGCGTGGTGCCGGATTCGCGGTTCAGCTGGAACAGCAACGCGATCACCGCCTCGCCCGATTCGGCGTCCAGGCTGCCCGTGGGCTCATCCGCCAGCAGGAGCTTGGGCTGCACGACGAAGGCGCGCGCCAGCGCCACGCGCTGCTGCTCGCCGCCCGAGAGGTGCTTGGGGTAGTGGTGCAGCCGCTCGCCCAGACCCACGTGCGCCAGGATCTCCCGCGCAGCGCTGTCGGCGTCCTCGCGATCGGCGAGTTCCAGCGGCAGCATGACATTTTCCAGCGCGGTCAGCGAGGGCAGCAGCTGGAAGGACTGGAACACGAAGCCGACCGTGCGTCCGCGCAGCTCGGCGCGCGCGTCCTCGTCGAGCTCGAACAGGTTCGCGCCGTCCAGCTCGACCGTGCCGGAGGTGGGGGTGTCAAGGCCGGCCAGCAGGGCGAGCAGCGTGGACTTGCCCGAGCCCGAGGCGCCGACGATGGCCACGGCCTCCCCGGGCATGACCGCGAGCTCGATATCGCGGAGAATGACGAGGTCGCTATCGCCGCTTCTTACCGTCTTGCCGATGCCGCGCGCCGCCAGAACATTTCTTGCCTGCCTGTTCATCTGCCTTTCGTCCGGGGCCTGGGGGAAAACAATTCTCGTCTACGGGGACAGCCTGTCGGCGGCTTACGGCATCGCCGAGAAGCGCGGCTGGGTGGCGCAGCTTGCCGAACGCATCGAGCGCGAGCGCCTCGATTATAGCGTCGTCAATGCGAGCATCTCGGGCGAAACCAGCAGCGGGGGACTGCATCGCCTCGCGAAAGTCCTCGCGCAGCACAAGCCGGCGGTGGTGGTCCTGGAACTCGGCGCGAACGACGGGCTGCGTGGCCTGCCGGTGGCGCAGATGCGGAACAACCTCTCGGCGATGATCCAGCAGGCGCAGAAGGCCGGCGCGCGCGTCGTGCTGGTGGGCATCCGCATGCCGCCCAACTACGGGCCGGAATACACGCGCGCATTCGAATCCGCGTTCGCGGAAGTGGCCAAGCGCCACCGCACGGCGCTGGTGCCGTTCCTGTTCGAAGGCATGGGCGACGACTTCGCCAAGTTCCAGCCCGACCGCATCCACCCGACGGAGGACGCGCAGCCGATCCTGCTCGAGAACGTCTGGAAGGCGCTCAGGCCGCTGCTGTAGGGTGGGCCCAGGCCCACCCTACGTAATCACGAGGCGAGGCGCGCCCGCGGACAGACGCCCGATCGTGCGCGCCTTTGCGAAACCGCGCGTTGCGAACTCCGCCAGCACGGCCTTCTCGGCCCGCGGTGCGCAGGCCACCAGCAGTCCGCCACTGGTCTGCGGGTCCGACAGCAGCTTGCGCTGCCACTCGGGCGCGCCGGCGGCCAGCTGCACTTCCTGCCCATAGCCTTTCCAATTGCGGTCCGACGCGCCAGTCGCCACGCCCTGCTTCGCCCACTCGAGCGCCTCGGCCATCACCGGCAGCGAATTGAACCGCACCTCGCCGGCGAGTTTCGAGCCGCGCAGCACCTCGAGCAGATGGCCGGCGAGTCCGAAGCCGGTGACGTCGGTCACCGCGTGCACCTCGGGCATTTCGGCGAGTGCAACGCCCGGCGTATTGAGCTGGGTGGTCGTGGCGAGCATCGCGCGGTAACCGGCCTCCGACAGCGTGCCCTTCTTCAGAGCCGCCGACAGGATGCCGACGCCGAGCGGCTTGCCGAGTACCAGCACGTCGCCCGCCAGCGCAGTGCTGTTCCTCTTCACCTTGTCCGGGTGCACCAGGCCGAGGCCTACCAGGCCGTAGATCGGCTCGAGCGTGTCGATGGAGTGGCCGCCGGCGATCGGGATGCCGGCCTGCGCGCACACCGATTCGCCGCCTTCGAGGATCTTCTGGATCACCGACACCGGCAGCTTGTCCAGCGGCATGCCGACGATGGCGAGCGCCAGGATCGGCCTGCCGCCCATGGCGTAGATATCCGAGAGCGCATTGGTCGCCGCAATGCGCCCAAAGTCGTAGGGGTCGTCCACGATCGGCGTGAAGAAATCGGTGGTGGCGACCAGCGCCTGCGTGCCGTTCAACCGGTACACCGCCGCATCGTCCGAGGTCTCGGTGCCGACCAGCAGGTCCTTCGGCAAGCCGCGAATCGGCGTCGACGCGAGGATCTCCGACAGGATCGCGGGCGCGATCTTGCAGCCGCAGCCCCCGCCATGGCTGAACTCGGTGAGGCGGATTCTTTCGGGTGCATTCATGAGCGTAGAATTTTAGTCGATGAAGGCGGGATTGCACTCGGTCGCGATGCAGGCATCGGTCCTGACGGCCTTCGACGCGATCATCGACGCGCGCTCGCCGGCAGAGTACGCCGAAGATCACGTCCCGGGCGCGATTTCCCTGCCCGTGCTCGACAACGAGGAGCGCGCGCGGGTCGGCACGCTCTACAAGCAGGACTCGCCGTTCGCGGCGAAGAAGCTCGGCGCGGCACTGGTGGCGAAAAACATCGGGCGCCACCTCCAGACTGCGCTGGCCGACCGGCCCAGGGAATGGCGCCCGCTCGTCTACTGCTGGCGCGGCGGCCAGAGGAGCGGCGCATTCGCGCACGTGCTGCGGGAGATCGGCTGGCCCGCGCACACGCTCGAAGGCGGCTACAAGGCGTATCGCCGGTGGGTCGTGGCGCGCCTTGCCGACCTGCCCGCCAGCCTGGGCTTGCGCGTGGTGCACGGGGTCACCGGCAGCGGCAAGAGCCGGCTGCTGAAGGCCCTGGCGGCAGCCGGCGCGCAGGTGCTCGACCTGGAAGACCTCGCCGCGCACCGCGGCTCGGTGCTGGGCGACCTTCCTGATCGCCCGCAGCCTTCGCAGAAGATGTTCGAAAGCCGCCTGCTGGAGGAGCTTGCCGGGCTCGATCGGGCGCGCCCCGTCTATGTCGAGGGCGAGTCGAAGAAGATCGGCCAGTTGCAGGTGCCCGAGGCGCTGATGCAGGCCATGCGCGCAGCGGATTGCGTATTGCTCGAGGCGAACGTGGCAACGCGCGTCGCACTGCTCACCGACGAATACCGCCACTTTTTCGCCGACCCTGCATCGCTCGACGCCCGGCTCGACTGCCTGGTGGGACTGCACGGGCGCGAGCGCGTGGCGGCCTGGAAGGCGCTGGCGGCGCAAGGCGCCTGGCAGGAACTGGTCGGACGCCTGCTCGAGGAGCACTACGACCCGGCCTACCGTCGCTCGGCACAGCGCAACTTTGCGCGTCTGCCGCAGGCGCCGGTGCTCAGGGTTGCCGACGCCGGCGAGCAGTCATTCGCCAGCCTCGCGCGGGGGCTCGCCGCGTAAGTCTGCTGTTTTCGCTGGCGCCATTGCTAGCTCGAAAGCAGATAGCAGCGCGCCTTTGCTATAGTGGCCCGCAGCATGGACATCAAGGACCTCCGCTATTTTGTCGCCGTGTACGAGGAAGGCGGCTTTGCGCGCGCCGGAGCCCTGCTCCAGACCGTGCAATCCAATGTCTCCGCGCGCATCCGGCGGCTCGAGGTTACGCTCGGCGTGCAGTTGTTCGAGCGGCACCACCGCGGCGTGGTGGCGACCGACAAGGGCGAAAAACTCTACCGCCACGCCAAGCGCGTGATCGCGCTGCTCGAGGAGACGCCGGTCGCGGTGACCGGCAAGGAAGCGGCTTAGAGCGCGCAACTGCGCAAGCCGCAGAACACGTCACCCCTTTCGGGGGTGTAGAAATTCCGGAACGTGGGGCGCGCCAGGCGTGCTGGCGTAGCGAAGCTGGCCCCGCGCATTACCCGGTGCGTGCCGAACCACGGTTGCGAGTAGTCCTCGTAGGGGTCGGGGGTGAACCCCGGGTAGGGCAGGAACGCGCTGGAAGTCCACTCCCAGACCATGCCCGCCATCGGCGTGCCGCTCGCCGCGGCGTACTCCCATTCCGCCTCGGTCGGCAGCCGCCGGCCGGCCCAACGGCAATAGGCCTCGGCCTCCAGCGCGCTCACGTGGCGCACCGGCTCTTGCGGCGCAAGCGGCAGCCAACGGTCAAAGCGCCGCTCCAGCCATGCCCCATCCTGCTGCTTCCAGTAGCGCGGCGGCGCGCCGCCGTCCGCGACGTGGGCGAGGTACTCGGCATTGGTCACCGGGGAACGCGCCATGCGGAATGGCGCCACCTGCACTTCATGCACCCATTTCTCGTTGTCGAAAATGAAATCCGTGTCCGGCCGCGAGCCCATCGCGAAGCGCCCGCCCGCGAATTCCGCGTCGCCGCCCGGCGGCAGCGCCGGCACCGTCGCGCCGGGGCACGGGTCCGGATATCCTAGCGTCTGGCGCGTGTAGTGGAACGCCTCCGCGTGCATGTCCTCGTGGAACGCGGCAAGCCGCGCGTAGTAAGCGAGCGCCGCATTCTCCGGCTCGCGCGCCAGGCGCTCGCATACCCGCTCCAGCACCCCGGCCAGGAAAGCGCGCGTCGCGGCGAGTGCAGGCAGCGGCAGGTCCCAGCGCGTCGCGTGCGCCACCGCCGAGGAATCATAGAGCGCGTCGGCGCCGGGAAGGATCGAGTCATGCAGGCCGCCGGCGGGGCGCGGGCGCAGGCACCAGCGTTCCTGGAACCAGGCGAGATGTCCCAATTCCCAAAGCGGGGGATTGACGATCGCGAGACGCGGGCCGAGCAGGCGCTCGCCCTCGAGGTCCTGCGTCATCAGCGTCGCCCGCGCGCGCGCCGCGAGCAGGTGGCTCTGCAGTTCTGCCGGGTCGGCTACCATGCCGCCGAACTATAGCGGAGCGGCATGGCCAAGATCGCGATCGTGACGCCGGCGCGCGCCGGTTCCCGCACCGGCAACCTGCATACGGCCGCGCGCTGGGCCGCGATGCTGCGCGGCGCAGGCCACCGCGTGACCGTGCTTACGCAGTGGCAAGGCGAGCGCTGCGACCTCCTGGTCGCATTGCACGCGAAGCGCAGCCATGCATCGGTCTTGCGCTACCGCACCGCGCAGCCAAGCGGGCCGCTCGCCGTCGTGCTCACCGGCACCGACCTGTACAGGGACCTGCCTGCGTCCGCTGAAGCGCGCCGCTCGCTGGAGCTCGCCGGCCGCATCATCGTGTTGCAGGACGAGGCGCCGCGGCAACTCGAGCCGCGCCTGCGCCGCAAGACGTGCGTCGTCTACCAATCGGCGAATCCTTCGGTCCGGCATGAGCCCCCGCCGCGCAGATTGCGCGTGGCGGTGATCGGCCATCTGCGCGAGGAGAAGGACGCATTCCGCGCTGTCGCCGCCCTCGCCCTCCTGCCGCCGGATGCCGACGTGGAGGTCGTGCAGTTGGGCGCCGCGCTTGCGCCAGGCATGCGGCGCGAGGCGACGCGATGGATGGCGCGCGAGCCACGCTACCGCTGGCTGGGCAGCGTGCCCCACGCGCGCGCGCTGGCGTGGCTGGCGAAGAGTCATCTGCTGGTGGTCAGCTCCAGGATGGAGGGAGGGGCGAACGTGATTGCCGAAGCGGCGCGCATCGGCACACCGGTGCTCGCCTCGCGCGTCCCCGGCAACGTCGGCATGCTGGGACGGGACTACGCGGGATACTTCCCGCTCGGCGACGAGCGCGCGCTGGCGAAGCTGTTGCAGCGTGCCGCTAGCGAGCCGGACTACCGCCCCCGTCTGCGCCGCGCGCTGCGTGCGCGCCGAAAACTGTTCGCGCCGGGGGCCGAGCGCGCCGCCCTGCTGCGCGCACTGTCGCCCCTGCTCAAACCTCGCGCGACGTGATGGTGTATTTCAACCCGTCCGGGTCCAACTGGTCGCGCATCTGGCCGCCCGACTCGGCGTTGATGTACATCAGGTAGGGAATTTTCGGGCCGCTCGAATTGGGCAGCTTCACGTCGTGCCCCATGTTGTAGGCGAGCCAGTTCATCTCCCAGCCGCCGAACAGGCGCTTGCGCGCTGCCGCCACCTTGGCGTCGCCAACCGGCAGGTTGCCCGGCGGCTCCTCGAGCACCACCTTCCTCACGTCCGCCGGGTCCACCGGCACCCAGCCGTGGCCCGCCGCGTAGAACTCCGCGCGGCAATGCTGCGCGCGCGTCACATTGGGCGAGCCGGTGCCCAGGCTCTTGTAGCCGTACTTGGACGGCGCGACGCGCAGGCCGTACACGTCGCGGGCCGGCAAGCCGACCGAGCGCGCCAGCCCCACGAACATGGCGTTCAGGTCGCCGCACTTGCCGCCCAGGTTGCCGCTCTCCAGCATGCTCTTGATGTCGCCCCAGCCGCAGCCGCGGGTCTTGGGGTCGCGGAAGGTGTTGTCCACCACCCATTCGTAGATCGCGCGCGCCTTGCCGATGTCGCTGCGCTCGCCCTTGGTGACGTCGAGCGCGGTCTTGCGCACGATGCCATCGGTGGGGATCAGCTCCGTCGCCGCGGTGTAGAAGGCGTAGTCGTCTGCCGCGAGCCGTCCGACGGCCGCATCCGGGCGCGCCAGGTCGGCAGTGCGCTCGCGCGTCATGAAGCGGCTGGTCACTTCGATCACCGGCGCAGGCTGGTCGGCACTCCATTCGGCGTACAGCATCGCCACGCCGTATTTTCCATCGCTGACGATGCGCGCCTGCGCGGCGTTGCCGCTCCAGGCATTGCCGACGGCCTTGTGCCATGGCAGCTCGTCGGACAGGGGCAGCGGTACCCAGGCGCGCGAAGCGCCGCGCGGCGCGAGCACTTCGACCCGATTCACGATTTCGTAACTGCGCCAGTCTTCGGCAGCGAGCGCCTCGCGCCAGGAAAGCGCGGATGCCGTCGCGGCAGCGCCGGCGGATTTCAGGAACGATCTGCGGTCCATGCCGTCCTCCTGTCTAGTCAATGGTAACGACGCCGGCGTGGCCGGCGGTACTGCAGTAGTTGGGATGCGAGAGCGAGAGAAAAGCGGGAGGGGAAGAAGCAAGCCGACACAATCCTGTCATCCGGACTGCCCGAGCGTCCTCGCCGCCCGCCGCCGCCCGCCCGCGCGAAACCGATCATGACCGCCAGGGAGCGGCAGCTAGTCGATATCAGGCGGGCGAGGAAAAACATGCTCGTGGAATTCTACGCCGTGTTTCAGCGATCCAGTCCCGCCATTACCCGCACGTGCTGCACGACGCTGCGGCCCAACGCGGAGAGAGCGTAGCCGCCCTCGAGCATCGACACCATGCGCCCGCCCGCGTGGCGGTCGGCCACGCCTTTCACCTGTTGCGTCACCCACGCGTAGTCGGCGTCGGAGAAACGCAGCATCGCCATGTCGTCTTCGGCATGCGCGTCGAAGCCCGCCGAGAACACCACCAGCTGCGGCTTGAAGCCCTCGAGCGCCGGGATCCAGCTCTCCAGCACCGCTTCCCGGAACTGCCTGGAGCCCGCACCAGCGGCGAGCGGCACATTGACCATGTTGGGCGCCGGGTCATCGGTGCCGCAGTAGGGATAGAACGGATGCTGAAAGGTCGATGCCATCAGCACCTGCGGATCGTTCTGGAAGATCTCCTCGGTGCCGTTGCCGTGGTGCACGTCGAAATCGACGATGGCCACGCGCTCCACGCCGTGCGCATGGCGCGCGTGGCGCGCGGCGACGGCGACGTTGTTGAAGATGCAAAAGCCCATCGGCCGCGCGCGGCAGGCGTGATGCCCCGGAGGGCGCACGCTGCAAAAAGCGCTGCCGGCCTCGCCGCGCATCACCAGGTCGGTGGCCAGCACCGCCGCGCCGGCGGCGCGCAGCGCAGCGCGCAGGCTGTACGGATTCATCGCCGTATCCGGATCGAGGTGCACGGTTCCCTCCGCGGGCGCGGCGTCGCGGATCGCGCGCACATACTCGATCGGGTGCACGCGCGCGAGCTCCTCGTCGGTCGCGAACGGCGCTTCGTAGCGCGCAAGATGCTGGCCCAGGCCCGAGGCGATCAACTGGTCCTCGATCGCAGTGAGCCGCTCCGGACGCTCGGGGTGGAAGGCGCCCATATCGTGCTTCAGGCAATCGGCGTGGGTGACGAATGCAGTCGCCATGGTGCGTCGAATCATAACCCGTGCCCCTGTACAATCGGGCCATGCTCCTGAAAACACAGTTCAAACCGGCATCCGCGCAGTCTCCGCTCGAGCGCCTGATCGAGGCCGCCGGGCGAGTCATCCTGGGCAAGGAAAAGCAAGTGCGGCTCGCGCTCGCCTGCCTGATCGCGCGCGGCCACCTGCTGATCGAGGACCTGCCGGGGGTGGGCAAGACCACGCTGGCGCACGTCCTGGGCCGGGCGCTGGGATTGCATTTCCAGCGCATCCAGTTCACCAGCGACATGCTGCCCGCAGACATCATCGGCGTATCGGTTTACGAGCGCGACAGCGGCGCCTTCAAGTTCCACCCGGGACCGATCTTTGCGCAGGTGATCCTCGCCGACGAGGTGAACCGCGCCACGCCCAAGACGCAGAGCGCACTGCTCGAGGCGATGGAGGAGCACCAGGTCACGGTCGAGGGCGAGACGCGCAAGCTCCCCGAGCCGTTCTTCGTCATCGCCACGCAGAACCCCTCCGAGCAGGTTGGCACCTTTCCGCTGCCCGAGTCGCAGCTCGACCGCTTCCTCATGCGCATCGAGCTCGGTTATCCGGACCGCGACGCCGAGCGCGCCCTGCTCTCCGGCACCGACCGGCGCGACCTGCTCGCCAGCCTCGATCCGTGCATGAGCCCGGCCGAGCTGGTAGAGCAGCAGGCCAACGCGCAGCGCGTGCACGTGGCGCCGGCGCTGCTCGACTACGTGCAGGCGATCGTCGAGTACACGCGGCGCTCGCCCGACTACGTCGCCGGCCTCTCGCCGCGCGCGGCGCTGGCGCTGGTGCACTCGGCGCGCGCCTGGGCGATGCTCGAAGGCCGCGACAAGGTGATCCCGGAGGACGTGCAGGCAGTGTTGCCCGGCGTCGCCGCGCATCGGCTGCGGCCGGCGCACGACGCCGCGCGCCGGGTGGACGTCGGCGCGCAGCTTCTCGCCGCCGTACCGATTCCCTGAGCCGGCAACCCACCGACGCGGCCGGCGACACCCAGATCGAGCCCGCCGGCGCGCGCGCCCGTCGCGTCGGGCTGCTGTCCGCGCCGTGGCGCGTCGCCGTCGTCGCCCTGGCGTGCCTGACGCTGGTGGCTCTCGGGCTCTGGACCTATCGCGCGGTGGAGGGCTCGCTGCGCGAGATGCGCGCCGACTCGATGCGCGCGCTGCTCGCCACGCATGCGGCGGCGTTGCGCGCCACGCTGGAGGACCGCCTGGAAGGCGTTCCCGCCGCGGAGCGGGCCGCGCGCGTCCGCGAGGCCGCGGCGCGCTATGCCGAAGCTTCCGGCCGGCTCGGCGAGAGCGGCCAGGTGTTCGCTTTCGACGCGCGCGGCGCGATCCTCAACCCGAGCCGCGCCGGCGATACCACGGCGTCCCTGCTGCGGCTGGCGGCTCCCGGCGGGGAGGGCATGGTGCTGGAGCCCTTCGTCAACGTGCGCGGCGAGGAGGTCATCGCAGTGTGGCGCACGCTACCCGACTACGACATCGGCCTGGCGATCAAGCTGTCGGCCGCCGAGGCCTATGCCCCGCTGCGTTTCCTGCGCATTGCGTTCGGCGTCGTGTTCGGGGCGCTGGTGATCGCCGCCGTCGCGGCGCTGGCCTCCGCCCTGAAGATGCTGCAGCTCAACAGTGAACTGGGCGGCGGGCGCCGCCTGGGCGCCTACGTGCTGGGAAGGCTCATCGGCGAGGGCGGCATGGCCAATATCTACCTCGCGCGCCACGACCTGCTCAAGCGCCCCATCGCGGTAAAGCTGCTCAAACCCGCGCGCGCCACCGACGAGATGATCGCGCGCTTCGAGCGGGAGGTGCAGCTGGCGAGCAGCCTCGCGCATCCGAACACGGTGGAGATCTTCGACTACGGGCGCACGGCGGACGGCCTGTACTACTACGCGATGGAGTACCTCGACGGCGTCACCGCGGCGGATCTGGTGGCGCGCGGCGGCGAGGTGCCGGTGGCCCGCGCGGTGCACCTCCTGCGCCAGCTCTGCGCCGGGCTCGCCGAAGCGCACGCCAAGGGCCTGGTGCACCGCGACGTCAAGCCCGAGAACATGATGGTGTGCAGGCGGGGCGGCGAATACGACGTGGTGAAGATCCTCGATTTCGGCCTGGTGAAGAACGTCGCCGCGCCCTACAGCAGGGACCTCACGCGCAGCCTGCGCATCCTCGGCACGCCGCTGTACATGGCGCCGGAGCGGCTGCGCAACCCCGCCGACGCGGACGCCCGCGCCGACATCTACGCGGTCGGCGCGGTGGCCTATTTCCTGCTGACGGGGAAGAAACTGTTCGAGGTGCAGGATGACCTGGCGCTCACGACGTGCATCCTGAATGAAGAGCCGCGGCGCGTGGCCGAAGTCGCGAATCAGGCGATCCCGGCGGAACTCGACATCCTGGTTGCTGCCTGTCTGGAGAAGAAACGCGAGGACCGGCCGCAGCGCGTGGCAGACCTGGTCGAAGCCTTCGAGGCACTGTCCTCGGACGTGCGCTGGACGCAGCGCGAAGCCGAGGAGTGGTGGTCGAAAGTGCCGCCGGCGGAACCAGCCTAGGCGGCGGCGCGGTCGGCGCGCCGGCGCTCGTTTTCCTTCAGCACGCGCTTGCGCAGGCGGATCGACTTCGGCGTGATTTCCACCAGCTCGTCGTCGGCGATGAACTCCACCGCATACTCCAGCGTCAGGCCGATCGGCGGCACGAGGTCGATGGCCTCGTCCTTGCCCGAAGCGCGGATGTTGGTGAGCTGCTTGGTGCGGATGGGATTGACCACCAGGTCGTTGTCGCGGCTGTGGATGCCGACGATCATGCCCTCGTACACCGGTTCTCCCGGGCTGACGAACATCCGGCCGCGCTCCTGCAGCTTCCAGATCGCGTAGGCGACCGCGACGCCGTCGTCCTGCGACACCAGCACGCCGTTCCTGCGTTCCGCCATTTCCTCGACCTTCGCCGGCGCGTACTCGTCGAACACGTGGCTCATGACGCCGGTGCCGCGCGTCAGCGTCATGAACTCGCCCTGGAAGCCGATCAGCCCGCGCGCCGGGATGCGGTAGTCCAGGCGCACGCGCCCCTTCCCGTCGGGCTGCATCTCGAGCAGCTCGCCGCGGCGCCGGCCGAGTTCCTCCATCACACCGCCCTGGTTGACCTCCTCCACGTCCACCGTCAGCACCTCGAAAGGCTCGCAGCGCACGCCACCGATATCCTTGTAGACCACGCGCGGGCGCGACACGGCGATCTCGTAGCCTTCGCGGCGCATGTTTTCCAGCAGGATCGTCAGGTGCAGCTCGCCGCGGCCGTGGACGATGAAGGTGTCGGTGTCCTCGGGATACTCCACGCGCATCGCGACGTTGCTCTTGGTTTCGCGCTCCAGCCGCTCGCGGATCTGCCGGCTGGTGACGAACTTGCCCTCGCGGCCGGCGAGCGGCGAGGCGTTGACCAGGAAATTCATGGTCAGCGTGGGCTCGTCCACCTTGAGCAGCGGCAGCGCATCGGGATGCTCGGGGTGGCACAGCGTGGTGCCGATGCCCACTTCCTCGATGCCGTTGATCAGCACGATGTCGCCCGCTTCGGCCTCCTCGACCTGCACCCGCGCCAGTCCCTCGAACATCAGGACCTGGTTGACCTTGGCCTTGATCGGCTGCGCCTCCGGGCCGTTCATCACCAGCACCTCCTGCGCCGCCTTGAGGCGGCCGCGGCGGATGCGGCCGATGCCGATCTTGCCGACATAGCTCGAATAGTCGAGCGAGCAGATCTGCAGCTGCAGGGGCGCGTCGGCGTCTTCATCGCGCATCGGCACGTACTTGAGGATGGCCTCGAACAGGGGCTTCATGTCGCCGCCTCGCTGGGTCGGGTCCAAACTCGCCCAGCCTTCCAGCGCGGAGGCATAGACCACGGGGAAGTCGAGCTGAGCCTCGGTCGCGCCGAGCTTGTCGAACAGGTCGAAGGTCTGGTTGACCACCCACTGCGTGCGCGCGCTGGGACGGTCCACCTTGTTGACCACGACGATGGGCTTGAGGCCCAGCGCCAGAGCCTTGCGCGTGACGAATCGCGTCTGCGGCATCGGCCCTTCGACGGCGTCCACCAGCAGCAGCACGCCGTCCACCATGGACAGCACGCGCTCGACCTCACCGCCGAAGTCGGCATGGCCCGGAGTGTCGACGATGTTGATGTGGGTGCCCTCGTAGCGCACCGCGCAGTTCTTGGCGAGGATGGTGATGCCGCGCTCGCGCTCCAGGTCGTTGGAATCCATCACCCGCTCCTGCAGCTCCTCGTGCGCCGCAAAGGTGCCCGTGGCGCGCAGCAGCTTGTCGACCAGGGTGGTCTTGCCGTGGTCGACGTGGGCGATGATGGCGAGGTTGCGCAGAGCGCGTGGCATGGTCTTGATCAGAAAAGCAAAAGTCGCGCATTGTACGCGACTTGGATGTCGCCGTGTTGCGTTGCGTCAGCCTTTGAACACCGACGCGATGGTGGCCTGGATCGCCTCGGCCGCGGCACGTGGATCGGCCGCGTCACGGATCGGGCGCCCGACCACGATGTAGTCCGCGCCGTTGGCAAAGGCCTGCGCCACGTCCACGATGCGCTTCTGATCCGCTGCCGCAGCGCCGGCAGGCCGCACGCCCGGCGTCACGACCAGCAGCCTGGTGCCGAAGGCGGCCTTGATCTTCGGTGCTTCCAGCCCCGAGGCGATGACGCCGTCGCAGCCCGATTCGAGCGCGGCGCGAGCGCGTTGTAGCACCAGGTCCTCGATGCTGCCGGCGTAGCCCATTTCGGCCAGATCCTTCTGCGCAAAGCTGGTGAGAACAGTGACGGCGAGGATCTTCACTTGCCCCTTTTCCCGCGCCGCGGCCTCCATGATCGAGCGCTCGGCGTGCACCGTGAGGAACGACGCCCCGCTGGCGCGCAGGTTGGCGACCGCGCGGCGCACCGTCTCCGGGATGTCGTAGAGCTTGACGTCGGCAAACACCTTGCACCCGCGCGCGCGCAGCCACTGCAGCAACTCGAAGTAGCCGCCCGAGCTGAACAGCTCCAGGCCGATCTTGTAGAAGCGGACGGCATCGCCGAGGCCCTCGGCGCAGGCGCGCGCCTGCGCTGCAGTAGGCACATCGAGCGCGGCGATCAGGCGCTCCCGGCGGGGAATGTCGTTCATGCGGGCGGCTCCTCGGCGGCGATGTCCTGCAGCGTCATGCTCAGCGATGCACCCGCGCGCTCGAAGTGCTCCGCCAGCGCCGGCGACGCCTGCGCGCGCAGCGCGGCGGCATCGATGGCGAAAGCGCCTACGACGTCGGCGACACGGATGGCCCCGGCGTCGCGCGCCAGCAGCCAGGACTCCTTTTCGGTACGTGCCGTCCAGCCCAGCGTGGCGCAACGCTCCAGCACGCGCTCACAGCGCTCCGGCGTGAGGCCCGCTTGCGCTGCGATCGGGCTGACACCCAGCGCGCCATGCGCCCGCGCCAGCACCCGCAGCACGGCGAGCGCGTCGAACAGCTCGCGCCCTGGCGCGTCGGTGCGCAAGGCGTGCTCGGCGCGCCACGCCGGCAGCATGGCAGTGAGCGTCGCGCCGAACAGCACCACCACCCAGGACAGGTAGAGCCAGATGAGAAAGATGGGAAAGGCGGCAAACGCTCCGTAGACCAGCGTATAGGTGGGGAAATTGGCGACGAACAGCGCAAAACCGCGTTTGGCGATCTCGAAGATGACCCCGGCGACGATGCCGCCGGCCAGCGCATGGCGCAACTCGATGCGCCGGAAGGGCACCACCAGGTAGAGCATGGTCAGAGCGGCGCAGGTGAAGACGAAGGTCAGAGTGCTGAGCGCTGCCTTGGCGAACTCCCCGAGGTCGAGCATGCCCAGGGAGCTGCCCACGAGGAACGACGTGATCGACAGGCTGGTGCCGATCAGCACGGGCCCCAGCGTCAGTACCGCCCAGTACACGATGAGGCGCTGACCCAGGGGCCGGCGGCGCTGCACGCGGAAGATCCGGTTCAGGACCGCGTCGATGGTGAGCATCACCATCAGCGCCACGAAGGCAAGGAAGACGAGACCGACGGTGGTCACGCGCGCGGCGCTCTCGGCGAACGCGCCGAACTCGCGCGTGACGCGGGCGCTGCCTTCGGGCAGCAGCTGGCCCGCCACGAATCGCCCGAGGGCATCGATGGCTTGATCGAACGCGGGAAACGCGCTCGACAGCGACAGCGCCACCGTGATCAGCGGCACCAGCGCGAGCAAGGTGGTGTAGGTGAGGGAGCCGGCCGTCTGCAGGCCGCGGTCTTCGTACAGGCGCCGCACCAGCGCGAGGAAGAACTCGAGCAGGCGTTGTGCAATACGGTGCATCGGGCCCGTATGATACAGGCCCATGGCGGAGATCCTGATCCTCTACTACAGCGTCGGCGGCTCGGTGCGCCGCATGGCGGAGTTCATCGCCGAGGGCGCGGAACGAGTCCCGGGGGCGATAGCCCGGCTGCGCACCGTGCCGCAGGTCGCGGCCGTCACGCAGACTGCCGCGCCGGCCATTCCACCCGAGGGCGCGCCCTACGCGGAGTTGAAGGACCTCGAATCCTGCGCCGGTCTCGCACTCGGCAGCCCGACGCGTTTCGCCAACATGGCGGCTCCGCTCAAGCATTTCCTCGACGGCACCGGGCCGTTGTGGCTGCATGGTGCGCTCGCCGGCAAGCCCGCCTGCGTGTTCACCTCCACCGCGAGCATGCACGGCGGGCAGGAGACGACTCTCGTGTCGATGATGCTTCCTCTCCTGCACCACGGCATGCTGATTGTCGGCCTGCCCTATACGCAGCCCGAGCTCAACGCCACGCGCGCCGGCGGCACGCCCTATGGGCCGAGCCACTTCGCGGGGTTGGCGGACGATCAGCCGGTGGCGGATGCCGAGCGCGCGCTGTGCATTGCGCAGGGCCGGCGCCTGGCGGAAATTGCGCTGAAACTCAAGGCGTAGGCCCAGCCATGCCGCGCGTCGTCTTCACCTCCAACCTTCAACGCCACGTGAACTGCCCGGAAACCCAGGTGGCGGCGGGCACGGTGCGCACGGCGCTCGCGCAGGTATTCGCCGCGCAGCCGCAGGCGCGCGGCTACGTGCTCGACGAGCAGGGCCACCTGCGCAGGCACGTGGTCGTGTTCGTGGACGGCCAGCGCGTGCGCGACCGCGAGCAACTAAGCGACCCGGTGCGCGAGGCGAGCGAGGTCTACGTCATGCAGGCCCTTACTGGAGGGTGAACGTGAAACTCTATGTCGGGACGAAGAAGGGGCTGTTCACTGTCACCGGACGCGGGATCGGCAAGCCGCATTTCCTCGGCGACCCCGTGAGCATGGTGCTGCCGGAGCGCGACGGCACGCTGTACGCCGCGCTCAACCTCGGCCATTTCGGCGTAAAGATGCATCGCAGCGCCGACAGCGGGAAAACCTGGGGCGAAATCGCATCCCCGGAATATCCGCCGCAGCAGGAGGGCTCGACCGACAAGACCCCGTGGAAGCTGGTGCAGCTTTGGGCGCTAGAGTCGGACGGCAAGCGGCTCTGGGCGGGCACGATTCCCGGGGGCCTGTTCACGTCCGAGGATCGCGGCAAGAGTTGGTCGCTCGTGCGCAGCCTCTGGGACAGGCCCGAGCGCGCCGAGTGGGGGGGCGGCGGCTATGACCACCCCGGCATCCATTCCATCGCCATCGACCCTAAAGACCCGAAGCGCATCACTGTGGCCGTGTCCACCGGTGGGGCCTGGCAGACGCGGGACGGCGGCAAGAGCTGGGCGATCTGCGCGCAAGGCATGTACGCGGAGTACATGCCACCTGAGAAGAGATTCGACCAGGTTGCGCAGGACATCCACCGCCTGGTGCTGTGCGCCGCGCGGCCGGAAGCGATGTGGGTCCAGCACCACAACGGCGTGTTCCGCTCCACCGACAACGCAAAGAGCTGGCAGGAGGTCGCCACGATCCGTCCCGCCAAGTTCGGCTTCGCGGTGGCCGTGCATCCGAAAGACCCCGACACCGCCTGGTTCGTGCCGGCGGTAAAGGACGAATGCCGCGTGCCGGTGGACGGCAAGCTCGTTGTCGCGCGCACGCGCGACGGCGGGAAGAGCTTCGCCATGCTGCGCAAGGGCTTGCCGCAGGAGCACGCCTACGATCTCGTCTATCGCCATTGCCTTGATGTGGATCGGACCGGCAAGCGCGTTGCCTTCGGTTCGACCACCGGTGGCCTGTGGCTCTCCGAGAACCAGGGCGATTCCTGGCGCTGCCTCTCGACGCAGCTACCGCCCATCCATTGCGTGCGCTTCGGCTAGCCGCGGCCGGCAGCCTCATCGGGCTGCTGGTACTGTGCCTTGCCTGGGAGATGTGGCTCGCGCCGCTGCGACCGGGGGGTTCCCTCGTGGCGCTGAAGGCGTTGCCGCTCTCCCTCCCGATTCCGGGGATCCTCAACGGCCGGCGCTACACCTACCAGTGGTCCTCGATGCTGATCCTCGCGTACTTCGCCGAAGGCGTGGTGCGCGCGTGGAGCGAGCGCGGCGCCGCGCAGTGGCTTGCCGCCGCGGAGATCGTGCTCAGCCTCGGTTTCTTTGCTTCGGCGGTGGCGTACGCGCGGCTGACTAGAGTTGGTGCTGCGGGTTGACCCGCTCCACCTTGCTTGCCAGCTTGTTCAGCGCACTGATGTATGCCTTGGCGGAAGCCACGATGATATCGGTGTCCGCGCCGACCCCATTGACGATGCGCCCGCCCTTGGACAGCCGCACCGTCACCTCCCCCTGCGACTCCGTGCCCTGGGTCACTGCGTTGACCGAGTAAAGCAGCAGTTCCGCCCCGCTCTTCGCCAGCGACTCGATGGCCTTGAAGGTCGCGTCCACGGGCCCGTCGCCCTGGGCCTCGGACCTCTTCTCGTTGCCCGCCTCGGCCATCACGATCTTCGCGTGCGGCTTCTCGCCCATGCCGCTCGCCTGGCTCATGGTCACCAGCCGCCAGTGCTCATCCTTGGAAATTCCCGCCTCCTGCGCCACCAGCGCCAGCAGGTCCTCGTCGAAGATCTCCGCCTTCTTGTCGGCCAGGTCCTTGAAGCGCTGGAACGCCTTGTTGTAGGCGTCTTCGTTGTCCAGCTCGATGCCGAGTTCCTTCATGCGCTGGCGAAACGCGGTGCGCCCCGAGAGCTTGCCCAGCACGATCTTGTTGGTCGACCAGCCCACGTCCTCGGCGGTCATGATCTCGTAGGTCTGCCGCGCCTTGAGCACGCCGTCCTGATGGATGCCGGAGGCGTGCGCGAAGGCGTTCGCGCCGACTACCGCCTTGTTCGGCTGCACCACGAAGCCGGTGATCTGCGACACCAGGCGCGAGGTGGGCACGATCTGCGTGGTGTCGAGGCGGGTCTCGAGGTCGAAGAAGTCCTTGCGCGTGCGCACCGCCATCACCACTTCCTCGAGCGAGGTGTTGCCGGCGCGCTCGCCCAGCCCGTTGACGGTGCATTCGATCTGCCGCGCGCCGCCGATCATCACCGCGGCGAGCGAATTGGCCACCGCCATGCCGAGGTCGTTGTGGCAGTGCACGCTCCACACCGCCTTGCCGGAATTGGGCACGCGCTCGCGCAAGGAGCGGATCATCTCGCCGAACTGCTCCGGCACCGCGTAGCCGACGGTGTCCGGGATGTTGATGGTGGTGGCGCCTTCCTTGATCACCGCCTCCAGCACGCGGCAGAGGAAATCCGGATCCGAACGGCTGGCGTCCTCGGGCGAGAACTCGACATCGGGGCAGGCGTTCTTCGCGTAGCGCACCGAGAGCTTGGCCTGCTCGAGCACCTGCTCGGGACTCATGCGCAGCTTCTTTTCCATGTGCAGCGCGCTGGTGGCGATGAAGGTGTGCACCCGCCAGCTCCTGGCGCCCTTCAGCGCGTCAATGCCGCGCTGGATGTCGCGATCGTTCGCGCGGCACAGGCCGGCGACGGTGCAATCCTTCACCACGTTGGCGACGGCGCGCACCGCCTCGAAATCCCCATTCGAGGACGCCGGGAAACCCGCCTCGATCACGTCGACGCGCATGCGCTCCAGCGCGCGGGCGATGCGCAGCTTCTCGTCCCTGGTCATGGACGCGCCCGGACTCTGCTCGCCGTCGCGCATGGTGGTATCGAAGATGATCAATTTGCCTTTGCTCATGGTCCGGTCCTCGTGGAGATGAATGGACTGATCCCTGTCCGCCTCGTGGGCGGAACGGGCACTGCCGAATTGTGGGGTTTTAGTTTGTGCGCGCGGGGCGCAGCAGCAGCAGGCTGCCCAGCGCGAGAAGCGCCAGGGAAAGGATGTTGCCGAAAAGCTTGGCCTGTTGCATGCGGGGCACTATAGCCCGTGCCGCGCGCCGCCGTCAAGGACGCGGCTTGGCGCGCTTGCCCAGCGCCCACAGCACGTAGCCCGACAAGCCATAGGCGCAAAACAGCAGAAACAGCACGATCGGCGGGTCGAAGGACACCAGCACGAAGGCGAGCACGATCAGCAGCAGCGCCCAGAACGGCACGCTCTTCCTGAAATTGATGCCCTTGAAGCTGTAGAACGGCACGTTCGACACCATGGTGAGCCCGCCGTAGAGCGCGAGGAATCCGGCAACCCATTGCAGGCCCCAGTCGTCGAGCGGAATCTTGTTGTCGTGCGCCAGCCAGACGAAGCCCGCGACCAGCGCAGCCGCCGCGGGGCTTGGCAGCCCCTGGAAGTAGCGCTTGTCCACCACGTCGATCATCACGTTGAAGCGCGCGAGGCGCAGCGCGGCGCCCGCGCAGTAGACGAACGCGGCGATCCAGCCGAAGCGGCCCAGGTCCTTCAGCGCCCACTCGTACAGCACCAGCGCGGGCGCGGCGCCGAACGAGACCATGTCGGAGAGGCTGTCGTACTCGGCGCCGAACTCGCTCTGCGTGCGTGTCAGGCGCGCGACGCGCCCGTCCAGGCCGTCGAGCAGGCCGGCGACGAAGATGGCGACGGCGGCTTCGCTGAAGCGCCCGTTCATTGCCTGCACGATGGCGTAAAAGCCGGCGAACAGCCCCGCGGTGGTGAACAGGTTGGGCAGCAGGTAGATGCCGCGCCGGCGCAGCGCGCCGCCGCGCGGGGGCATCATCCCGGGCAGATGTTCCTGCTGCTGATCCCGTTGCTCAGGCATGGTCGGGCAGCCTCGCCAGCACGCTTTCCGCTGCGGTCACCTTGTCGCCGATGGCGGCCACCGGCTGCGCGTAGAGCGGCAGGTAGAGGTCCACGCGCGAGCCGAAGCGGATGAAGCCGAAGCGCTCCCCCTTCGCCAGCTCGGCGCCGGCGCTAACGTAGCACAGGATGCGGCGCGCAATGAGGCCGGCGACCTGGACGCAAGTCACGTCCGCGCCGGACCGTGTGCGCAACCACAGCGCGTTCCTCTCGTTTTCGACGGAGGCCTTGTCCAGGGCCGCGTTGAGGAAGCGCCCCGCGTGATACCACACCTGCTTCACCGTGCCGTCCACCGGCGCGCGGTTGGAGTGCACGTTGAACACGTTCATGAACACGCTGATCTTCAGCGCGTCGCGCTCGAGCCACGGATCGCGCGCCTTCTCCACCGCAACGATGCGGCCGTCGGCGGGCGCCAGCACGGCGGCCGGATCTTCGGGCACCTCGCGCTGCGGGTCGCGGAAAAACTGCAGGACGAACAACGCGGCGAGCCACAGTGGCAGCGACCACCACCACCCCGCAAACGCTCCGACCAGCAGCGCGATAGCTACCGCGATGCCGAGGAACGGCCAGCCCTCGCGCGCGACGACCGGGTGCGGGTACGCGGGCCGCACTACTGCTGGTCTTCCTTCAGGCGCTCGGAGCCCTGGCCCTGCTGCATCGCCTTGTTGATGTCAGCAGCCGCCTTGTCGACCGTCTTCTTCGGGATCTGGCCGACGCTCTTCGACTGCTCCTCGGTGCAGGCGGCCAGCGCCAGCGCGGCCGCGAGGGCGAGGCTAGTTCTTCGAAGTATCGACAAGGCGGTTCTTCCGGATCCAGGGCATCATTTCGCGCAACCGCGCGCCGACCTTCTCGATCGGCAGTTCCGCGGTCATGCGGCGGCGGGACAGCAGCACCGGCGCGCCGGCGCGGTTCTCCAGCACGAATTCCTTGGCGTACTCGCCCGACTGGATGCGGGAGAGGACTTCCTTCATGCGCTGGCGCGTGCCCTGGTCGATGATCTTCGGTCCGCTCACGTACTCGCCGTACTCGGCGTTGTTGGAGATCGAGTAGTTCATCGTGCCGATGCCGCCTTCGTACATCAGGTCGACGATGAGCTTGAGCTCGTGCAGGCACTCGAAGTACGCCATCTCCGGCGCATAGCCCGCCTCCACCAGCGTGTCGAAGCCGGCCTTCACCAGCTCGACGCAGCCGCCGCACAGCACGGTCTGCTCGCCGAACAGGTCGGTCTCCGTTTCCTCCTTGAAATCGGTCTCGATGATGCCGGCCTTGCCGCCGCCGATCGCGGCCGCGTAGGAAAGCGCCAGCTCGCGCGCCTTCTTGGAGGAGTTGCGGTGCACCGCGATCAGCATCGGCACGCCGCCGCCGCCGGCGTAAGTCGAGCGCACGGTGTGCCCCGGGGCCTTGGGCGCGACCATCCATACGTCGAGGTCCTTGCGCGCCTGGATCAGGCCGTAGTGGATGTTGAAGCCATGCGCGAAGGCGAGCGACGCGCCCTGCTTGATGTTCGGTTCGATGAAATCCCTGTAGATCTGGGCGTGGTGCTCGTCGGGCATGAGGACCATGACGATGTCCGCGCCCTTGATCGCCTCGGCGAGGTCGGCGACCTTCACGTCGCTCTTTTTCGCCTTGTCCCATGACGCGCCGTCCTTGCGCACGCCGACGGTGACTTTCACGCCCGATTCCTTGAGGTTGAGCGCGTGCGCATGGCCCTGCGAGCCGTAGCCGAGGATGGTGACCTTCTTGCCCTTGATGAGCGAGAGGTCGGCGTCCTTGTCGTAATAGACCTTCATGGTGCTCCCCTGGAAAAGTAAAAAATGGGGACAGACCCCATTTTCCTGCTGCTAGGCGCGCAGGACGCGGTTGCCGCGGCCGATGCCGCTGGCGCCGGTGCGCACGGTTTCGACAATGGCGCCCTGGTCGAGCGCCTGGATGAAAGCGTCGAGCTTGCGGCCGTCGCCGGTGAGCTCGATGGTATAGGTGTTGTCGGAGACGTCGATGATGCGGCCGCGGAAGATGTCGGCCATGCGCTTCATGTCATCGCGCTCCCTGGCGCCGGCGCGCACCTTGATCAGCATCAGTTCGCGCTCGATGTGCTCGGCTTCCGACAGGTCCACCACCTTCACCACCTCGACCAGCTTGTTCAGTTGCTTGGTGATCTGCTCGATCACGTCCTCCGAGCCGGCGGTGACCACGGTCATGCGCGACATCGAGGCATCTTCGGTCGGCGCCACGGTCAGCGACTCGATGTTGTAGCCGCGCGCGGAGAACATGTTGGAGATGCGCGACAGCGCCCCGGCCTCGTTCTCGACCAGGATCGAAATGATGTGCCGCATTAAAGCTCTTCGGAGAGGATCATCTCCGTGATTCCCTTGCCGCCCGGAATCATCGGATACACGTTCTCCGTCTGATCGGTGAGGAAGTCCATGAACACCAGCTCGTCCTTCCTCCCGAAGGCCTCGCGCAGGGCGGGCTCGACATCGGCCGGCTTGTCGATCTGCACGCCGCGGTGGCCGTAGCCCTCCGCCAGCTTGACGAAATCCGGCAGCGCGTCCATGTAGGACTCGGAGTAGCGGTTGCCGTGGAAGAACTGCTGCCACTGGCGCACCATGCCCATGTACCTGTTGTTCAGGTTGACGATCTTGATCGGCAGCCGGTACTGCTTGCAGGTGGAGAGCTCCTGCAGGCACATCTGGATCGAGGACTCGCCGGTGACGCACGCCACCGTGGCGCCGGGATTGGCCATGCGCACGCCCATCGCCGCCGGCAGGCCGAAGCCCATCGTGCCGAGGCCGCCCGAGTTGATCCAGCGGCGCGGCTGGTCGAACTTGTAGAACTGCGCGGCCCACATCTGGTGCTGGCCGACGTCGGAGGTGATGAAGGCGTCGCCGCCGGTCACCTCGTAGAGCTTCTCGATGACGAACTGCGGCTTGATGATCTTCGAGTGGCGGTCGTACCTGAGGCAATCCTTGCCGCGCCACTCGTCGATCTGCTTCCACCAGGCCTTGAGGTCCTGGGTCTTCGCGTCCGCTCGCGCCAGCTTGAGCAGCTCATCGAGCACTTCAGGCACGTTGCCGACGATCGGCACATCCACCTTGACGCGCTTGGAAATCGAGGACGGATCGATGTCGATGTGGATGATCTTGCGCGGATTCTGCGCGAAATGCGCCGGGTTGCCGATGACCCGGTCGTCGAAGCGCGCGCCGATCGCGAGCAGCACGTCGCAGTGCTGCATCGCCATGTTGGCTTCGTAGGTGCCGTGCATGCCGAGCATGCCGAGAAACTGCTTGTCGGTCGCCGGGTAGCCGCCTAGTCCCATCAGCGTGTTGGTGCAGGGAAAGCCGGTGTGCCTGACGAATTCGGTGAGCCGCGGCGCGGCATTCGACAGGATCACGCCGCCGCCGGTGTAGACCATCGGGCGCTTGGCCTCGGCGAGCAGCAGCGCCGCCTTCTTGATCTGGCCCGCGTGGCCCTTGCGCACCGGGTTGTAGGAGCGCATCGACACCGATTCGGGATAGGCGAACTCGCAGGGCAGCGCCGTGATGTCCTTGGGAATGTCCACCAGCACCGGCCCCGGGCGCCCCGTGGTGGCGAGATAGAACGCCTTCTTGATGGTGGTCGCCAGCTCCTTCACGTCCTTTACCAGGAAGTTGTGCTTGACGCAGGGCCGCGTGATGCCGACCGTGTCGCATTCCTGGAACGCGTCCTGGCCGATGGCGTGGGTCGGCACCTGCCCGGAAATGATCACCATGGGGATCGAATCCATGTACGCCGTGGCAATCCCGGTGACGGCGTTGGTGACGCCCGGACCGGAGGTCACCAGGCACACGCCGACCTTGTGCGAAGAGCGGGAGTACCCGTCCGCAGCGTGCGCCGCCCCCTGTTCGTGCCGCACCAGGACGTGGCGCACCTTGTCCTGCTTGAACAGCGCGTCATAGATGTGCAGCACGGCGCCGCCTGGGTAGCCGAAAACGGTGTCGACGCCCTCTTCCTGCAGGCAGCGCACCACGATTTCGGCTCCGGTGAGTTCCAAACCCTTGATTCGATCCATGGCCGCGGAGGCTGGGGAAAACGTTGAACATTAAAGACTTGTTGCAATGCGGTCAAGCAAGCGGCGGCCGCCGCGCGGGCGCATTTTGGTAACATCGCCGGCGCAGTCAACCGCGCCGTCGGAGCAAGGGAGAACCACTGGCCTCGCGCAGCGAGCTTTCGGCGTTTCTCGAAGGCGCCGAGCGGCGCGCCTTCAAGCAGGCCGTCTATGCCGTGCGCGAGGAGCAGGCGGCGCTCGACATCGTGCAGGACGCGATGCTGCGGCTGGCGGAAAGCTACGGCGACCGTCCTGGCGCCGAGCTGCCGATGCTGTTCCAGCGCATCCTGCAAAACGCGATCCGCGACTGGTTCCGGCGCCAGAAGGTACGCTCGACCTGGGTAACGCTGTTCTCGTCCCTGCTCCCGGGCCGGGGCGAAGACGAAGACCGCGATCCGCTCGAAACTTTGGCGGAGGCTGGCGAGTCGAACGCCGTAGAGCTTCCCCCGGATCGGCTTGAGCGGACGCAACTCCTTGAAATAATTGAACAAGAGATCGTGAAGCTGCCGGCTCGTCAACGTGAAGCTTTCCTGATGCGTTACTGGGAGGAATTGGACGTCGCTGAGACCGCCCGCGCCATGGGCTGCTCCGAGGGCAGCGTGAAAACGCATTGCTCCCGGGCTGCGCATGCGTTGGCCGCCGCGCTAAAGGCGCGCGGCGTAGGCCTCTAGGCCCCGGCAGGCGTGCGCTGACAGATCATGGACAACGAACCGCAATTCGGCAACCGGATCCGGCATTTGCTCAACCAGGGTGCGCGTCTGGATGCATCCGTTTCAGCGAAGCTGCGCGCCGCGCGCGAACTGGCCCTCTCGCGCCAGAAGCCCGAAGCGGCGCAGGGGCTGGTCTGGACTGGCGGCATCCTGGGCAGGCTGGGGGGGTTCAGCGGCCTGTCGCTGCGGCTGATCGTACCGCTCGCCACGCTGGCGATCGGCCTCGCCGCCGTCTACTCCTGGGAGCAGAAGCAGCGTGCCGAGGAAGTCGAGGAACTGGACGCGCTGGTGCTCACGGGCGAGTTGCCGATCGACGCCTACCTGGACCGTGGGTTCGAGGCGTGGCTGAAAAAGCGCGCCTCGTTCTAGCCGCGGCGGCCTTCGCGCTGCTCGCCGCAGCGGGAAACGCAATTGCGCAGGCGCCCAGCGCGCAGGCGCCCAAGAAAGGCCCGGCCTGGGCCGAGCTGACCGCCGAGCACCAGCAGATTCTGGCACCGCTCAAGAACGACTGGGTGCAGATCACGCCGGATCGCCGCCGCAATTGGGTCGCCCTCGCCAGGCGCTATCCGACGATGAAACCCGAGGAACAGCAGCGCATGCAGCGTCGCATGGAGAGCTGGGCGAAGCTGACGCCGGAACAGCGCAAGCAGGCACGCGAGAACTATCGCCGCATCAGCAAGGTGCCGCCGGACAAGCGCGGCGACCTGAAGCAGCAATGGTCCGAGTACCAGTCGCTGCCGCCGCAGGAGCGGCAAAACGCCGCGCCGCCGAAGAAGAAGCCGGCGCCGGCGAAGTGACCCCCGGCATCGCGCGTCGCCTGGCGAGCATGCTGTACGAGGCGCTCCTGCTGTTCGCCATCGCCTTTTTCGCCGGGTTCGCCTTTTACTTCGCCTCCCGCGGCGCGCCGCTCGAGGGCTGGCTGCGCACCGCCCACCAGTTGCTGCTCGGCGCCGTGTTCGCAGCGTACTTCCTCTGGTGCTGGCTGCGCGGCGGCCAAACCCTGGCGATGAAGGCCTGGCGCATCCGCCTGGAACAAGTGTCGCCGCCCAGGGCGCTATTGCGCTTCCTGCTCGCCTTGCTGCTGGTGCCCACCGGCATTTCGCTGCTGTGGGCGCTCGTCGACCGCGAGCGCCAGTTCCTGCATGACCGCCTTGCCGGGACCCGCCTGGTGCAGGTCGGCTAGCGCCTCTCGACGACCCACATCATCATCACCGCCGCCAGCAGGAACGCCGTGCTCGGCAAGGCGGCGGCCGCGAACGGCGGCCAGTTCTGCAGCAGGCCGACGTGCGAGAACAGGCTGTTCAGCATGTGGAAGAAGATGCCGAGCATGATGCCGAGGAACACTTTCACCCCGACCATGCCCGAGCGCGCGTGCATGTAGGCGAAAGGCAGCGCGAGCGCCATCATCACCAGAGCAGCGATCGGATAGAAAAGCTTCTTCCACAGCGCGATCTCGTAGCGCCCGGTGCTCTGGCGGTTGGCGCCGAGATGCTGGATGTAGCGGTACAGGTTCCAGGACGACATGCGCTCGGGCACCACGATCAGCACGTCGAGCAGGGCCGGGTTCACCGCCGAGCGCCAGTCCCATTCCGCCTGCCGCGTGGTGCGTGGGCCCTCGGGCGCGAAGCGCGTCTGCACCACGTCCGTGAGCCGCCAGACCCCTTGCGCGCGGTAGTCGCCGCGCGCAGCTGAGGTGATGCTGTTCAGCCGGTAGTCGGCGTCGAACTCGAAGATGCGCACCCCGAACAGCCGGCGCGCGTCGCGCGCCTCCCGCACGTTGATGAAGGAGCGCTCGTCCTTGAACCACAGGCCCGAGCGCATGTCCTGGCCGATCACCGAAATCATCGCGCGCAGGCGCACCTGCTGCGCGGTCGCCTCCGCCGCCGGCGCGATCCATTCGCCGGTGGCGAAGGTGGCCGCGGCGAACAGCAGCCCGGTCTTGAACAGCATCCAGCTCGCCTGCCCTGGCGACATGCCGGCGCCGCGCATGACGGTGAACTCCGAGTTGCTCGCCAGGTGGGAGAGCACGTAGAGCGTGCCGATCAGCACCGCCACCGGCATCAACTCGTAGGCGCGCGTAGGCGCCGACAGCAGCACGAAGGTGAACACCTGGCGCAGGTGGTAGTTGCCCTTGTCCAGGTCGCGCAGCTCGGCGATCAGGTCGAAGAACAGGAACAGGCCGAGGAACCCGAGCAGCACGAAGCCCACCGCGACGAGGATCTCGCGCGCCAGGTAGCGGTTCAGGGTGCGGCTGGCGCCGGTCACCGGCTCAGGCCCCGCGACCGTAGCCGCGGGAGGCGCGGCCCGGAGAGCGTCATGCGCTGCGCGAACAGCACCGCCAGGACGATCAGCATGACCGCGTGCACCGGCCACCAGCCGAGCAGGAAATCCAGCTTGCCCTGGGTCACGCGCGCCTGCGACACGGTGAGCAGGTTCAGGTACAGCATGTAGGTGAGCAGCGCGAAGATCAGGTTGACCGAGCGGCCGGCGCGCGGGTTGACGAATGAAAGCGGGATGGCGAGCAGCGCGAGGATCAGCGCCGAAAGCGGCACGCCGATGCGCCACAGCAGCTCGCCGCGGTTGGCGCTGGTCGGGACCTGCAGCAGTGCCAGCGTCGTCATGCTCTTCTCGGTGGGCACCGGTTCCTCGCCCGATGGCTGCTCGACGAGCGCCGCGTACCGCTCGAACTCCATCACGCGGTAGTCGGCGTCGCCCGGCACCCCCTCGTAGCGGCGCCCCTCGAGCAGCACGATGAAGCGGTCCCCGTTGGGCGCCACCTCCACCTGCCCCTTCTGGCTGAACATAACGCCGGCGCGCCCGTGCTGCACCGAACTGACGAACACGTTCTGCACCACCGAGCGGTCGCTGGAGAGCGATTCGACGAAGAACACGCGCTCCTTGGATCCGATCTCGCCGAACACGCCGGGAGACACGCGTGACACATCGTCGCGCGCGTTCACACGGCTGCGGTACTGCTCGCCCATCTGCACCGTCCAGGGCGCGATGAACAACGACAGCGCGGCAATCACCGCCACCAGCGGCGCCGCGAACACCAGCACCGGGCGCACCCAGGCGGCCAGCGAAAGCCCGGAACTGAACCAGATCACCATCTCCGAATCGCGGTAGCTGCGCGCCAGCGTCAGCAGCACAGTGATGAACAGCGTCAGCGAGAGCAGCACGGGCAGCACGTTGAGCGCGAAGAAGCCGAGGAAAGCGAGCACCGCGTCTGAAGGGATCTTGCCGCCGGCCGCCTGGCCGAGCAGCCGCACCAGGCGCGTGGTGAGCGCGATGAGGAACAGCGTCAGGAACACCGCAGTCGCGAGTTGCGCGAACTCACGCAGCAGCGCCCGGTGGAAGATCATGCGATACTAAAAAAGGTAACCATCAGAGGAGATTGCAGTGGAATTTAGCATACGTGCGGCGGCGCCCGAGAAGGCGAAGACCGGCTGCCTGGTGCTCGGGATCTACAAGTCCGCTGGCGCAAGCGTCCCGCAGCTCTCGCGCACCGCCCAGGCCGCCGACCGCGCCGCGCGCGGCCGGCTGCGCGAGGTCCTGGCGCACGGCGACCTGACCGCCAAGGCGGGCGCCACGCTGCTGCTGCACAAGGTGGACGGTCTGGCCGCCGAACGCGTCCTGCTGGTCGGACTGGGCGAGCAGAAGGAGTTCGGCGAGACCGCGTTCCGCGACGCGGTGCGCGGCGCGGCGCTCGCCCTGAAGGGCCTCGGCGCGAAGGACGCGCTGCTCTACCTCGCGGACCTCAAGGTCGCGGGGCGCAGCGTCGCATGGAACGTGCGTCACGCAGTGCTCGGAATGCGCGACACGTTTTACCGCTTCGAGCAGCTGAAGACGCAGAAGAAGTCTCCCGCGCCCGCGCTGGCGGAAGTCGTTCTGGCAGTGCAGGGTGGGCCGGTGACGCTGCAGGCGCAGGCGGCGCTGCGCGAGGCCGCGGCCACTGCCGACGGCGTGGACCTGGCGCGCACGCTGGGCAACCTGCCCTCCAACATCTGCACACCGGCGTACCTCGCCGAAGAGGCGCGCAAGCTCGCGCGCCAGTTCAAGCTGAGGCTCGAGGTCCTCGAGCGACGCGACATGGAAAAGCTCGGCATGGGCGCGCTGCTCGCCGTGGCGCGCGGCTCGCACCAGCCGCCCAAGCTGATCGTGCTGCGCTACGCCGGCGGCGCGAAGAAGCAAAAGGCCGTGGTGCTCGTCGGCAAGGGCATCACCTTCGATACCGGCGGCATCTCGCTCAAGCCGGCCGGCGAAATGGACGAGATGAAATTCGACATGTCCGGCGCCGGCAGCGTGCTCGGCGCGCTGCGCGCGCTCGCCGGGATGAAGGCGCCCGTCAACGTGATCGGCCTCATGCCGGCCTGCGAAAACATGCCGGGCGGCGCCGCGACCCGGCCCGGCGACGTGGTGAAGACGCTCTCCGGCCAGACGGTCGAGGTCCTCAACACCGATGCCGAGGGCCGGCTCATCCTGTGCGACGCGCTCACCTACGCGGAGCGCTTCCAGCCGGAGGTGGTGGTGGACATCGCCACGCTCACCGGCGCCTGCGTGATCGCGCTCGGCCACGTGGCGACGGGCCTGTTTGCCAATGACGAGAAGCTCGCCGGCGAGCTGCGCGCAGCAGGCGAGGACGCCTGGGATCGCGTCTGGCCGATGCCGCTGTGGGAGGACTATCAGGAACAGCTGCGCTCCAATTTCGCCGACATGGCCAACATCGGCGGCCGCCCCGCCGGCAGCATCACGGCAGCCTGTTACCTCTCGCGCTTCGCCAAGAAGCTGCGTTGGGCGCACCTGGATGTCGCCGGCACCGCCTGGAAGAGCGGCCGCGACAAGGGCTCGACCGGCCGGCCGGTGCCGCTGCTGGTGAGGTTCGTGTTGCGCCGCGCCGGGCAATGACGAGCATCGACTTCTATTTCAACGCCGCCGACAAGCTGCAGGTGGCCTGCCGCCTCGCGAGCAAGGCGATGGCGCAGGGCAAGCGCCTGCTGATCTACGCACCGCAGGCCGACACCGCGCAGCGCATCGACCGCATGCTGTGGACCTGGCAGGCCACCGGCTTCGTGCCGCATTGCGCGGCGCACGACCCGCTGGCAAGCGAGACTCCGGTGCTGATCGCGTCCGCGGCGGACGCCCACAGCGTCTGCGACGTGCTGCTCAACCTCGCCCCGGACACGCCGCCCGCCTTCGAGCGCTACGAGCGCCTGCTCGAGCTGGTGGCGCAGGACGACGAGGACCGCCGGGCGGCGCGCGGCCGCTACAAGTTCTATCGCGAGCGCGGCTTCCGCATCGCCGACCACGACCTCGGCGGGGCCGCGCAGTGAGTGAAGGCGACCCCAAGCCGCTGGTGCAGCGCGTGGACGCCCTGCTGCGTCGCCACCAGGACGCCGCCCCGGGGAGCGACGAGGACGTGCCGGTGCTCACCGAGATCGTCGAGCCCGGCGCGGCCGAGGCGCTGGCGTTCGAGCTCGAGCGCGCGGTGCTGCAGCGGCTCGAGGCCGAATTGCAACCGGCGGTGGCGGCGGCGCTGCGCGCGGCGGTCGCTGCGGCAGTGAAACGTGAGCTCGAGGCGCGCAAGCTCGACGCCGACTCCCTCGCCCGGAAGCGCCCCGCTCCTTCCGGCGGCTGACCATGTCGCTGGACAAGAGCTTCGATCCGCGCACGGTCGAGCGCCGCTGGTATGAGCGCTGGGAGTCGGCCGGCTGGTTCGCGCACCGGGGCGACGCCAAGCCCGCCTACTGCATCCAGCTGCCGCCGCCGAACGTCACCGGCACGCTGCACATGGGCCACGCGTTCCAGCAGACGCTGATGGACGCGCTGGTGCGCTACCACCGCATGCGCGGCTTCAACACCAACTGGGTGGTCGGCACGGACCACGCCGGCATCGCCACGCAGATCGTGGTCGAGCGCCAGTTGCAGGAGCAGGGACAGTCGCGGCGCGACCTCGGGCGCGCGAAATTCATCGAGCGCGTGTGGCAATGGAAGCAGAAGTCCGGCGCCAGCATCATGGACCAGATGCGGCGCCTCGGCGCGTCGGGCAACTGGGCCTACGCCGACACGGAGGGGCAGAAGGCCGGCTACTTCACCATGGACGCGAAGATGTCGCGCGCCGTGGTCGAAGTGTTCGTGCGGCTCTACGAGGAGGGCCTCATCTACCGCGGCAAGCGGCTGGTGAACTGGGACCCGGTGCTCGGCACCGCGGTGTCCGACCTGGAAGTGGACAGCGAGGAGGAAGACGGCAAGATCTGGGAGATCCGCTATCCGGGGGAGGGATTCAGCCTGACGGTGGCCACCACGCGCCCGGAGACCATGCTGGGCGACGTCGCGGTGGCGGTGAATCCGAAAGACTTTCGCTACACGCAGTACGTGGGCAAGCGCGTGCAGCTGCCGCTCACCGGGCGCGCCATCCCGGTGATCGCCGACGACTACGTCGATCCCGACTTCGGCACCGGCTGCGTCAAGATCACGCCGGCGCACGACTTCAACGACCATGCGGTCGGCGAGCGCCACAAGCTCGCGCCGGTCGAGATGCTGACGCTCGACGCGAAGGTCAAGGGTACGCAGTACGCGGGGCTTGACCGCTTCGAGGCACGCATGCGAGTGCTCGCGGACCTCAAGGCGCAAGGGCTGCTCGTGTCGGAAAAGCCCTACAAGCTGCGTGTACCGCGCTCTGGCCGCTCCGGCGCGATCGTCGAGCCGATGCTGACCGACCAGTGGTTCGTGAAGATGGACGGGCTGGCGAAGTCCGGGCTCGAGGCGGTGGCCAGGGGAGACGTGAAGTTCTACCCGGAACACTGGCGCAGCACCTACGACCATTGGCTGGAGAATATCCAGGACTGGTGCATTTCGCGCCAATTGTGGTGGGGACACCAGATTCCGGCCTGGTACGACGAGGCGGGAAAGATCTACGTAGCGCGCAGCGAAGAGGCAGCGCGCAAGCAGGCCGGCGGCGCGAAACTGCGGCGCGACGAAGACGTGCTCGACACCTGGTTCTCCTCGCAGTTGGTGCCGTTCAGTTCGCTCGGCTGGCCGGAAAAGACCAAGGATCTCGACACCTTCCTGCCCTCCTCCGTGCTGGTGACGGGCTTCGACATCATCTTCTTCTGGGTGGCGCGCATGATCATGTCGAGCCTGCACTTCACTGGCAAGGTGCCATTCCGCCACGTCTACATCAACGCCATCGTGCGCGATGCCGAGGGCGAGAAGATGTCCAAGTCCAAGGGCAACACCCTCGACCCGCTCGACCTGATCGACGGCATTGCGCTGCCGGAACTGCTCGCCAAGTCCACCGTCGGCCTGCTGCGCACCGAGCACAAGGAAAAGATAGAGAAGTACGTGCGCACGCACTATCCGCGCGGCATCCCGGCGTTCGGCGCCGACGCGCTGCGCTTCACCTTCGCCGCGCAGGCGACGTTTGCGCGCACGCTCAACTTCGACCTCGGGCGCTGCGAGGGTTACCGCAACTTCTGCAACAAGCTGTGGAACGCGACGCGCTTCGTGCTGATGAACACCGAGGGCAAGGATTGCGGGCAGGACGACAAGGCGCCGGTCACGCTATCGAGCTGGGACCGCTGGATCATCAGCACGCTGCAGCGTACAGAGGCGGAGGTGGAAAAGGGCTTCGACGAGTACCGCTTCGACAATGCCGCGGCAGCCGTCTATCGCTTCGTGTGGGATGAGTACTGCGACTGGTATGTCGAGATCGCGAAGGAACAACTCGCGAAGGGCAATGAGCCCCAGCAACGCGGTACACGCAGGACTCTTGTACGCGTACTCGAGGCATCACTAAGGCTTGCGCATCCGATCATCCCATTCATCACCGAGGAGCTCTGGCAGATCGTCGCGCCGCTCGCGGGCAAGACTGGCGAGACGATCATGCTGGCGCCCTATCCCAAGTCGCAGCCGGAGAAGATCGACGAAGCGGCGGAGCGCGAGATCACAAACGCCAAGGAACTCGTGAACGCTGGCCGTAACCTGCGTAGCGAAGCGAAGGTGCCGCCGAAGGACCGCATTGCGTTCTACATCGTCGGTAAACCGAGCGATGCGTCAGTTACTGCATCGACGACACTGCTGCGAGTCTCCGAATTGCGCCTCGTCAACGAGCTTCCGCAATCTGATTCTCCGATCGCCATAGTCGGTCGGCACCGCCTCATGCCCCACATCGAAGTCGATCCCGTGGCCGAACGCGAGCGCGTGGCCAAGGAAGTCGCGCGCCTGCAGGGCGAAATCGCCAAGGCGCGCGCCAAGCTCGCCAACGCCTCCTTCGTCGAGCGCGCCCCCGCCAGCGTCGTGGCGCAGGAGCGCGAGCGCCTCGCCGCGTTCGAGGCAACGCTCGAGAAGCTCTCCGGCAAGACGTGAACCTCCCGCGCGGGCTGCGCGCGTTCCGGCACCGCAGCTTCCGCATCTTCTTCCTCGGCCAGGGCGTTTCCCAGTTCGGCACCTGGCTGCAGTTGATCGCCACCAGTTGGCTGATCTACCGCCTCACCGGCTCGGCCTTCTGGCTCGGCCTCGCCACTTTCGCGCTGCAACTGCCCTTTCTGCTGCTCGCGCCGTTCGCCGGCGTGCTGGTGGACCGCCTGAACAAGCGCAAGGTGCTCCTGACGACCAATACCATCGCCTTCGCGCAATCGCTGGCGATGCTGACGCTGGTCGCCAGCGGGCACATCGAGCCCTGGCATCTGATCGCGGGCAACGCGGTACTCGGCCTGGTGAACGCTTTCGACAGCCCGGCGCGCCAGTCCTTCCTCATCGAGCTGGTGCAGGGACGCGAGGACCTGCCCAACGCCATCGCCTACCAGTCAGTGCTGATGAACGGCGCGCGCTTCGTCGGCCCGATGATCGGCGGCGCGGTGATCGCGCTGGCGGGCGAGGTGTGGGGCTTCGCGCTGAACAGTGCCTCCTACTTGGCGGTGCTGGCGGCGCTCGCCGTGATTCGCGTGCACGCGCGCTCGCCGGAACCGGCGGAAGCCGGCTGGCTGGGGCAGTTCACCGCCGGATTCCGCTGGGCCTTCGGTTTTCTGCCCTCGCGCAACATGCTCCTGCTGCTGGCACTGATGAGCGTCGGAGCGCAGCCTTACCAGTCGCTCGCGCCCTACTTCGCCCGCGACGTGTTCGGCGGCGACTCGCAGACGCTCGGCTGGCTCATTGGCTCGGGCGGGCTGGGCGCCGTGTCCGGCATGCTTTACCTCGCGCTGCGCCCTTCCGTGCGCGGCCTGCCCACGTTGATCGGCTATGCCGCGGCGGCAGCCGGGCTGGCGCTGACCGGCTTCGCCTACACCGTGCAGCTGTGGCCGGCGCTCGCGCTGGTCTACGTCACCGGCATGGGCATCATGCTCGCGGCGGGCTCGATCAACACCCTGCTGCAGACCATCGTCGAGGACCGGCTGCGCGCGCGTGTGGCCGCGATCTACATCATGTCGTTCCTCGGCATGAGCCCGCTCGGCGCACTGGCCGCGGGGTGGGCGGCCCACTACGTGGGGCCGCCGGCGGCGCTTGCCGCGGGCGGCATGCTCGCGCTCGGCGCCGCCTGCGTCTACCTGCTCAGGCTGCCGGCCATCCGCCGCGAGATGCGGCCGGTCTACGAGCGCCTCGGCATCGCTCCGCGACCCGGCTAGGAGTTCGGGTACAGGCCCGCCTGGAACGGCACGTTGCGCCCGACCAGCGACTCGAGCAGCACCAGCTCGGCGTCCGTGTGATTCACCACCGGCGCGGGCATGATCATCTGCGGCGCACCCCTGGCCATGATGTAGCGCGGCTGCTCATGGTGAGCGGTCTTCACGGTCTCGCGCGCCGACGGATCGTACTCCGGCACCAGCTCCGCCTCGCCGTAGCAGGTGCAGACATAAGTCTTGTCCACGGCGCTCTCCACGTACACCGCAGTGCCGCGGATGCCGATGGTCGCGGTCTGTGTGCGCAGGGTCTTCGCCTGCCCCGGCTGGACCACCGAGAGCAGCGCCCCGGTGACAATGCGGAACACGTCCGCCGCGCCGCTGCCCACCTCGACGCGGGAGTTCGCGCGCAGCAGGAACGCATCGCGATTGATCACGAACACGATCTCGGCGCCCGCGGCCGTGTTCACGGCATCCCCGGGCTTGACGTCCATGCCTTCCCGCGCGGGCACGCCGTTGACGCGCGCGTCGCCGCGCACGCGGACCACGCCCTTCTCGATTTTCCCCGCGGCGAGTGCGTTGCGCACGGTGAGCAGCGCCGCGGCGCCCTGCAGCCAGCGCCGCCGGCTCACCACGCGCGCGGCTCCGCCCCGGTCGGCCACGCGGTATCGAACTGCCAGCCGTGCTGCGCCTCGATACGCTCGCGGAATGCCGCCTCAAGGCCGGGCTCAGCTGCCAGCGGCTGGGGAAAGCTGCCTTCGATCACCGCGCATTCGCCGACGCGCGCGGCGCTGAGCCGTGCGACGTGGCGCCCGTGCAGCCAGATGGCTTCCCCCTCCAGATAGGCCGGCATGCCGTAGCGCCGGCACGTGGCGATCGCCGGCATCGCGCCCCAGGCGAGCCAGCGCCACGTGCGGCCCGGCGCAAGGCGCAGCGGCGCGATCAGTGCGAACGCGCACTCGCCTGCCGCGCGCAGCCACAACAGGATCGGCTCGGCCGCCGCCGGTTGCGCCGCGGCGAGCGCCGCGGGGCGCGCGCTGCCGTTGGCCATGCGCATCCAGCGCGCCGTCTGCGCCACGCCTAATCGATTCGAAGGGTGAGGGCGAACATCCTGACCAAGGCTTATATATCAGACGCGCCGCGCTGTGCAATAATCGCCGCGCACCATGGACACGGATCGCAGCGCAGCGGCGATGCAGGACCCGCCCGCCGGCGGCCGCTGGCTGGTCACCGTCACCCAGCTGCCCACGGAGGATCCCGCGGCGCGCATGCGCATGCTGCGCACGCTGGAGTCGCTCGGCGCCGCGGTGCTGCGCGAAGGCGTCTACGTTCTGCCCGACTCCCCGGACAACCGCCACGCACTGGAGCGCCTAGCGCGCTACGTGGCGCAGAACGCCGGCATCGCCAGCGTAATGCGCGTCGAGGCTTCGGGCGCCGCGCAGGACGAGCAGCTGCAGCACCTGTTCGACCGTTCCGCGCGCTACGACGCGCTGACCAAGACCATCGTGAGCCTGCGCGTGGGCTTCGGCGTGTCCGACGCCAGCGCGCTGGCCCGCGTGCTGCACAAACAGCGCCGCGAGCTCGAATCCATTGCCGCGCTCGACTTCTTTCCCACGGCCGCGCGCGGCCACGCCGAGCAGGCGCTGGCCGAGGCCGAATCCGAGGTGAAAGATCTGCTGTTCCCGGCGCGGGCCGGAGCCACTCCGGCCGCCGGTGAGCCGTTGCAGGGGCGCACCTGGGTCACGCGGCGCCCGCTGTGGGCCGATCGTCTCGCCTGCGCCTGGCTGATCCGCCGCTTCGTCGACCCGGAGGCCAAGCTGCAATGGCTCGACAAGGGCACGCAATGCCCGCCGGAGGCCATCGGCTACGCGTTCGAGGGTGCGCGCTTCGCCAACAGCGAGGCGCGCGTGACCTTCGAGCAGATGCTGGCCGGCCTGGGGCTGGGCGCCAACAGCGCGCTTGCCCGTATCGGCGGCATCGTGCACTTCCTCGAGGCGCGCGGCACGCCGGTGCCCGAAGCCGCCGGCGTGCAGACGCTGCTGCAGGGCGCGTCGCGCCGCGCGTCGAGCGACGACGAACTGCTGCGCGAGGCGGAGAAGACTTTCGACCTGCTGTACGACGCGTACTCTGATACGCGCGAAGCGACGCGCGCTTAGCTATTTCTTCAGGTCCCGCAGTTCCTGCGCATGCAGCGCGCGCAGTTCCTTGAGCCGTGCCTCCACCACCGAAAGCTCGTAGAAGTTGCCGTCGCCGGCAGCCTGCGCGAGCTGCAGCTGCTCGACCGCCGCCGGCAGGCTGCCGCGCAGCACGTACAGCTCGGCCTGCGCCTGGTGCTGCAGCAGGCGCTTGCCGAGCCCGGCGTAGAGCTGCGCCTGCAGCGCGCGCAGGCGCAGGTCGCGCGGATTCCTGCGCAGCGGCTCGGCGAGCGCGGCGAGCGCCTCCGCTTCGCGCCCCGCCTGGCGCAGGGCATCCGCATGATCGTAAACCAGCGGCAGCCAGTCGGGAAAGCGCTGCAGCGCCACGCGCAGGGTGACCAGTGCGCCGGCCGCGTCGCCGCCGGCCTGCTGCACGCGTGCCGCCAGGACCTCGATCATCGGGCTCGCCGCGCCCACGGCGCGCAACTCTGCGAGCCCGGACTGCGCCTTGCGCACCTGGCGTGCGCGCAATTGCGCCGTGACCAGCCCGTAGCGCGCGGCGGCCTCGTTGGCATAGCGCCGGTCGCGCACCGCGGCGTCGAAATGCGCCACCGCCGCGAGCGGCTCGCCGGTCTCCGCGCGCAGCTTGGCGCGCACCAGGTGGAACTCCAGGCTGTCGGGGTGCTGGCGATAAGGGGCGCTGGCGGCGCGGCTGCCGGCATCTGCGATGCGCTCCGTGGTCATCGGGTGGGTGCGCAGGTAACTCGGCATCGTGCCATCGTCGGCCACGCGGGCCTGGCGCTGCATCTTCTCGAAGAACGAGGGCATGGCGTGCACGTCGAATCCGGCCCCTGACAGGGTCTGGAAACCGACGCGGTCCGCCTCGCGCTCGAAGTCGCGCGTGTAGCTCAGCTGCTGCTGGACGGCGCCGGCCTGCGCCGCGGCCGCGGCGCCGCCGGCCAGGTCCGGGCGCGAGCGCCCGATGAGGATGGCGGCGGCGAGTGCGATCATGCTCGGCAGCTGCATCTGTTTTTGCGCGCCGATCATGCGCGCCACGTGGCGCTGCGTGACGTGCGCGATCTCGTGCGCCAGCACCGAGGCCACCTCCGACTCGCTCGCCGCCGAGGTGAGCAGCCCGCTGTTCACGCCGATGAAGCCGCCGGGCAGCGCGAAGGCGTTGATCGAAGCGTCGCGCATGCCGAAGAACTCGAAGTCCTGGCGCGCGTCGGGCACCGCGCTGAGCAGGCGCCGGCCCAGGCCGTCGAGGTAGCCTGCGACCTCGGGGTCGTCCATGTACGCCGGATCGCTCGCGCGGATCTCGCGCACGATGCTCTCGCCGATGCGCCGCTCGACCTGCGGCGCAATCGCGGCGCCCGCGGCATCCCCCAGCTCGGGCAGCGGCTGCGCGAACGTGCGCATCGCCGGCGACAGTCCGCCGGCCAGCCCTGCGAGCAGCACAAGCATCAGACGCATACGGATATGATACCGTCGCCACCTGCAAGTTCCGGAGCAAGCATGGCCCGCAGTGCGACGCGCAGGCTCACCCATTTCGACCGGCGCGGGCGCGCGCATATGGTGGACGTCGGCGCGAAAGCGCAGACGCACCGCGTGGCGGTCGCGTCGGGCCGCATCCTGATGCGCGCGGCGACGCTGCGTGCGGTGGCGGCCGGACGCGCGACGAAGGGCGACGTGCTGGGCGTGGCGCGCATCGCGGCGATCCAGGCGGCGAAGCGCACGCCCGAGCTGATCCCGCTCGCGCACCCGATCGCCATCACCCGCGCCGCCGTGGAGTTCGTGCTCGATGCAGGGCGCCACGCCCTCGGTATCGAGGCCACTGTGGAATGCCGCGGACGCACTGGCGTCGAAATGGAGGCGCTCGCTGCAGCCGCGGTGGGGCTGCTCACGGTCTACGACATGCTCAAGGCCGTCGATCGCGGCATGGTGCTGACCGATCTGCGCCTGGAGGAGAAGCGCGGCGGCCGTTCCGGCACCTGGCGCCGGCGGCCCGGCCGCGGCTGAAACTTGCGCTGCCCACAGTTGTCGAAACTGTCCTCCAAACCGCGGGCCGCACGTTATCAGGCCAGATGAAGCTCAATTTCGCCAAGCTGCTCGCCGTCCTGGCCGTGCTGTGCGCCGCGGTGGGCGGCTACGCCTGGCTGCAATCGCGCGGCGACAGCGGCGAGCAGAATTTGCGCGTGGTCAAAGTGGAGCGCGGCGCCTTGCAGGCCGTGGTGGCGGCGAGCGGCACGCTGAACGCGGTCACCACCGTGCAGGTGGGCTCGCAAATCTCGGGCCAGGTGAAGGAGATCAACGCCGATTTCAATACCGCGGTGAAGAAAGACCAGGTGATCGCGCGCATCGACCCCCAGACCTTCGAGTTGCGCGTCAACCAGGCGCGCGCGGACGTCGACGCCGCGCATAGCGCGGTGGCCGTGGCGCGCTCGGGGCTCGCCGCGCAGCGGGCCGAGGTCGGCCGCGTGAAGGTGACGCTCGCCGACGCGCAGCGCGACTACGAGCGCAAGAGGACTCTGGTGGACAAGAACTTCATCTCCGGCGCCGAACTGGACAAGGCGCGCACCCTGCTCGACGGCACGCGCGAGCAGTTAAGGGCGGTCGAAGCGCAGATCCACGTGGGCGAAGCGCAGGTGCTCAGCGCGCTGGCTACCGTGAAGCAGCGGGAGTCGCTGCTCAAGCAGTCGCAGGTGGACCTGGAGCGCACCATCATCCGCGCGCCGGTGGACGGCACCGTGATCCTGCGCAACGTGGATGCCGGGCAGACTGTCGCCGCCAGCCTGCAGGCGCCGGTGCTGTTCACCATCGCGCAGGACCTGCGCGACATGCAGGTGGAGGCGGCGATCGACGAGGCGGACGTCGGGCGCCTGCGCGTCGGCCAGCAGGCCACGTTTACGGTGGATGCCTTCCCCAGGCGCAACTTCAACGGCGAGATCCGCCAGATCCGCAAGTCCCCGGTGAACGTGCAGAACGTGATCAGCTATACGGTGGTGATCTCGGCCGCCAACCCGGACCTGTCCCTGCTTCCCGGGATGACGGCGAACGTGCGCGTGGTGGTCGAGAAACGCGAGGCCGTGCTCAAATTGGCAAATGCCGCGCTGCGCTTCCGGCCCGCGGGCGCGGCCGACAGCAAGCCTGCCGCCGCCGCGCCCGCGCAGCAGATGGGCGGCGATGCGGCGAAGCAGTTCCGGCAACGCGTCTACGCCGAGCTCAAGCCGGACGACGCGCAAAAGGCGAAGCTGGACCAGGTGTTCGACGACGTGCGCCTGAAGATTGTCACACTGCGCGAGTTGCCGCAGGAAACCGACCGGCGCAAGGCGGGCGAGCGGCTGCGCGCCGAGTCGCGCGAGCGCGTGATGGAACTCCTCACCGAGGCGCAGAAGCCCGTCTACGAGCGCCTGCTCGCGGAGACGGGCGGCGCCCGCTCCGGCACCGCGGTGGCGGGACGCGTATGGGTCATCGGGCCCGACGGCCGTCCCCTGCCACTGGACGTGCGCACCGGCCTGACGGACGGCACCAGCACCGAGATCCTCGAAGGCCCGCTGAAAGAAGGCGACGAGATCATCCTGGGTCCGGGCGAGCCGGCGGCCGCGGCGAAAAAGGCCGGCGGGCCGACGGGGCCGCGCCTGTTCTGATGGGCGCACCGCTGATCCACACGCGCGATCTGGTGAAGGTCTACCGGATCGGCGACAACCAGATCCGGGCGCTGGCCGGCGTCAGCGTCGACATCGCGCAGGGCGAGTTCGTGGCGGTGATGGGTCCGTCCGGCTCGGGCAAGTCGACCTTCATGAACCTGCTTGGCTGCCTCGACCGCCCCACCTCGGGCGAGTACGTGCTGGGCGACAGGCGCGTTTCGGAACTCGCCGGCGACGAGCTCGCCGAGGTGCGCAACCGCAACATCGGTTTCGTGTTCCAGAACTTCAACCTGCTGGCGCGCACCGCCGCGCTCGAGAACGTCGAGCTGCCGCTGGTCTATGCGGGCGTCGCGGCGGGCGAGCGCCGGAACCGCGCGCTGGAAATGCTGGCCAAAGTGGGCCTCGCCGAGCGCGCCAGCCACCAGCCGGCGCAACTCTCCGGCGGCCAGCAGCAGCGGGTGGCGATCGCGCGCGCGCTGGTCACGCGCCCGCTGCTGATCCTTGCCGACGAGCCCACCGGCGCGCTCGATTCGCGCACCAGCCTGGAAATCATGGGCCTGTTGCAGGAACTCAACCGCCAGGGCATGACCGTGGTGCTGGTCACGCACGAGCCGGACGTGGCGCGCTTCGCGCGCCGCCACTTGCGCTTCCTCGACGGGCGCGTGGTCGAGGACCAATGCAATGCGCGGCCAGACGACGCGCTGGCCGCGCTGCGCGCGGAACCGGTGGCGGCGTGAGCCTCCTCGGCCTGCTGCGGGTGGCGATGCGCGCGCTGGCAGTGAACAAGCTGCGCAGCGCGCTGACCATGCTCGGCATCATCATCGGCGTCGCCGCGGTGATCGTGATGATCGCCGTGGGCGGCGGCGCGCAGGCGCGGGTGGAGGAACAGATCCGTTCGCTCGGCTCCAACCTGCTGCTCATCCTGTCCGGCACCACCACCGCGGGCGGGGTGCGCATGGGTTTCGGCTCCAACCAGACGATTTCCGAGGACGATGCCGCCGCGATCCCACGCGAGGTACCGCAAACCCTGGCCGCGCCGGCGCTGCGCGGCACGGCGCAGATCGTCTGGGGCAACCAGAACTGGTCGACGGTGATCTTCGGGGTCACGCCAGAATACATCGACGTGCGCCAATGGGAACTGGCGGCCGGGCGCCTGTTCGACGCTACCGACATGGCGGGCGCGACCAAGGTTTGCCTGATCGGCCAGACTGTGGCGCGGCAGTTGTTCGGCGGGGCCGACCCGGTTGGCCAGGCGATCAGAGTCCGGCGCGTACCCTTTACCGTGATCGGCTTGCTCGAGTCCAAGGGCCAGAGCATGATGGGCACCGATCAGGACGACCTCATCCTGATGCCCATCACCACCGCGCGCAAGCGCGTGCTGGGTGCCTCCAATCTCGCCAAGCAGCGCAGCGTCGGCACGATCTGGGTCAAGGTGGCGGAGGGCTACGACATGAAGACTGCCGAGGAGCAGGTGCGCGCCCTGCTGCGCCAGCGGCATCGCCTGCAGCCCGGGCAGGACGACGATTTTTCGCTGCGCAACCTGGAGGAAGTCGCCGCCACGCAGGAAGCCTCCAGCCGCGTGCTGGCGCTGCTGCTGGCCGCCGTGGCCTCTGTGTCGCTGGTGGTCGGCGGCATCGGCATCATGAACATCATGCTGGTGTCGGTGACCGAGCGCACGCGCGAGATCGGGCTGCGCATGGCGGTCGGCGCGCGCAACCGGGACATCCTCGGCCAGTTCCTGGTCGAGGCGGTGACGCTGTCGCTGATCGGCGGCCTGGTGGGCGTGGCGCTCGGCATGGCGGCGGCGTTCGGCGTCGCGCAACTGGCGGGCTGGCGCATCGTGATCGCGCCGCAGGCAGTGCTGCTGGCGGTCGCCTTCGCTTTCGTCATCGGCGTGTTTTTCGGTTTCTACCCGGCGCGCAAAGCCGCCCGCCTCAATCCGGTCGAGGCGTTGCGCTTCGAATGAGTGCGCGCATCGCGATGCGCCACCTGGCTGTTGCAGGCGCCATCGCGGCCGTGGCCGCGGCGCTTTACCTGCCGTTCCTCGGCAATCCATGGGTGTTTGACGACCGGCCCTTCTTCGCTGGAGGGCCGATTTTCTACTACCACGCCACTACGCCTCTCGGCCTCGGCCTGCGGTTGCCCGCCTACTTCTCGCTCGCCGCGACGGAAACGCTGGGCGGGAGCATGGCGGTGCATCGCGGCATCAGCCTGTTGTTCCACATCGCCTGCGCTATCGCACTGTACCGCTTGCTCTACGACCTGCAGCGCCTGGCTGCGCAAGCCGGGCGCGGCACGGGGCCGGCGCCAGCATTCGACGCCGATGCGGCGGCGCGCGCGGCGATCGTCGCCGCCGCCTTCGCCGTCCACCCGGTCGCAGTCTACGGCGCGGGCTATCTGGTCCAGCGCAGCATCCTGTTCGCGACGCTGTTCTCGCTGCTCTCGATCCTGCTGCTGCTGCACGGCCTGCGCCGCGGCAACCATGCCGACGCGGTCTCCGCCGCGATGATGTTCTCCCTCGCGGTGCTGTCCAAGGAGCACGCCGTGCTGCTGCCGGCCGCGGCCCTGCCGGTGATTGCGCTCGCGGGAGCCCCACGCCGCTTCGCCCTGCGGCACGCGGCGATCTACCTGGCGGCTTGCGCACCTGCAGCGATCTTCGTGACCTTGCTAAGCCTGGGCTGGATCGGCACGACCTACGAGGAAGCGTACGGCGCGATCGCCACCCAGATCGAAGCCGCGGGCAACGAGAGCGCGAGCGCCCACCAGAGCGCCAGCGCCCATCCGCTGGCGATGAGCGCCGTGACGCAGGCAGGGCTGTTCTTCCGGTATCTGGGCCTGTGGTTGTGGGCAGACCCCGGCGCGATGTCGGTGGACCTGCGCGTAGATTTCGCCGGTACCTGGTCGGCAGGATGGATTGCCGCCAAGGTCCTCGCATTCGCCGCCTGCGGCGCTCTGGGCCTCGCGCTGCTCTTGCGCAGGGGTGCAGCGGGGATTGCCGGCTTTGGCCTGCTGTATTTCTGGCTGCTTTACCTGGTCGAGTTCAGCGTCGCGCGTTTCCAGGAACCGTTCGTGCTCTACCGCAGCTACCTGTGGTCGCCCGGTGTCGCCTGCGTGGTAGTGGCCGCGCTTTGGAACGTGCCGCGGCGCGTGGCGATCACGGCCGGCGTCGCCGCATGCCTCATCCTCGGTTACGCGGCGCGCGACCGGCTCGCCAGCTTTTCCAGCCCGCTGCTTCTGTGGGAGGATGCAGTGGCGAAACTCCCGCCGCAGCCGGTACCTTGGGCCTCCCGCACCCTTTACAGCTTGGGCCGCGAGTATCTGTACGCCGGGCGTCCCGACAAGGCGGTCGAAATCGCCGAGCGCTGCATCGAGCGCTACCCCGAGACGGCGCAGTGCAGCTATGCGCGCGGCGCCATCCGTTTGCACCGCCAGGATTTCGAGGGGGCGCGCGACGATTTCGCGCACGTACTGGTGATCCAGCCTGCCAGCGCCATCGTGCACCACCGCCTCGGCTTGGCGCTGGAAGGCCTGGGCCGGCTGGATATGGCCCGGGCGAGCTACCTGCAGGCGTTGCAGCTCGGCTACCAGGGCGCCGCGCTGGAACTGCAGCGGCTGGAGTCGCCCGGCACCAAGCCGCCCTCGCGGCGATGAAGTCTGCGTCCCGCTTCGGGGTCTGGCAGGCTGTGGGTCAATCGCTGCCCAGAGCAACACGGCGGCGCAGCGCCTCGGCGACGCGCCCGATCGCGCCCGACCAGTCGCCGTCGCGCTCCTGGCGAATCAGGCGCATGCTGGGATACCAGGGGTTGTCGTCGCGCCCGAGGTGGTAGCGCCAGTCTGGGGCATGCGCGGTCAGCACCCAGACCGGCAAGCCCATCGCCCCCGCCAGGTGCGCCACGGAGGTATCAATGGTGATGACAAGGTCAAGCAAGCTCGCCAGAGCCGCCGTGTCGGAAAAATCCGCGATGCGCGCGCTTACGTCGACCAGCTTCATGCCTGCGGGCGGCGCGGACGCTTCGGCCGCCGCCGCGCCTTTCTGCAGGCTGAAGAAGGTGACGTCGCCGGCGCCTGCGAGCGGTGCCAGCATGGCAAGCGAAATGGAGCGCTTGCGGTCGTCCCACTGCTGCGGGCGGCCGGCCCACACCAGGCCGACCTTGAGTCGCTTCCTGTCGGACGGCATGGCGTCCTGCCAAGCCGCCCTGCGCCCGGCATTGGCATGCAAGTAAGGTCCGTTCCAAGGCACGCGGTCGAGCGTGGTGCCGAAAATCCCCGGCAGGCTCATCAGCGGCGCGTGTTCGCCGAACGCGGGCAACGCTTCGCCCTGTGCGATCACGCGGTGCACGCCAGCGACGCCCTGCATCAGGCCCTTCAGTTCAGGCTGGCACTCCAGCACCACCTGCGCACAGCGCTGCGCCACCAGCGGCGCGTAGCGCACGAACTGCAGGGTGTCGCCCAGGCCCTGTTCCGCGTGCAGCAGCACCGTGCCGCCCGCGAGCGCGCCGCCATCCCAGATCGGCCGCGCGAATCTGCGTGCCGGCGCGTTGAAAGCGGGGATGCGCCAGCGCCACTCGTACTCCTTCCAGCCCGCGGCGTAGTCCCCCAGCAGCAACTGCACGAAGGAGCGGCTGAAATGGGCCTCCGCCAATTCCGGATTCAGCGCCAATGCCTGCCCGTAGGCCGCCAGCGCTTCGTCGTGGCGCCCGAGTTCGCGCAGCGTGTTGCCCAGGTCGTTGAACGCCAGCGCGTCATTCGGGTTGGCCTGCGTGTGCCGGAGGTAGTCGTTGGCGGCCCGCTCCAGCGCGCCGGCGTCGCGCACGATCGAGGCGTAGTTCTGGTTCGCCTGGGGCAGGCCGGGGTCGAGATCCAGCGCCCGGCGGTAGGCGATCAGCGCGGCCTCGAGCCTGCCCTGCATTTGCAGCACGCTGCCCAGGTTGTTGTGCGCGCGGGCGTGTGCGGGCTGCAGTTCGACGGCGCGGCGATAGCTGGCCTCCGCCTCTGGCAGCCTGCCGGCGCCCTGCCACAAGCGCCCGGCGACGAAGTGGGGGGAAGCGGAAGCCGGGTCCGCGGCTGCGGCGCGCCGCGTCCAGTTCAGGCCTTCCTCCGTCAGCCCCGCGTCCGCCGCGATCGCTGCCATCAGGCACAGGGCCCGCGACTCGTCCGGCCGTCGCTCCAGGAGGGATCCGCATAACCGGCGTGCCTCGTCCAGCGCCCCTTGGTCGTAGGCGGCCTCCGCCTGCCGCAAGAGAACCGCAGGGTCCGGGGGCCCGCCACCGAGCATCGATCTGATCCAGGTGAGCATTACTGCCGAATGATGCCGAAAAAAAAGGCGCCCCGAAGGGCGCCTTTTTCCGTTGCTTGCTGCTCTGGCTTAGTAGCTACCGCGGCACGAGCCGGGCAGGTACTTGGACGACACGGAGGTGCCATCCGCCGGCAGGCCGCAACGCCAGCCATGCAGGCCCTTGCCCATGTCGGCTGCGGCAGTAGCCGCGGTGGTCCCGTTGATCATCGGCACCAGCGACACGTCACCCGCAACCGGGCTGAGGTTCGCGACGGTCGCAGTCACTTTGCCGTCGAGATCGGTAGCGATGGCTCCCACATACTTGGAGGTGCCGCCAGCGGCCTCGCAGCCCCAGTTGCCGGCGCCCGGCCCGGTGCCGCCCGACTGGTACACCTCGGTAATCGAGGTGCGGCACGCGCTCATCGCCAGAATTACTTCCGACATCTTCGCCCGGATTGTGTAGTCCTGATACGCGGGGAGCGCCACCGCGGCCAGGATGCCGATGATCGCAACCACGATCATCAGCTCGATCAGCGTAAAGCCTTGCTGCAGGCGTTTCATGAAGTTATCTCCTTTGCTATGTGTACGAGGCAATGTTGCCGGTGTACTACACAGCAACCTCCGTGCCAGGCTGAAAGCGCCAAAAAATCCACCAATAACCTATTGATTTCCGAATTGAAGTGACCGTACAGGGCGCCCGAGGTGACAATTTTGGTCAGGTTCATCCTCTGTAGCCTGGGATCTTGGATTCGTCGATCCCATCGATCTGCTCCTTGTCCAGGAACATCTCGGCGTAGCGCTGGTAGACCCTGCGCCGCACGAAGACGTCGAACAGGTCCGGATCAATGTGGCCATTGAGGCTGAACTTGCCCAGGATCTCGAGGGATTCGGACAGTGTCTTGCCCTTCTTGTAGGGGCGGTCCTTGGCGGTGAGCGCCTCGAAAATGTCGGCAATGCCCATGACGCGTGCCTGCACTGACATCTGCTCGCGCTTCAGGCCCCGCGGGTAGCCCTTTCCGTCCATGCGTTCGTGGTGCCCGCCCGCGTACTCGGGCACGTTCTTCAGGTGGCGCGGCCAGGGCAGCGCCTCCAGCATCTTGATGGTCGCGACGATGTGGTGGTTGATGATCTGTCTCTCCTCCGCGGTAAGCGTGCCGGCGCGGATGGTCAGGTTCTTCAGCTCGTCCTCGCTCAGGAACTTCGCCTCGTGCCCGGAGATGTCGGTCCAGCGGTACTCCGCGATGCGCTTCACCCGCTCGATGTCGTCCTCGTGCATGCGCTCGCCACCGATGTTGGCGGCGCGCAGGAACATGCGGTCTTCTTCGATCTGGCGCAAACGCTCGCGGCAGGTTGCGCGCCCCTCCGGCGAGCCGTCCTTCAGCATGGCGATCTCGGCGTCGCGTTTGAGGATCTCGAAGCGCGTGTCGATGAGATGAATCCGGTCGTAGATCGACTCCAGCTTGGTCGCCTTGTCCACCACGTGTACCGGCGTGGTGACCTTGCCGCAGTCGTGCAGCAGGCCCGCGATCTTCAGCTCGTAGCGGTCCTTGTCGCTCATGTGGAAATCGCTGAGCGGCCCCTGTTCGGTCTCGTTGACTGCCTCGGCGAGCATCATGGTGAGCGCCGGAACGCGCTGGCAGTGGCCGCCGGTGTAGGGCGACTTTTCGTCGATCGCCGAGTTGATCATGTTGATGAACGACTCGAACAGCTGCTCGAGCTGGTTGATCAGCATGCGGTTGGTGAGCGCGATCGCCGCCTGCGAGGCGAGCGACTCGGCCAGCCGCTGGTCGGAAGGCGAAAACGGGACGATCTCCCCGGTCTTCGGATCCAGCGCATTGATCAGCTGCAGCACGCCGATGATCTCGTTCTCGTGGTTCGCCATCGGCACGGTGAGGAAGGATTTCGACCGGTAGCCTGTCTTCTTGTCGAAGTTGCGCGTGCCGGTGAAGTCGAAGCCGTCGGCCGTATAGGCGTCGGCGATGTTCACCGTCTTGCCGGTGAGCGCCGCGTAAGCGGCGACCATGCTGTGGTTCGGCTTGCCGTCCTTGCCGATGAGGTGGATCGGATAGAACGGCACCGCGTTGCCGGTGCTGCCCCCGAGGTAGTACTTGAGGCTGGTGGTGCGCAGGATCTCGAAACGCAGCGTGCGGTCTTCCGCGAGCCGGTACAGCGTGCCGCCGTCGGCGCGCGTGATCGACTTGGCCGCGGTGAGGATGGTTTCCAGCAGCCGATTGAGGTCGCGTTCCGCGGACAACGAGGCGCCGATCGCGTTGAGCTGCTCGAGGCGCTGGACGAGGTCGTCCGCCGCGGTGCGCACCTCCGCGCCAAAGCGCAGCGCCTGCGTGCCGTCGAGGGTACTGCTCATGCGAACAGCCCCGGGCGCTGCGTCACTTGATGCAGACCGAACGCACTTCCTTGATATGGGTCACGCCCATCAGGCATTTCTCCATACCGTCCTGCTTCAGCGTGCGCATGCCCTCCTCCAGGCAGACGGCCAGTATCTCGGCGACGCGCGCGTGCTCCTGGATCAGCTTCTTCAGCCGGTCGGTGGCAATCAGCAGTTCGTGCAGGCCGCAACGGCCCTTCATGCCGGTGCCGCCGCACTTGTCGCAGCCCACCGGCTTGTAGAACGTCAGCTGGCCCTTGTCGTTGCCGTAGTGCCTCACCCAATCCTTGTACACCGCCTCCATCGCGCCCTTGGGGTCGGCCTTGAAGCGGGGCATGTTCAGCAGTTCGTCGCAGTATTCGCGCAGGAACGACGTCAGCTCCGCGGGCTCGGGCACATAGGCCTGCTTGCAACTGCACATGCGCTTGGCCAGGCGCTGCGCCAGGATGCCAAGCAAAGCATCAGAGAAATTGAACGGATCCATGCCCATGTCCAGCAGGCGGATGATCGACTCCGTCGCCGAGTTGGTGTGCAGCGTCGCGAACACCAGGTGGCCGGTGAGCGAGGCCTCGATGCCCATCCCGGTGGTCTCCTTGTCGCGCATCTCGCCAACCATGATGATGTCCGGGTCCGCGCGCAGGAACGATCTCATCACCGCCGCGAAATCCAGTCCCGCTTTCTTGTTGACCTGCACCTGGCGCAGGCCCTTTTGCGTGATTTCGACCGGGTCCTCCGCCGTCCAGATCTTGGTGTCGGGCGTGTTGAGAAACTTGAGCACCGAGTGCAGCGTGGTGGTCTTGCCCGAGCCGGTCGGGCCGCAGACGAAAAACAGGCCGTAAGGCTTGCTGATCGCGGTCTTGAGGTTGTCCTCGTTCTGCTTGGTGAAGCCCATCTTGTCGAGCGGGATCGGCTCGCCAGCGGCCAGAATCCGCATGACGATATCCTCGACCCCGCCCTGCGTGGGGATGGTCGCCACGCGCAATTCGATGTCGAGCGGGCCGAATTTCTTGAACTTGATCTTGCCGTCCTGCGGCCGCCTCTTTTCCGAGATATCTAGGTCGCACATGATCTTGATGCGCGCCGCAATCGCCGAGCGGTAGCTTGCCGGCACCTCGATGTAGGGCCCGAGGGACCCGTCTTTCCTGAACCGGATCTCGGTCTTCACCTTGCCGGGATAGGGCTCGATATGGATGTCGGACGCGCCCTGGTTGTAGGCGTCGATGATCACCTTGTTGACCAGCTTCACCAGCTCGTTGTCCGCCGCCGCGGAGGCCTCGTCCGCCGCTGCCGCGTCCAGCGGACCCTCGTTCTCGTCCTCCATCACGGAAAGCATGTCGCCAATGTCGCCGCTGTCCAGGGATTCCGCGCCGTAGAACAGGTTGACTGTCTCCTTGAACTCCTTCTGCGTGGTTACCCGGTAGACGATCTTCGACTTGGGAAACACGTTGGAAGCAATGCGCGAGCTGCGGATGCGCTCGGGGTCCATGCACAGGACGACCAGACCCTCTTTGGTGTCGTCGATCGGCAGCCACTGGTTTTGGTCGACGTACTCGCGCTTGAGGTTCTTCAGCAGATCCATCGGCTTGACCCGTTCCTGCTTGTAGGCTTCGTAGGGCACGCCGAAGAACTTGGACAGCGCGGCGCCGATTGCCGGGATCTTGACCTGGAACTCCTCGATCAGGACAGCCTCGACGTCCACCGCTTTCTTGCGCGCCTGGCGCGAGGCAAGCTCGAACTCGCCTGACGACAGCACCGCCTCCGCGATCAGGTAGTCGTACTTCGACTTCACCATCTGCGGCTTTTGCCGCTGGCGGAAGGCGATGGCGAGGGTCTGCGACAGTTCTGTCACGCCTTCCTCGGTCAGGGGACCGAAGGGCGCGCCGGACTTGTTGTTGATGATCTGGATGACGCCGATCAGCTCCTGGTGCTGGCCGTCTACGATCGGCGCCACGAGCATTTGCTTGGTGCGGTAGCCGGTGCGCTTGTCCACTTCCTGCAGAAAGCGCAGGCTCGGGTTGAGCGACTTCAACTCCGCGTCGTCGTACACGTCCCTGAGGTTGACCGCCTTCTTGGCGAGCGCGACGTAGCCGGCGATCGAATGCTCGGCGATCGGCAGCTTGAGGTCCTTGAACGAATTGAGGCCGGTCTTGACCTTGGAGACGATCGACTGCTTGTCCTCGCCGATCGAGTAGATGGTGAGCCGGTCGGCGTTGAACAGCACGCAGATGTCGGCGCTCACCTCCAGCATGATTTCGTCGATGTTGCTGGTGGCGTGGATCTTGTTGGTGACCAGCTGCAGCTGCTTCTGAAACGCCAGCCGGACATTGACGTCCGCCTGCGGCGCAGCGTGGTGGCTCAGTACGGCGCTCATGGCTGACCCCTTATTCGCTCGTGCGGGCTATGCTATCCCCCGGACTGCAAACATTCAACCGCCACCCCCCTGATTCTTAGGCGGTTTTTCACAACCCCGGGTCCCCGCCGCGGTCAAAATTCGAAAATCTGGTTGTTCTGCAGCATGCGCGGCTGAAGGCGGCCCGAAGACTCCTCGATTTCCTGCATGGTGAGCTCGGTCTCGCCGGGCTTGAGGTGCGTGACGTAGATCTCCGCGTCGCGCTCGAACTTGACAAGTTCCTCGGCCAGCATCGACGGGCACAGGTGCTTGGAAAGCTCGGCAAGGTGGCGCTCCTTGTTGGCGAACGCGGTCTCGATGATCAGGTACCTGAGGTTGTCGAGGCGGTTGACGATCTCCCACAGCGCGTCGTTCGGCCCCGTGTCGCCGGTGAACACCAGGCTGCCGCGGCCGCTGTCCAGCAGGAAGCCGACTGCCGGCACCGTGTGCATCGCCGGCAGTGGCGTGAACGCGCGGCCCGCGAGGGACACCGTGCGCCCGAGTTCAATTTCCTCGTAGCGCATGAACGGGGCCTGCGGCGTCGGTATCTGGGAGAAATCTGGCCAGATCTCCCAGTTGAAGATGTGGTTCCTGAGAATAGCGATCGTTGCGCGCGTCGCGTGCACAGTGATCGGCTTGGCGCGCATACCGCCGACAGTGTCGGCGATGAAGGCGATCGACGTGACGTGATCGAGATGCGAATGCGTCACGAAGATGTGGTCGACCAGCGACAGCTCGGCGAGCGTCAGGTCGCCCACGCCGGTGCCGGCGTCGAGCAGCACGTCGCCGTCCACCAGGAACGACGTGGTGCGCAGGTGGCGGCCGCCGATGCCACCCGAGCAGCCGAGGACGCGCAGCCTCATCGCCTCCTCCTACTTCTCGTCGAACGCAGTGACGCCTTCCCAGCCCGCCGCGGGCGGCGTGCGCCGGAATTGCGTGACGCGGTCGGCATACAGGGTGTAGAGCTCGCACTCAGGGTTCATGCGCTGCAGGTTGAGCAGGCCCACCTCCACCTGGTCCCACTGCTGGGCGCGGTAGGCGCGCAGCGTCTGGTGCCAGAGCTTGAGTTCGTCCAGCGCCTTGCGCTCCATCTCGGTCTCCAGGCCGAGCGGCTCGAAGATGCTGACCGACTCGTCCTTGCCCTTGACCTTGATGCGGTCGATTTCCCTGAACACCACGTCCTTGACTGCATTCCTGGTCCGCTCGCCCACGAGTATCCCCACGCCGTAATACTTGGTGCGCCCCTCGAGGCGGGAGGCCACGTTCACCGCGTCGCCCATCGCGGTATATGCGCGCCGCACCTGCGAGCCCATGTCGCCGACGCGCACGCTGCCGGAGTTGACGCCGACGCCGATCTTGATCGTCGGCCAGCCGCGCGCCGCGAACTTCCCGTTCAACACCTTGCGCTCCTTCTGCATGTCGAGCGCCGCGAGCACGCCGTTCCTCGCATGCTGCGCGTCGTCCATCGGCGCGCCCCAGAATGCCATGATGGCGTCGCCGATGTACTTGTCGAGGGTACCGCGATGCTTGCTGCGGATGATGCCGCTCATGTCGGTGAGGTACTCGTTGATGTACTCGCGCAGCTCCTCGGGCTTGAGCGCCTCGGAGATGCTGGTGAAGCCGCGCACGTCGGAGAACAGGATCGTCAGCTCGGTGGCGCGCGGCTCCATGTTGTACTTCTCGGGGTCGCGGGCCATCTTGTCCACCAGCTCCGGGGGCACGTACTGGCCGAACAGCTCGGCGAACTGGCGCTTGGAGCGCGCTTCCACGAAGTAGCCGTAGGCCATGTTGACCGTGTACAACGACACGATCATCAGGACAGAGGCAGCCAGCGGCAGCACCATGTCGGCCTCGGTCCAGATCGCCACGTTGAGCGCGCCAATGAGCAGCATGCCGATGAGGGCGGCGACGGTCGCCCACAGCGGCGCGAGCATCGGGATCATCAGTGACAGCGCCACTCCGCCGATGAACAGCAGCACCACCTCCGCGCCGAGCATGTACGGCGGTTTCAGCTTGATGTTCCTGTCAAGCATGCCGGCGATGAGATTGGCATGCACCTCCACCCCCGGGTAGACGTTGTCCACGGGCGTCGAGCGCAGATCGAGCAGGCCAGGCGCGGTGGTGCCGATCAGCGTGATCTTCCCCTTCAGGCGCTCCAGCGGCACGCGCTCGGCAAGCACGTCGGCGAGCGAGACGTAGGCGAAGCTGAATTTGTGGCCGCGGTACGGGATCAGCGCGCTGGCCTGCTCGTCGACCGGAATAGTGAGCGGACCCACCTTGAGCCACTCCAGGCCGCTGTAGCCGCGCTGCATAAACCGGTCCGGTGCGTAGCCGGGCTCGACCTTGGGAAAGCCGAGTGTGGTGCGCACCACGGCCAGCGACAATGCTTCGTAGTATGCCCCGTCGAGCTCGGCAATCATCGGCACGCGGCGCACGACACCGTCCGGATCGGTGATCGGGTTGAAATGCCCCGCCGCGGCTGCGTTCTTCAGGAACGCGGGCAGGTTGCCGCCGTAACCGACCCAGCTGGTGAAGGGAATGTTGCGGCCCTGGAAGGTGCCCTTGGGCAGCACGGGCTCGGGGATGGCGGCGATGCGCTTGGCGTCCTTCTCGCTGTTCAGGTAGTAGCCGAGCACGACAGGCTTGCCCTTGATCGCCTGCGCGAACAGGCCGTCGTTGTCGAGCTTCGGGCGCATCTCGCGGAACGCCTGCTGGAATGCCGGCACTTCCTTCAGCTGGCCCTGCGCGAGCTGCTCCAGCGCGCGGATGCCCGACGAATAGTCGGCCTCGGCGAACACCACGTCGAAGGCGACGATCGCCACCTCGTACTTGCCGAAGAGCTTCTCGACCAGCCCGGCCATCACGTCGCGCGGCCAGGGCCAGCGCGCGACTTCCTGCAGGCTCTTCTCGTCGATGTCGAGGATCACGATGCGCTCGTCCACCCCGCGCGGCATGGTGAACCGCAGGCGCGCGTCGTAGATGATGTAGTCGAGCTGGGTGATGAACGGCACCTCGAAGTAGCGCGCCGCGTGCCCGATGCAGAACAGCGTGATCACCAGCCCGAGAACGATGCGAACGATATGCTGCTTCAAGCAACCTCCGTCGGGCGGGCGGGGCGGGTTGCCAGGCCGTCCGCGGGATCAGGACTTGATGAAGAACTCCATCTTGACGCCTGCCAGCTCGATCAGGTCGTGGTCCTTGAGCGCGTGCGGCGCAGTGCCGATCGCCTGGCCGTTGACCGTCGGCGGGTTGGTGCCTTCGACGTGCGTGATGAAATAGCCCTGCGGGCGGCGCGTCAGCACTGCTACCTGCACGCCGGGCTTGCCGAGGGTGGTAAGCGGCTTGCCCAACTCCAGTTCCTTGCCGGCATTGCCGCCGGTCATGATCTGGATCGCGCCCAGCGGGTGGCTGCTCCTCGCGGCGGGCGCCGCAGCCGGAGCGGCGGCCGCGGGTACGGGGGCTGGTGCGACAGCGGGCGCCGCAGCCGGAGCCGGCATTGCAGCGGCGGCAACCGCCTTGTTGTCCTTGTCCGCGATGCCGGCGGCGGTGGCGGTCGCCGCGACGTGCTGCGCGGCGGCAGCGCGGGCGGCTTCCGCCGCGCCGGCGCCCATCGCCCTCGCCTGGTCGGCGCCCGCCCTCATCGCCGACGGGCGCAGCACCATGGTCTTCTCGAAGTCGGCCTTCTCCGCAGTGGCGGCCGCGGCTGGCGCCTCGCCGACGAACTTCAGCCGGTACTTGCCCAGCTCGACGACGTCGTTGCTCTGCAGGAAGTGCTTCTTCACCGGGTTGCCGTTGACCAGAGTGCCGTTGGTGCTGCCCAGGTCCTCGAGGAAGCAGTCGTTGAGAATGGTGACGATGACCGCGTGCTCCCCGCTCACCGCGAGGTTGTCGATCTGGATGTCGTTGTGGGGCTTGCGGCCGATGGTGGTGCGCTCCTTCGTCAAGGGGATTTCCTTGAGCACCAACCCGTCCATGCTGAGTATCAATTTCGCCATAGCCTGCCCCTGGAGCCTATTTTAACCATCCAAGAAACTTGCCCATCACGCCGCGGGCGGCGGGGTACTCCCGCAGGACGCGCACGAGTATAACCGAAACGTTGTCCTTGCCCCCGTTGTCATTGGCCATCTGCACCAGCTGCTGCGCCGCGAGCTTGAGGTTCGCGCCGAGCGCTTCCAGCGTCATGCTGATGTCGCCGTCTTCCACCATGTCGCACAGGCCATCCGAGCACAGCAGGTAGATGTCGCCGGTCTTCACCTCGTACTCGCGGATTTCCGGCTCCACGGTGGGATCGATGCCCAGCGCCTTGGTCACCAGGTTCTTGTGCTGCGCGTGCTTCGCCTGCTCGGCAGTGATCAGGCCGGAGTCGATCTGTTCCTGCAGCAGAGAGTGGTCGCGCGTCACCTGCTTGAGCACGTTGTCGCGCATGCGGTACAGGCGCGAGTCTCCCAGGTGCGCCACCAGCGCCTTGTTGTCATAGAACAGGCACATCACCAGGGTGGTGCCCATGCCGGCGTACTGCGGCTGGGTCTGCGCCGCGTGGTAAATCGAGGCGTTGGCCTTCAGCACCTGCTCGCGCACCATGCGCGCGGCGAGGATCTTGTTGCTCTCCGGATCGATCTCGAAGGGCTTCACCTTGGCGAGCAGCTGTTGCATCTCGGTGGTGATCACCGTGGTCGCCATGCCGCTCGCCACTTCCCCGGCGTTGTAGCCGCCCATGCCGTCGGCCAGCACCACCAGCCCGTTGGCGCCGTCCGCCGCGATCGAATCCTCGTTGTGCGAACGCACCATGCCGGGATCGGTGCAGGACGAGATTTCGAGGGCTTGGCTCAAGTCCATGCGCTCAGAGCTCGATGTCCAGGCGCTTGCCGCCGCCGCTGTGCGCTGCTGCGCCGGCACCCGCCGCGGCACGCAGCGCCGCGGCGAACTCGTCGCCGCTCTGGTAGCGCTCGTCGGGATTCTTGGCCAGCGCCTTGTCGAGGAACGAGACCAGGCCGTGCGGCACCTTCGGGTTGACCGAAAGGATGTCGGTGGGCGGCTCGTTGGCGA